>Ga0326760_1000062_pt1 | contig 61191 bp, 55 predicted proteins | sample GCREP_S_FD_207668 | JGI IMG/M metagenome (GOLD analysis project Ga0326760, IMG submission 207668) | Hot spring sediment microbial communities from Geyser Creek Basin, Yellowstone National Park, WY, United States - GCR.EP_S | ecosystem: Environmental > Aquatic > Thermal springs > Near-boiling... | reverse complement strand
CCCTGACGAGCCTCGTAGCCTCGTCGAGCACGACCAGGCCAACGTCGCTTCTCAGGACCTCCAGCTTCGCCCTCCCAAGCACGCTGAAGAGGTCGTCAACGCTGTAAGCCCTCGCGTATATTATGTTTTCCAGCGTCTTTTCTGGGTCTAGCTGCCTCGCCCTCGCTATCTGTACTACCCTCTCTGGCCTGAACGTGCCCTCTGTGTCCACGTACAGCGCCCTCGCCCCCAGCCCTCCCCTCTCCTTGGGCAGCTGAACCATCACTGCTAGCTGGTGGCAGATCTGGGTCTTACCTGCACCAAACTCACCAATCAGCTCAGCTATACTACCAACCTCAACACCACCCTCCAACAAATCATCCAAGCTGCGGACACCAGTACTGATCCTGGGCCCCACGCCCCGACGTAGAGGGGCCACCCTCGCCTCCCCGGGGCTGGGGATGCCCAGCAAGCCCAGCAGAACCTCCCTGTCGAGCATAAGCCCCGAGTACCAATGGTAAAAAAGGCTTAAAAAGCTTAAAGAGGAAGAGAAAAAAATTATTTTTTGTTTGGGTCTAGGGCTTCACTTTACCTGTGTTCCCTCAGCTGGGGCAATGACCTTCGCGAGGCGGCGGCGCCTGTAGACGGCGTACTCGTGGGCGATGATGAACAGTACCAGGACTAGGAGCACGAGGAGCAGTACGAGTCCGAGGAACTCGCTGCTGCTCATCTCCCACCCTGCGATCGTCAGGAAGATGTCCAGCCTCAGCTCCGTGACGGTCTCCTTGCCGTCGGACACCGCTGCAGTTGCTGGTGGTGTAGTCCTCCCGCCCTTGCTCGCAGTTACGCTGTAGCTGCCGCTGGGCAGCTCGAGGCTCACCACTCCGCTAGCGTCGGTGGTGAAGGTCCCGACCTTCTCGATGGCGACTGTTGCGCCATCGATGCCCTGCCCTCTGGCTCCGAGCACCTTGACTGTGAGCTTGCCGATCTTCGGCACGATGACAGCGATCACGGGGGCCCTCGCAGCGCTCCCGCTGTAGCCGATGGGTATGCCCTTCCAGTCCTTCACGGTGAAGCTGATTGTGCCTGGGACGACCTCCCTCAGTATCGCGGTGCCGTCCGGCCCGAGGACCTCAGTGACCTTGGCGCCGTCTGGCTTCGTGAACTCGACAGTGGCGCCTGCGAGCGGCGTGCCGAAGGGCGAGGCGAAGGAGATCTTGACGTCGCGTATGTCTAGGCGGACCTCGAATGTCTGGAACGGCGTCTCGAACCTGCCCTTGAGTATCGTGATGCTCTGCTCAGCAATCTTGCCAACGCCAGCGTACTCGACGGTCACGAGGTAGGCGCCGTGCGGCGCCTGGCTGATGTCCCTCGGGTCTGTCTCAGGGCTCCTGGCTGCGCTCACGTCGAACGGCCAGCTCTTCACCGTGGCCTTGTTGAGGATGATGGGCACCCTGCCATCGCTCTCGGGCTTGTGGGTCGTGACCACCTGGTCTGGCCACTTGATCGTCACAGTGATCTTGCCGAGCGCCTCGGGCGACAGCGGCGCGCCCTCAGCGTTCCTCAGGTAGATCAGGGCGGCGTAGACGAAGGTCTCGAGCGTTGTTCCGGCTCCTGGAGCGTAGTCCCTCGGCGTGTCGTAGTCGGTGTAGGTGTCGAAGATGACTATCTCCCTCGGGATCTTCCCCGCAAGCCTCAGCAGGTAGCTGTCGCGCCAGTAGACGAGGAGCTGGTACCTCTGGTCACCAGGAGGCACGTAGAGCAGCACGCTCCCGTTCTCGGCCGTGAAGCCTGCTACGCTGGGTATCGCCTTGGCACTCGCCTCGGGCTTTCTCAGTATCGCTGCAACCATCATGTTCCTGAGCGGCTTTCCGCTCCAGTCAAATACTTGCACCTTGATCGCGCTCCACTGCAGGAGCGCGCATCTGCCGCCGGGCATGTTGTTGTATAGGTAGAAGCGGTATGGAGAGGTGAGGGTGCCAGAGCTCAACGTGTCCAGGTCAAAGGCTTTGTCGCTTGTTAGCCCGTAATTCTTCAAGCCAAGCATGTCGTCGAGGTTCAGCCTTGTGGACACTTGGTAACGTATGGGCTTTGTAACGAGGTATTCGCTGTTGATGAACACGAAGTTGCCCGTGTAGACGGGCTTGCTTCCAAGCGGTGTATCTACGCCTGCTCCTCTAGCTGGGTAGATTTCAGCTACTCCGTTGCTACCGGTGGTTCCAGTTGCTGCTGTGACGGAGAGGCGGAGCGGGATCCTAAGTGCCGTTACTGTGACTGGCTGGTTGGCGAGCGGTATCAGGTTGCCCCTGAGGTCCGGTCCAACCACTTTGATGCATATGCCCTCCATCGCGGTCGTGTACACGAGCTTTGCTGCGCCGCTCCAGAGGGTCAGGTTCCAGTAGTTGCCTATCCACTTCGCAGGCCTCCATGCCCTGTCCACCTTCACCATTCCGCGGAACGGCCCGACCCACCTGCCATCGTAGAACTTGTACCAGTCTGGGCTAACGCTGGCCGGGCTAACGCTGATTACGTTGATTATCCTGCCGTCGGGGTAGGTGTCGGGGTTGATCTCGCTCCATGTTATGTTGTAGGGTCCAACAGGGTAGCCGTAGAGGTCGCCCTCAGTAATGGTGGTGTAGTACGGGGTGTCCGGGACGCCCGGCGTGCCGTAATCCTTGCCCGCGAGGACGTAGACCTTCGTAATGTCTGCGCCGAACTTGATGCCGCTCGGCCTGACGTGAGCGTTGGGTATCCATATCGCTACGGGTATGCTTGCTTTGCCGTTGTTGCCTGTGACCGCGCTCCAAGCGTAGCTTATTACATTGATCAAGCTGTACATGTCCAGGTCGGTGAGCTTATCGTATATCTCACTAGCCGTGAATGTCTCCCCTGTTAATACGTTCTCGTAGAGCAGGCTCCACCAGTTGAGTGCGTCGTCTCTCACAAGTGTGACGTTGAGTCCTGGGATTAGGCCGTCTCCGGTCTTTGACAGCGTGAACACGTCTAGGTTGACTACCCATGTTACGAGCTGCAGCTTGACGCTGTACCTACCGCTCCACGGGGCGGCGCCGTAGAAGCGGACTATTGGATGCGCGATTCTTCCCTCCCTGTCGAGTATCCAGGTGTAGTTCAGCTCGCTGGTCTTGGCGAGGGTCATCTTGCCAGTGGTCTCGTTGAAGTATATCACCTGCGCTGCAATGACCTTGTTGTAGTCTAGCAACTCGCTTGGCCTCGGCATGGTGAAGTTGTAGTTGTAGACCATGACGCCGCCGTACCAGACGACGAAGCTGTAGTTGGCGCCGGCGATGAAGAGGTGCGGGTACATGGCGTTCTCCCACTGCGTGCCAGTCACCCTGAACCTTGCCTCGCTTATGCCGTTGCCCCACGGCTTGTCAGCGAAATTGGTGGCGTTGAAGATCCTGTAGTTGACGTTTACGAGTGGCCAGCAGAGACATCCTGCTACGCAGAACGCTGAAACATTCCACTCATAGCGGCTGTAAGTGTCGTTCAGGGCTACGAGGACTGTTGTGTTCCTGTCACCCGTGGGTAGCATGTTGCTTGTCGGCAGCTCCCTCAGCACGTTACCGCTGTGGTCGACTGCCTCAAGCGTGAAGCTGAAGACCCAGGCTGGGACGTCGATCGGCCCGACGCTGCAGGCTGGGGTGATGCCCGCGATCAGGCCTGTCAGGTTCCACTTGCCTATGAGCAGGTTGTCGTCCTTCGGGTGCCTGATGTACGGGGTGTACTTGGTCGTCTTTATCGTCAACGTTACGTTGCTGTTTGGTCCAACTTTAAACGGTACCTTGGTGAAGTTCACGATGCCGTAGCAGTCTGTTAGCCTTGATTCGCTGTGCATTCTCACGCCAGCCTTGAAGTGCTCGAGCGTCACGCTGACGTTGTAGAGCGGCTCCTTGACGTCCCACGGGGTCACTCTCAGCGTGAGGTCTCCCACCGGGAACACGAACGTGGACTGGCTGACGTTGGCTACATTGCCGCTGACGACGAGCGTGTTCGGACCGACCGGGTCCATCGTCACTCCCTTGAAGAACAGTTTAACAGTGAACGTTCCTCCGGGGACGAAGCCGAGGAATGTTGTCCCGTTGGGTCCAAGCCCTGCAGGCATTGGACCAATCTGCACACCCTCCGGAGTGGTGTACGTTAGTATGAGGTACGCGTTGGGGTCATCCACGTTGGTTATCGGGCGCCCACAGAGGTCTATAGCCTTGAGGTTGACATTGTAGACCTTAGCAGAGAGCACAAACTCTTGAGCAGTGCATTTGTGCGCGCCCGCGATGTATTCTGTGAGGTTTAGCTGTATAGTGTGTTCGTCGGGCGTCACGTCGACGAAGCTCTCGGTTCCGGGCAGCGCCCACAAGACGATTATCGAGTAGGTGTAGTTCAACTTCTCCTTCCACATGCTGTAAGGCACTGGGAGGTAGCCGACGGAGCTTCCGCTCCTGACTATTATCGGCGTGCCTGTGGCTGTTGCTCCTCCTCCCACGATGCTGAAGGGCATGAGGGCTACAGCCCCGTTGGCGTCAGTATAGCTGTTAATGGGGTCGGTGAATCCTAGTATCTGGACCATTGCTCCTGGGAGTGGCTGGACAGCGACCAGGCCGCCCGTCTTTATGGTTACCTTTGCCTTAACTACGCTCACCCTTATCTCGAAGCTGTATACTCCACCGCTTCCCGAGACTGTGAGAGGAGTATACGTTATGGGTTTATTGTACGTTATGGTTGCTGGCTTCGTGGTGTTGAATGCCTCTGCGAATACCTGCATCCCGCCTATCTCTGCCGCTATGGTCATGTTCTCCCTGTAGAACAGCGAGTAGTTCGGCAACCAGAAGTAGACAGCTCCGCCGAACGTGTAACCTTTCACTGGAGCGTATCCATTTACGTCAACCGTTCCAACCCTGAACTTCCCAAGCAGCGAAGAAGCGAACTCTACGCTTATTGGCGGATACCTCCAGCCCGATAGCACGTTCCCGCACGGGTCTTTAACCAGCACCCGCACGAGGAACGTGTGGGCGTTGTCCACGATTGTGAGCTTCCCTAGCGAGGGGTCAGAGTTCTTGGCGAATCCGTTCGCGATGGCTCCTTGAGGGTCAACTGTAGGATCGTTCGCCTTAGTGCTGAACGCATTGTAGTAAGCTGATACACTATTATCGTTTACACTCCAAGCACCGTACCAGAATCCCTTCTTTACTTTCAGGTAGAATTCCGTGATGTTAATGTGCCAGACTCCATCTGGTGCCCAGTTTGTCAGGTGAGTGTAGAGAGTGACGTTTTCCCTGTTGACGAGGACTGGTAGGTAGCTACCTGCGTTCAGGCTTATGTTCCAGTAGACCTCCTTGTAGACTGTGACGTTCCAAGCCTTCTCGATGTGGAAGCACATAGGCGCCAGCGTGGGCCTTATACTGACCTCGACGGTTGGGAAGACGAACCACTTCCAGCTCGTACCAGTCTCGTTGCCGGGGCTCTCGAAGACCGGGCTTACGTTGCTCTTGTAGAGCCACACCTTAAAGTACGCTGCATCAGCCCTGTTGACCTCGGGGTCTTTGAAGTATAGGGGTAGCCACCCGCCGTCTATCCAGGTTAGGGCCTGGAAGGTGGTGTTCCACAGCAAGTCCAGGTATATGGTGTCGTTAAGGAGGTTTAGGGCTAGGGCCGAGCCCTTACCCGTGCTGAACGCGAGGAACGTCCTGCCGTAGGCTTGCCAGAAGACGGACACGTTGTAGGTTGTGCCTGGGTTCGGCGAAGTAATTACTCCTCCTGGCTGGGTGATCGTGAGGGTTATGTTTCCTTTCTTATCTGTTGTGCCCACCGCGTATGCGAGTATGCAGTTACCAGTCTCGTTAAAGTATACTATGATGACACTCTGCCCCTTGAACACGCTACCATCGGGAAGCTTGAGCACGTTCCACGCCCTGTGAGCCGGGTACACTGGTGTTGCGTATGCCTGCAGCGCTAGTGCAAGTATTGCTACCAGGGCGATTACTCCTAATAGGTACTTTTTACTCATATGTTTTCAGCCCCTTCTCGGGGTCAGCCCCTAGGTTGAGGGCGTGGTATTTATCTGCGCTTCTTTCCGATAATTAGAATCCGTTGCTTGACGAGTTGCTGTTAGACTTTTAGCTATTTTCTACCCAGCGCTTGTAGGCGTCATGGAGCGCGCCGCTCAGGAAAATGGTTTTCATGCGCCTGTCAGGGTTGCTTCGCTACGCACATGCGCCAGCGAGGCAATAAGATGTATTTCTGCAGCGCGTAAGCTCTTCTCTCGGGTTCCCCCGACGCTCCTCATCCCCCTCTCCTACTGGAGGCGGCTTTGATGACGCTGGGGAAGCCTCTAAGCGCCTTTCAAGCCCGCGCAGGACAGCTAGCCTCATTAAGGGTCTGAGGCAATAACCGCTGCAGCGGGATCGGCAGCAGCGCGCGCTGAAGCCAAGACCTAACCTTGTTCTACAGGTTACGCGGAGCTTTCAATTCTTTCTGAGTTGCATCAAGAGCTGGGAAGAATAGGCCTCGACCTCTTCAAGCTGAAGACCACTTTCAATTCTTTCTGAGTTGCATCCAGCTCGAGCCTTTTCTCGAGGGGTATTTCTGACTTTATCTCTTTCAATTCTTTCTTAGTTTCATCCGATGAGCGGACAGGCCGTGCCCGCGAGGATTCACACAGCTGCTTTCAATTCTTTCTTAGTTTCATCTCGGCAACGTCTTCGCCGCTATCAGCACCGAGCCGTCGATGCCTTTCAATTCTTTCTTAGTTTCATCCGAATTATGTTTTCCCGGAGGGATCCATGGTTAAATTTTTCCCGCAAGAAGTCGATAAAACTGTGCCTGCACAATTTTTGCACATTGGAGACTTCTGAAGCTTCTCGGTAGGGAGGCTTCCCATAACTTCCTGGTTGGAGTCGGGAAGTTTTCCCGTAACCACTTTTTAAAATAACCCACTCGTTGAGAAGCTTCATAAACAACTTTTATGTCACATATTGAGAAGATATCGGCAAAAAAGCGGAATGCATTTTCTATAAAAGCTGATCGAGGCGAGAGTTTTCCCTTTTTCCGTGTTTTATTCCTGGAGCTACTCTGTTTTGAATTTGGCCGCTCGAGCCCGCAACGGTGCGGGCGCGTGACAAGCGGCACCGAGTTTAGGCGCCCCGAGCAAAGCGCAACTCGCTGGGCGCCAAGTGTACACGCCGAGCACAAGGGATGACCCCCGGCTAAAGTATGCTCGGCGTGGGTAGGGGGGACTAGTCTGGCAAGGGGTGGGCTCCGCAGAGGGCCAGGTAGCCTGCAGTCTGCAACGTGCCTACAGCATAGCGTGTCAGCCCGTCCCGCCAATAAAACAAGTCTTTTTTCTTCCCCTTTTTCCCCGCTCCGCCCCCACCCTCAAGAGGGTGGCGCCCCCACGATAGGGGGCGGCGTCGATGCCTGACCGTGTATGGGGACCCTGCACGGCATGGGCGATGAGGGTCGCGCACCGCTATGGGAGACCCTGGCGGGCGCGGCTAGGGGAGGGGCCAGCCAACGACAGCCACTGAACACACAGCCGCATGAAGCCTGGCGGGCCAAGGCACTCGTAGACTCTAGTATATTCGCTAGCATCCACTAATCCTCACGAATGTGCCCGTCCCGCCGGCCCGGGGGGCAGGCTGTGCCCTTGCCCCGCGCCCTCACAGGGCGCCCCCGGAACCACAGATCCGGGGTGAGCAACAATGGACATGGGCACGGCTATAAGCCCCTCGGGCTGGCGGACGGGCCAAGCAGACCTCATAGCGGAACTATACAGCAGGACACAGCTGGCACAAAGCCAGCTAGGCAGCCTATTCAGCGGGCAGAAGAAGTACTTCTACGAGGCGTCAGAAGCCCTCATACACGGGCTAGACCTCCCGGCAGACAAAGCCAATATGCTACGAGACTTCGCAGAAAAACTAGCCAGCCTACTAGACAGAGCATGCCCACAAGCAGAAACAAAGCTACAGAAACTACAGAAAGCACTAGAAAACAACAACGTCAAAGTCGAACTAGGACCACGTGCCAAGAAAACACTACACGTAGTTCCAAATGGTGAAAAGTTCCATGTAAGCGCATATATGGCAGAGGATAAAACATGGCCATTCAGACTACCAATACACGGAGTAAGCGCTCAAGCCGAGTTCCCAGACATACTCACCCTCTCCAGCCAAGACCTCTACTACCTGCAAGCAGGATGGAGAGCAAGTGACGAAGGGAATGATTCGGGAAGACCTAAAATGGAAACCACACAACTATGGCAGGTCTTTGCATGGGTTGCTACACGGCACGGCTTGCAAAGGATCTTTCTTAGAAGCCTGAATCTTAACATGACTAAGCCAGCCATTGCCTGGGATGTAACGGCAAAGAGCTGGAAACAGCAGTGGCCCACGCGTGAAGACAAAAAACTGGCACAGCAAGTAGCGAGGCGGCATCCGTTGGGCATGCTGACGTGGTATCTTGGCGACGGTGAGAAACATCCTGACGTATTTCGAATTGCTGTCGGAGACACAGACGAAACCTTGATAAAGCAACTAGTACCAGAAATACTCAAAGCTACATGCCAGACAAGCTACGGCAGATTACTAGACTTGCTTGAGAGCGAGAAGTGGCAAATGCTAAAGAAACTTCAACCAGTAAGAGACCCCGTCTATGCAACCCTTCTAGGCCACACCTTCTGGCTAAGTTACTCCGAAAAAGCGGAACAGGTGCAGGCGCGCACAGTGCCAAAAACCTTGGAAGAGGCGCAAAGACTGGTACAAGCACTCCTACAGCAGGGTATCCAGGCAAAAACATACACTTGGTATGATCCAAAGACGGGTAAGCATTACTACGTCGTACAGCTCAACGGAACAAACATAGCTAAAGCTGCCAAACTATATCCAAAGCTACGCCCAGCACTCAAGGAGCTAGCACAAAAACACGGCATACAGCCCAAGGGTCCAGTAACACGCGTGCTACTCGAGCCCGCGGAAAACCCACCCCTACACCCAAAAAAATTTAAAACTTAGCAGAGATTTTACCTTCTGGGGCCGTAGTCCAGCATGGTAGGATGCCAGCCTGGGGATGTACCCCGTATTTGGCGCTGGAGCGCTGGTTCACGGGCGTGGTGCCCGTGCGGCAGGGTCCCGGGTTCAAATCCCGGCGGCCCCACCATAGGTGCGTTCTTGAGTTTTGGGCGGTTTTCGTTTAGCATGCCGAGGGGGCCGGTGAGCCTTGATTGTGCGGCGGGGAGTGCGCTTGGTGTGGTTTTGCTGCTTGGGAAGATTTTCTTTGCAAAGGTGTTGTTCTTGTCACCCATTTTGCGCGTGCTGTGAAGCTGATGTTTCAGCAGTGAATACCCAGGGAATGGCCAAAGTGTAAAAAAGGTTACTTCTACAAGGTTAGAGCGAAACACTGTACTGGGTAGAAAGAGCCGGCATATGTGGCGGCGAGAAGGCCAGGAGAACCGCCATGCGCTAGGGTGCTCGCAGCGCTCGGCATGACATCTAACGGCTATCTGCTACGCTCACAGCATTCCAGAAACCATGCCAGGAGTATTCTATAGGCAAGCTGCATTAATGGGCGCAAGAAGATGACAGTAAAGCTCCTTATCCCAATAGGTAAGGAAGGAAGAATGTAATGAGGGCGAAGCTCTTCCAGCAAGCTAGGAATCAACGCCGAAGGGACGTTGAGCAGCCTCTGTCTCGGATTTCTTATCTTTCCAAGAGGGAGGATGACGAGAATGTATAGAAAGAGCGTATGCTACGTGTTTAGCAAGGCGCGCGCTATGGCGAAACCAGCTAGACCCATGCCAACCCTAGACCCGGGGATTACTGTGCCCTCCCCGGCTTCACCCTTAGGCTTAGCTATACCGCTCCCCTCAACCATCATTCTGCAGGATAGCGCGCGAGTATAAGGTTCAGTACGGTATGCTAATATTCTTGGCGAGCAGTGTGAAGAGCCATGTGCCAGCTATGACGCCAAGCGTGCCTAAACTCCTATCCATAGTGCAGCGCTCCTATCAATGTTCTTGCGCACTGGATGCCGTAGGCTCCAGAAATTGCTGTGAAGATTGCGGTAAAAAGTGTTGGTCCTATGGCGATTGGCCCGGGGTATCTGAGCCAAAAAGTGCAAAGCTGGTAACGTGACGCTACATCCTCTAGCGCCAATAATTCCACCCTAGAAGCCCAGCTACAAGTCCAACCACAATGAGCAGTACGGCATCGAAAGCTGTAGCTTGAGGCATATCCTTCTGAACCCCAATTCCCCCGGAAAAGTATGCTATAGCAATCAGCACAGCTACAAAAGTCAGCAGCACAGCTGTTGGGAGTACTTTCTAAATCCTCCGCCTTCCGAGCACCCTTCACTCAGCGCGCTAAAGGATTTAATTGATTTGAGCGAGAATGAACGTTTTCAAATTAACGCTTTAGAAATGTTTTACGAATATTATTACTAGTATTATTGTCACCCACATCGATATCTGGATTCCTAGAAGCCAGTAAAATCTGTTGTTCAAGTCTTTTCTTAAATCTCCCATGTCGATCCTTAAGGTCTCTGATTTCGCTCTCCATGCGATTTAATCTCTTATCCATTTGTTCGAGAATGCCCTCGATTCTAGCAACTCTCTCCTCCAAGCTACTCTTCACAACCCCCAAGTCTCAAGGTGCATGGGAAGTTTATAAAGTCCTGGTTTCAGTAGCGCGCGCCTGATAAGCTTTCCTAGCAGGATACGACTCATTGGAAGGGTGCTGCTAAGCAGTACACGTGTTCATGGGTGGTGGCGGGCCCGCTGGTATATACACTCAGTTAGGTGCGAGTCCAACTTTTACTTCTCACAGCAGTCCTATGCTGGTCAGAATCTATGGAAAAAGAAGTTTAGGATGAGTTATTTAATGAAGAGGTGTTAAAGCGCGCGCTCTATGGCTTTAGGCAAACTCAACAACCTTCTCTACAGCTTCGTTTACCAATTCTCTAACATCAGCCTGTTTTACCTCAGCGGCTTTAAACTTGAAAATTTCTTTCCCGAGATGCTCGTTGAACAACTTGCACCCATATTTTATTAAGGTCCATGCTCTCAAGTTTGTTTTAGATACCCTCTTCCATCTTCCCAGCTTTCTCAACTTATCGAAATCGACTTCTCCTCTTCTAAAGTATAGGGCTGCGAAGGTGTCTATGAATGACCATTCGGCTAAGCAGTTGACTATACAGGATTCTAAAGTTTCGACGAATAAGCCGTCAACTTCCTCATACTCGTAGGGTATTTTCCTGTAATACTCGACTTCAAAGTCCCAGCCCATGCTCTTGGCGAAAGCTTCCAAGGCCTTTTTGTATGATCGATTATTAACAGCTAAGCGGAAGACGTCTCGATGAACGAAATCGTAGTTCCATATGCTTGCAGCTGTCTGCTTGATTATCACCTTAAAGCCCCTATCCTTTGCTAAGAATTCCCAGGCATCCCTGTAGCTTGTTGGAATCCAGTACCAGCCCCAAGTTACGCGCCTTACTCCATTACCCTTAGTCAACCTGTGCAAGTACTCCTTAGCCCTTGGGTGGATTTTTCGTATAGAGCTTAAGCTAAACAAGCTTCCAGACCATTCTTTTGCTAATCTAGCTTTGAATTCATCTAAATACACGAAGTCACCTTTAATATTATTTTGGCACGCTAGATTTAAAGCTTCTGTGCTACTCTACGAGATTAGAATCCTTTGACGTTAAGTAGATGTTCACAACACCTCCTCTCGTTTCTTCCATTCTCTCCGTTCTCAAGCCAGCGCGCGCTATAAAGAGGCCTCTTATTTAAAGGATTCACACTCAATTAAGAGCGGGCCCGCCGGGATTTGAACCCGGGACCAACGGCTCTCTGTGCCACATTCCATGAGGCCTGTAGCACCGCAGGCCGCCACGCCTCCTAGCTGCGCCACGGGCCCAGAGGTCGATTTTTAGGAGGGTTCTTTTGGTAATAAATTTTTCTTTGCTGTAGCGCGCTCGTGGGCGCAATCGAGATCAAGCTCGTGAGGGTGAATGCGGGCAACGCCGCGCGGAGGCCAGGCGCAAGCCGAGGGGGTAAACCGTGTGGCGCGCGAAGGGGGTACACACTGCATAGCGACGTGGAAGGGGGCTTGGGCGTAATGGCTGGGGGCTGGGGGCGCTGGGCATAGGGGCGAGGCTGCCGAGGCAGATCAGGGCGCTCAGCTTCCTACAAACACCCGGCGGAGTAACCATAACCCTGCGTTTAGGCGGGGGTAACGGCGCGCGCGCACGCTAAAGTTAATTAAGGTGAGTGGTAGGACAGAGGATGGGTGAGTGCTGATCGGTGTTGACTGATGGATGGGGATGCGTTTAACCTTGTGCTTTGGCTGATTGCGTTGGCGCTGCTTTCCTACTTGTCGCAGGAGATGCAGATACTTAGGGCGATTGGTGAGATTGAGACTTACATAGCTTTTTTGAGGACTGTCAGGGATAAGGCTATCGGGGTGCTTGCCTCGCAGTTTAGGAAGTATGATGGTGGTTCTGGCGGGGTTGGGGATCAGCTTGAGAGGAGGCTGTCGTCGCTTGTGGAGACGTATTTCATATTTCCCGTGGACTTGGACCCGTTCGGCGTGGTGAGGAAGATTAAGCATGTTTTGAGGACGGGGGAGGAGAGGATTAGGAGGGAGGTTTCGCTTTTAGCCAGGGATGCTTCGCCTGCGGAGGTTCAGAACTTGGCTAGTCTCGTGGAGGTTGCTAGGGAGCTGAACATGATCTACAAGATTGTGAATCACTACTACTTGATAGCTAGGAAGTTTAGGAGTTTGTGGCTTATACTGCAGCTTAGTGCCCAGATGCCTTTTGTCCTGGAGGAGGTGAGGGCGGTGGAGGGCGCGCTTGAGTCCTTCTCTAGGGGGCTGCCCATAGGGGACTCTGCTGGGCCCCTTGTTGCTTCCCTCCTGGTCAGGAGGTATGGTGGGACGTACAGCGAGCCGGTTAAGGACACGCTTGTCGCGAGGTTGAACGTTGAGAATAGGAGTGTCTACGTGGTGAGGGCTAAGGGGCCTGGGGGGACTACTGGCAGGCTGGAGGAGGCGGTTGCCTGGGTTCTCTCCAGGGAGAGGGCTTCGCTGCTGATCTCTGTTGATGCTGCTTTGAAGTACGAGGGCGAGGAGTCTGGCCTGGTTGCCCACGGCTTTGGGATAGCGATGGGGGGCGTTGGCGCGGAGAGGTTTGAGATAGAGGAGATGGCGACGAGGTACGGTATGCCTGCCTACGCTGTCCTCATCAAGATGTCTGAGGCTGAGGCCTTATCGACGATGACTGAGAAGGTGTATAGGGGGGCGCTCCAGTCGGCTGATATAATTACCGACATTATCAGGCAGCAGCCGGAGAAATCAACGATCATCGTGCTGGGGGTAGGAAATACTCTCGGCGTCCCGCCTTGACACGCGCAGCCTGCGTTTCCGCGTCTTCACGCCCCTGTAGTCTCCTCGGGGGCCCGCGGTAAGGAGGCTCGGCTGTTTCTCCTCGCGCGCCTTCGGGATAAGCCTTTCTGCGTGGGGTCTTGGATTGTGTGCTTGTAGCCGGGGAGCAGGTAAGAAATATATGTTTTTTCATAATTCTGGAAATTACTGTGTGCCGGTTAGTGGTGCGGTATGGCGCAGGAGAGGGCTGCTCTTGAGAAGGAGTTCTCTGTTGATTATTCTAGGGTTGCTGGTTTGCCCATGGGGGAGATAGCAAAGATCGCTGAGGAGGCTCGTGGGAGGCTTTTCCCGAAGCCGGGGGTGGACTACAAGCTCTACTTGTCCAGGAAGCCGCCCCTTAGGGAGGGGGAGGAGCTTGTAGCCTACACGCAGTCGGCGTGCCCCGAGTGCTACTCCCTTCTCGTTGCGGCTGTGTTTAAGAGGGATGGGAGGGTGTGGATCAGGAAGGTTTGCCCTGAGCATGGGGAGTTTGAGGAGCTCTACTTTGGAAGCTGGGAGATGTACGAGCGCTACAGGAGGTACCAGTGGGATGGTAAGGGGAACGTGGTGGCGCATCTACCCGTCACTGCGCCGTGCCCCTACAACTGCGGGGTCTGCACTCGCCACCGCTCCCATGCAGCCCTGATCAACGTGGTTCTCACTAATCGTTGCGACTTGAGCTGCTTCTACTGCTTCTTCTACGCCTCGAAGTCCGGGTACGTCTACGAGCCTTCGCTTGAGCATCTGCGCTACATGTTTAGGCAGGCGAGGCTGGCTGAGCCTGTCAAGCCGCCAGCTATACAGCTCACTGGGGGGGAGCCCGCCCTCAGGGAGGACCTCTTGGAGGTGATCAGGATGGCGAGGGAGGAGGGGTTCACACATATACAGTTGAACACGAATGGGATTAGGCTGGCGCTCGACCCGGAGCTCGCCGTTAGGGTTAGGCAGGCGGGGGTGAATACCGTGTACATGAGCTTCGACGGGGTGTCACCATTCACTAACCCGAAGAACCACTGGGAGGCCCCCTACGCGCTGGACAACCTGAGGAGGGCGGGGCTCGGTGTTGTTTTGGTCCCGACGGTTATAAAGCACTATAACTTGTCTGAGGTTGGGAAGATTGTCGAGTTCGGTCTCCTGAACAATGACATAGTTCGTGGAGTCAACTTCCAGCCGGTATCGATAGTGGGCAGGATGCCGAGGAAGGAGAGGGAGAGGGAGAGGGTAACGATCCCGGACGTTATCAAGGCTATTGAGGAGCAGACCGGTGGGCAGATAAGGGAGGGGGACTGGTACCCCGTGCCATGCGTTGCACCTGTTTCAAGGTTTGTTGAGGCGCTGACTGGCAAGCCGCAGTTGACGCTCACTACGCACTTTGCATGTGGTGCGGCGACTTACGTTTTTCAGGATGATGGCGAGGTTTTGCCGATTACACGCTTCGTCCACGTCGATGAGTTCTTCGCCTACTTGAGTGAGAAGGCTGAGGAGCTTGAGAGGGGGAGAAGCAAGTATATTGTCATGCTGGAGCTGTTGCTCAACATGAGGAAGTTTATCGACCTCTCGAAGGCGCCTAGACGGCTACGCGAAGGAAACAGGCTCGTGAAGATACTTTACAACATCTTTGCTAAACATGACTATAGCAGCCTGGGGGAGTTCCACTACAACGCGCTGTTCCTGGGGATGATGCACTTCCAAGATCTTTACAACCATGACGTGGCAAGAGTCATGAGGTGCGATATTCACTACGTAATGCCTGACGGCAGGCAGGTGCCGTTCTGCTCGTTTAACGTTATACCTGACCTCTACAGGGACAGGGTGCAGAAGGCTTTTTCATACTCGTTTAAAGACTGGGAAAGAGCCACTGGAAGGAAGATTACTGAGGACGCGTACAGGAGGAACATTAGGAAGCTGATTTCGGGTGAACCCTACAGGCGGCACTACGCGAAGCTGATAGACCTAGACTCGATAACCTACGAGCAGCACGTGTTGGCGAGTAAACGCTTCGGAATCCCCGTTGTCGAGGACTAGTTCCCTGCGGACGGGGGCTCGGCTGCGTGAGGACGTATTCCTTCGTTGTTAAAGCGGTGGACCCGAAGCCCCTTGACGTAGAGGTGGAATCGTACCTTTATGGCGTATGCCGGGGGCTGCTGAAGAGGGTGATGCCCGCTGGAGAGGGGGAGCTGGGCTGCGAGGATATCGTTGGTTTCGACGAGGAGGTGGGCTACCTTCTGGGTCTATCCTACAACGACGTGCTTCACGGTAACGGCTCTGTGAAGGTGCTCTCGTACGTTGTTCCGCCGGAGTGCACGGGGTTGATTAAGGTCTACAGGGTGGCTGACCGCATCTCTAACAGGGTTTACCTGAGGTTTAGGGCGTATGAGGTCTCCGGTGGCGAGGTCAAGCTGGTGTATAGTGATCATTTCTCGACGAGTCTAAGGAGGGGGGAGGTGTTGAAGTCTCTCTCCGAGAAGCTCGGCGTGAAGCGTGTAGAGCTTGAGGCGCTGCTGAGGGGAGTTTCTTAGAGTTCCCTAGCGTTGAGGAGGAGGGTAGGAGCTGGGGAATTCCGCGTGGCCGGTTGTTTTGGCTTCGTTGATTGTCGATTAAAAAATTTTCAACGTAGAAAAACATAAAAACTTTTCTTTGTATATAGAGTCAGGGATTTAAACCAGGATAAAGGTGATACTGTGTCCACGTACCGTGTCCACGAGGAGAAACAAAAACTTTTAGATTACCTCATTTCTATTGTCGAAGAATTGTTGAAAAACACTAAGTCCTCGCAGATTTCAATAAAGCTGCGAACGCTTCTCAGATACGCGTACGTTTCCTACGTGAAGAAGACTTCGGACATAAACGTAATTAGGGGGCTTGTACCACGCGTTAGGCCTCCAGCTTGGTTAACAAACCAGTACTACTACCGGGAGATTGAGGCAATCCTTAGGTCTAGATTTAACGCCCGGATCGAGAATAGGCGACAGTTTAGATACGTGGTTTTTAGCAAGCAGCAGTTCCCGAGAAAGTAGCCCCTCAACCAGTAAAAGAAAGTATATTTTTTGCGCCGTCGCGCCCGCACAGGGCGCTCCACCCGCCAACGGAGGGTGGGAAACATGAGTAAAGGCAGTAGGGGTAGTTGGAGGGGTGGGTTCAGGGTCTTTAAGCTCCATGTCAACAGTGAAAACTTGCCGAAGCTCAGGCAGCTCTTCAAGGACTTTGTAGAGGGGGAGGCGAGGACGAGGGGCGCGCTGTGCTACAGGGATGAGTGGCTAGAGGAGTGGAAAAACGTGCTCAACATGCGCGGGGATGCCGGCAAGCGGACTGTGCCTAACCCGCCAGCGATAACGCTGCTGGTTCGCTTCGTGATGCCCAACGGTAGCGTGAGGGGGAACACCGCTGCGCCATGCGTCATAGACCTTCGCAGGAAGGAGCTGCGAATACCGAGCTACGGCGTCTCCGTGCCGCTGCGGAGGAGCCTCGCCAGGGCGCTGGTCGAGGAGAACGGGCTCGACCCAAGACCAGAGTTCGTCTTGCAGGTTACTAGGAGGGGCTTCCTCAGGGTCATCGCGCGCCGTGAGGCTTGCTCAGAGTTCACTTTCCCCACACGAATAATAACGATCGATGAAAATTCCGTGTATGGCTTTTCGATCGGTGCCTGGGACATAGATGCAAATATACTGAGAGTAACTCTCAGACACTTTGAGAAGCTGAGACCGCCGAACCACAGCTACGGGAGGGGGGTCGCGAGCCTGCTACAGAGCTACGCCGCGAAGCCCAGCGGGGAGGCAAGGCAGCGGCTGGCTGAGCTCCTCCCAGAGGAAGTGCTGAGAACGCTGACAACAGAGAGGGCTAGGGAGCTCGCCGAAGCTACAAGGGGAAAAGAGCGTCGTCTCAACAACGCTTTCGTCGAGAGGCTGGTTGCGAGGATGCGCGGACTGGTGAGAGAAGCTCGCAGGCGGGGCATGAACGTATTAATGCTCGTGGACCCGATAGACCCGGACTCCCTGAGGGGGACGAGGCTTCAGGGGACGCTGCTGCGCGCAAGAAAACACGTAAGAAACTTAGCCGTATACGAGGGGGCAACGTTCAGGACGGTAAGGGCCAGCGGTAAGGTCTGCCCCCGTTGCCCTGCTGTGGGCGTCGAGGTCATACATACGAAGCGCTCTAGGATCTACGAGTGCCCGAAATGCGGCATGCGCTGGGATCGAGACGAGGGCGTACACTATACCATGGTTGTAAGATACTTCGAGAGACTGAGGAAGGAAGAAGGTGACGACGAAACGGTGATGGCCGAGAGGGTGCTCGCAGCGCTGAAAGAATGGCTAGAGGAGAACCCGAACATCTTGATGTTTTGAGCGTTCCCGTTCCCCTAGGGGAAAGCCGCCTCGAGCGGCGAGTACTCTGGGGGCTCCCGCGCGCGGGACCGAGGAGGGAGTGAAGCCCGGCAACGGGCAAACCCCATGACACCCCTAGCGTCCTCCAGCTTCAACACGGAGGGCGCGGTGAGGGCGCCCCGACCAAGAAATGACGGGCGCTATGAGGATGCGCGCGCGCTTGCGCCGTGCCTTGTTCTTACAGCTTTCCCCCTCTTCATCCTCCTCATGGAGGCTGCCGGGAGCACGGCTTTCCCGGCTCCTACCACCCGGCTCCCCGAGCCAGCTTGCACTACTATGGCTACTTCGTCCCCGGGGAGGATCTCCTCGTAAGCCCTTAGGACGTGCTTGGAGAAGACGGTCTTCCCCTGGGCGACGAACTCTGCAACGTCTCCGGGAATCTCTACGAAGTATTTTTCGCCGAGATTCAAGAGAAGTTCCCACCCGTGGATGGTGGGGACTATGAAGCCGTCTGAAAGCCTTATGGTGGCGAATAGTAGGTCGTCTAGGAAGATCTCCTTCAATCTCCCGGTTCTCCTGGATCTAGAGACGTATACCCTGAAGCATGAGGGCAAGTCATTCAACCTAAAGTCGTAGAGGTAGCTTAAAAGGGTCCTTATCACTTTTAGTTCCCAGCCTGACGGCAGCTCCCTGCTCCTGTTTTCCACAGCTTCTGGGAGGGCTAACAACTATTAAGCTTTGTTTTCCGGCCCCTGAGGATCGAAATACTTTTAAGTACATGAACGAACTGAGTCTTAGATGGCCAAGTGTGAGCTCTGCGGGAGGGAACTTCGGGGGGTGGCTTACAGGATCCGCTTAGAGGGGGCAGACCTGCTTGTTTGCCCGTCCTGCGCCAGGGGGAGGATGATCGTGGGCACAGTTAACTTCTCGAAGCTTCAGCCCTCGAGGCAGCCCCGGAGCACCGCTAGGTTGAGGAGGAAGCTTGAGGCGGAGGAAGTGATAGTCGAGGGTTATGGGAGCCTGGTGAGGAGTGCTCGTGAGAAGATGGGGCTTACGCGTGACATGCTGGCTACGATGGTGGGAGAGAAGGAGTCCATCATAAGGAGGATCGAGGCTGGGCAGTTGGAGCCGACGATAGAGTTGGCTAGGAGGCTTGAAAAAGTGCTGAAGATAAAGCTTGTAGAGGAAGTGGTTGACTACGGTGCTGGGTGCGAGGAAGCTGGGGGCTATGATTTGACTCTGGGAGACGTGGTTGAATTCAAGGAGTAGAGATGGAGCGCAGAGACTGCACTAAAGCTGAAGTCGTCATCGCTGGAAGATTGGTGAGCACGAGCGACGCTGCCCTGCTTAAGGAGCTGAGGGAGCTGGTGAGCGCAGCCGGCTACTGCGTTGTTGGCGAGGTTATTCAGAGGCGGAGGTTTGAGGACTCGAAATACAACATTGGTAGGGGCAAAATAGAGGAGTTGAGAAAACTTGTTGAGGAGAGGAAGCCCGTTAAAGTAGTATTCCTCAATGATCTTAAGCCAAACCAGTCATACAACATAGCTAAGGAGCTGGGCGTTGAGGTGATTGATAGGTACGAGCTTATACTTGAGATTTTCGCCAAGAGAGCCGGCAGCAAGGAATCCCAGCTTCAGATAGAGCTGGCAAAACTAAGGAGAGAGTTGAGCTTCGCGAGGGAATACATTAACTTGTCTAAGAGGGGGGAGCTCCACGGCTTCCTGGGTGGAGGGAAGTACGCTGTCGACTCATACTACACTTACATCTCTTCAAGGATTTCCAGGATCGAGGAGGAGTTGAGCAGGATCAGGGAAGCGAAGAGTATGAGGTATGGTAAGAGAGTTGAGGCGGGTCTCTACACAGTCTCTCTGGCCGGCTACACTGGGGCGGGGAAAACATCGCTTTTTAACGTGCTTACCAAGGAAACGGGGTACGTGGATGGAAAACCCTTCGCCACCCTCTCAACCCTCTCGAGAAAGACGAAGCTTCAGGGCTTTCCAGTCGTAGTAACCGATACCATTGGATTCATTGATGCCCTGCCAGAAAGCCTGCTTGATGCTTTCTACACAACACTTAAAGAAACGATAGCTTCCGACGTCATCCTACTTGTGGTTGACTTGTCAGACCCGATTTCGGAGGTTAAACGTAAACTTTCCGCAAGTCTTGAGGTGCTTCTTAGCCTGGGGATCCCTCTATCCAAGGTGCTTATCGTGGGGAATAAGGTGGACAAGGTGACTGGGAAGGAGCTGGATGAAAAATCGATGCTTTTACAGAGACTTGGGCTAGAGTTTGTTCTCACGTCCGCCGTGAGGCGGGTAGGTATAGCTGAGCTGGCCGAGAAAATAGTGCATAAGCTTCCCGACAGGCTTCGAGAGAGAGTGGTTATCGATGCGGGTGCCCCCCAGGAGATACTCTCAGAAATCTTTGAGAAATGTAGGGTTGTTAGTGTTTCGCGCTTACCGGGTGGGCAGCTCGCACTAGAGATAGAGGGGAGGCGTCCCGTTGTTGCAAGGCTAAAAGCGAGGTGCATGAATCTTGTGGTGTCTCAGCAGAAGAGTGTACGTATTGAGGATAGGTCATAGGCCTGTACGTGACCACAGGGTAACTACCCATGTTGGGTTGGTCGCTAGAGCTCTTGGAGCTGACGGGATAATCCTGGAGGAAACAGTGGAGGAAAGCATCATCAAATCTTTGGAAAGGGTTGTGGAGACCTGGGGAGGACAATTTTCAATTTTGAGGACCAGAAATCCGAGGGAAACAGTCGTTGACTGGAAGAAGAGGGGAGGCATCGTTGTCCACCTGACTATGTATGGAGAAAATATTTCGGAAGAATTACTAAACTATATATTGTCGCAAAACGGAGATATATTGATAGTTGTGGGCGGGGAAAAGGTTCCTTCATGGCTCTACACGCATGCAGATTACAACGTGGCTATTGGAAACCAACCGCATAGCGAAGTTGCTGCGCTGGCAATTTTTCTAGATAGATTGTTTAGAGGGAGGGAGCTCCTTAGGGAGTTTCCCGGGGCGAAAATAGTTGTAATCCCCTCTAAGAGGGGCAAAAGGGTGGTTAGGAGGAATGAGTCAAAATGAGGCTTTAGCCGAAGTAGCGGAAAAAATTTTTGGGGAAAAAGCGAGGAAAGTAATGGTTCTCCTGCTGAACCACGTAGAAGTATCAGACGAGGAGATAGCCAGGGAGCTCAGAATGGACCAGGCTGAGCTCAGGAAGCTTCTTAATGATCTATTCGAGGCGCGGTTAGTGAAGTACCGCAGAGCCCGAGACGAAAACATCGGCTGGTACAAGTATTTTTGGCGTGTAACAGATGAGCCTTTAGACGTGCTTCTTAATGACAGGAAAAGACTCGCCCTCACTATTCTAGAAAAACTTCTCAGCATTGAGGAGCAATCGGAGATTTACATATGTCCAAGCTGTAAAGCACGCTACTCCCTCGCAGAGGCAGAAGACCAGGGCTACGTGTGCCCTAACTGTTACGAGGTGCTCGAAGCATTTGACAATTCCAAGCGAGTTAAGAAAATTAGGGAAGCTATCCAGGCGTTAAAGAGCTATGAGCCACTAATGAGTGGCGAGAGCTAATTTTCTCTGTATAGCGCGCGACTACCTCTTTGAGGGAGCTCTTGCTCCACGCCTTTTTAGCGTTAGCGCGCGCCTGAGGGTTACCTCTCCCTGTTTTCGTTGCTTCTCGCCCGCTGAGCCTGTCTATCTGCTTCGTTATTATCGCCGTTTTTACTTTCAGCCTGGATAGGAGGTAATTTTAACGCCGTATTATGTTCGTATTACGTATGGCTGGCTATGAATTGAGGAAGATAACTTCAAGCTTGACGGATACTGAGCGTCGGATAATTGAGACGTATGTGCAGAGGGGGGGCACAGCGAAGGAGATAGCGAGCATGCTTAATGTTTCGGAGAGAACAGTTTACAAGGCGCTTTATAAGTACCGTAAGGCCGCTCTCGAGATGGGGATCGACCCTTCAAATTTCTACCTTAGGAAAACTGTTGCCTCAACTATGCCTGGCAAACCCGCGGTTCCCCTGGACGCTATCGAGCTGCTGAGGCAGCAATTGGTAGCAGAGATCTCAAGGATCGTTGAGGAGAGTGTGCAGAGAACGCTTAGAAATATTCTCGAGGAGTTGCTTCTAGAAGAAAAAGTGCCTCTGAGCTTGAAGGGGGAGTGCTCCAAGAGTAGGGCCTTCCAGGAAAATCAACTCGAGTACGCCTACACAAAACTCTCAGAAACCTTGGAGAAGCTCAATAGCAACATAGAGAAGTTAGCCCAGAAAATAGATAGGTTAGATTCTGGCAGAATGCTTCCCCACGGCAATGGCTGGTCAAAGGACTCGTATGCCGCGGAGCCTTCCTTGCCTAGCTTTGTTCAGGATAATCCGTGGATAGAGATATTATCCCGCACACGTGTTCCTTAGTCCTTTCTTCCCCAGCAAAAGGTTATATTTTCTCTCCGTCACGAGCCTTCGCTTTTACACGTCTCCCGTTGCCGGAAAGGCGGTGAGTCATGTGTACGACTACCCTGTCTTGCGCGCGCTCGCTAGAGAAAGCCAAAGTAGTACAGGGAAAGTACGAAGAGAACAGTAAGGATGATTGCTAAGTAATCTTTCCAGGAAAACTTTAAGTTGGTTAGCCTGGTCGGCTTTATGTCTAAGCCGTATCCTCTAGACTCCAGAGCGCTAACTCGTCGTCAACAGGCTACGTAACATTGAGGGGGTCGAAAAAACATACACATCTGTCGTTTTGGAAAATGTCAAGGAGTCTACCAAGCTCCCAGTAAGGCGCGCGTTTAAGTTTTAGGAGTGGGTTTTCCGCGAGCTCGAGTAGCCTGCGCAGCAATTGTGTTTTCGGCCGCAGGTTGTATTTCTGCGCCAGCTGTCTGAGTGCTCTGCGCCACTCTAGGCTGTTTTCTGCCAGTTTAACTATTTTTTTCCCTGAGAGAAACAGGACGTAGTAGGTTCGGTGTATGTGTACTCGTGCCCTTATGCCCATGTCTGCTAGGGCTTTTGCCAGCTTTAATGCATCTTCTAGATCTTTGAATAGTGCGCGTCCCTGTAGTAGTTGTTCGCCTTCACAATAGTTTAGCCAGAAGGTGTGGCCTTGTAGGGTTGCGTATACTGGGTGCTGCTTTGGCTGTAGTCGTTTTATTGCTGTCCATTTTTCGCTGTCTAGCAGGTCCAGCAGCTTGCCGTAGCCTGTCTGGTACGCGGCTCGCAGGATTTGCTGGGCTAATTGTTTCGGCACGTATTTTTCGCCGTTTCCTATTGAGAATTTGAGATTTTTGTCCCTTATGCCGTCTCCAAGGTACCATGTTAAAAGTCCTAGCGGGTGGAGCTTTGCAACTTGCTGTGCAATCTTTTTGCCTTTACGCATAGGCCACTGCTGGGCCCAGCTTTTCGCAATTATTATCCAATTGATGCTCGGCTTGGTCATATTTAGGCATAATTTAGAGAGATAGATATGTAAAATGCCATAGCGCACGGTTGTCCACGCCAATACTTGCCAGGGCTGGGTCGTGCTCATTTTTGGTATGTGCTTGTCCTTACCCTCGTCGCTAGCGCGCCATCCGGCCTGCAGGTAGTAGAGAGCTTCGCTGTTTAGTCCAAGTATGTCTGGGAATTCGGCTTCGGCGCTTACCCTGTAAATTGGCAGGCTGAATAACCAGTTTTCTCCGCATAGGTGTGCGTTGATGTACCATTTCTCGCCTTCTGGCGTGATGTGTATGGCCTTTCTTCCGCGTGGAGACGGTGCTACTTCGACGCTGTTGTTTTCAATGGCTGTCAATAGTTTCCGCAGCTTTGCCTCGGCTTGCGCGTAAGCTTTGTCCAGGCATTCGATGGCTTTCTCAGCGAAGTCCAGTAGCATCGACGCCTTCATGGATGGCAGGTCCAGCTCACGTACGATGAGCTCGGCTTTCTCGCGATAGTACTTGGCCTCCCCGCTGAACAGCCTGCCAAGCTCGCTGTGCGCCTTCTCAGCTCGCCAACGCAGCTCAGCAAGCATCGCCCGCTCGCCCGCCCCCAAGACCCGAGGCTCGCTCACTTCTCCCATGCCTCTCACCCCGGATTCGGCATGGCTCCGGGGGCGCCCCTCGAAGGCGCGCACCGCGGCAAGCCCCGAGCCTTAGGGGCATGCTATGCCCGCTGAGCGGCTTGGTGTGCGTGGCGGTTCAAGCTTGCCGCTCTTCTAGCGCGCTATCGTTGCTCGGCGCTGCAGGTCTCTCTCCCTGACCCCTCCCCTCCGGCGCGCCACCCACGAGCCACGCCCGCGTGTGGCGCCTCCCCCAGCCGCGGTGCCCGGGCCCCGCCCAGGCTCGCCGCGACACCTCATCGAGCCCGATCCGCCTTTCGGGGCACCCACCCCTAGGCGGCGGAGCTCGGGCAACGCCCTCGCCCCGGGGCCCCGAACCACCCCCTGCCCGGGGGGTCCCCCTGTGATGGGAGTGGTTTGGGGAGGGAGGAGAGAGGTTGGGGAGAGGAAAAAAGTGTTTTTGGGAGGCGGGCGGCAGGAATGCTTGCTGTCTTCAGGCTACTCGGCCCTCTGCGGATCCCACCCCTTCTACTGAGCTGTGCCCTGGGCTGCTCGAGGCTTTGCGGACCCACCTCTTCGCGCTATGCTCCGGTGCATTTGCTTACCGCTCGGTTGGGCATCTATGCTCTGCTGCACTGGCTTGGCGTCCTCACCATCCCTCCGGGGAAACGCTCTTCGGGTTCATCGTCATCCCTGCCCCCGGAGTTTACCCATGCTGCGGCTACGCAATGCCGGGTGTCGCGCAGCCGCGTCCAGCGCAGACCTCACGCGCCCCCTCAATGGGCTCGTCTGCGCTCCCAGCAGTAACAATTGCTTGAACCCTTTATATGGTTAACTCCCTGCCTCTGCCTGCTCCTCCCGCTGGCGCGAATGTTCGCCCCCGCGAGCGTGATCTCGATCGCGCTAGCCCCTACAACAGGTAGTACCCAGCAACCTGGTCCCCGCATCAAGCATCTAGGGATAAGGAAACCTTGCCCGGCTACATGGATATGACATGCTTCCTTAAAGGAGCACGCGCGTGGTTAGTTTTTCTCGTTCTCCTCTCTCGTCGCTTTCTAAGCGCAAGCTTTATACAACACATAGCCTTGAGCCATGTAATAGGCATGAAAGCGTGCGCTTACCTTTAGAAGAACTGGAGAAGGTTTATGGGAAATGGATCGCGCGCTCGCGCTAGCGCGCAAAAGCGCTTTTGCGTAGCCACAAAATACGTGAACTCTAGGACAAGCAACACACAGAGCGCACGCACTGCTATGCTTGAAAATTAAGCGCACGTAAGTTTTGTTCAGGGAAATCCTTAGATCAAAATATTGTCTCGCCCAAGAGTTCCCTAAAGATTCCATTCTCATATTGTGTTTTTAAAGGAACCCAGAAAAGTATAACAGAAATGTTCCCAGTAACGTTGACACTATAACCAGGTAGTCTTTCCACGAGAACTTTAGAGATACAAGTCTCGTGGGCTTCACGTCCAGCCCGTAGCCTCTAGCCTCGATTGCCTCGGCTATCATCATGCTTCTTCTAACCTCAAATATTATTAATGGTACTAGCAGGTACACGTAGTTTCGAATTCTCGTAAGCAGCTTCCCTCTTTCCAGCTCGAGGCCCCTGCTCCTTAAAGCATCCATGACTATCTGTATGTCGCCCGCGAGCGTTGGGACGAATCGGAAGGACATGTTCATGAGGAGGGAGAGGTCCCTGGGAGCGCCAACCTCTTCGATTGCGATCGCAATTTCCTCGGGCGAAGTCGAGTTGAAAAACAGGGCAAATGAGGCAATTAGAGACATAAAGCGAAGGGTCATCGTCAGCGCGGATATGGCACCCTGAACGCTGGGTGAAAAGATGAAGTTTAAAGTGAAGATCATGGACAGCAGGATTAGCGAGCCGCGTATGCTCTTTAGTAGGGTTCTCCCCCGCTTTGCAGCAGAAGCTACTATAAGAACACTAAGCAGGACAACGCTTTGGGTAAGCAGTTTTTGGGAGATTATGGCTACAGCCGCCAGTGCAGCGCTCAGAAAGAACCTCGTCCTTGGATCAAGTTTGTCAAAAAAGGTGTTCTTCTTGATAGTCTTGAAGGCTTGTAAGGCTTCCACGCTTTCACCTCAGCTCTTCGAAAATTTTTCTGTGCAGTTCATCCACTGTGAGGTACCTGTAATCGCTTAGGACTGTTTTTCCATAAAGAGCGCGTGCTATTCTTACGCACTGGGGAGGCAGCAGCTTACTCCTTCGTAGCGTTGCAAAGTCGGTCAATACTTCGCTTGGAGGTCCTTCCGCGATTATTCTCCCCTGAGACATGACAATTATCCTTTGAACGTACGTGACCACGAATTCTACGTCATGTGTAACAATAACAATCGTTTTACCCATAAGGCGTAGCAACTTGATTATCTCGGAAATTTTCTCCTTTTGGAGGTAGTCTTGACCAGCAGTAGGTTCGTCTAGGACAATAACCTCTGGGTCGTAGGCTAGGATCGAGGCTATTGCCAGCCTCTTCCTCTCACCCACGCTGAGCAGGAAGGGGGACCTGTCTCTATACTGATACAGCTCAAGAATGTTTAAAGCCCACTTCACCCTCCTCTCCACGACGTCCTCTGGGAAGCCAAAGTTCCTGAGGGGGAAGGCAACTTCGTCGAATACGGTTTCCGCGAATAGCTGATGGTCTGGGTTCTGGAAAACAATGCCTACTGTTTTGGATAACTCGGCAACGCTTACTCTGCGCGTGTCCCTACCTTTAACCTTCACGGTCCCCCTCGTCGGCTTGAGTAAACCGTTAAAGTGCTTGATGAGCGTTGTCTTGCCGGCCCCGTTCTCGCCCATGAGAGCTACAATTTCTCCCCTCGCCACGTGGGTTGTCACGCCTCTAAGAGCTTGAACACCGTCAGGGTATTCGAAAAACACCTCCTCTACCTCGATTATTCTCTCTGCTTCTTCATTCATACCTTCTCATTTCCCGCATTCTTCGAGTGACTTCTACAGCTAAAGATTCTGGTATGAGTCTAGCAGGGTTTAGGGGCAGGCCACTCGCCCTTGCTCTTTTGATTAACTGGATGATGGCTGGTGCTCCTACAATGTACTCTGCCTCTAGGACCGTTTCGAGGGGTGGACCGTCAGCAATGATCCTTCCCTCTTGCATAACGACAACTCTCGAGGCGAACTGGAGAGCGATCTCCAGTCTATGTTCGATTAGGATCGTTAGCATCCTGTATTCCCTAGTTTTTTTGGCGATTAACCCGAGTATCTTTAGCGCGGATAGGGGATCCAGGTTAGCCGTGGGTTCGTCTAGTATGAGTATCTGGGGTTGCATGATCATGACGGACGCTAGCGCAACTTTTTGCTGCTGCCCACTGCTCAGCTCAAATGGAGAGCGAGAGCGCAGGTCCTCGATTCCATACTCTCTTAGTGCAGCTTCGACTCTTTCTCTTATTTCACTGGGGGGTACTCCGAGGTTTTCCAGCCCAAAGGCTAATTCGCGCTCAACACTGTTGAAGAACAATTGGTTCTCGGGGTTCTGGAAGACGAAGCCAACGATTTTAGCAAACTTAGCGGTGGGCGTCTTCCTGGGGTCGTAGCCGGCTATATCTATGTCCCCTAGGAGTGTGCCCCCGTAGAAGTTTGGGATGAGCCCGTTGAATATCCTTGCAAGCGTGCTTTTCCCGCATCCGCTTGGACCGATGAGCAGGATGAGCTCATCCCTGTAGCCTTCCAGGCTTATGTCTCGGAGGGTGAATGTCTCTGTGTCTGGGTACTTGTACGACACGCCTCTTAGTTCGACAAGCTTCTCCCGCATAGCCCGTGCTACTCCTCACTCTTAGTGGGATGTTACAATTTTCACTACCATGCGGTGTGATAATTTGTCGTTGCTTGAAAGGCGTCTCCCAGTCCTTGCGTCGATCGCGAATGCGAACCGCTTCCCGATTTCCGTGTGTATTTCGAATGCTAGGTCTTTAGGTGTTGAGTCGCCGCTTACAAGTAACGCGTCTGGAAGCACGTTTCCTTTCGAGTCAGAAAACATTTTTTCGTTTTCAACTGGAAAAACAACGATCATGCCCAGCTTATCAAAAACAGCGGTGTTAATTGCTCTCTGTACGCCTGTTGACCCCCAACGTTTTAGGACTTTTTCACGTATGTACTCAAGCGCTCTCATCTGTTCGCGCGTCAGATTACCTGTCACCTCAAAATCGCCGTCCCCTGGTAGGTACCTGACCAGCCCGGCTTTCCCCGCTTTTCTTAGGGCGAGCTCCGCCTCGGCGGAGGTTGGTATTACCTCGTAGCCCTTTAATTCTTGAGTCATCCGCTTAATGTTATCGACGGAAACGTCTAGGTCTGCCTTGTTCGCTGCTATCACAATGGGCTTAGCTTTTTTCAACAAGAATCTTATGAGATCGAGTAAATTGCTCTGGGACCAGCTCGTTGCCTTTTTACCTCTGAGCCCGAGTTCGTCGATTGCCCTGTCCACCAGGCAGGAGCTTATTCCTAGCCCTGTGAACTTTGAGTATAACTCATCGTAGTTCCTCTGAAAATCTATGAGTTTCGATATTTTCTCCCAGTCCTTGCTAATGATCTGGTAAACCCACATCTCCAGCTCCTTTTCCAGAAAAGCTACGTCTTCTAATGGGTCGCGGGTCCCCGGAGGCACGGGCTGCCCCTCCTCATCTGTAGAGCCGCTGGCATCAACGACGTGGATAAGGACAGGAGCCCTCCGCAGGTGGTCTAGGAACATGTTTCCCAAACCTCTGCCCTCCCAGGCCCCAGGCACAAGGCCAGCAACATCTATTAGTTCTACAGGAATAAACCTCCACCCATCAATACATATGGAATTGCGCGGGCTGTCTCTTACTCCTAGTTCCTTGCAGACACACTCGGTCCTGACGTAGCCGACGCCAACATTCGGCTTGATTGTTGTAAACGGGTATGGTGCTCTCTTAACATCTATGAGCGTTGCTCCCGCGAAAAAGGTGGACTTCCCGGTATTCGGCTTCCCCACTATGCCGATCTGAATCACAAGAACTTAATTTTAAGCCAGCACAAATACCTTGTGGCTAGCTCCACGCGCAGAAAGCGCGTGTACTAAATATTCTGAAAGAGGCTGAAGAAGCTTTAAATCCTTAAAAGAGCCTTTTTTCTTTAATCCGATTTACTTAAAGCGCGCGCTTTATTAAGGTGCCAAAGTTTAATGCAGCAAACAAGCTACACCTGAGAATTGCTGAGCTGTCTAAGATGGCTCATGAGCTTTCTAGGCGTATGTACCCTGAGGAGGAGCCTGGCTACTGTAGGAATATTAAAGCAGAGGAGGAGCTCAGAAAGGTAGAGAAAGAGCTTGACCTAGCTGTGGCGCAGCTAGCGCGCGCATGAGCATAGGTGACGTAGTGAAAACGTGGCCACGCCCGCCGTGCTGCGACGCTTTGCTCCTCCAGCTCACCAAGGGCGGCGAGCTTGTCTGCTGGAAGTGCGGGAAGAAATACTCCCTCACACAGTTGTGAGCTTTATTTTTGCTTCCCTGACCACACTTTGCAAGCACCCTCTCAATCAGCCCTTTATTCTGCAAGCTCATAACCAGCCCCCTTAACTGTAGCACGCCCTGAGGGCACCCGCCGAGAGCCTCACCACGGCTTTACGGCTTCTACCCTGGGCGTGCGCGCGCTGCGGCAAGGGAGAGGCCCGTCAGCGCCATCGAGACCGCCCTGGCGAGGGCGGCGCCGAGGAGGCGGAGGAGCGGGAGGGGGAGCTAACCATATAAAGGGGTCCAATATTGCTACTAGCGCGGGGGAGCAGCGTGCGGGTCGTGCCGCTGAATGCCTGGGCCCTGCTCCTTTGGGGAGCTACGGGTGATCCCTGCTGCTACGGCGGCGGGGTGAGTGGGGTCCAGGTTGGGCGGTGCGACGTGGTGCGCCTGCTCCCAGCGCCTCAGCAAGAGGAGCTGCTCCGCTTCGTCGGCGACCAAACAGCGCGGCTGATCAACATGGAGAACTACAGGCGCAGGAAGCTGTTCTTCGAGGGCGGCAAGATAGAGAAGGACGTGAAGGTCGCTAGGGAGCTTGCGAAGAGGCTCCCCGAGTACCTGGAGATCAAAAAGGTACTTGGTTCGATGAACTTCGATGAAGCACTTAGGAAGATCGGCGAGGCCTGGAGAAGCTTCGCCGAACTTTTGAAGAAAAAGAGGGAGGGAGAGCTGCCTCCTTGGCTCAAGCCTGGGCCTCCGGGGTACAGGAAGAGAGGCGGCGAGAGGCAACCAATAGTCATCGTCCGCGCAGACAACTACCGCATCGACGCTGAGAGGAGAGTAATCCACCTAGGATACTGGAACATAGATGTGCCCTTCACTGGCAAGCTCAGGTGGCTTACAAGGCCTGGGGCTAAGCGCGGGCGCCTGGAGATCATCTACGACCCAGTGAAGAAGAGGTGGTACGCGCACATCAGCGTGAGGGTGCTGCTTGAGGGGAGGCACAGCGGACGCGAATTCATGGGAATCGATCTAGGAAGGGAGGTGCTGGTCGCCGCCGTTGCAAGCAGCGGAGAGGCGCTGCTGTACAAGGGCTCAGCGCTGAAGAGCGACTACTTCTACTTCGAGCGCAGGATAGCGGCAATCGACAGGGCGCTTTCAGACCCCAGGGCGGAGGAGGCTACCAAAAGCGTGCTTGTGGAGGAGCGCAGGCGCCTCTACGACAAGAGAAAGAGGCGCCGCGACCAAACCTTCGCCAACGCGGCAGCGCACCTGAGGAGCGAGGCTCTCAAGAGGAACATTGGCATCGTCTTCATAGGATACCCTTGGGGTATCTCGCATGAGAAGCCTGGGAAGGGCAACACGAACATGTGGAGCCAGCAAAGGCTGGTGCTGAGGCTCGCAACGACGCTGGAGAGCGCCGGCATCCCAGCCATCGCCGTCAGCGAGGACGGCACATCGAGGGAGTGCGCTTACCACGGGTGCGTGGTTGTGAGGAAGCCCAGAGGGCTAGTCACTTGCCCGCACGGGCACACGATGCACAGCGACGTGAACAGCGGCTTAGGCATCATGGCAAGGGGGCTGGAAGCGCTCGGCATTAAAGCGAGGCTACCGGAGCACATCAGGGTGCTCAGCTTTCTACCAACACCCAGCAGAGTAAAGCCCATAAAACCATAACCCTGCGATAAGGCGGGGTAACAGATGGCGCGCGCTGGCGGATACCAGCTGTAGCGTTGGCCTGCGGCAGAGGGCTGGGCTACCCCTGCCTGAGGCGCCCCGAGGATGAGGGTGTGCGAAAAGGCTTTTTAGAGGGCGGATACCGCAGGTTTTTACAGGCTGTACGCTAGGCTGCCTGGCTCATCCCTACCCTCCGGAGTTCGCTGTTACTTGTTATCCATGCAGAGGTATATGTGCAACGTTGCAGGGCTATGGAACAGTTTTATATTTTTGGGCCGTACAATCCAGCGCGCCTATGTGGCCTTGTGTCGCCGTGAGGGGCTCCAGTTACTTTGCCACTGTATTTTCGTATTGGCTGAGGAAGTTCTCGCCCAGAGTTAAGATTATCCTAGAGGAAGAACTTGAAAGGCAAGTTACGGGTCCGAGGTCGCTAAGACTCGTTAATACCAACGCGCTGGCGATCCTTTCCAGGGAAGCCTTTAATGTTCTTTACTACCCGTGCTTGAACACGAACGAGCATGCCTCTCAGTGTTTCCACGTCCACGTGGAGGAGCCGAGGCTGGAGAACACCAGTATTTCCCTGAGTGATGGCTTGCTAAGCGTGGTTAAATCAAAAGGAAAAATTGTGCTGCCCCCATGTCTTCACTCCGCACAAATAGCTCTCTATGCTAAAAGAGCTGGGCTAGATGTGAAGGTGTGCGGACCAGTAAACGACGATGCTCCTCGAGAATTCCTGGATCAGCTGAACTCGTACCTCTCCGAACAATCAATGATTACTTCTGACATGCCCGATCCCCACTCAGGGGAGCTGTGCAGGCCTGGCGTCATTACTTTCTCGGCTCCCAGCGGGGTCAGGGAGGAGATAAGGGTCTACCCATTCTTCGACGAGAACGTAACCCAATGGGCAGCATATATAGCTCTCAGAATTCTAGGTCTCGACGCAAAAATCGGGAAGCCGATCCCATTGCGGATTATTGAGGACACGGGCAAGCTCTTGCTTGCCTTCTTTGGTTCGCCAGTGGGAGAGACCTCCGTAAAAGTGGCGCTCAATGAGGGAAGTTTCTGCAGAATTCTGCTGTCAAGAAGGGAAAGAAAGATAGAGGGGGTTTTCTGTAAGCTTCTTGGAAACGAGTCAAGCAAGCTTGGAGAGGTACTTGCAGGCTTTATCGAGAAAAGTGATCCATGCAAACTGATGCCGGGACTGGCTATTACAGAGTCGGAGCTCTTCAGGGAAGACAGGCTACTGAGGGCGCTTGCATCAATATGGTTTAAGCTATGCTACTAGCGCGCGCCAGAAGAATCGCTAGAGGAAGCGTCCAACATCGCCCCAATCAATCTCTACTGGTCTTAGCTTCTCGGAGGCCTCAAGCGCTTTGAGTATGCATTTGAGAGCAGCGTAACCTAATAATCCGTCCACTTTCGGCCTTTTATTGCGCTTGACGGCTTCAAGAAAATCCCTTATTTCTGCCTTTAGAGGTTCTTCCTGTAGGTAGGATATTTCTATGAGGCTTTGCTCAGAAAATACTGATGTTGCGAGTTCGTCGCGAGGAATCTGCTCGACGCCCTTATCAACGATTATTCTTCTCAATATGTAGTCAACCCTGAGGACCGAGTCGTGCGTTCGAATAGTGAGGCTCCTATGCTTATAGCTAGGCGAGGTTCTCCAGCTTGCAATTAGAGACGCAAACCTCCCCTCCGGGTAGTTGAAGAATGCAGCCAGCTCCACCTCGTAGGGAAAACCTTTACTCAAAAACTTGTAGGCAAACACGCTCGTGGGGAACCTTTCCATGAACATGTTAGAAATGTCCACATCGTGGACCAGGAGATCATGCGCAACCCCCAGGTTCAGTGTATAGTCCCTGGCAGGTCCGGGACCAAGCCTCTTAGCATCAATACTCAGTATTTCCTTTCCTTTAACCAGGTGATGCGCAGCTTCAACTATGGGGTTAAACCTTTCAATATGACCCACAGCGAGTTTCCTGCCGTACCTCGCTGCCCTATCTATAAGTTCATATCCTTCCTCAAGCGTCGCGGCTAGAGGTTTTTCAACCAGCACATCTGCATACTCCAAAGCCTGAGAAGCTACCTCAAAGTGATGCACAGTGGGGACAGCCACGATTACCGCATCCAAGTCCTTTTCATGCAGAAGGAGCTCATCAAGCGAAGCGTAGTAAGAATCAATGTTAAACATTTCCGCTATACTCCTCGCTCTCTTGGCATCAACATCCACAACCACAATCCTGCTAACCATTTCTCGAAGAGACGCTAAAACGCGGACATGATTACGCCCCCAGCGACCGACACCTACCACACCAACACTTAAACCCATGGCAACCCGCCACAAGGTGAAACCCCCAAGAAATAAACCTATGCTAGCTGAGAAAATGAGGTTGAAGAAATTGCGAATATTCCTAGGAGCGGGCTATGAGGGGCGCTTTCCTCTGTGCGCGCTCCGATGATGAAGCGAAGAAGGAGAGCTTAGAAGATAAAAGAGAGCACCTGCAAATTGTGATTAGCATGAAGAAAACAAGAGAATCTCCTGAGGCACGCCTCTATTTCCAAAAGGAGGGAAGCCGCGTACGCCACACGGCTTTCGCGAGGCCGCAGACCTCACTACTCACCGTGCGTGCCGAGCTTAACTTCGGAGTTCTGATGGGATCCGGTGTTGCCTCGGCACTATGAGCGTACGCGGCATTTCACTGTATGCCTGGCCGGCAATATAAACCTTGCTTTCTGCTGTTTCAGAAAAAATCTGGGGCGTTCTAAAAAAAATTGTAGTAAAAAAGATGCCCTTTTTCTCAGTCTTCATTAAGGCTCTCAGCGCGCGCACTTTAGCTTTTCTAGTTCTGTGAGGCGGGCGGGTTTTCCGCGAGCTCGAGTAGCCTGCGGAGCATTGGTGTTTTCGGCTGCATGTTACGTTTTTGCGCCAGCTCTCCGAGTGCTCTGCGCCACTCTGGGCAGAGCTCTGCCATTTTCAGCACGTAGCGCCCGCTGAGCTCTAGGGCGTAGTAGCCGGTTTTCCATGGATGCATTCGCGCCTCTACGCCCAGCTTTGCGAGCGCGCGGGCTATCCTTGACGCCTCCTCCGGGTCCTTGAATAGTGCGCATGCCTGCAAGGTTCGGTTACCTTTGTAGTAGTTTATCCAGAAGGCGCATCCCTGGAATGTGGCGTGCACCGGGTCTCGCTTCGGCTGGAGGTTCTCCAACGTGAGCCACCTATCGCTGTCGAGCGGGTCCAGCAATACACCATAGCCAACATCGTACGCGGCCCTGAGCATTTCCGGGACAAGCGTCTTGGGTTTAACTTCATCGCTGTTTCCAACCGCGAATCTGAGGTTGTGTGAGTGTCTTTCCCCATCCCCGAGGTACCGCGCGAGATGCCCCAGTGGATGCTGCTCCGCGACCCGCTTCGCGAGCCTCTTGCCCTCTTTTCCAGGCCACTGCTGAACCCAGCTCTTCGCCCTTATGTACCACCTAAGGCTTGGTCCTTTCTCGTTCAGGTTTAAGGTGCTCAGGTAGATCCGCAAGGAGCCGTACCGCACGCTTGCCCAGGCCATGACCTGTCATGCCTTGGTCGTGACCATTAGAGGTCTACCCCTGCCGTCCCCCTCGACTTGCCCTTTCAACCCGCCTGGAGGTAGTGGAGGGCCTCGCCGTCCAGGCCAAGTACCTCTGGGAAACTTGCTTCTGCAGTGATCCCGTGTATTGGCAAAGCAAACAGCCAGGTTTTTCTGCGTAGCTGTGCGATTATGTACCACTCTTCGCCTTCTGGTATGATGTGCAGGGTCTTTTTTCTGCGTGGAGAGGGCTTCACTCTCACGCTGCCTTTCTCCAGGGCTGCTAGCAGCCTTCGTAGCTTTGCCTCGGCTTGCGCGTAAGCTTCGTCTAAGCATTCGACGAGTTTCTCAGCGAAGTCCAGCAGCATCGACGCCTTGGCTTGCGGGAGGCCCAGCTCTTCAATGAGGAGTTCAGCCTTCTCGCGGAAGTACCTCTTTTGCTCGCTGAACAGCCTGCCAAGCTCGCCGCAGGCCTTCTCAGCTCGCCACCTCAGCTCAGCAAGCATCGCCTGCCAGCCCGCCCCCAGGGCCCGGAGCTCGCCTGCCTCCATATCCATCACCCTGGGTCTAGCCACGCCCGTTTAAGCTGGTCCCAGGAGCGTCCTTCGAGGGCGCGCATCGCGGCAAGCCCGAGCTCGACCGCGTTGCCGGGCAGCCTCCTCATTGAAGAGCTGGACCTGCCACCGGACAAGGTCGGCACGCTGCTGGACTTCGCAGAGAAACTCGTAGACTGCCTCCACAGGGCATATCCACAAGCTAAGTCAAAGCTACAGAAACTGCTAACAGCCCTAGAAAAGAGCAGCGTCAGAGTGGAACCGTCCCCACGCGAGAAAAGACGTTGCACATCACACCAGAAGCGCGCGAGCTAGTTTAATGCTGAAGATTGGATGCTTGAGTAGTTTAATCGCAACTGTAGCTATGTTCTCCCCGTTTGCAAGATTGACCACGTCTTCAGGTGATAAGATGTCTGCGAGCTGGTTTAATTCTTCGTCTGAAAGCTTTTCGATGGCATTAAGTCCTCTCAGGCTGTCTTTGATCCTTCTCCCCCAGTACTCGTTGTACTTGTCCTTGTACTCGGAGAGCCTTTGCCTAGATAAGTTGCCTTCCTCTAGTGCAGCTGCTGATACTTCAGCTGCTATTTTGCCGCCTGCAATAGATGTGTGTATACCGCCCCCAGTTAACGGTATCACTTGCCCAGCAGCCTCTCCAATTAGAAGTGCGTGGTCGGCGACTATCTCGCTAAGCATCCCCCCGATGGTTACCGCCGCGCCCTTAAACTCTAAAATGCACGGCTTCTTAAAGATCTCTGGGTGCTTCTTGATGAATCCGTCGAGGTATGCTTTCGGGGGGCCCCCTTGAACGCCTATACCCACGTTTGCTAAGTGTCCATCTTTTGGAAAGACCCAAACGTAACCCTTTGGCGCGATCTTGTTTCCGAGGAAGAAGTAAGTCATGTCTGGGTCGCGGACTTCCACGCTCGGCATTACATACTGGATAGTAGGTATAACTTTCCTTTCGCCTGGCCTCTCCAGCCCCAATGCCTTCGACACAAATGATAAATAGCCGTCGGCGCCAACTAGCAGCCTTGCCTGGAGCTCCATTGTGCGGGTCTTAACAACCCAGTGACCCCCTCGGAATGAAACTTCCTCGGCGGGCTCTTTCACAAAGACATCTGCTCCCGAAGAGGCTGAGTACTCAGCCATGACTCTTAAGAAGTTTTTCTTGTCGATGATGTAGCCCATCTCTCCCTCTTCTTTAACTACAACTTCCTTCCCGTTTGGGGCGACCACGACCGCGCCCTTAATCACGTGTGAAACGAACCTGCTGTGGTCAGCCTTACTGATCTCCGCCGTCCTGAGAACCCTCGCGCTTATTCCTTCACCGCACGGCTTAGCGGCAAGTGCTTCGTTCTTCTCGACAACGACGACTTTAAAGCCCCTAGCAGAAAGGACCCGCGAATACATTAAGCCGGCTGGACCCGCTCCAACCACCAGCGCGTCGTAGAGCATCGGAATCACTAGTCCTTTCGTGGTGGTGGCATAAAAAATTATTTTCGTGCAGGCGAGAATGCGCGTGGATCTATCTCGAGTATTAGCCTTCGAGGTCTGGGGTCTCCGACTCTGAAGAGTATAGCGTTTCCGCGGACGCCGTATGCTAAGTGATCAAACTCCTCTCTGCCTAAGGAGAAGAGGGAGGCGATATCGGCTATGTAGCTCTCTGGCCCGGAGAGGGCAATCACGAAGCCCGCCAGTTGAAATATTCTGGGGTCGAATTCTCTTGGGAGCTGAGTTACCGCGAGAATGCTGAGACCAAACTTTCTCACCTCTTTGAATAACCTCAGGAAATAGTCCTTTAAGAGGTGAGCCTCCTCGAGCACCACAACGAGACTTGCCTTGTTACTTGTGCCCCTGGTCCTCATGAAGCCTTCTAGGAGAAGTAGCAGTATCTGGGCGGATAAAGCGTGAAACTCCTTGGAAACTAGAGTGGGGAACGTGAAGTGCAGGCTTCTCCCCGATAATTCCTCTATTGTTAAGCCTTTGTCGGAGTGCAGCCTGTGTAAATCGTCGTATATTCGTTTAAGGTTGGGGTCCTCTCTCTTAACTTTCCTAAATGCTTCGAGGCTTTCACTCTCAAGGCACCTGATTAGTATTTCTCGGAGGATGCTCCGGTAGCCGGGGAAGGAGTATATTCTTTCCGCATATGTCGACAACTCGCTTGCCAGTTCTCTGGGACTCCACCCTGGAGCTCTGAGGACATTTATTTTCGCCTCGCCAAGCTCTATTCTTGCATTCATTATTCTCGTGTAAGCTTCTTCCCCGTGCGGGTCGATAACCCAGGCTCTTATGTTGCTTGCCTCTGCTTGAAGCAGAATGTGCCTAGCAAGAGTTGATTTGCCGGACCCCGTAGAACCCACAACTACCCCGTGCATGTTCGGCAATCTGGATGGGTTTATCCTGACCTCTCTTCCTCTCTCGTCTCGGCCAAGGAGGAAACCCTCCTGCTCCTCCGGGGGCGACAGCACGCTGAATGGGGTAAGAATCGCTATATCGCCCGAAAGCGCATAGCTCTCTGAAGTGAGAACTTTTTTCACGAAATTGTAAAGGGCATGGGTCATGCGAGCGCACCCAGAGGAAAGATTGTCTTTCTAAAAACAAAGCCCGCTGACTGCAGGATTCTCGCTTCGTTCTCGGAAGCTAGGAGAAGCCCACTAACTAGGAAAAGGTTTTCGCGCCTTTCCCATCTTCTCCTGCTTGCTGCGAAAAATTTTGCGCTAGCATGGATGATGGAGAGCTTGTCGAGAGCCGTCCCCACCTCGTAGCTTTTATATGCCTTTGAATCGATTTCCTGCTCAATCTCCAGCGGACTTGGTGTAACCCGCAAAACCAGGAACAACTGATCAGCAATGCTGAAAACGAGCCTTGCGCGTGCAAAGACATCGAAGATGGATGGGTACGAATAGAAGCTTTGGACGAGGGTGAGGGAGTACAAGTTTTTCCCCTTGACCGGCCTGTATCCGCGTAAGCCCGGCGTGAGACATGCAGCTACGAGTGCAGCAGAAGCGGAGAAGAGTAGGGGGATTCTCCACATGAGCAGGAGTCCTAGCATTGCCAGGAAAATTTTTCTCCAGCTCTCTTCCTTAGCTTCCTGCAGGAAGCTCGGTCGGAGCAGGCTGAGTACTTCGCGCCCGCTAAGTAGTCTGTAGCTTAAGCCGTGCCTCTCAAAGCTCCTCGTTAGCCTCCTAACATCATCAGTGATCCTTCTAATAATCTCCTCAACACTGCTACTGCTCACCCTGGAGAGGAGGAAATACCTGCCATTGTCTATTACTATGTAGAAGCTGGAACTCCCCGCTAGTGAGGTGGAAAGGAAACTCTGCGAGTAGAACCAAAAGCTTTTCTCGCCGAGATCAGCCACACCATGCCGTGAATCCACGATTTCAAAGCCGAAGTAAATGTGCAGGACTCGTCCCCCAGCTTCAACGCAGAAATTTCCCCCCTCAGCTAGGATATTTAAAGGGTAGCCACCCAAGGATAGTACTAGTGCGAAGTAGTATGCTTCGGGGAAAAGAAGCACTAGGCATAGTGATACCAGCACGTAGCCCAAAGCATAGTTGCAATTGTTGGGGAAGAGGATGAGCCCGAGGGCACCAAGGGAGAATGCCAGCAAGTACCTGAGCCTCACTCTTAGTCACCAAACCACTTAACCACTCTTCTCCAGAGCCTATGCAAGTCGCTGGGAGAGCCTATCCCGAGGTAGAAGTCCTTAAGTTCCTTCGCCTCAGGATACCTCTGCCCCTCAAGCATGTCTAATGCCCTCAGCCTTAGCAGCTTCTGAACCTCATATATGGCTAGAAAACTCCTCGGAATCTTGAGCTTGCGAGCTAGGAGCTCAACGCTCTCCGGGTCCATCCAGAGACTCATCAAGGCGTAATCGACGTCTCGCATTTTCGACGAGTCCCTTACAGCGGTGATGACTCTGTCGATAATTTGGGAATCTTTACCAATCTTTACCAGGTTGTCTCTTACATGCATCAACTGGCTTATTACGAGGCTCTTGTAGAGCGAGAAGTAAGCGTCATAGAACTTTGGATAAAGCATGCGGAGAGCATCATCGTTTCCCAAAGACATTTTCCTGAGCCTAAAATCGTACCTGCCGATCGCCAGTCTAAAATCTCTAAAACCTTCTTCCACTCTTCTTCTCAAAACCCTAGCCATTGCTGAGCCCCCCTTGTAGATGCTCTGCGAAGCCCTGACTCCAGCCATCCCTAAATTGAGGTCGGCGCCTCTACTTGCCTTCCTCGCGAGGTTAGCTAGGTGATGCAGTCTTCCTGCCAGGCTTTCCTTGTAGTGATCTCTAGCGAAGTCGGCGAGGTTGTCCAAGCAAGCTCCAGTAAATCTGAGAAGTGATGGTAGAGGTCTATGGGCCAGGTACTTCGGGGTCTCGCTAACAGCTCTCTTCACAACTCTCCCAGTGGTGGATAGGATCGACTCCTGGTGAACGTCCCTGCTGAGAACAGTCTCCATGTAAAGGGTTCGCGGTCGCCAATCGATCTTTATCACATCAGTAGACCTGAAAAACCTTTTAATGTCCTTAATAAGGGAAGTGATACTAGAGTAGGTGCCGTGCGTAAGGCTTCGCATATGCATGCTTATTGGAGAAAACACGGCGGAGTAGTAGACTCCTGTGGAAATTAAAATCCCACCAAACATCGTGAAGACGAGTAGGTAGGTCTTGTATAGTGCTAGAAGCGGATACACAACTCTAATGAAGCACTCTTTCAACCAGTCGCTTGCTAGGGACACGTACTGCCAGTGCGAGAGGAATATTGGAGCGGAGCTAGCGTTCCAGGAGCCTTTCCCGTAGAAAATTATTCTGGGGTTCGACTGGTTGCCTTGAGTTGTACTCGTGCAGTTCGCTTCTTCAAACCACACTTTAACACCATACGTATCAAATCGCGGGAAGCCCCTCCTCAAGCTCAGCTTACCCGCCACACTCTCGGGCACAGCCGGGGAAATCCTACCAACCCAGCTCTCGTAGCTGGACGCCCAGAGAGAGAAGGCGCCCAGGTCGAGATCGCTCCCTGGGGGCATTTCATTTGTAACGCGGTAATGCATAATCCAGCAAGTCGTATTGCCGGCTTTGAGGGAACCATTGACGTACTCGATCCTGAAGCCGTCCCCTCTTACAAAGAACTCCTTTGTGCGCTTTCCAGGCTCTAGCACGAATTCAACAAAACCGTCTCCCTGCCCAGAAGGATGGAGAAGAGAGGTCCCTTCATATGCAACGATGTGACCCATCGTCCCATTAGAAGAAGTAATGAGGTAGACTGGTAGCCACACATAGAGCTTTTGGGTAGAGTTAAGCATTAAAAAGAATTTAGCTGGATAAGCGTAGCAGTCGCAGTAAGAGTAAGGGGAATCCTCGTAGCAGCATGCGTGCAGTGAGAAGTTTGTCCAATAGTTTACGATCCAAAGAACTGTGTAGTTGCCTGGCGGTAGAGGGATGTGGACCCCTGTTCGCCCCTTTACGACGAAGAGCGAGCCATTGGTGCCCCTTAAACCCACCATTATAGTTTCGTATACAGGGCTACCTAAAACATCCTCTACGGACAGCTCTACTTGACCCGTGGAATTTATTGAGGGGATGAATGGAGGGGTAGAAATGGGTATGGTGTCCGCCCGCCCCACTGTAAAGGGTAGTGCTAAGGAAAGTGCAAGCACAAGTACTGATAGAGGTAAGGCAATTTTCCTGACCCTCGGCACGAGAGCCAGGAGTGTTAAGACCCTCGCAAAATCTCGCAGCCTTGAAAGGAACTCTATTAAGCATTCCGCGATCTTTGTGAGAAGCCACGCAGTTCCAACCTGAACGGCGAAGTACTGTAGCTGGGGGAGTACGGTATGTCTCAGCAAGTCGAAGTATTCAAGGGCTATTGTTGCCTCAGGAGCGCCGAGAGCAACCGCCAAGCTAATGATCACATCCACAAAAGCAATGCTGATGAGCCAGCGTAAAGCTGTCGAGTAAAGCTTGTAGAGGTTTTCAGAGACCTCCTTCAGCTTCTCCAGAGCCTCATTGACGCTCACAGCAGTGTAGCTCGAGCATAGGTGTAACAGGATGAGAACAAGCGAACCGTAGATAAGCAGTTCTGCAATTTCCTTGCTGAGAACGCCTATCGCTTTCTCACGCTTCTGAATAAACCAGTAGTAGGCAAACTCGGCAGTTATCAGTGAAAACGCTAAACCAATCCAGGCGAATTCCTCCGTCATGGTTTCAGGACACTCACTATTATGGAGTCAAACGCGGATGCCAGACCTATACCGCCTATTGTTGCTAGCGCCGAGGCTACGAGGGAAAGAGTCATTACACGTCCTAATTCTACGGCTGCATCTCCTACTATGCTAGCTATGTTGACCCAGTCAGCAGGATTCACTGCTTGGGGTAGGCGGGTCTTAGTGAGCGCGTCGCAGGTGATTTGCGATGAAAACACTATGGCTAGCGAGGTGGAAATATACAAGGAGAGAAGTGAAACGCCCAGCTTTCTGAGCTTCGGCACGGGAGTTAGAGTTGAACCGATCGTCAGCATGTAAGCGGAGATCATTGAAAAAACCTCAGATACGAATGAGAAATGCATGTAGACTATGGCAACAAGACTTAATTCCGATAGGGACCACCCGGTAGAGCCGCTTAACACGTTTACAAGGGGAGCCGTGAGAGGAGTGCTCGCTAGGACCGCTTTCTCAGCCTCCACAAAAAAGATGAGGTCAACGGCTCTTCGACTCGCGTTCCAGAAGACACGTGAGGCAGTAGCGAATGCTTTGCTTACTTCGAGGCTGCTCCACAGATTTATCTCTATTCCCGCCAGGCTCGCCACTTGGGAGGCCGCGGAAAAAATTGCCTGGACTACGAGGATGAAAATCAGGGAGATGACTGCGTCCTCAAAATATCTGAGGGCGGCTCCTCTTTGACCAAGACCCCAGTATATGGCTCCTACAGCCAGGTAAACAGCCACGCCTGCCGCAACCACGTAGAGCTCCATGGATGTTAACCTGTAAAGACAGCGAGAATGATCTTCCAACCTTCATTAAGCAAAGAGTTCAGTATTTCGGCAACCGCATAGAGCTCTGGAATGCCTATGTTTTTCAAAACGTTTACTAGTATGAAGAGCAGGGGGATTATTGCAAGTGTCTCAGCGGCCTTGAGGAACTTACTGACGGCTAAGCTACGGCCAAAGCCTCCTCCAGTTACCCAGGAAATCACTGCATCAATCACTATAAAAAAGAAGCCCAGTATCCCGATGCCGAAGGAGACTGCAAATAGCACTGCCACTGCATCGCGAAAGGGTCTAAAGATGTTTGCCACCAAGTCCGCGGGCTGAGCTACGGCAATGTTAGCAGCGGCATAGAGGAGGGCTGCGAGAAGCGATGCCGCCCTCAGCTGATTCCTACTTTCGTGCAAGGCTCGCTCAATGCAAAGTTTTATCCTCCTCAGAGAGTCGTCACTCAGCAAGGACCTTCTCTTAAACTTTAACCCCCTGCGAATTGCTGAGTCGTACATGAATTTTAAGAAGGAAAGCTTTATTCTCTTCATTTCACCCTCACAAAGGTATTCTTTTAATCTTAAAACCTGGCAAAGATGGGAAAGCTCCCCTCCAACCTCAATATAACTGGCTGAAAAATCGAGGGTAGGAGCCATGGCAGATGTGGTTGTTTTCGGGAGCGGTCATAAGGGTGGAACTGGTAAAAGTGTTTTATCAAGCCTTACAGCGTATGCTCTGGCAACGCAGGGGAAAAGAGTTCTTCTCGTGGATCTAGGAGAGTATGGCAGCAGCACGAATTTGACCCTGGAGAGTGACCCAGGCCCACCCTACATATCCGACTACTTCATGGGAAGGGCTACGTGGCGTGAGGTGATAGTTGAGAGCTCCTGTAGCCCTAACCTGTGGGTTGCTCCGGGCTCGAAGCAGCAAGGACCGATAGATGCCCAGTGCCTGGAGTACCTTATCGACAGTGCTGGCAGGCACGTCAATTACGTAATAATTGACCTGCCATCGTATCCAGGAACTCTCCTTGATCCCGTGGTTACACTTGCGGATATAATAGTGCTGGTGACGAACCCGGATAAGCTTTCAGTGATGGCAGTAAAGAGCTGGTACTCCACGCGTGCATTCGCTAGGAGTAAGCTCGGTATCCCCGTTCTGAACAAGTACCATGTCTTGATGCATTCATGGCTCGACAAAATGCGTGAGGAATTTGGCGTCGTTTTTCCAGTGAGCTTCGACCCAGCACTAACCTTTACTTTTACGGACTCTGTGAGTGATGCCTACAGGAACGCAGGTAAAAGAACCCGGGAAGAAATAAGATTACTAACTCAGAGAATAAACAAGCCTCTCTTAAAGGTGACGGGATGATGCGACTGAAGAGACCCTTAGTCTCAGACGAGCCTGAGGAGCAAGAAAAAATGGTAGAAAGCACTGATGGCAAACCCCAGCTACCGACCCCCAGGGTTGTTCTGCAGCCTGTAAAACAGTCGAGGAGTAGTAGTGATGCTCTCGGCGATGAGATTATTCAGAGAGGCATTGAGGGGCTTAAAAGCGTTTTTGAGTCTCTGGGTCTGGACCCTGCACTATGTTCAAGGATAGCTGAAAAGTATCAAAGCATCGATGACGAGATAAGGAGGATAAGCGAGAAAATCGAAGCTCTAGAGAGGGAGAAAGGCAAGCTTCTGTCTGATAAAGAAAAGCTCACGAGAATTCTGAGGATTTTTTCAGAAGTGAAAGGCTGAGCCATGAGGATAAGAATCAATCTCAAGAAAAGGGAGAAAAGTGATAAACAGTTAGTAAAGGTAGACGAGGTTTTGCCCAAGGATTCCCTGCTTATAGATAAAAACCCCTTTGGAGCTCTCTTTGTACGTGATGGATCACTATTGTTAATGCCTTTCAAGGAACACGAAGTGTGGGGCTCGCTGGCACCGATATTTTTCTCAAGCAAAGTTGAGGAAGCTTGGATATTTAGCGACAAGGCGATAATAACAGTTTCCGGGATAGGTCGCATGCAGCTCTATCCGAAGAGTGCTGATTACAAAATCGAAGATCTTATTTCCCGGGTAATTGCACAAACAGGGGTAAACGTCTCCTTCAGGAATCCTCGCGGGGTAACGGACTACGGCGACTGGAGAATAGCTATTCAGCTGCAGTCAGGCGGACAGCTACACATGGTTGCAACAAGGATAAAAAGGGTACCCTCGCTGGTCGATATCTTGCCAGCCAACGTGGGAGTGAAATTGCTCCTCCTGATCCTACGGCCCAGCACAGTGCTGATTACTGGTCCGCCTGGGAGCGGTAAAACGACGCTGTTAAGCAGTATTGTTGAGGCCTTGGGGCAACTCTTCCCGTGGTTACACATAGCTATAGTAGAAAAGTATAGGGAACTGAATTTTCAGGGAGGGTGGCTTTCCCACGTGGTCACGGAAGAGCTTGCTGATGGAGTCAGATACTCGATGCGCTACTTGAGACCTGATATCCTCGTAGTTGGAGAGATAATGGCGGAAGACTTCTGGAGCCTGCTAGAACCGTCCAGGGCAGGCATCCCGACGTTGACGACGTTCCACGCACCTACTGTCGAGAAGGCTATTAAAACGCTTTCAGATGCCTTGCAACTACACCTTAAAGGTGCGTCGAACATACTCACGTACCTGGATGTCCTTATAAGCACTAGGAAGATCATCACCATTGAGGGGGTTAAGAGGTGTGTGAACGCCATATATATTTCTGACGGGCAGAGATTAACCCCTACGTACATTGAGGGGCAGGAAGTCGATCAAGACACGCTGGAGAAAGCTTTGCCGGAAACACTCTATGTAGGCGAAACCAAGGAAATTGAGGAGACTCTACAAGCTTACTTCAGAGCAAACGCAAAACTCGCAGGGGAACCGGGAAAACTCGCCGTGTCTAACCTTGAGGCCTGAGGAGTTCTTTAAGAGGGCAGGCCTAAAGCCGCGCCCGCAACAGCTAGAGGTTAGCGAGGAGCTTGCCAGAATGCTGGATAGCGGCTCCGTAGGACTAGAAGCCCCGCCGGGCTTCGGGAAAACTATTGCTACGTTGATTGCCCTGATGGCGAGAGAAGAATTCCCCGTCACATGGAAAGTGAGGACGTATAGGCTGGCCAGGCATATTGCAGATCAGTGTTCCTTGCTGGATCTTCGATACTTTATAATGGCGGGGCGAGAGCGCACATGCCCACTTAAGGATGAGTACGGAAGCAACCTGCACGTCTACTGCAAGAACCTTAAGTTCAAGTGCCCGTACTTTAGGGACATTTCAAGCGTTAACGTTGATCTCGGAAAAGCCTTCAGCTACGAGGATCTACCCAAAAATGCTTGCAGTTACTACCTCCAGCAGCTCGTGCGCGCTAAGGTGTACATTGCACCGTACTATATCGGGTTAAGGATCCCCGGGCTTGAGGTATACGACGAGGCTCACAACCTCGTCTTAGAGATAGGCTCGATACCTGTAACTAAAGTCAAAGAGGCACTATCCGAGCTAGGACTTGACCCCAGTCGTGATTACATAGATGCAATTAGTGAACTCGAGGTAAAACTTACAGAAAAGCTGGAAAGAGGCGAAAAACCTCTCGTTGCTGGTAAAGTGCTTTCTGCACTAAGGAACGCCACAATTCTCTGGAGGGAACAACATAGTATTCACATGCTAAAGCTCAGGAAACCGCTGTTCAAAAGCATTTTCATATCAGCCACTCTTAGCCCCTTAGAAAAAATATTCAAAGTACCCATCATCCGCATTCCACCAGTGAAGAGGAAGGCACTACTGGTAAACTGGGTGACAACGCGGTTCGCGGAGTGGGATGTAAGGATGGCTGAGGAGATAAATGACGTAATTTTCCTGCTGAGGAAGTACTTCAGGCGCATCGCGATCTTCGGAACTGAGAGGGTGCTTTCCATGCTGAAATACAACTACTTTGAGGATGAGGTTGAGAACAAAGATGACTGGGACGTAGCAGCTTTCCTGAGCAGGGGAAGGCGGAGCGAGGGCGTGAACCTGAGGGCGGACTGCGTAGTCCTGGCAGGAGCCTTCTTCCTGCCGCCGGACCTCAAACTTGAGAAGGTGGGCGTGACAAGGCATGACGTAGCAACGATAGTCGCTATCCAGAACATTGGCAGAGTGGTGAGAACTCCTAGTGACATGCCGCTAATAATCCTCGCTGACGAGAGGTTCAGAGAACTGAAAGACCTGGCTAATTACCTCGATATCGAAGAGGTTAATGACCTAAAATCCCTTGATGCCTTGCTCAGACGCTACCACGCGCGCTAGCGCAACAAACTTTATTTGGTCTTTCCCTGTTTCCAGCCGATGGACATGTCCGAAGTTGCACAGTGCATGCTCGAGAATTGCAGCTCGCATGCCGACATAATAGTCGAGTTAAAGGGTCAGCAATTGCTTCTTTGCAGGACCCACTTTAAAAGCCTTGTAGCTCGGCTTTCGCGCGTCGCTGAAAGAGGCGGGCTCGCCTCTCTTTCAAGGATCAAAGTTGTAAAAGCCGGAGATGGGAAAGTAAGAGTACTCGTCAAAAGATCCCGCTCAAAGAGAAGAAAGGGAGGTGGGGAGAGGAAGTCTAGCAGACGCGGCAGGAAGAAGGGCGAGAGGAGAAAAAGGGCTCACCCGGAGAAAGGGAGGTAACTCGCGCGCATGCGCGGGTTGCACATGTCTACGCTGTCCTTATTTACAGCAAACCGTGGTTCTCCGCTGTTGTTACGCGCTTCTCAATCTTTTTCCAGTTTCCCAGGTACGCTCTGCGAGTGCGCACTGCAGTTGCTCCTCTGCTGTTCACACCTGAGAGAGGTTCTGTTCCTTTGTCGTTGCCCTCATGAGCAGAGCCTCCTGTTCCTCGAGAATTTTTGCCAAGCTTTGGGCGGTATCTTCGTTAAGCATTCCCTTATCGGTAGCCTTCCTGAGCTCAGCTCTCTTCTCCTCCAAGTCCCTCAGAGAAAAGCTTATTGGAAGTCCTACTCTGCTGCTGTGAGTAAGGCACTTAAGGGTTAGTTCTTCGTAGTTTAACCACAGCTTTTGAAGCGCCGCTCTGAGCTGTGAGATTTCTCCTTGAAGCTCCTCTAACTTCTTCTTGGCTTTCTCCTCGTTTATGAGTCCAAGCTCGATTTTCAGGTTCAGCTCCTCCACGCTCTTCAGGTCCGCCTCAAGCTTAACTTTAACATCGTTCAGCTCATCGAGGAGGTCCAGCTTGAAAAACTCCCACTCTCTCACAGTTGCCTTGACGAAGGAGTAGTAGTCACTCCACATTTCCTCAGCTTTCGAAAAGCTTCCCCTTAATTTCTCTACCTGCTCATCGAGTCGCAACACTCTTTACTCCACCTCCTCTCTTATTTTTTCAAGGCGTTGAATTTTATCCTCAAGCTCAGTTCTCAGCCTCTTGTAGACTTCCTCAGAAATACTTCCACTCTTGAACCTCTCTTCCAGCTTTGACAGCGCCAGCCTCAATTTAGCTATTTCAGGTTTAACTTCAGCAACCTTTACTCTCTTGTAGTGCGGCAAGACAACTCTATCGAGCTCGGCCAGCTTCCTCGCTAAGGCTTCTCTTTCGCTATTCTTCTCAGCAAGCTTACTCTCAATCCTAGACCTCAAATCCGAAAACTCTTCCTCGCTAATCCTCCCGGACTCAAAAAGTTTCTCGACCCGGTCTAATTCTTCGATGTAAGCGTTGATGGAGGCCTCCAACCCCGCAAGCTCCTTTCTTATCTTCTCACCGAGCTCCTCCCACTCCTCCACGACTCTTCGAGCCTCCTCCTCATAGTTCTCCCAAAGCTTGGCAAGCTCGCCTGCCCTCTCGATCAGCGAGTCTATGTCATACCCGAAACTCTCTACCCGAGTCTCAGTCGGAGGGGCCACAAAGGCAGGTGCAACAGTTTTAACCTCTTCGACAGCCCTAACCTCCTCAGGCTTAGGGGTCTCTTTCTTCTTTTCTTCTTCCTCAGCCTTTTCTGCTCGCCTATGCTTGATGTAGAAGGAGCACTCCCAGTATTCAAGCAAGCAGGGCATGAATGCGGGATCTATTTCAGCATCGCCAGCATATCTACAGTAAAACTTCCCCCTTTCGTCTTTGTACAAGCCAGGGCAAACAGTTGCACGCGACATATTTTCTCCTGCAGAAACTAAGTTTTTACCCCGATTTATATATAGCGCATGCCTATTGGTGTTCGCTACGCCGCAGTCTTTACGTGTGCATAAGTGAACATAAAAAACTTTAATCATTTATTTACACAACTCGGCTTAGATTGTGCATGTCCAACAAAGAAAACTCTTACTGCCCTTACTACAGGTCTACTTCGAGAGGGCAAAGATGCATTTTCATTGGAGTAAAAGAGTGGCGAACAATGTTAGACAAATATATTCAGTTCTGCAAGCAGGGTGGGTCAGGCTGCCCAATACTTGCCAATATAGCTCTCAAAATTTCCTCACAGAAAAACGGGTTCATCAAGGTAGGTGTGAATGACCTGCTTAAAGAGGCTTGACTACCTCCTCATTCTAGGAGAGATTTTTATTTCAGTGGGGCTCGCAACAATTGTTTATGCTCGGAGTGAAGCGCTTTTTCTTCCACTAGCAATAGTTTCTGCCCCACTCATACTTTTCCTGGTGTTTTTGACTTCGGCAAAGAGGCTTAGAAAGCCCTACCTAGCGATAACTATCGCCTCATCAGTGTCCCTTTCTACGCCACTAATCATCATTGCAGCGAATCTTCTTCAAAGCTATGCAAAAGAGGGGTACTACCGCTCACCATTCGTATACGAGTTATTAGACAAGATGAGGGAGAGCTTCCTAGCCGCCTCTCTAGCATTAATAGCCATTTTTTCGCTCTCATCATACTTGTTAATAAAAGCCCTCCTCACGCCGGATCTCGAAGCCCTCAAATTAGAGGGGGGAATGTCCCTGGCGGAGGAGTATCTTGCAATGCCGAGCCACAGGTTAGCATGCCTGATGATTCCCCTGGGCTTTTTGTTCTCATATTTTATCAAGCCGCCGCCCCTAACCCTTACAGTTCTACCCTTCATCATGCTTGCACCCCTCCCACTCCAAGCTTCTACAGCTATGGGTCTACTGCTGTCTTTCCTAGGCATTTCTGTAGATCCAGCATTCTTAGCAGTAACACTCGTCATGTACGTTACTTTTTGGAAGAAGCTTTGGGGCGTAAAGACGGCGGGATCAGCGTCCCTGATTATCAGTGCAGGAGTCTACCTGCTAGCATCCCTATTGTGCTTCTTCATACTATTCGGAGCAGAGTTTCCCGTTTACATGGCTACTTCAACTCTGTTGATCCTACTCGCTGGCTACCTTATGCTCGGAATTGAGGCAAAGGGAGCCGCCCTCTCGCCCTACACCTTACTACTACTCTCTCAACTCTTTGCAAGCGAGCCACTGCCTGTAAGTGCTGAGCCCCTCTTCCCACTCTTACTGGCAGCTACACCGATTGTTCTTTCAGCCTTCTACATCGAGAAATTCCTCAAACATTTTGACGAGGAATGTGGAACCACGATCGTGCAGGGCTTACTTGTCATCCTACCCCTCGTTCTAGCGCCACTCCTCTATTCTAACGCTACGATAGAGCTGCCATCTTTCCACGCATCTGCAAACCACTCCCTCCTTTGCTACGTAGTACCCTTGGCATCTCTACTTATCTCCATCCTGCAACAGGTTGCTGTTAGAGGCAGAATTCCAGGGAGAGTTGAGCCGCTCCTACTGTTTTCCCTGCATCCAATAGGCTTAGCAATAGCTATACTTGTCCCAAAAGGCGAGCTACTCCCGCTGCTATTTCTTGCAACCATACTCATAATCGTTCGCATGATTTTCTCTAAGCACAGTGAAGTTTACAGGGAGCTTTCATGCCTCTTTATACTGGGATACTCCATTGGAGCCATGTTCACGCTACTCTACTGGCGATGAAGGCGCAGGGCAGCCCCTCTACAGCCAGTAAAACAATTATATCACCACGATGCAAAGTTGTGCGAGAGATTGGCATGTACGTTAAACGAGAAGACGCCATTAGGAGGGCCCAGAGCTACCTAGCAAGAGCAATAATTGTAAATTCGCTGGCAGTCTTCATATGGCCCACCTACATCTTTCTTTCGAAGCATATAGGGCTACACACTTACATAGCCCTGCTACTCTTAGCGATCTCGGGGATCTCCCTAATCCTCGTCTACTACATGAGAAGAGCTCTGGATGACTACTCGATAGCATCAGCTCTCAAAGTGTCTCCGATAGCCATGGCTCTTGGACTTGTAGGTGGGATCGTGGCTGTGGGCATCTTTGTCAAGAGAGCTAGAGACGTGCTGAGAACAATATAGCGATATTGTTCGGAGCGAAAAATTTATCTGAGGACTTTGTTTCCACGAGTGGGCGTCATTATGCCTGGGCAAAAAACTCTGCGGCCACCTACACCTATAGTGAAAGCGGTAAAGCTCCGAAGGTTTGGCGGCATTCCCCCGCGTGAGAGCAGGACAGGGAGGGGCTTTAGCGCCGGGGAAATAGCTGCCCTGGGACTAACAGTTAGAGAAGCAAGGCTCCTGGGCATACACGTTGATACCCGGAGAAAAACAATCCACGATGAAAACATAGGCATCCTGCGGGACTGGTTGATAAAGCTAAAAGAGCACTTAGAATCTGGGGGCGAGCCGCCTAAACCAGCAATGGCAATGCACATGGAGGCTAAGCCCGACCCAAGCAGAGTCTTCAAGGGAAAGACTATGGCTGGCAGAAGAATGCGTGGACTACTAGCTGTAAAGTACAGGTACACGCACCACAGGAAGTGGAGAAAGAAGCAGCTGGAAAGGATTCACAAGAAGAGACACGAGGCCGCTAGACACAAGGGGGGAGACTGAGCAGAGCCTACTCAGAGATGTATTTTTGCACGTACTCCTTGACAACCTTAGTAGAATGCTCTAAGATTATTCTCGAGCCGCACTCGAAGCAGTAATATTTCCCCTCAATTTTAGCGTAGATCTTCGGGCTTCCGCATATGCTACACCTCGGATTACCCTCAGCGCGCGCCATCTGTTACCCCGCCTTTTCGCAGGGTTATGGTTTTATAGGTTTTACTCTTGAGGGCGTTGCTAGGAGGCTGAGTACCCTGATTTTTGTTGGCGGCTCCGCCTCGATGCCCAGCGCTTTTAGCCCGCGCAGCATGATGTTTAGTGCGCCGTTCACGTCCGCGTGCATCGTGTGCCCGTGCGGGCAGGTGACTAGTCCTCTAGGCTTCCTCAAGACATCGCAGCTGTGGTACGCGCACATTTTCGAGGTGCTATCCTCGCTAATTGCGAACACGGGTATGCCGGCGTTCTCCAGCGTCGTTGCAAGCCTCAGCACCAGCCTTCGCTGGCCCCACATGTTCGTGTTGCCTTTGCCGGGCTTCTCCCGGGAGATGTGCCACGGGTATCCTATGAAGACTATACCGGTGTTCCTCTTGAGCGCCTCACGAGCCAGGTGTGCTACCGCGTTGGCATGCGCTTGGTCCCTTCGCCTCCTCCTCTTTTCGTAGAGGCGCATGCGCTCCTCCCACAGCACGCTCCTGTCAGCCTCCTCCAGCCTTGACAGCGCCCTGTCGATCCCCGCTATCCTTTTCTCGAAGTAGTAGTCGGACTTGAGTGCCTTGCCTTGTAGAGCAGCGCCGTGCCATCGCTCGCGACCACGCTTAGCCCCAGGCTTTGTTAACCAGCGAAGCTTGCCTGCGAACTGGACACTGATGTTCCAGTAGCCCAGGTGGATCACCTTTCTCTCCACGTCAACCCTGTAGTTGTCTGCGCTGACGATAATTATGGGAAGGTGCTCGCCGTTGCGCTTCCTGTAGCCAGGAGGCCTCGGATTCATCCAAGGAGGCAACTTGCCCTCCTTCCTCTCCTTGAGCTGCGCTGCGAAGCTCTTCCAAGCCTCGCTCACCTTCCTCAGCGTCTCGTCGAAGTTCATCGAACCTAGTATCTCCTTCACTTCCAGATACTCGGGGATAGTTTTTGCAAGTTGTCTCGCAATCTTTACGCCCGCGTCGATGCCCCTGTTGGCAAAGAACAACCTCCTCCTGCGGTAGTTTTCCATGTTAATCAGCCTGGCGCACTGGTCGCCAGCGTAACGTAGTAGCTCTTCTTGTTGAGGCGTTGGGAGCAGCCTCACGACATCGCACCGCTCAACCTGGGACCCACTCAACCAGCCGCCGTAGCAGCGGGGATCACCCAAGCCCAAGAGGAGTAGGGCTCAGGCATTCAGCGGCACGATCCGCACGCCGCCCCCATCCCCGGAGCAGCCGCCCGCTCTACTCCTCCTAGTGCCGTGAAGCTTCAACCCCAGAGCCCCACCCTGAGCCCCAGGGTCGCTGCTGGTAAAATTGGGCTTCCTGGTCATGCTCTCACCCTCGCGCGCGCACCCTCAAGGCTAGCTTTATGATTCACAGTGCCTCGGGCTTTATCTTCGGAAATCACATGGCATATACTATGAAAAACCATAAATATGCTTCCGTAAGCTCACGCATTGATGGTAGCACAACCAAAAACCCTGAAAGGAATAAGATACATGCAGCCTCTGGATTACCTCAAAAGTTATACCGGGAAGAGCATTTTTGTGAAGCTGAAAGATGGAAGCGAGTATTCAGGAAGGCTGCGCCTAACCGATAACGCAATGAACCTTGTACTGGACGACACAAAGATGCTAACAGAAGTAAACAAGCTCGTAGCTCAGCTGGGGACGGTCTTTATTCGCGGCAGTAACCTGTTATTCGTATCCATTGAACCTGAAAAGGTAACATTCTTTGAGCAGGATCAGTCCGCCCAGCGGGTCCAGCCTCAAGAGGGGGCAAAAGAGTTGAGCGAGGATGAGTAGTGATATGACTAGGAGTAATTTTCAGTAAACATTATAAATTAATTCTACAAGGAAACCTTACTTGATGAATCCGAAGAACATAGTAGTTGAGAAGTCAAGCTATGTGCCACCAGCTGACCTCCACGTGGAGATTGTTGAGAGGAAGGGGACTGGTCACCCGGACTACATCGCTGACTCCATAGCTGAGGCAGCAAGCCGGGCTCTCTCAAGGTACTACCTTGAAAAGTACGGATCAATACTTCACCACAACCTGGACAAGGTTCTGGTTGTTGGAGGCCAGTCAAACCCCAGGTTTGGAGGAGGGGAGGTCGTTCAGCCAATCTACATATTGGTCTCTGGGAGGGCTACGACAGAAGTAGTTACCCATGATGGCAGGGAAAGTGTCCCAGTGGGACCAATAATCTTAAAGGCCACGCGCGAGTGGATCAGGGCAAACATCAGGTTCCTGGACCCGGACACCCACGTTATCACCGACTATAGGGTTGGGAAGGGGTCAGCCGACCTTGTAGACATTTACACCAGGCAGGGAAAGTATCCAGGCGCGAATGACACTTCAATGGGCATAGGCTACGCACCTCTCTCTCCTGCCGAAAGAATAGTCCTGGAGACGGAGAGACTTCTGAACTCCCCCGGCGTGAAGAATGAGCTGCCCGCAATAGGCGAGGACATAAAAGTAATGGGAGTAAGGAGGGGAAACAAACTCACGCTTACAATAGCAATGGCTGCGATTTCCAGGTTCATAGGCAACCTGCAAGAATACCTAGACTTGAAGGAAAGGGTCTCGAAGATCGTGAAGGAGCACGCAGCAAGCATAGCAGACTTTGAGCTTGAAGTTCACGTAAATACGGGTGATGAGCCTTCCAAAGCAGACAAGGGAGGAATCTACCTAACAGTAACAGGCACGTCAGCTGAGCATGGGGACGACGGCACTACTGGGAGGGGGAACCGTGCCAACGGCCTCATCACGCCCCTTAGGCCAATGTCCCTTGAGGCAACCGCTGGCAAGAATCCAATCAGCCACATAGGCAAGCTCTACAACGTCGTAGCTTTCCAAGCAGCAAGCGAAATAGTCAGCCTAGACCATATAAGAGAGGCCTACGTCAAGCTGATAAGCCAGATCGGGAAGCCGATTAACCAGCCCCTACTCGCCTACGTAGCCATTAATGCTCCGGAAGCAGTCACCCAACGCGTTAAGCATCAAGCTGAGGAAGTTCTCTCAAACCACCTTGACAGGATAAATGCGTTATGGGAAAAACTCCTCAGAGGAGAACTCGCTATCTTCTAGAATACGCCTGGGAGGAGGCAGGAGAGTCTAGCATGCGTTTCAGGACCTAGAGGTAATGACTTAGGCTTCCGAGCTGTTTGGAGCTACTTAGCGCACTATTTAGGCGTTTTTCCTAAGCTTTTCCTCCTCTCCTCCCGGTAGTTCTCTAGCAGCTTCCTCAACTTCTCCCTCTCAAAACTCTCACTAAATAAGTAGGCCATTCTCTCTATCTCTCCTAAAGGTAGGACTATGAAGTCACCAACATCCTCTAGCTGAGTAAACCACTCAAGCGATAAGGGGACAACTCCGAGCGGGAGTTTACCCCGAAGCTTATCGATGTCGAACGATGACTTAAAAAACACGTATAAGTTTGACCCGGGGGGCTTTAATTCCTCGAGAACACTGATCAAGTAGTCCTCGGGGAGCTCCTTGTCAACAGCCAAGTAGCTAACCCTCAAGGGGCCCCTCTCAAGGGCGCTTGATAGCTTTAATGCCACGATCTTTTCTCCAGCGGCTAGAGAGAGTAGAGCGTCGCTGAGCTTCCGAACCTTTGATCTATACTCATCAAGTGCGCTTCTCAAGGAATTAATTTCAGACTGGAGCATCTCCACCCTCGACTGCATCTTCAGAAACTCGGGGTTAGCACTCCTTCCGAGATCGCGGAGGGAGAGGAGCCTCCTGAGAGTTTCCTCACTCCTCATAGCCCTCTCCTCAGCGATCCTCAACTCACGCTTAAGCAAACTGTTCTCTTGAATGAGGCTACTCACAACCCTTCTCAAGAACTCTAGCTCCCCCTGAGTCCTCTCGCCACCAACGCCTGCGGGGTACTTCTCATGTTTCATAGTTGGGAGCTTGAGGCCTACGTGCCTCCTCAAAACCTCCTGAATAGCCGTCGATACGGGCTTACCCTTAATCACTAGCAGCTTTGCCTCATCTAGTGGCAACGGTAACTCATACTTCTCGCTCTCCCTCTCCACCTCCTCGAAGAGGGGTTTGTAGGAGAGAAAAGCCTTGTAGGCTGCCGCCAGGGAGTCCCTCTCGTGAGTAGTCCTAACCTTAAAGCCGTACGCCTCAGCGATCTCGTAGGCGAGCCTCCTCTTCTCCTCAACGCTTAGAGACCGACTGGGAGTGTACAGGAGAGCCCCAAGCGTAGAGGCTATCTTCTTCACGTAAGCTGGGGGAGGACTTACGTCCGTCGCCACGACTACAGGCTTACCTATGGAATAGAGCCTCCTCATCAGCTCCCCTCTGCCCAGCAGTCTTCTTGTCTCAAGTACCAGCAAGCTCCCCCTCAAGTCCAAGGCCGCGTAGCCTGTAGACATTCCAGGATCAATGCCCACGATCAGGTACCTGTCCGAGAAGGGCTTGTAGGATATTTTCGCCCCAAGGGGCTGGAACTCCACTCTTTCACGGCTCACAGGCTCTATCCTCACGAAGAGTTCGTGACCATCCTCGCTCCTAACAATACCACCTAGCTTCTCCCTAGCGGCGTAAACGATGAAAGTAGCCCCCGTTAGCCCCTCGCCACTCTTCCTCAAGAACAAGTCATAGTCGAGGGAGCTCCTCCTGAGGGCCTCGGCTATCTCCCTAACCTTCCTCTTCACCTGTAACTCGATGTTCCTCTTAAACCTCTCACAACTCATACCCCCCTGACCGGGAACCCTGCCACGACCCACGCGAATTATGGTCTCCTCCTCGAATACTAGTGCCTCTCCGCCAACACCATTATACGCAAGTAAAGCGCAAGCTTCAGCAGTCTGAAGGGGATCGAGCTTCCCACTGCAGATGCCAGTCAGAGCACACAGCGCCTCCAGGCTCACAGGCTCCCCATCTATAATCGTCACCTGGATAACGTGCGGGCTCCTGGGGAATTTCTTCAAGATCTCACTTAACTCGTTAACGCTTGGAGCAAGCTCGTAAACATTATCCAGGGCTAAGGCCTCCACGCCCCACTCAGAAATAATCTCCATGATTTTGTCAAGATCAACCTTCCCCCACCTCTCGACAACCCTCCCATCAACTACCAAGACGGCGGCAAACAGGTGAGCAGCACCCTGAGGCGAGCTGCCAGGCAGCAAGTCTAAGCCGAGTATCTTCCTAAACAACGCGCGTCCTAGCCTTCAAGAAAAAACTTGCTTAAAAAGGTAATCCTCCAACGAAGTCTAGGACAGCATAACCTGCTGCGCACTACCTCGGCAGCAAGGCTCTCTAAGCAGTTACAGATAGCTTCCACGTGCAACGGGGCGGAAAAACCATGTAGCTTATGGCGCCTCAGATCCAAGTGAGGGGGTATAATGGGGGCGCATGCGTTTTAAGAACTCTTCTCCAAGCCTCTCGGGGTCGACACTTACCCTATACTTTTTCGCGAAGAAAGAGGCAATATTGACGATGTCTCTCTTCAAGTAGAAAGAAGTCATCGGGTGACTACTCGGAATCCACTGCGGCCAATCAATAAGGACAGGTTTCTCCCCCCTCGCCACTAATACATTGTACTCGCTTAAGTCCCCATGAACGACGCCCGCCCCATAACACTTCTCAACCTCAAGCAATACCCTCTCCATGAAAGCCTTAGGGTCGCTGAGCTCCGGGACCAGATAGAGCTCGTCCCCCTCAACGTAGCCGGTAACCACTACGTGCCTGTTCCAGTCAATAGGCTCGGGGACAGACGCGCCCCTCTTCCATAAAATCCTAAGCGCCTCATACTCCCTCATAGCGGCAAGCCTAGCACTATAAAGCCAAGAAAAATGCCTCTTATCGGCAATGTATCCTCTGACGAGCTTAGCCCTCCTAAAACTCGTCCTACCGGCGCGGTGAAACTTCACAACAACAACTCTCTCACCCACAGTCTTCCCGAGGTACACTTCGCTCTCCTTGCCCTCCCCGTACGGCGAGGGGGAAAGCTGGGACAGCGTTCCCCTCTTCACCAGCACGTAGAGCGCCAAGCAGTCATAGCCTCTAGTAGCTAAAACGTACCCAGTAAATGACCCCTTGTACCTCTGAAGCAGGCCCAGCCTCGCAAGTCCCTTAAGCCTCCCAGCAACGTACTCCTCTTCAAGCCCTGAAATGCCCGCTACAAGCTTAACATCCACATACTCATGGTTAATCATCCCCCTTTCAACAGCGACGAGCAGCCTGTAATCCTCCTCTCTTAACTGCTTCAACGCCTCGATAGCGAAGCGTGCACTCACAACAGCACCTAGTAGGAAGAAAAACGCGCTTAAAATAAATCTTTCAAGGCTTAATCACGCGCAATTCAGATAAAGATCCTCTGCATTCAAGCGCATGCTAACGTATCATACATCCTCCACGCACCATGTGCTTTAGCACGGAGAGTCAATTTTAATAGGGAGCCTACGTCAACATGAACAGATGATGAGGCAGCTCGCATTTGACACGTGAAGAAGCGTACTCGAATACTGATTGCCTCGAGGCGCGCTTAAAAGAGGATAAGCACGAGCATAAAGGTGTTGGGGAAGATACCCCTGTGGAAGCGCGCTAGAGGAAGACTCAAGGACTTGTCACATGCCCCCGTGGGCACACATTGCACAGCGACGTAAACAGGGGCTTGGGCACCATGGCTAGGGGGGCTAAAAGCGCTGGGGATAGAGGCAGAGCTGCCGAGCGCATCAAAGTGCTCAGCTTCCTACCAACACCCAGCAAGGTAAAGCCCATAACCCTGCGATAAGGCGGGGTGACGGGTGGCGCGCTACCTAGAAGAATTGCGCAAGCCCTGTCCTCTTCAGCTCGATCACTGTGACGCTCTTCGTGGCTGGGAGAGATACGTTGTAGACGGGAGTTATGCCGATACGGTCACGGTGAACAATGCTATTGTGCAGGTGCCCATGCACGACCAAGTCTACGCTTTGTTTCCTCAACAGCTCCGTCAACCTTTCAGAAGACATCTCCCTCCAAAATCTCTCGTCTTCACCCGTAAGCGTGCGGCATCTCGGGGGGTAGTGTGTGAGAAGCACTGTCAAGTCTCCACCCCCCTTGCCCAACAGCTCCTTTACCTTCTCAAGCCTCCTCCCGTAAATCTCCCTTATCCTCGGAATGTTGCGCCTCTGCCACCTAGTAGGCTCGTCCAGGATACCCGTGGTACCAACAACCCTAACCTTCATCCCATAGACATTAACCTCTGCTGCGTCATCCTCGAGCCACAAAATACTATTACACTCCTCCCTAATCCTGCCTCTAACCTCCTCGTAGTCCTCGTTGCCAAACACGCCTATAACCATTGCTTCCGGGGAAAACTTTCTAAGCAGCTCCTCAACCTGCCTACACATCCTCCAGTCACCCTTAGCCACAACGTCCCCAGCCACGAGGACGAGCTCAGTCTTTAAGTCGAGTCTCTTAAGAGACTCGGACAAATAATGGACATACAAAGGTGCGTGTGTATCGCCAAAAGCAATTATCCTTGGCCCGTTAAAGCTCACAAGCTCACCTTCCTCAAAACATACAAAGTGTCACCCGAGGTTTCTATAACTTTTTCCACAGTAAAGTCCCTGGGAAACGCTAAAGGCTCCCTGAGCAACCTCTCCTTCACACTCAAAACTAACACTCTGCCAGGCTTCAAAACGCGGGCAAGACTCTGAAGTGAGCCAGGAGCTTCGTGGATTACAGTTATACATGCTAAGCCGTCCACACAGTCGTTCCGAAAAGGAGGCATGCTCACGTCGCCCTGTACAGCATCGCAGAGACACTTCCTTAACTTAAACACCCTGAGCATGCCGAGGCTCAAATCCAGACAAATATAGTATGATTCCTTGAGAAAGCTTGAGAGAATGCCAACGCCACACCCGGCATCCAGCACGGTCTCACTGCCGGATAGAAATGTCGAAGCCACAATATTCTTGCTAATCTGTTCAGGACCATAAAGCTCGTCATAAATCTCTGCAACCAGGTCGTAATTGATAGACACACTTTACGACTCAGGAAAGCATGATATATATTTCCTAGGCGCACGCATTGAGGCCTAAACATCACATTTACCCAACGAGAAAAGAAATACTACGCATCAATGCCTCCTAGCGCGCTTGCGCGCGGGAGTAAAGGCTAGGGTAGGCAGGTTTTGGAGAGCGGTAAGGAGGCTTAAAACGATGAGGAGCGATTTGCTGAGAATGAAGACCTGGTAGATGCAGCTGAGCACAATTTGCAAGCAGCAGTTGAGGCTGCGATAGGTGTAGCGCGCGCTATCCGTCACCCCGCCTTATCGCAGGGTTATGGGCTTTACCTTGCTGGGTGTTGGTAGGAAGCTGAGCACTTTGATGCGCGCTTAAGCATTCCAGCATTCTTTTCACCTAGTGCTGTGAGCTTATCGCATTTGAAAACTATGCTACGCGGTGCGAAAGATTTATTAAAAAATACGCCCGAAAAGCAGAGGCGGAATATGGCTGCCACTATACCACTGCCTAAATGTACTTCCTGCGGAAGGCCGATAGCACCGTCTCAAAGAGCAACAAGCTTCCGTTGTCCAAACTGTGGAGAGGCAGTAATCTGGAGATGTGAGAAGTGCAGGAAACAGGGGAATAGATATGTTTGCCCCAAATGTGGTTTTGAGGGCCCGTGAGTTCTGCTAGATTGATGGCTTCGCGCGCCCTGAATGAAAGCTGTCTTGTGGAGTTTAAATTTCTTGTAGAAGGGAGTGGTTTTCCGCGAGCTTGAGTAATCTGCGTATTACTTGGCTATAGGTTTTTCTTTTGGGCTGGCTCCTTGAGGGGTCTTCTCTGCTCCCCACTTTTCCTAGCAAGTTTTAGTGCTTCGTGTGTGCTGAACCTCATAACCCAGTACTTGCCCCACATGTTTATGTGCACGGATGCCTTGGAATGCAAACTCTGCGCTAGCTTTTGTGCCTCTTCTATGCTTTTAAGCACTATTAGCGAAAACGTTATTATTAACCCTGCTGTAGTCACCTCGGTCAACATGGCCCGTATAGCTGTACTACTGAGAATCTTCCCCGAGGACGCGGATTTGAAGCCGGAGGAGCTAAAAAACAGGATATTGAAAAAGCTGCCTGGAAAGTACCAGTTAGCTCAATATCAATCCGAGCCAATAGCGTTCGGTCTAGAAGCTCTCAGAATGGTGATACTGATGCCTGAAGAAACCGAGGGCGGCACAGAAGAGCTTGAAAACATTTTACAAGCGGTTCCAGGCGTGAGCCAAGTGGACGTTTTAAGCGTAACAAGGTTCTAGGAGTAATCCTAGAGACACCCCAGGAGTATGCAATAGAACGAAGAACGATGGACTACCCTGTTAAATGTACAGCTTAGCTTTCAGCGCGTAAAAGTGAAGATGTAGTGCGCGACCACACAACCAGCACTACATTGAAATGACGGGAGATGCCGAAACACGTACACCTAGAAGGCTACCTAGCCGTAGTGCACTAGCTTAACCCTGCGAAAAGTAGGGGTGTCGCTTAATGCTTAATGGGGTAATAAGGGTCATGCAAATGCCTTTTCCTCACTGTTCAGAGCAACTCTGAGCAATCATCCCCATTCCAGTTAAAACTCTTTCAATTTAAAAAATTATGGTCATATGCTGAAGATTTTGTTAGGCGCGTGCCAATGTCCTTCTAGCCAGCTCTCTGAAGGCCGCAGAAAATTTTTTAAGACATTCGCGCTCCAGCACTAAGGTCGGCTTAAGGTGAGGCGCCCGGACCTGCGTAAACGAGACTATGCATGTAGTCTATGCTAGGCGTCCCGAGGGGGCTATAGCGCGCACTTGCTCCGCGCCGCCGCGCCTGCGAGAGGGCGCCCCACCCGCCACCGGAGGGTGGGAACATGAGCGCGGAGAGGGGTAAGGGCAATTGGAGGGGTGGGTTCAGGGTGTTCAAGCTTCACGTTGACAGCGAAAACCTGCCGAGGCTCAGGCAGCTGTTCAGGGACTTCGCTAACGGCTGTGCTAGGACTAAGGGAGCGCTGTGCTACAGGGAGGAGTGGATGGCAGAGTGGGGGAACGTATTAAAGATGCGCGAGGAAGCAGGGAAGAGAACTGTGCCCAATCCGCCAGCAGCAACGCTGCTAGTGCGCTTCGTGATGCCCGACGGGAGCGTGAGGGGGGACGGAGGAGCGCCATGCGTCATCGACCTTCACAAGGAGGAG
>Ga0326760_1000061_pt1 | contig 61320 bp, 49 predicted proteins | sample GCREP_S_FD_207668 | JGI IMG/M metagenome (GOLD analysis project Ga0326760, IMG submission 207668) | Hot spring sediment microbial communities from Geyser Creek Basin, Yellowstone National Park, WY, United States - GCR.EP_S | ecosystem: Environmental > Aquatic > Thermal springs > Near-boiling... | reverse complement strand
CGACGCAGTTCAAGTCATGACCATCCACGCAGCAAAAGGATTGGAGTTTCCCGTCGTCATCGTGCCGATGTTGGGTGAAGTTAACGCACCTGAAAGTTCACGCGAAATTTTAGTAGCAACGCCAGACGAGGGTCTCGGAGTGAGGCTTTATGATGAGGCTGGGGAAAGTTTGGACAGGAAAAAGGATGAGCGAATGAAGCGGTTTAACGCTGTGGACGAAGTCCGACAAATTCGCGAGAGAGCGGAGTCGGAAAGGTTGCTTTTCGTCGCTTGGACACGAGCGAAGGACAAACTTATCCTCGTCGGGACGGAAAGTGAAGGTCAAGGGAGACGAAGCGGGCAAAGGAACCAACAAGGCGGTTGGGCAAACTGGCTTCAACTCGTCGCCGACACTTTGCAAGTGCCTGTGGGCGAAAAGCGGGATGAACCTTTCAATGTTGATGGCGTTTCGGTTTGGCTGAAAGGTGAGACAATGAGCGCCGACGAAGCCCGTCAAAGGGGCAAAGAGTTCAGCCAGACACAAACTGAGGCAGTGAAATGGCTTTACGAACCCGATTCCATCCCAAGCCTTGAAGTGCCTAAACTTGACCTGCCAGACCTTAAGCCATCAGTGTTGAGGATGAGCGTCACCGATTTGGTTGAAAAGGACGAGCAAGCGAAACCGGAAGCAACCATTGGGGAACAAACTTTGCTCCCGCAGGAAGCGGGTTTGATTGTCCACTACTGCCTTCAGCGGCAAATCACTTCCCCGACGGACGAGCAAATCAAATGGATTGCGCTGACCGTCGGTGCGGATGCAAATGCTGCCCTTGCGAGGGCGAGCGATTTGAGAAGGTTCGTGGAAAACGCAGCCAAATCGTCAGCGTGGCAGCAAGCCCAGAAAGCATATGATAGGTGGCACGAGTTGGATTTCCGAATTTGGCTTGACGGCGAACCACCCGTTGAACTCACTGGGCGGTGGGACTTAATCGCAAAAGGCGACGAATGGCTTGTCGTTGATTTCAAAACTGACTTCGTTGACAGCGCAGAAAAAGCGAAGCAACTTGTTGACGAGCGATACTTTGTCCAAGCACAAACTTATGCCCTTGCCGCCCACAAAGTCTTCAGCGCCGATTTTGTGAAGGTTGTCTTTGTGTTCGTGAACTCGGACCGCCCACACGAAGTCGCCTTAAGTTTCACGCACGAAGATTGGGCAGGCATCACCGAATCTTTGCGCCGAAAAGCCCTCAACCTCGCAGGAGTTCGTTAACCCCATAACACGCAAAGCCTTTTCGCATCGCCGTTATTGCGCCCCACTCATCACGCTTTACGCTTCACGCATCACGCTTTACGCCCCACGCCATCGGATTCGCTGGTCCGTGACCTTTGCCGAGAGGCAACGCTTCTTTGATCGCTGCTGTGATGAATTCCTTTGCCTGTTTGACCGCTGCTTTTATGTCAAGTCCCGCCGCCAGACCCGCAGCGATTGCCGAAGCGAAGATGCAACCTGTCCCGTGAGTGTTTTTGGTTTGGTATCTCGGCGCTTTGAACTCGGTGAACTCGCTGCCATCGTAAAGGATGTCAATGGACTCCTCCGTCCCTTCAAGGTGACCGCCTTTCACCACGACGAATTTTGGACCCAACTCGTGCAATCGCTTTGCTGCCTCCCGCATCTCATCCAACGAGCGAATCTCCATGCCAGTCAAGGCTTTCGCCTCGTGAAGGTTCGGGGTGATGACCGTAGCCAGCGGGAAGAGTTTGGTTTTCAGGGCATCAATTGCGTCCGGTCTCAAAAGTGGCGCTCCGCTCTTGGCAATCATCACAGGGTCAACCACGAGCGGGGTCAAGTTGTGCTTACGAACTTGCTCCGCTACAACCTCAATGATTTGTGCGTTCGCCAACATCCCCGTCTTCACCGCATCGCAACCGATGTCGGTCACGCAGACTTCAATTTGCTGAGCAACGAACTCTGGTGGCAGTTCAATGACGCCGTAAACTCCCGTCGTATTTTGAGCCGTCAGGGCAGTTATCGCGGTCATCCCGAAAGCGCCCAAAACTGAAACCGTCTTCAGGTCGGCTTGTATCCCTGCGCCGCCTCCTGAGTCCGAGCCGGCGATGATAAGCACCCTCGGCACCTTCATTGCAGTTCACCCCTTGACAGGTTTGAGTTTGTGAACAAGACGACCAAGTTATCTCGGTGGACGACTTCGGGCTTTCTCGCTGCCCCCAGAATCTTCGCCACTTTGTCCGTCCTCATTCCCGCAATCTTCCTGACCTCATCAGAATTGTGGTTAACTATGCCTTTTGCGAACTGGCATCCAGTTTCGTCAACTAAAGCCACGACATCGCCCACTTCAAACTCGCCCAAAACACTCACGACACCGGCGGGGAGAAGGCTGCTGCCGTGAGCGATTATGCTTTGCTTTGCCCCTTCGTTGACGACGATTTGCCCCTTCACTCTGGGCGCAAAAGCCAGCCATCGTTTCCTCGCTGGCAAGTCCCTTATGGGAACAAACTTTGTCCCCAATCGTTCCCCCTTGACAATTCTCGGGACGACATCTTGAACCCTTCCGTTCGCCAGAACCATCGTGATTCCGCAGTTCATCGTGATTTCAGCTGCTCGAAGTTTTGAGACCATACCGCCAGTGCCGAACTTCCCTGCCTTGCCAGCGCTTTGCCAAACCGAATCGTCAAGTTCGCGAATTTCGTGAACCAAGTAGGGCGTCCCTTTGGGCGGCTTGATGTAAAAGCCGTCAACATCGCTTAGCAGGATGACCAAATCCGCATCGGTCACCAACGCCGTCAAGGCAGCAAGTATGTCGTTATCGCCGAACTTGATTTCGTCAGTCGAAACGGTGTCGTTTTCGTTGACTATTGGCACCACAGACCAGCGGAACAGTTGGTGAAAAGTTTGGCGGGCATTTCTGAACCTTTCCCTGTCCTCAACATCTTCGCGGGTGAGCAAAATTTGCCCCACTTGCCGACCGTAGCGGGCAAAAAGTTCGCGGTAAGTGTGCATGAGAAGGCTCTGCCCCACAGCCGCTGCTGCTTGCTTTTCCGAAAGGCTGAGCATCGGCTTCAAGCCCAAAGCAGCCATCCCCGACCTTATCGCCCCAGAAGTCACCAAAACGACTTTGTGACCTTCATCTGCTACTTGACAAATTTGCCTGACCAAATCCGCCATGTAGTCGGTGTCAAGGTTTTCCTTGCCTCCGGTGAGCGTGGAAGTTCCAACCTTCACGACAATCGTTTTGCCCATAGCCCTCTCATCACCCCAACACGCACAGGAACAAAGTCAGCATGCCGTGATTGGCTGAATGGAAATTGTAAAGCAGCGGAAGGAAGCAGCGCAAAAGCAGTTAAGTTTCCGCCAATTCATCTTCCCTCTCCGCCAGCCAATCGGCGAGGCTGAAGGTTCGCTTTTTGGCTTTTGAGTGCCGAGGTCGTAGGGGCGGAACGAAAGGTCTCAGGTCCAACGAAGATGTCGGTTCGGTTCTGTGCGGCGAAAATTCCCAAGACGGGAGCGCCGAAACAGTCACCTCCAGCCGAGGGTTTTGAGCGTCCACCCGTTTGATGAGTTCCACCGCCACGACATTTCTGTCGTCCACGCCCAAAGCCTCGCAAACCAAATCCTGAACGATTTTGAGCCCGTTGTCCAAATCACGGCGCTGCGGCGTTTTGAAAAAGAACTCCAACCGCAGTTGAAGGAAAACTTCACGGGGAGTTTGAAGGGCAGTCGGGTCGTCAAAAAGCGAGAGAAGCGATGTCTCCAAAGGCTTAAGTTGCAACTTCCCAGCCGCTTTCATCCGCTTGAAGGCTTTTTGGAGATGGATTTTGTAGTGGCGAGCCTCTCGGCTCAAAACCCACCGACCGTCCCGCTCGGTGTATTGGTGATTGATGCTCGGCGGAAGCGGCAAAATGAATCGCCATTGCATCTGCCCTCACCGCAAGTAAGTTTAGCGCCCGTGCAGAAACTCAGAAAGGCAACAAGTAGCGAGCGACGAACGCCCGCCTGAAGTGAGGGCGCTAAATTTGGACGCTAACGGGCTCTCGTCTTTCTGCGGCGGCGTAAATGGCGTCGGTAATTTGTTGGACGATCAGCGCCTGCTCCAAAGTTGTGGCGGGCGAACGGCGTTCCAAAACTGCTTGGACGAAATCGTTGACAACGCCCTCGTGAACCATGTCCCAAGTTTCGTCGCCTTGCCAAATGACTTTCTGGACGACTCCAGCCTCCGTGCTCGCTTCGTAGAAGGTGACGGTCTTTCCTCGCTCTGGAATCATCCTGAAACGCAGCGAACCTTTATCGCCGATGATTTCCCAACCGTCCTCGGGCGCTGTCGGCATGTATTCGCCCCTCTCGTAAGCAATTGTCAAGCCATCATCGCACAGCAAGAAGGCAGCCACATGGGTTTCGGCATCTGAGCCGGGTGCGACATGGGGTTCAAAAGGTGGCGGAACTGTCCACATGTTTGCGGCAACCCACTTGGGCTTCAGTTGCCAATCGAACAGTGCAAGCAAGTAGTCAAGGTCGTAACAGCCCCAGTTCATCAAAATCCCTCCACCGTTTAAGTCTCGCCTCAACCTCCAAGCAGGTGGCGTGGTTTTGGGTGGACCTTCATCGGGCTTGGCTGCTCTGATGCGGATGAACCTGATTTTCCCCAAAGCGTTGCTGGCGAGGAAGGACTTGACAACTTGGAAACTCGGCAAAAACCGATGGCGTGAGGAGCAGCAGCCAGCAATCAAATCCCCTTTGGCGGCAATCATCTGCTTCACCTCTTCAGCGTTCATCGCAACAGGCTTTTCAACGAGGACATGCTTCCCGTGAGCGAAGGATTTGAGCGCAACGGCGGTTCGCCCAGCAGTTTGAAAAGCCAAAATGACAGCATCGACATCGGGGTCATTGAGCAAGTCGTCGGGGTTTGCGTAGAATTTCGGGACTCCGAATTGGCTCGCTGCATCCTTAGCCGCTTCTTCCCTGATGTCGGCGACGGCGACAATTTCCGCTGATGGGTTTTTGCTGAGGCATTTCAAGTGCACACGACCGATAACCCCGCAACCGATGACTCCGACCCGAACTTTCTCCATAGCCCAAGACCTCCTCACGAGAGCGAAAAAATTTTGCCCTTGTCGGCTCGTCATCCATTTTGTCACCGACAAGGGCAAACAGGGCGAGGGGGCAAAGCGGCTCTGGGTCAATTGGTTATCGCCATGCGCCTGTTCCAAATCTGACTAAGTGCACGGCGAATTTGCTGGTAAGTTGCGGGCTTTGTCAACACAAGGTCAATGGCTTCCCTCACTTCCTCTGACTTGATGCGGAAGCCCCAACCGGAGAGCAAGATGACCGGAGTGTCTGGTGAAATCGCTTTGATTTTTCGGGCGACAGTCAAACCGTCCATCCTCGGCATCCCCAAGTCCGTGATAACGACATTGAATGGGTTGCCCTGAAGTTGAGCCAACTGGAACATTTCAAGCCCTTCTTCACCGTCAGCGACGGTGAGGACGAGATGCCCGTCCTTGCGGAGAAGCAAAGCGAGCGTTTCCCTGACCGAGGGCTCGTCGTCAATGACCAACAACTTCAGAGACGGCACTTCTCCGGGCGGGAGTTCAGAGATTTGAGCGACATTGCTCGGCAACCAAAGCCTGACGGTTGTCCCTTCACCGGGGGCGCTGTCAATCTCCATGAACCCTTCGTGTCGCTGGACAGTCCCGTAGACAGCAGCCAGCCCTAATCCGCTGCCCTTTTCGCCCTTCGTTGTGAAGAAGGGTTCAATGGCTCGCCGCTTTGTCTCCTCGTCCATCCCTATGCCCGTATCGGAAACTTCCACGACAGCCCAAGCCCGTCCGCCCTTGTCTCTTCGGTAGGTGCGAATTGTCAATGTCCCGCCTTCAGGCATTGCGTCAACGGCGTTGATGATGAGGTTGATAATTGCCTGCCTGATTTCGCTCGGTATGCCCGTCAGCGGCGGCAAGTCTTCAGCCAGTTCAAGATTCGTTTCAATCACGATTCCCTTCTCCCTCGGCATGTTGAACCACTTCGGCTTCGTCATCATCAGGGCGTCTTTGCAGATGGCGTTCAAATCCACCGGCTCTAACACCTCCTCGCTGCTTCTCACTCGGTAGAACTCCCTCATCCTCTGAACCGTTGCGGCGATGTCGTTTGCCGACTTGAAAATCACCTCGGCTGCGTCTCGGACGGCTGGGTCGTTATGCTCGAGCAAAATTTCTGCGAAACCTTGAATGGGCACGAGAGCGTTGTTTATGTCGTGAGCAATTCCGCTGGCGATTTGTCCCAAAGCCCTGAGCCTCTCTTGCTCTATCATCCTCTCCTGAATGCCCCTCAGTTCCTCGTATGCCTGCTGGACTTGCTGGAACAGGGAAGCGTTTCGGACAGCGATGGAAAGGTAGTCGCAGAAGGAGTTGAGGAACTCAGTGTCCTGCTGGGAGAAAGTTTCTCCCCTTCGGCAGATGGCAATCATGCCCCACAGTTGGCTTGAGTCGCCGATGCCCCTCAGGAAAAATGAGCGGTAGCCCAACTCGGTCAACTCCTTCGTTAATGAGCCGACGGATTGAGCGATGTCGTTGACCAGAACGCTTTCTCCAACCCAAAGCCTGTCCTCAATGAGCGGAAAACCTCGTTGCTTGAGAGTGCTGCCGACGCTTAACCGCAAAACCCGAAGCAAATCGCTCGCTTCTTCGTTTGCACTCTCAAGGACGAAGGCATCGTTGTCCTCTTGGTATCGGAAAACGAGGACGGCGGAATTGGGGTAAAGATGCGAAATCTCGGACACGGCGAATCGGACAATGCTTTCAATGTCCAACCTCATCACGAGAGACCTTGCTGTATCCTGCAGAGATTTGAGCCGTTGCTCCGTTTGAACTTTCTCGGTGATGTCCAAGACGAAACCTTCGTAGTAGAGCACTTTGCCGTTGTCGTCTTTAACTGCCCTCGCCCATTTTGTGACCCAACCGATGCTCCCGTCCTTGCGCTTGATTGGGTAGCGGTAATCGGCGACAAACCCTCGCTCAACCATTAGCCTCTTGAATCGCTCTCGGTCTTCAGGGTTGAGGTAGATTTGGGTTGGGATGTCAAGAGCCATCAATTCTTCAACGCTGCTGTAACCGTTGATGCGGGCAAGGGTTTGATTCGCCATCAAGAAGCGACCGTCGGGAGTGCTTCGGTAGATGCCGACGACAGCGTTTTCAAACAAACTGCGGAACTCTCGCTCCGAGCGGCGAATCTGCTCCTCTGCCTCCTTGCGTGCGATGGCAAAAGCGAGGTGATGGGCAATGGTTTGAGCCATATCGATTTCGTCTTCGGTAAACTTTCGTGGGCGGCTGAAAGAAGCATTCAGCCTGCCAACTACTTTCCCTTGAGAGACGATTGGAACGCACAGGTATGAGCCTATGCCTTCGCTCAAAAGGACATCCCGCAGGCTTCCTAAATCCGATGCCTTCGCAACATCAGTGACTATCAAGGGACGCTCCAGAAAAGCGTTCGGCGATTGCAGCAGGAATTCCTCAATCGCCCTTTCCGCTTCCTTTGACAAGCCCAACGACGCCTTAACTTTCATCCTGCCGTCAGGGTCAACGAGAGCGATAAAGGCTTTGTCGGCATTCAGCGTTGTCTTGGCGCATTCTATGACCTCGCCGAAAACCTCGTCAAGGTCGTCATGTTGTTGAAGCACGGAAGCGAGCCTGTAGAGCGCTTGAAGTTGAGCGACTCGGTGGGTCAAAAGTTCCTCAGTGCGCTTGCGGGCAGTGATGTCCACAACGAAGCCTTCGTAGTAAAGCAACCTGCCGTTAGCGTCATAAACTGCCCTCCCGCTTATGGCAGCCCAAATCTTGCTCCCGTCCTTCCGCTTCAAGGGCACGATGAAGTTTTGGATTGAACCTTGTTCATCTATCACCCGTTTGAAGTCCTCCCGATGAGCAGGGTCAGCGTAAACTTGAGTGGCAAGGTTGGTGACTGAGTAAATCAAGTCCTCAGGGCTGTCATAGCCAAGCATTTTCGCCAAAGCAGGGTTCGCCATCAACAACTTTCCGTCAGGCGTGCTTCGGTAAATCCCGACGATTGCGTTTTCGACCAATTCTCGGAATTGCTTCTCTTGCTCCAGTTGCCGTTGAATTGCCTTTTGGCGCTCAATCACGCTGCCAAGCAAAGTCCCCGCGATTTTCAAAATGGCGATGTCTGTGTCGTCCCAATATCCTTCCTCGCGGCTCATGCAAAATCCCAAAATCCCCCACCATCGGCTTTCAACGGAAACAGGGACGACCATAACAGACTTGGCACCGCTCTTTTCGTAAAATTGCCGGTAGGGCTCTGGGAGGGTTTTGGTGATGCATAAAACTCCCTCGCCCACTCTCATCGCCTCAATCTGGTAAGGGACTCCGACTTCGTTCAGCAAGAATTCACGCTCTTCCTCAACCAGCAGACCGTCAACGCTCCAAACGCCGATGCACCTCAAAACCTCACGACCTTGTTCGTCGGTTTCAAGTTGTGCGAGGAAGGCTCGGTCGGCATTCGCAACCCTGCCCAAGTCTTCCAGAAAAACGGGCAAAACTCCATGCCAATCCGTTGACGCCAGAAGTTGCAACGCAAGTTGGGAGAGAGTTGACAAGTAGCGGTTGCGCCGTTGCTGCTGCGATTCCAAAATCACCTTCGCCACAAGGTCTGCTATTTCGCCGGCGAACGCCACTTCATCGCTTGCCCATTGTCGCTTCGCTTTGTGCTCGCAACAAACTATCCCAACGACTTTCCCCTCAACACGGACTGGCGCATCCATAGTCGCTTCAATGCCGTGAAGTCGCCAATATTCCTCCAATTCGACAGTCCTCGGGTCAGTCAGGACCGAATCAGTTGCGATCACTCGTTCCTCGTCAAGGGAGACGGTGTATGTCAAGTAGCGATTCAATTGCAGGACCGTTCCTTCCAACTGCTCGCTGACATCGCCCGCTGCAGCAACGCAGTAAGTGTATTGGTGATCGGGCGAAATCTGCCAAATGCTGACTTGGCTGACTTCCAAAGCCTCCTGAGAAGCCTTAGCGATTAAACGCAGTTGAGCAGTCAAGTCATTGTGTTGAGGCAGTTCTTTGTTGAGCCAAAGGAGAGTGTCGCGGAATCGGTTTGCCCTCTCTTGCGCTTTCCTTTGCTCCTCCCAGTTGTCAATCATCGTTATCAGCATCGCAGCCTGCCGGCGAACCAACTCAAGCGCTTGAATCTCCTCGTCAGAGAATTGTCCTTGCGATGTGCCAACGAAGATGGCTCCAACGGCTTTGCCTTCCGCAAACAAGAGAGCGCCCCAACAAAGTTGAATGTTCAACGCGCTCTGCAATGTTTGAACCGTTGCTTCTTTTTCGGTTGGCAAGAAGAATTCGCGGCAGTCAGCGCTGATGTAGGCTGAACCTTTTTGAAGGCGCTGAAGAACGGAGTCCGACAAACTCAGTGCTGAACCGTCGTCGCGTTGGCTCAAAAATTCTCGCAACAACCGCTGAGGGGCGTAGCCAGCCACCGTGAAGGACTGGAGTTGCTTGTCAAACCGAAAGACAACCACCGCAGAGAAGCGAAACTCTCGGATAATCGCTTCAGCCAACTCTTGGAAAACGGACGCAGCATCTCGGGTCTCAAGGAAACGCTCGGAAAGGGAGTGGAAAATTTCGGTCAGTTTGACGGCAAGTCCACTGTCAGCCAATCGTCGCCAACTCATTGCAACGAGCGCAGCCACAAGCACTACCAGAGCAAAAGTTTCCAGCAAAATTGCCCGAACAAAACCCAGACCTTTGACTATTTCCTGCGAAGGAACTGCAACGACGAGAGAGAGCGGCGCTTCCGTCAAGCCGACAGAAACACGGAACGCTTTGGCAACACCTGCTTGAAACTCACCTCTTGCCCTGAGGAGAATGTCGCCCTTGACTGTCGCAAGTTCAAAGGATGCGGGGAAGGGAAAAGCGCAAAGTCGCTGCGATAGCCCCTCAAGCCGATAAAGCGCCCATAACTCCCCACGCCTCCTGCCATTGATTGTCAAGTCAATCCCGATCCCGAAAAGGGAAGGTTTGCCATTCTCTCCCGCGAACAAAGCGACATTGCACGGGTAGTTTTTCAAAGGTGCTTTCCACGAGGGGCGCAATGGCGGAAGGTTTGCGCCCAAAGGCATAACCACTACAGTTTGCCCTTTATCGTCAACGACCAACCAGAAATCAGCCGCGACAGATTTCCTTATCTCGTCAATCCAGTTGCCAGATCGGCGAAGAATAACGCTTCGCTTTGAGGGAGCAAACAAGCCCTCGTAAATGTCCATCGTCCTCTGGAAAAACAACTGACTGGCGACAAACCCAATGAAGTCGTCCCACCTTTGCGCAATGCCTGAAACTGACGATTTCAGCGCTTGAGTGTTCGTTTGCCAGACGAAATAGCGGATTCCGCCGTCAGCGAGCAGAAACGCGACGACGACCGCCACCGCCCCGAGGAGCCATTGCCAGTTTTTTCGAATTCGCCATGCCATCGCCGTCAGCCTCCTAACGGACCAGTTTGTCGCGCTTAAGTTTAACTAAACTTTCAGCAAAACGCAAGGGCAGTGGTCACTTTGGTCACGCGAAAGGCAGTTCCGGTCGTGCATACTTGCTTGGAGCAGTTGGGGAGTGACCTGGATGCAGGTGTCGACTTGAGACGGAGGGTTGCAAAAGGTTGCAAATTTAAGGCGTGGGGACAGTCAAAAGAGAGCCTTTGCAGCATCTATCTCGTGGGCGGCGATTGTCAAAAGGATAACTGCCGTCTTGCCTACAGCCGTGCTACGGGCTTTACCCGTCACGCAGTTCATGTGCCTTTCAGCCCCTCAGAAGGCAACGCTACAATTATGGTGCAAAACCGAACTTGGCGGTGGGAGTTCCGACTTAGCAAACTTCAAGCCATCGGTTGGTGCCCGGAGGCAAATTTGAGCCTATTATGCTCAACTATTGCAAAAGCACGCCCGCAAAATTGCCGTGTTAAAATATTGGCTTGGGCAGCAAGTTTAGCGCATTGCTATCAATGGGTAAATTAAGGCACGGCGCAAGCGAATCAAGCAAGATCGCGAAGTCACTCTAAGGAGGTGTCTCACCATGCCTCGAGCAGTTGGTATCGACCTTGGGACGACCAACTCGGTCATCGCAGTGATGGAAGCGGACGGAAATGTGAAGGTCATCCCGAACGCTGAGGGTTCAAATTTGACGCCCAGTGTCGTTGCTTTCACGAAGGACGGGCAACGCTTGGTGGGCATTCCTGCCAAGCGTCAGGCTTTGCTCAACCCAGAAAACACCGTCTACTCCATCAAGCGCTTCATCGGTCGCACCTATACTGCGACTGAAGTTGAGCGCCGTCGCGTGCCTTACAAGGTAGTTCCCGGTCCTAACGACATCCCGATGGTTGAAATCCCTGTTTTGGGCAATAAGCGCTTCACGCCCGAAGAGATTTCAGCTTTCATCTTGCAGAAACTCAAGCAGGATGCTGAAGCCTACTTGGGCGAAGAAATCAAGCAGGCGGTTATCACTGTCCCCGCCTACTTTGACAGCGCCCAGCGGACGGCAACCAAAAATGCTGGCGAAATCGCCGGCTTAGAGGTGTTGCGCATCATCCCTGAGCCGACCGCTGCAGCGCTCGCTTACGGCTTTGACAAGAAGAAGGAAGGTCTCATCCTCGTTTGGGACTTGGGAGGCGGGACATTTGATGTGTCCATCTTGGAGATTGGCGAGGGCGTCTTTGAGGTCAAAGCGACTGCTGGCGACAGCCACTTGGGCGGAGACGACTGGGACGAGCGCTTGATGAACTACCTTGCTGACATTTTCGCCAACGAGCACGGCATCGACTTGCGCAAGGACCGCCAAGCCCTGCAGCGGCTCAAAGAGGCTGCTGAGAAGGCGAAGATTGAGTTGTCGTCCATGCTGGAGACTGAAATCAACCTTCCCTTCATCAGTTTCCATCCCGACAAAGGTCCGCTGCACCTGAATGTCCGCATCACCCGCGCCAAGTTTGAGGAACTGACCCGCGATTTGCTGGAGCGGTGCGAACGCCCCTTCAAGCAAGCCATTCAGGATGCGGGCATCAAACTCTCGCAAATTGATGAGGTCATTTTGGTCGGCGGCGCTACTCGGATGCCAATGGTTCAGGAACTCGTCCGGAAACTCACCGGAAAGGAACCCCACAAGGGTGTCAACCCTGATGAGGTCGTGGCTATCGGTGCAGCAATTCAGGCAGCAGTTCTGACCGGTAAGACGAAAGACATCGTTCTGTTGGATGTCGTCCCGCTGTCTTTGGGCGTTGAGACTTTGGGCGGCGTCATGACAGTTCTCATTCCCCGCAACACGACCATCCCGACCCGCAAGAGCGAAATCTTCACGACCGCCGCTGACGGTCAAACCACTGTGGAAATCCATGTCCTTCAGGGTGAGCGACCGCTGGCGAAAGACAACCGCAGTTTGGGTAAGTTCTACCTGACAGGCATCCCACCTGCTCCTCGCGGTGTCCCGCAGATTGAGGTCACCTTTGACATTGACGCCAACGGAATCTTGCATGTGACGGCAAAGGACTTGGCAACTGGACGCGAGCAGTCCATCGTCATCAAAGACTCCACTAACTTGCCACGCGAAGAGATTGACCGAATGATTCGTGAGGCTGAAATGTTCGCCGAACAGGACCGGAGGATGCGCGAACTGGCGGAAACTCGGAACGAGGCAGATGCGCTCATCTACTCGGCAGAAAAGACTCTTAGGGAACACGGAGACCGTATCAGTGCGTCTGATAAATCGGCGGTTGAGTCGGCGATCAATGACTTGCGCGAGAAGATGAAAGGCGACGACATCGCCGCCATCCGGGCAGGCATTGAGCGGTTGAAGGAAGCGATGTTCAGGATTTCGGAGCAACTGTATCGCGCAACCGCTCAGGCTGGTGGCGGTGAGGCTCGTCGCGAGGCGACGACGGGTGGCGAAGTCATTGACGCCGACTACAAGCCTGCCGATTGACAAAGAACTTAGCGGGCAGGGCTTAAAGCCCTGCCCGTCATAACACAAGGAGGTCGAAAAAACATGCGCTATCGGGCAGAAAACACTCGCCGGCAAGCGTTGATGCTTGCATTGACAATTTTTGTTGCTTTCGCCTTAGGAGCGTTTGCCAGCCGTTGGTTGATCCCGATGACACAGAACTTGATTGCGCAAACCAGTGCACCTGCTATCCCCAACCCGCCAGAAAGTGCGTTGAAGGCTGCAGAGCAATTGCAGGAAGCATTCGTTTGGGTCGCTCGTAAAGTTGAGCCTTCTACGGTCACGATAATGGCGCCGGGTCCGACTGTCCGAAGGTTCCAGTTCCGTTTCCCGCCTTTTCCCGGTCCTGACCCATTTGAAGAGTTTTTCCGCCGCTTCTTCGAACGAGGCATCCCGTCACCACCTGAGGAACAAGGCAGTGAACAAGAAGAATTGCGACCACGAGGTTCGGGAGTCATTGTCAGCCCTGATGGCTACATCCTAACGAACCGGCATGTCATTGAGGGTGTCAGGCGCATAGTCGTTGCTTTATGGAACGACAAAAGGTTTGAGGCAAAAGTCGTTGGATCAGACGAAGTTACGGACATCGCTGTGCTCAAAATTGAGCCCGGCGAAACGAAACTCGTTCCGGCGACCCTTGGCGATAGCGATAAAGTTCGCGTTGGTGAGTGGGCTATAGCCGTTGGCAACCCCTTCGGCTTGAGGCAGACAATGACCGTTGGAATTATCAGCGCGATTGGTCGCCGACCGATGGAAGCGGGTGCTGATATTGGCTACACTGAGTTTATCCAAACTGATGCCGCAATCAATCCGGGAAACAGCGGTGGACCGCTTTGCAACATTCGTGGTGAAGTTATCGGTATCAACACGGCAATTTCGTCGCCGACGGGCGGGAATGTTGGGATAGGTTTCGCAATTCCCATCAACACTGCCAAGTTCGTGATGGAGCAAATCATCAAGCAGGGCAAAGTCGTCCGAGGTTGGCTTGGAGTGGAGTTGCAAGAAGTCAGCGACTTGCCTGACCCATCTGCTTTGGGTTTGAAAGAGCCACGCGGTGCTGTTATCGTCCGAGTGCTTCCTAACTCACCTGCGGAAAAGGCGGGCTTGCAGCCGCAAGATGTCATCGTTGAGTTCAACGGTATCCCGATTCGAAGCATCGCTCATCTCCAAAGCCTCGTCGGCAGGACACCGCCGGGAACAGTTGTCCCTGTGAAAATCGTTCGCGGTGGCAAGGAAATGGTTGTTCAGGTCCGAGTGGGCGAACGAACACCCGAGGTCGTGGCTGAGGCGATGAGGGAAGCGGAGTGGAGAGGCATGACGGTGGGTGAACTCACAGAGGAGTTGAGGAGACAGATGAACATCCCAGCAAATGTCAGAGGGGTAGTTGTCTTGGCTGTTGAGCCCAACTCACCTGCTGCCCGCGCAGGGATACGACAAGGCGACATCATCACCGTTCTCGCTAACCAGCAAATTTCGTCTGTTGCCGATTTTGTCAGGGTGACAAGAACCATCCGCCCTAACCGTTCAGCACCAGTCACCATCCGCCGCGAGACGGCGACTACCATGTTAATCATCCCGCCAGAACAGTGAGGCGCTGACTTCTCGACTTGATGTCGGGGCAAATCTTTTGGGCTCAGTTGAGCCCTATGAGGTGAACTTTTGTGCCTAAGCGGAAAAGTCCTGCAGGTTTGAAGTTGCCCGTCGACTGGGCATCGTTTGAGCGCAAGGCTTTGGAACGGCTCAAAGAAATCCAACCGCTCCTTTTGCCCGAAAAAGCCAACTACATTGTCGCCATTGAGCCTGAAAGCGGAGGCTATGTGGTGGCGAAAACAGTAGCGGAAGCAACAGAAGAGTTTCGTCGCCGCTTCCCAGACAAACTCTACTTCATGGTTCGTGCCGATGGAGGTCCTGTGATGAGGTTGAGGTTCAAATGAGGTGAAGGGAATTGGCTGCCTACGCTGAAGTTGAGGTCATCGGGCTTAGGGAGCGTCAGAGGTTGCTTGCAGTGATTGATACAGGCTACGACGGTTTCCTGTGTTTGCCTGTGGAAATAGCAGTCAGGCTTGGTCTGGAACTTGCCGGTTCACAGTGGGTTCAGTATGCTGATGGTCGCATTGAGCGGGAACTGGTTTTCCGAGGACGGGTTGCCTTCTTGGATGAGGAGCGAGAGGTTGACATTCACATCACTGAAGCACCAGAAACCCTTGTCGGCTTGGCGTTGCTTCAAGGCTATCGGCTGATTTTGAACGGTGACACCCATCAGGTTCGGTTCAAACGAAAAAGGAGAAGGTGACAGGCATGGCGACACAAGAGAAAGTGGCGGTTCCAAAGATTTTCTCGGTTCGCATCCGCAAGGACGGCAGCATCCCTGTGCCGAAGGAATTGTTGGAGGCGGTTCAGTGGCAACCTGATGACGAGGTTTTGGTCTTCGCTGAGAAGGGACGCCTTGTTGTCATGACCCGACAACAACTCGCCGATTTAATTGCGAAATTGCTCCAAGAGGCGTTCAAGGATGCCAATGTTGATGAACTTCTGAAAGAACTGGAGAGGGGGCGCGAAGATGAACCGGAAAGGCTGTGATAGCGGCTTCTTCATACTGCTTGGAGCAGGAGACCCAAAAGTTCAGCAAATTTGGCAAGACGCTGCGTCTGGTCAGTTTGAATTGGTCATGTCAGTGATAAGCATCAACGAGGTGCTTGTCGTCTTGTATCGGCAAGGGAAGTTGGCGGAGGCTGATGGATTTCGGTCACTCATTTACTCGTCACCTTGGGTGCACATCGTCCCAGTCTCTATTTCCATCGCCGAAAAATCGGCGGGCTACCGACACGGGCTCGGGCTATCAACCGTTGACTCCATCATCCTTGCAACTGCGGTTGAAGAGAATTGCGGCGAGTTGCTGACGACGGACCGACATTTCGTCGCTGCCGACTCTCAAGGCATTGTCAAGGTGACTTTGCTTGCCTGAAGAGGTGAGTGGTCGCATGAGGCAACAAACGAAGCGCGACTACTATGAAATCTTGGGTGTTTCGCGCAATGCGACCGAGAAAGAAATCAAGCAGGCATATCGCCGTTTGGTTCGCCAGTATCACCCAGACCTGAACCCCGGCAACAAGGAAGCAGAAGAGAGGTTCAAGGAGATTCAGGAAGCCTACGAAGTTTTGTCCGACCCGGAGAAGCGACGCCTTTACGACAAGTTTGGGCACAACTGGAAGGCTGCTTGGCAGGCGAAACAGCAAGGCATTGATGTTGAGAATATCGGTTGGGTTCCGCCTTCGCAGGAAGGCGTTGAATGGGATTTTGGCGACTGGCGCGACATTTTCAGTTCATTCGGTGACTTTTTGAGCGACTTCTTCGGAGGCACGCGCACAACAACGCGAACCCGTGAAAGGAGAACGAGAGCCCAACGAGGTCAAGATGTTGAGGCTGAATTGGAGATTGACCTTGAAGACGCAGCCTTTGGGGCAACGAAGCGCATTACTGTGACCATTGACGAACCTTGCCCGACTTGCGGTGGCGAAGGCGGCACAACGCGAACTTGCCCCAACTGCGGAGGGACAGGCGTCGTCCATCACACCCGTGGCTTCTTCAGCATCGGCTCAACTTGCACGAGGTGTCGCGGCGAAGGTGTCGTCATTGACAGCAGATGTCCGAGGTGCAATGGAAGCGGTGTGGTTCGGACAACTCGTTCTGTCGAGGTGCGAATACCTGCGGGTATTGAAGATGGAACTAAGTTGCGTTTGCAGGGGCAAGGGGCTTCTGGTCGGAACGGAGGAGCGCCGGGAGACCTTTACTTGACCGTCAGAATTCGCAAGCATCCTTTCTTTGAGCGGAAAGGCGACGACCTTTACTGCGAAGTTCCCGTCACTTTCGCTGAGGCTGCCCTCGGCGCTGAAATTGAAGTTCCGACTTTGGACGGTCGCGTCAAAGTCCGAGTGCCGCCCGGAACACAAAGCGGGCAATTGCTGAGGCTTGCAGGTCTGGGAATGCCGAAACGCTCCGGTGGGCGCGGGGATTTGTATGTCCGGGTTAAAATCGTCGTTCCGCGCAACTTGACGCCTCGCGAACGAGAACTCATTGAAGAACTCCAACGGCTGCGACCAGAAAACCCGAGGGTCGGCTTGTGGCAACCGACCAGAAGGTGAAGGACTTGCCGCTTGACGCTCACCGAACATCAGTTTCAACTTGAGCCTTAAAGGTCTTGACTTCCGCGATGCTCTGCCTGATGGCTTCAAGGCGCTGACCGCTTTGTCGGACTATCAATTCGGCGAGCAATCCGAGACCCAAAAGTCCTGCCTGAGTTGCCAAGAGCAGAAAGAGCCACAACGGGACTGATGACTTCATCCACCAACTTGCCAACCCGCAAGCCAATCCCAGCAGCAGCATTTTGAACGCCGCCGTTGCCATGGCTGCGTATGGGTTTTGACCGTAGCGGGCGAGGAAAGCCAACAATGGAAGGTCTCTCAGCACGATGAAAATTCGCCAAAGCCCGTATTTGGATTGACCGACAAGGCGCGGGCGGTGGTTGACCACAATCTCAGCAATTTGCGCTCCCTTTGAAGCGCAATAGATGGGCATGTAGCGGTGGTTCAACCCCTCACGGACCAAAGCCTGAAGAACCCATGCTCTGTAAGCGCGAAGTGAGCACCCAAGATCGTGAACTTTAACGCCGGTCACCCACGAAATGAGCGCGTTGGCAACTTTTGATGGCAGAACTCTCGTCCATTTGTCTTTGCGTTCCTTGCGCCAACCCGAAACCACATCAAAGCCTTCCTGCAACTTAGCGAGAAGCCTTGGGATATCAGCCGGGTCATTTTGGCGGTCAGCGTCCATGATGACGATGACATCGCCCGTCGCATGCAAGATGCCCGCAGCAGTGGCGACAGTTTGCCCGTAGTTTCGGTTCAGGCGAACCAAAACAATTGCGTCCAAAGGCGGAGAGAAACTTGTGGCGGCTTGTTCTGCCTCAACGAAAGTGCCGTCAACGCTGCCATCGTCAACGATGATGACTTCCGTCGGGCAAGGCAAGTTTGAAGCGGTGGCGGCAATTTCTTCCAGCAAAGGTGCGATGTTGCCTCTCTCGTTGTATGCAGGCAGGACGATGGATAAACGCTCCATGAGTTCCCTTCCCCCTCATGGCAACTTTATGTGGGGCAAAATTTGCAGCGGGTTCAACTCGCCAAAGGGAACCAAAAGGGCGTAGCCATTTTGCCCTTCCTGCCAGAGCAGCAGGTGAACTTTGTCCAGAACATAGCAATGCAGCGTCTTCTTGCCCCATTTGACGGTCGTGCCTTCGTCTGCTTTCAGTGGCAGCAAGTTGGTGTTGAAGTGCAGAAACATCACGGGCTTTTGGTTGACGGTCGTGTAGTAAACTGCTAAGGGCGCTCCCAAGCACTCACAAATCCCTGCCCTTTCCCACGCGTTTGGGTTTTTGGGCATTGTCAACCTGACTGGCTTCACTTTCGCTCTCTCCGCCATGCAAGCGGCACCTGAAGCGCAACAAGGGTTGAAAGTCCATTCAGGCGGAACTTGCGAGTGGTATCGGAAAATCCCGATAGCAGCCAGCGGCGTCATTTGTGGCGGGACAAAAAGATGGCGGACAAGCCCGAAGGTGAGACCTGCCGAAAGGAAGGCAGCAACCAAAATCCCGACCACTAACCATCGCCTTAACCTTCGGTTCTCGCGAATCGCTTTCGCCCACAGGGACGCCCAATGAGTTCGTTGCATCCGCTTCCGAACTGCTTGAAGTTGGCGGTAGTATTGCCGGCAAGTCGGACAAGTTTGCAAGTGCTGCCAGACGCGATGGTGTTCCGACGGCGCAAGTTCGCCGTCAACCATCGCGTTGATGGCTTCAACCCATTCTGGACAACCAGAGACCAAGTTGGCGTCAATTTTGTCCATCTTTCCCACGCGCTCAAATCAAGCGCCGTTTCTTGGCGTAATCCCAAAGCAAACGCCGCAGCGTTTCGCGAGCCCGTGAAAGCCGCGAGCGGACGGTGCCGATAGGTATTCCGAGGACTTCAGCCGCTTCAGCGTAAGACAACCCTTCAATGTCGCACAAAATGACAATCTCACGGAAATTGTCGGGCAACTGCTCCAGCGCCTTCGCAACTTCATCGTCCATGACTCGAGCCATGACGATTTCTTCGGGCGAGATTGCCTCGTCAAGGAGCAAGTCAGCGTTTTCTTCAGCGAGTTCCAACTCCTCCAGCAAACCTTCCAGCGACACGGTTGGGACGGTCCGTTGCTGGTGTCTGTAGTGGCTGATGAACAGGTTGAGCATAATCCTCATCAGCCAACCTTTCAGGTTCGTCCCGCGCTTGAACTGACCGAAGCCGCGATAGGCGTGCATCAAAGTTTCCTGCACCAAATCTTCGGCGCTTTCGGGCGAATGAGTTAACCGCAAAGCAGCCTTCTTCAGTTCATCCCTCAACGGCAGCACCGCCGCTTCAAACTCGGCGACCAAATCTTGCTGCGGCGCTTGCCATGATGCTAAATGATTGCGAGCCATAGCAAATCACCCCGTATGATTAGGGCAAGCGCCGTTTCCTTTCAACGCAGCACTTGCCAGTTTAGTTCCGCTCCATAGATTGGCGCATCCTCGCATTGACCGCAAGGGTGGGACTTGTGACTTCCGCTGGCTGCGTTACATCGGGACAGCGAAATTGTCTAAGCCAATGAGTGAGGTGAAAAGGGCTGCCCCGCTGTCAGCCTAAAGACGATGACCGAAGAAACTGAAAGGGGCAGTTCGCGTCCCGTGATAGAGCGACCGGAACTAATGCTCACAAATGGGCGCGTCATTCACCCGACGGCGGTCGTCAGCCCGAAGGCAGAGTTGGGCGAGGGCGTCGTCATCGGTCCTTATTGCGTCGTTGAGGAAGATACGGTCATCGGCGACGGCTGCATTTTGGAAGCCTTTGTGGTCGTCAAAAAATACACCCGCATGGGTTGCTTCAACCATGTCTATCCCGGCACAGTATTAGGCGGCGAGCCACAAGACCAGAAGTTCAAAGGCGAGTGCAGTTACTTGCTCATCGGCGACCGAAACATCATCCGCGAACATGTAACAATCCACAGGGCAACGGGTGAAGGGCAGGCGACCGTCATCGGTAACGATAACCTCATCATGGCTTACTGCCACATCGGTCACAATTGCATCTTGGGCGACCAAATCTCCATCGCAAGTTACTCAGGCATTAGTGGTCACGCTGTCATTGAATCTCAAGTCGTCATCGGCGGCATGACAGGCGTCCACCAGTATGTCACCATCGGTCGCTTGGCGATGATTGGCGGGATGTCAAAAGTCGTCCAAGATGTTCCCCCCTTCATGCTGGCTGATGGGCGTCCAGCAAAAGTTGTCGGCGTCAATGTCGTTGGGTTGCGGCGTGCGGTAATCCCGCCCGAAGTTCGTGAAACTTTGCATGAGGCATACCGCCTTCTTTACCGAGCCAACCTGAACACCAAACAGGCTCTGGAGCGCATTGAAAAGGAACTGCCGAAGAGCGACGAACTGCAGTATCTCATTGACTTCATCCGAAGGGTCTCTCAAGGTTACCTCGGTCGGCAGCGAAACGCTTATCGGTGAGCCCTTCAGCCGCTGAAAACTTTCGCTCCCCTTTGTTGCCCGCAGTCCTTGCTTTTCTTCAACCCTTGTGCCAATTTTGAAACCGCATTGTAGGGCTTGAGGTGAGCGCTATGCGACGCCTTTGTTTCAAGACGGCGATTGCCTTGTTGGCGGTCTTCACAAGCGCGGCGGTTACTCAAGAGCCTGTTCCCACGAAACTTTTGGTGCTTGGCGAGAGTTTCAGCAATTTGCCTGTCCTTTGGGAGCAGGAAGAAGTCTTTGCACCTGTGGGTAAGTGGATGTCGGCTCTGCGACTTCAGTGGGTTGTGAAGGATGATGGCGTAGCGATAAAAGCCCCCGGCAACATCTCCTTCTTCTGGTCAAAAAACGCTGCCACTGTCACCGTCAACGGTCGCGCCGTAGAGGTTACGCCTTTGCGACAGCGGGGCGAAGAATTTTTTGTTCCGCTCATCAGCCTCGCCAAAACCCTTGGGTTGACGGCGGTTGTCAACCCTGAAAAGCGGCTCATAAAACTGGCATCGCCTTTGCAAAGCGTTGATGCTACCCAAACTGAGATTGGTTGGTTGGTCACGCTCACCTTCGGTTACCCGTTGAACTCTTTCCCCAAGACTGGAACATTGCGTCAACCTGACCGAGCGTATGCCGATTTTCCTGGCGCTGCTTTAACGGCTGTGAGTTTGCCGACGCCCACAGGCACGACACCTGTAACGGGCTTCAGGCTCGGTCAGTTTAGTGACGACCCGCCGATTGTTCGCTTCGTAGCCGATGCAAACCAACCACTTTCAATCAGCGTTGCTGGGAGAGGGTTGACGAAGGAAGGTTGCGAGCAATGGCATTTGGTCTTGCAACCTGCCGCCAATCGTCCTCAGTGGGTTGGGCAAATCCTTTTGCGAGAAAACACTGCCGAGAAAGCGACCTTTCTGTTGCTGGGCTGGTTCGGGGGCGATTTGAAGTTTAAGCGAGAGGAAAAAACGCTCACGGTTTCCCTACCAGCAAAGCCAATCTTTCCCCTTGACCTTTCGGATTTCGGTGAAGGGTTGGTCCAATCAGCCTTCGTGGAAATGGGTGATGGCGGGGCGAAATTGTCTATTGCCCTGCGTCAGCCAGCGAACGCATACTTCCGAGCAGAAGGCGATTTGGGGTTAGCCCTCGTGATTGAAGTTGCTCCGCAAGTTGCGAGGCAGGTGCGGTTGATTGTGGTTGATGCTGGGCATGGCGGAAAAGACCCCGGAGCAATGAGCCCACCAAGACCGGGCAAGCCGCAGTTGGTTGAAAAGCACTTGACCCTTGACATCGCTTTTCGGCTCAAGCGTTTACTTGAAGAAGCGGGATACAAAGTCGTCATGACCCGCACCGAAGATGTCTATGTCCCGCTTCCAGACCGAGTTGCCATCGCAAACAACTTGCGAGCCGACGCTTTCGTCAGCGTCCACCTGAATTCTTTCCCGCAGCCCGGCGCTCAATGGGGCACGGAAGTCTACTTCTGGACGCCACAAAGTTACCCGCTCGCCGAAAGCATCTACCGAAACTTGCTGGCTATCATCGGGCGCAAAGGCAACGGCATCAGGCAGCGTCAACTTTATGTCGTCAGGCACACCGTTATGCCATCTGTCCTCGTTGAGCCTTGCTACCTGAACCATCCCGAAGAGGAAGAACTGCTCAGGGACGAAAACTTTCGGGAGAAAATTGCCTACGCGATTTGCAGGGGCATCATGGAGTTCTTCGGGGATTTGCGAACGCTTGAGCGACGAGGGGAATGAGCCATGAGGCAGGAAACGAAGATTTTGCTGGTTGCCTTTGCAGTGGTCTTGGTTGCGTTGGTCTTGGCGTTTTTCGCCATGCGGGCATCAAAGCGACCCGTTCAGCAAAACCAAGCAACGACCATGCAAGTTTGGCAGGTCACTTTGTGTTACCCGGATTTGAAAGCCAGCAAGTTAGTCAAGTTGAGCCTTTCTGTTGGCGCAACTTCAATGGAGCGCGTTGTCTCGGAAATTTTTGAGCGGTTGAAATCCCCCGATTCGCCTGACCTTTCCCCTGCCGTCCCTGCAGGGGCGAAGTTGCTTTCAGTTCGCCGAGAAGGCGACATTCTGGTTTTGGATGTCAGCGATGAGTTCACTCAGCCCGAGTTTTGGCAAGGGTCGGATGTCGCTCACCTTCGGCTTCAAGCGCTCGTTCACACCCTAACATCATTGCCTCAAATTCGAGCCGTTCGCATTCTCGTGAACGGGCAAATCCCAGAGGCGCTGGGCGGGCACGAAGAACTGAGTGAACCCATTGAACCTGACCCAACTTTGTAAGCGCTCCCGAGGAGGTTGCAAAGGTGTCGTTTTTCCGATGGCTTGAGCAGGTCGGCATCACTTCCCATCCCGGCGGTTGGGCTGCAACGGAAAGATTGCTCGCGTTGCTGAAATTAAAGCCCGATGATTTGGCTGTTGAACTCGGATGCGGGTTCGGGCGCACCCTTTCTTATGCGGCGAAAGAGTTCAGTGTCCAAGTTGTCGGAGTTGACCTTATGCCAGCGCTCGCTTCCAAAGCCTGCGATAGGTTGAAGCGCGAAAAATTGAGAGGCTTTACAGTTGCTGCCGATATTTGTCGGTTGCCTTTCCGAGACGAGACCTTCACTGTCGCTTGGGCTGAGTCCGTTTTCGTTTTCCTGCCGAAACCCGAAGCCTTCCTTGAAGCAGCGAGGGTCTTGAAGCCTAACGGGCGCTTCGGGATAGTGGAACTGACTTGGCGGGACGAACCGCATCCCGACTATTGCGAACAGACGAGGGAGTTTTTGGGAGTGGAGCGATACGAAGTCTTGACAGTTCAGGAATGGGTTGCGATGCTCCGCTCTGCGGGATTTGCGGTTGAATTCGCCGAAAAGATGCCGAGCCACGCGCCGCCTTCACCATTGCATCGGTGGCTCAGCGATTTCTGGGACTTGGCGAGGTTGGGATTCGGGCTGGCAAGGCAACTGCCCGCTAAAAGGTGGCTTGAAGGGGCGCGCGAAATTGTCAACCTCTACCGTTACACTGTGCCGGCTGTCTTCATCGCAATCAAAGCAGGTTGACAGCCATCAACAGCTATTGTTGCCCAAATGCCGAGAAAGTGCTCATAATTGAGCGGGTGATGTCCGATGGCAAGAGAACCGAGGCTGAAGGGTGCAATTGAAAAAATCGGGGAAGCGCTTCCAGATGTCCAATCGGAGCGCCCCGTTCATGAGATAGCGTTGACGCGTGTCGGTGTTTCGCGGTTTCGCTATCCCGTCTTGCTTAGGCGCAACGGCGAGACCTTGCAGGTCTTCGTGACCATTGAAGCGTCCATCAATTTGCCGCCAGACCAAAGGGGCGCTCACATGAGTCGGTTCGCCGAGGAGATAATTCGAGCCTTTGAGTTCCCACTTGAAGCGTCTTCCTTTGAGGAGTTGGCTGAAAGGTTAGCCCACGAACTGCTCCAAGCCCACAACTATGCCCAATACTGCACCGTCACTTTGGAAGCGGAGTCGCATGTTGAAGGGCATCCGTTCAAACTGTTCGCAAGTTACGACACAGCGACGCAGCAAAGGGTCTTGGGTGTTGAAGTGCAGGGCGCATTGGCTTGCCCGTGCGCAATGGCGATGACGGGAGGCGTCACACACAACCAAAGGGGCGCTCTCAGGATTGACCTGCAAACCAACGGCTACAACATAACGCCCGAAGAACTCGTCGCTATAGCCGAAGCAGCTTTCTCAACACCTGTCAGGCTTCTGCTCAAGCGACCGCAGGAGAAGGAAATTGTTGAAGCGATGCACCGAAACCCTAAGTTCGTTGAAGATGTCGTCCGAGATTGCGTCGTCGCCCTGAAGGCTCGCTTCCCCAATGTCTGGGCGAGGGTGCGTTGCGACTCTTTTGAAAGCATCCATCCCTACGATGTCTTCGCCGAGTGGGAGGGCATCCTGTAGGGTCGTGGCTGTCAGCAAATGGTGAGGGGGTGAAAAACTTTGGGGCTAAAAAACTTCTTCAAGCGCATCGTCATTGAAGCGCTGACGGAAGTTCTCGAGCCACGAATTCGGGCAACTGTCCGAGAAATTGTCCGAGAAGAAATCAGGCAACTTGAACCCTACATCCGTGCAATTGTTCGTGAGGAGATGCGTGCCGCCTTTGAGCAGGAATGGGAGCCGCGAATTCGCATGATCGTGCGGGAGGAGATTAGGGTAGCGATGGAGACGGAGTGGGTGCCTCGTTTGCAGATGATGTGGCGCGACGACATCAACAGGTTGAGTGACCGCTTTTCTTCACGCTTTGATGCCGTTCAAAATCGGCTTGACACTTTGTCGGATATGATTGTCGCCGCCGTCCAATTGATGACGAAGGCGAGGGAAGAATTGGCTGAAGAAGTCCGTTCCCTTCGGGCGGATGTGGAGCGCATCAAGGCACACATTGGCTTGACAGGAGGCGAACGAATATGAGTCGCATAAAGTTGGCGCGAACCGAGTTCATTGATTCAGGTCACTTCATCCCGGGTCACCCCAAATGCGGGCGACCCCACGGGCACACATACCAAGTTGACATTGAGATTGAGGGCGACCCTGAAGGTGACATGCTCCTTGAGTTCGGCGAATTCAAACGGCGGGTTTGGGAAGTCCTGCAGCGATACGACCATGTTATGCTGAACGATGTCATGGAAGCAGTGCCGACGGTTGAGAACATTGCGGTGGAACTGCATCGCGAACTGAAGAAGGTGCTGCCCGGCTTTAAGTTGCGAGTTCGCGTCCACGAAGGTGTCCGCAAGTGGGCTGAATACGGCGACGACTAAGCAGAGGTGGCAGCGATGCCTTTAGCCGCGCACCAAATCCCCAGTTGGATTCGCTCAAAAGTCCCGAAACGCAGGTTGGCTGAACCGCTTAGACAGGAACTGAGCCGATTGGGCATCAACACTGTCTGCCAAAGTGCTCGCTGCCCCAACATCGGCGAATGTTTTTCGCGCGGCACCGCAACTTTCATGCTTCTCGGCGAAACTTGCACGAGAAGGTGCGGGTTTTGCGCCGTCAAGACAGGTCGCGGCGAACCTGTCGACCCATACGAGCCTTTGAAGGTCGCCACAATGGTTCGCAAACTCAACTTGCGCCACGCCGTCATAACTTCCGTGGCAAGGGACGATTTGCCCGACCAAGGAGCAAACCAGTTCGCGAAAACTGTCAGGGCAATCAAACTTTTGTGCCCCAACACGACAGTTGAGGTCTTGACACCCGATTTCAAGGCTCGCCCAGACTTGATAACCATTGTCGTTGAATCATCGCCCGATGTCTACAACCACAATGTTGAGACCGTGCCGAGGCTTCAAAAGTCGGTGAGACCGCAGGCAAGTTACGAGCGAAGTTTGAAGGTGCTTGAAATTGTCAAGGGACTTAGCCCGCAAATGCTGACCAAGTCGGGATTGATGGTCGGGTTGGGCGAAACGATGGAAGAAGTTGTGCAAGTTTTGAGAGACCTGCGGTCCGTCGGTTGCGACATTGTGACCATCGGTCAATACATCCGCCCGACAGCAAGGCACTTGCCCGTCGCAAGATATGTCACGCCCGAAGAATTTGCCGAGTTGGAGCGAATTGGCTACGAACTTGGCTTCAAATATGTTTTCACTGGACCGTTCGTCCGCAGTTCCTACCTTGCCGATGTCGCTTTTGAAGGCGCAACCGTTCGCCCCCAGTGAACCCGACTTGAGCGCAGTGCTACATTTTCCTTTGGTTTCCCAAGTTTCCCGCACAGGTGATTGAAGATGGCGCGATGGATAGCGCCGCTGTTGGTGACTGTCACTTTTCTCGGGCTAATCGCCATCGGGGTTTGGCAGGCGAGGAAAAATTTGCCCAGCCCGAAGGAATGGGCGAAGTTGCTTGAAACCGAATTGCAAGCAACCCTGTCCGTTCCCGTTAGGATTGGGAGCGCCGAGATTGGTTTGACTGGCGCAACCATCCGTAGCCTGATGATTCAACCTGACAGCCGTTCGCCGACGGGTTATGTCTTGACAGTTCCTGAGTTGAAGTTGCGATGGTCGTTGTGGCAAATCCTGAGACCTTCCCAGTGGAAGCGAGTCGTCCAAGCACAAATTGAGCGAGCGCTTAGCCAAGTTATCATAGCCAACGCAACTTTGTTCCTTTGGCGTGACCGAAAGGGCAGGTGGAATGTCCAAAACTTTTTCGCCCAGCGACCGACCCGCCCTGCTGCGAGAGTCCCTGCGCTGCGGGTTCGGGACGGGACTCTAATCATCGGCGACGAAACTTTGCCGCTTCCCAACGGGTTGCCCTTCAGGCTGAAGTTGGTGAATGTCCAAGCGACAGTGAAACCCGTTGACTCTGGAACGCACATTGAAGCCGAAGGGCAAATAGCATCGCCGCTCGGCATGGACGGCAGCAAAGCGAGTTTGACAATCGTTCAAGTCAGAAGCGAAGTCGGACAGGAGTCTCGCGGTTGGCTTACCGCAACAGGCATCAAAATCGTTGACTTGCCACAGCGGATTCGTTCTCTCGGTGACGGTCGGGTCAATTTGCTGAGCGGGGAAGTTGCCCAACTCGTGCTCAACTGGCAGCAAAAAGACGCCGAAGCGGAATTGAACGGCTCGTTGCTGCTGAATCACGCTGTCGCTAAGTTGGCGATTTCAAAGCCCACAACTTTGAGCCCGCTTGATGCTGCTTTCTCCTTCTCCGTCAGGTTGGCGGACAGGCAGGTTAGGAATTGGCACTTGACATTTCGGACGCTGAAAACTCACCCGCAGTTGGGCGAAGGCATGCTCGCTGCTGAGGGTCGGCGGAACTTTTTGCTCGTTCGCTGGCGCGGCGAAGGCTTGAAAGTCGCAACAGTCCGTTCGTTCGTAGACCAACCTTTGCCGTTGAGCGGTGGCAGTTTAGGTGGCGATTTTGCGGCGGAAGTGAGAGGCAATCGTTTCAGGGTTGACGCCAACTTTGTAGTCCGCCGAACGAATCTTCAGCCAACCGACGAGTTGAGGAAACTTCAAATCCCAACCATCGCTGTCTCTTCCGCCGAAACTCAAGTCCACATGGAACGGCGCGGGAAGCGGTGGGTTGGAAGCCTTGAAGTTTTCGCAAAGACCGAATTTGGGCAAGCGAAGGCAGAAGTTTGGGTTAGCGACAATGAAGGTCGGGGCAGGGTTCAAATCGCAAATCTCCTTCTCGCGCCCTTTTACCCTGCCGCTTTGAATTTGTTGCCAACTCATTTGCGCCCTTCCGCTCAACTGAAAGGCGGGATGGTTTCGGGCACGATGGTAGTTTCTTGGCGGGGGAGGAAGTGGCGGCTTGACGAGTTGAAGGCAAAGTTCCACCAAGCCACAGTCGTTAGCGACAAATTGCCCAACTTGAAACTCAGCGGGCAAATTCATTCGGACGGCAAAACTTTCCACATCATGGGCTTGAGGTTGAACCTTGACGGCAACGCCTTCGCACTTCTGAGCGGTCAGAGCACTCTCGCAGAAACGCCCATCTGGCAAGTCCAAGGTCAAATCTCTCCGAGCGCAATTGAGCGGTTGGCTGCGTGGGCTCAATCCAAACTGAAGTTGCCCGTCAACTTGGTTCAAGGCGGTCAAGCGCAAATTGGTCTCGGTGGCGTCGGAACTCAATGGCAAGTTCAACTTTCGTGGGACGAGCCTTTTGGTCTCGTCGACTTGCAGAACCTGAGATGGCAAACGCGACTTAGTAGGTTAACGCTTTTGGCAGCGCCACAAGGCGCAACGGCTTTCCTGAACGAAGCGACAGCAAAGCCGACAAATCAACGCATCGTCTCCGACAGTTCGGTTTTGCAACTGGCTGAAGGTGTGCAGTTCAGTGAATGGAGATGCGCGTGGGATGACAGAAAAAAGTTGCTGCTCGCTTATGGCTCGGTCAGAGTCCCGAAGTTTGAATTCAACGGGCTCGTTTTTGAGGATGCGAGTGCGGGCTTGGAAGTTGCGTTGTCGTTAACTGACAAACCTTCAGCGGAACTGAGGGCGACGAACATCCGAGCAAACTTGCTGGACGGCATACTGAACAATGGGCAGTTGCTCTTGGTGACCAACGGCAAAGAGAAAGTCGCTTTCAGCGCTTCGGCGCGATTGCAAGATGCTGACATCGGGAAAGTCAGCCATTGGCTGGAAAAGCAAGGTGGGCAAGTGTTGCCAGCGGAAGGCAAGTTCAGCGGCTCAATTTTCGTCAATGCCCAAGTTCCCAAATCATTGCGGCTGAGCCTTGAGGGCATCGTTTCGGACTTGAAAGCAAACAACGGCAATGAGCAATTGAGGGCGCAAAAGTTGACCGTCACAAACTTGACAGTTACAGCGGAACGAAACGGGAACGAATGGTTCATCCGTCAGGTGGCGGGAGAAGGCGTCGGGCAAAATCTCGTTTCGTCGGCAAACGGACAAAGTTTGAAAGTTGAGCGAATCCATTTGCAAGGCTTTGCGAAGCGCGTGGGAAGCGGTTGGTTGTGGGATTTGAGGTTGCCGCAAATCCGGGTTTGGGAAGGGAAGGCGAGCGGGCAAGCGAAGGGAACTCCCGAGACAATTGAAAGCCACTTCAGTTTTGCCGACTTGGACATCGCTCAACTGGCGAAATTTGTCAACTTGAAACTTGAAGGTAACTTGCCCAAAGGTAAAGGCTCAGGGTGGCTGAAACTGTCAGCGGAGAAGCGAAACGGCAAATGGCAGGGCGATTTTGAAGGCGCGTCGCTACTGACGGAAGCGAGTTGGAACGATTGGAATGTCAAGATGGCTGGCGCAAGGGCTTATGGGAAGTGGCTTGCGGACGAAAAACTGAACCTGCAGCAATTGAGCGGGAAAGTTGAAGGCATCCACTTGCTCTCCGAAGACGGTCAAGCCGTCCTAAGCGGGACTTTCGCGTTCAAAGAAAAGGTCGCTTCCCTAACGCTCAGCGGGAAATGGACAGGCGTCTCGTTGAGAAGGTTGAGCCGAAGGTTCGAACTGCCAGTTCAAATTCAGGGGCTCGCCGAAGGGACAGTGCAAATCCTTTGGGACGGCAAGTGGCAGGTCAGCGGGACGGCGAATTCGCAAGCAGTCGGTGTCGGTGAATCCGCTTTGTGGCGCGATGTTTCGGGCGAATGGGTTTGGCAGGGGAACGAAATCCGCCTGAAGCAAATGCAAGCAAGATGGGGAGACGGGACGCTGAAAGGCGAAGGCGTCATCAGGATTTCACCTAACGCGCCGACGACTTTGACAGTTCAAGCGAAAGGCGTTGCCCTTGCCGATTTGTCCCGACTGCTTCAAGAGTGGCAACTTCCCTTGAGCGATTGGCACTGGTATGGTCAGGCTGATGGGCAAATTTGGCTCAACTCGGTAAGCGGTCGGGTCAACTTGACAGTTTCGATGGACGGGCAACAAGTCAGGTTCGGTTCAGTTCAGTTGGGCAGGGCGAGGCTGGACTTGACAATTGACCGCAGAATTCAAGGGGACAAAACTTTGATTTCAGCCAGCGGGATTTTGAACCTGCGAAACAAAGGCATGGTCGTTACCGCCGAATTTAACGGAGTTCAACCGAACTGGCAAATCCGCTGGAAAGGCGGCAATGTGCCCATTGATGCTTTGAGGCTCGTCGCCAACGATTGGAAGCAGCGGTTGGGCAAGGAAGCAGGCGCAACTCTTGACCAATGGTTGAATTTGCCCTTGAGAGGTGAGGTTTGGTCTGAAGGTGAGGTTTCCGTCGCTGAGGGCAAAATTGCCCGAATGCAAGCGTCACTCCATTCCCCGAACTTGTGGGGCATCGGCGAATTGCCAACCCAAGCCAACTTGAGCGTTGAACGAACGGGCAAGTTGTGGGTTGTGAGGTTGAAAGATTTGCGTCAAGGCGTTGCCACCGCAATCGGCACGGTCTCGGTCGCCGATAGCGGGGAGATTAGCGGCGAGTTGGTGTTAAAGCAGGTCTCACCCGAGTTAGCAGCAAGTTTGGCGAAGTTTTTGGGCGCGAAATTTGAAGCGAAATCGTTGCCCGATGGCGTTTTAAGCGCGCAGTTGAAATTGGCAGGAACGACGGAAAAACCCATCGTTGAAGGCTCTTTGCAAGCAAGCGATGTTTACTGGCGTGGCTGGACGGCGAGGCAAATCTTCGTGCGCCGCTTTGAGTTGCGCGATGGGACGCTTAAGGTTGACAAAGGCGACGGCATCATCAGGTGGAGGACGGACGCGTCGCTGGCTTCCTTCTGGGGCTGGATTAACTTCAACGGCAAAAGGCAGATGCTTTGGCGAATTGAAATGCCGCCGACGCCCCTTGATGCCGTTTTGCCACCAGATTTGCCCTTGCAAATTGAAAACGGTTGGCTGAGCGGTTCAATGTCGCTGCTGGGCAGTTGGGATGAGCCGGGGTTGAAAGGTGCCCTTGAAATTTTCGCCGATGCGGTTCAATTCACCAGAACTAACTCACTGCATCAATCCCTTGAACCTTTGTCCAAACTCCGAAATGTCCGTTGCCAAATTGAAGCGGACGGGCGAACGGCGAGGTTGACGAAATTTGTCGCTGACTGGGGCACGGGCGAACTTCTCGGCAGCGGTTGGATGCAACTTGGCGAGGGCGGTTTGCAAAACTTGCTCGCCAACAAAGGAGAGTTGACACTTCGTGCCAGAGATGTGAGGACGAAGTGGAAAGCCACCAACTTGAACTTGCGGGCTGCAACCTTTAAAGGCGAATTGAACGGGAACGGGTTGAGGTTGATCGTTGAAAGCGCACAAGGTGATGGCTTCGCAGCGCAAGGGAGCGTGTCTTGGGAGAAACTGCCGAAAGGTCATTGGGAGTGGCTTTCAGGCGGGAAGTGGAACTTGACGCTCAAGTTGAGCGACTTCCGATGGCAATTTGAAGGTGCGAAAGGCGAACTTTCAGGCTATTTGGCTTTGCGCTCACAACAGGAAAGCGAGCCGCCGACTCTGATCGGCAACTTGACAATTCACGACGGCGACATTCTCCGGCTCCCGGTCGTTGCGGCAGGTGGCGACGGGAAATGGCAATTCCCGCCGGCTTTGCGTTTGGCTTTGAGGCTTGAAATCGGTGACAAGTTCTTCCTGCGCAACCCACAAGCGTCCTTGATGCTGGGCGGTGAACTCCAACTTGCGGGCGATCTATCGCAGCCGAGATTGGAAGGCGAGTTGAGGAGCCAACGGGGAACTTTGAGGCTCCCAGCGACGGTTTTGACGATTACGGACATGGGCGTTCGGGTCGCCTACGCTGTTGACCCGCTAACTCGCCAGTGGCTGGGCACGGCGAGATTGAGGGTTGAGGGCGAAACCCAACTTGACATCCATCGCATCATCTTCACCGTTTCAGGTCCTGTTGATGCACAATCGCAAAGGCTCGGAATTTTGCCCAGCGTCACCATGTTAGCCACTCCGCCTTTGCCAGAGCAAACGGCTTTAGAAAGGATGTTCGGGCTCGGGTTGGCTCAATTGGGTGAGGCATTGACGAACTGGCAACAGTTGTTCTCTGGCACTCTCGTCCAAAGTTTCATGGGCAACTTGCTCGCCCCGGTGACCGAACCAATCGCCCAAGCGCTGCGTTGGACAGAGTTGACCGTCATCCGCGAACAAACGACGGGACGACAATGGCTGAGGTTGGGCATCCCGCTGGCACCGAGGTTGCATGTCCTTTGGCGGCACGGCTTATCTCCTGCTGACCCTTCGGCGCTGGAAGTGCAATACTATTTGGGCAAGCGGACATCGGTGACAGTGACGAAGCGGGAAAGAGAGCAGGCGGAAATTCGCGTCCAAACTTCCGTGAGGTTCTGAAGGCAGTTCAACGGAGCGTGGTGAAAGCCGTGCGGCGAGACCGAAAGGGAACAAGTCAACCAACAGTCTCAATCGCCAAGCCACCGTTTGAAGAGGTCGTTGAACGATACTACGACAAGGTGCTCAACTTGGCTTTCAGGCTCATGGGCGACCGGGAGGAAGCCCACGACTTGACGCAGGAAGTTTTTATTCACGCCTTTCAAGCCTACGACCGCTTCCGGGGCGAGGCGGAGGTGTTCACTTGGCTTTACCGCATCACCGTCAACTTAGCCAAAAACCGATACAAGCAGTTGCAGCGCGAGCGGGAACACCGATGGGAAATCCTTGAGGAGACGGACGAGGAAGAAGAGGAGACCGAGCCCTTTGAATGGGAGGACACTAAACTTTCGCCCGAAACGCTCCTTGAACAAAAGGAACTTGCCGAAGCCATCCAAAGAGCCATTGACGAATTGCCGGAAGACCAACGGGTCACTTTGGTGTTGAGGGACATTGAAGGGCTGAGTTACCAAGAAATCGCCCGAATTCAAGGGTGCTCCGTTGAGGCTGTCAAGTCTCGTCTGTTCCGAGCGAGGTCGGCTCTCCGCAAAAAGTTGAAGCCGTTTTTGGAGAGGTGAACAAAAGTCGCCTTTTCTCGGTCTAACCTAACGGGACTTTGAGAAGACAAATGCCAAAGGCTTTGGAGGGTCAAGGTATGGTGCGATGGATGCTGATTGTCCCTTTCCTGCTGCTCCTTCCAGCCCTTTCGTTCGCCCAAGAGATTGAAGGGCGGGAGGTGGCGGAAATTCGCGTTGAGGGCAACAAAGAAGTTCCCACCGAAAGCATTTTGATGGTCATGGACACGAAGCCGGGGATGCCCCTTTCTATGGCGAGGCTCCGCAGTGACCTGAGGGCGATTTACGATATGGGCTTTTTCGCCCAAGAGCCAGTGGCTTTGCCGATGCTGACTCCGGAGGGGCGAATCATTTTGGTCGTCCGCGTTTTTGAGAACCCGGTGGTCAAAGACATCGTGTTCAAAGGCAACACCGCTATCCCGTCAGAGAAATTGAAGGCGGTGATGCAAACCCAACCTGGCAAAATCTTGAACCTTCACGCCCTTCGCCGAGACTTGCAGCGCATCCAAGACCTTTACATCGCCAACGGCTACCTTGCCCAACCCCTCGCCCCTGACATCACTGAGGACGGGACAATCGTTATACCCATTCAGGAGTTGAAAGTCGCCAGCGTCAAGATTGATTTGGGGCAAAAGCCCAAGACCAAGGAGAAAGTCGTTTGGCGGGAGTTGCAACTTAGACCTGGGCAAATCTACAACCAGCGGGTCATCGAGGAAGACAGGCGCAGGCTCTTTTTGCTTGACATCTTTGAGGAAGTCATCGTTGACTGGCGCGATGTTGAAGACCCAAAAACGGGTGAACTGGGCGTTGAAGTCACCTACAAGTTGAAGGAGAAGAAGACAGGGCTTGCAAATATCGGTTTGGGCTACAGTTCCCGCGATGAAATCGTTGGCTTTGCTGCCATTCAGGACACAAACTTCCGTGGGCTGGGGCAACACCTGAGGCTGATGGTGGAGTTCTTCGACCGCAAAGGCTTTGACTTCTACTATTACCGACCGTGGATTGACAACAAGCGAACGGGCTTCGCCATCAACATCTTTGACCGCAGTTTCTACCGGGAGCCGACAACCGCTTTGGTGCTCGGTGGAGGGCAAGGCACGATTACCGAGGACTTGCTCTTCTCGGAAATCAGGCGCGGCATCAGGCTTAGCGCCCGCCGACCGCAAGGTGACTACTTGTGGCACGAATTGAAGTTGCGAACCGAAAAGGTTTACTTCCAGCAACGCCGAATCGTCGGCGGGACGATTGAGCAGGTTGGAGGGAAAGCAGACCAAGGTTGGGTGACGGGCATCGCTTACAGCCGCTTGCTTGACACCCGCGACTTTCCCTTTGACCCATCCAAAGGCACTTACTTTGAAGGCGAACTGGAACTTGCTCCGAAGTTATTCGGTGACTCTCGTTCTTTCGCCAAGTTGCTCATTGACTGGCGTCGCTACATCCCGCAGGGCAAAAACACCGTCTTCGCCACGAGGCTTTTGCTTGGGACCGCCATCGGTTCTGTGCCCATCTTTGAGAACTTCTTCGTCGGCGGAGCGGAAACCCTTCGCGGCTACACCATTGACAGATTTGTGGGCAGGAACATGGTTGTCTTCAACGCCGAACTGAGAAGGCGGTTCCGAAAAGAGTTGCAAGGTGTGCTGTTCTTGGACATCGGTGACGCCTTTGGCGGTCCCAACTCTTTGGACTTGAAGGCTGCGCAAGCGGGCACGCCCAAACGCCGTGATGCGTTGAGGCTCAAAGTCGGCTACGGGTTCGGTGTCCGTTTCGTCACGCCCTTCGGGCTCTTGAGGTTTGACTTCGGGTTCGGCGAGGAGGGAAGCAGAACTCACTTCAGCGTCGGTTCCGCTTTCTGAAGCAAAAAAATGAAGCAGTGGCTTGAAAATTCGTGCGATGAAGGAGTGAAGTGCGATGCGCCGATGGATTTGGTTTGCTTTCGCTGTCACAGGGCTCTTAGCCCTAACTGCATGGCGAGCCATGACTTTTGACTCGTCCAGTCAACCCGTCACAATCGGTTTGGTCGACATGGCAAAACTTGTCGCCAATTATCAAGCCTTGAAGCAAGACGACGAGCAGTATCGTCAAACGGTTTTGCGCCGCCAAAGAATGCTGGAGGTGCGTGCTTTGCTTGAACAAAAGGAGTGGGAGGAATTGGACGCTTTGGAGCAAAAGGAAGCAGAAGGGAAGTTGACCGATGCTGAGCGGAGACGGCTTGAAGAACTGCGGAAGTTGTCTGAGCAAAGGCTCACCGAACTCCAACATCTCCAACTGAAGGAAGGCAAGACGGAGCAGGAGAAAAAGCGCTTGGAATACCTGCTGAACTTGCAAAACTCCAACCGCGAGAAACTGCAAAAACTGATGCAGCAGTTTGAAGAGGAACTGGCAAAACTCAACGAAGTCCTGACGGCTCGACACCGAGACCGAATTAGGGAAGCTGCAAAGCAAGTGGCTCAGCAATTGGGGTTGAAGATGGTCCTAATCGCCGACGAGGATTTGGTGCTGTATGCTGAACCGAGCCTCGATGTCACGGACAAGGTGCTGGAAATTTTGAACGCCAACAAGTGACCGATGGCTTGAGGTGATGGGGAATGAGGCGGGTGTTGGTTGCCGCGTTGGTGGTCGGCGCTTTGACAGTTCTGGTCTGGCAGAGAGGTTTGCCGACGGCGCAAAGCCAACTGAAGGTCGGGATTTTGAACACAGCGAAAATTTCGCGGGAAGTCCAAAGCATCGCCGAATTGCGAAGGACTTTTGATGAGCAGCGTAGGGCTTACATGGAACTGATAAACCTGCGCCAAAACTTCGTGATGCTGACAGGACTGGAATGGGCTGACTTGAGGCGACTGCTCAGCCGACCGCAGCGGACGAAAAGTGACGAACAGCGAATTCAGGAGTTGAGGCGGATTTCCTTTGAACGGGAAGCCGAACTGCAAAGGTTGCAACAAACTCCGCCAGATAAGTTGTCGCCTCAGGAAAGAAGCCGGCTGGAGCAGTTGGTTCAAATTTGGCGCGAGGGTCGGGCTGATGTTGAGAGGCTCAAAAGTTTGATGGACGAGGAACTGAAAAGGCTTGAGGAGCAACTGAACAAACTCGTTGACGAGAAACTTCAGGAAGCGGTCAGAAAGGTCGCCGACCAACAAGGGCTTGATTTGGTGCTTGACAGAAGCGTCGTTTACTTCGTCAGGGGCGATTGTTTGGATGTGACCGACGCAGTCCTTTCCGCCCTGACCGAGGCGCTGAAAACGAGCGAGCAATCAACCGAAAGCCAAACGAGCGAAAAGGAAGCGAAGCCGCAATGACGCGACGATGCCTGATTTTTGCCCTCTCGTTTCTGACGGGTTTTGCATACTGTCAAGGGCAAGTCTTCGTTGACCTGAACCGGCTGGCATCGTTGCACCCTGCATGGTCAATCGCAGAGCGATTGTTGGGCGAAAGGGCAAAAGTGACGAAAATTGAGCCGGCACCGCAATTCGTGTCTCTGACCGAAGTTCCCCTCTCCTTGCCACCTCTCAAATTGACGCCTTTTGTGGAATGGGCAACGGAACAGCGATGGGCTTGGGAGAGCGAGTTGAACTTGCTCAAACGCCGCCAACTCCAAATCGCATCGTGGCAGTTGCAGTTAGCCATCCCTCCTATCCCACTCATTGACCCGATTGCCCGCTGGAAATTCATCGTTGAGCAAAGGGAAAAGCAAGCAACCGAAAGGGTCAGGTTGAACTTGAGGTTGGCGTTCTCGGATTTGCTCCCAGCTGAGGAAAGAGAGGCGTTAAGGCGACGGCAGCGAGAGTTGGATGCTGCCCTTGAACCACCTTCCACTTCTTTGCCACCGATTTTCCTGCCCATCTCGCCCGCACAGCAACCGGATTTGCCGGTTCCCCAAAACCTAACTGACCCGCAAGAGATTCTCAGCCTCGTTTCGCCGCTCCCACTGCCGCCTCAACAGAGTTCAGTGCCCTATGCCATCGTTGAAGCAACGGACTTGACCCCAAAATTGCTCACGGCTAATGTGGGAGCAGTTTTGCGCCTGATGGCTTACGAGGCAGCGAAAGCCTTCGCTCGCGCTTACGCCCGAAGGAAGGGTTGGAAAGTGACTTTTGACCGAAAATCGGGCGCCACCGATGTCACTGACGAAGTTTTGTTGGCATGGAAGCGATGGCTTGAAAGCATAAAGCCAAAGGAGTGACCTCTATGCCTCGGACGAATTTCCCCACGCCGCTTCCATTGAGACGAATTGCCGAAATCGTCAACGGCGAAATTTTCGGTGACCCTGAAACCATCATCGTCGGTCTAAGTGAACCACCGACCGCCCAGCAAGGCGATTTGGTTTTCGCTTGGTCAAAACCATACGCGGAACAAGCCTTCACGAGCCAAGCGTCAGCCGTCGTCACTTTGCGCGAACTTTCGCGACCAGAAAAGCCGCACATCGTTGTTGCAGAACCGAAGTTGGCAATGGCAATGCTTTTGGAAGCGCTATTTCCCCCTGAGCCTATGCCTGCCAAAATCAGCCCAACAGCAATTATCGGCGAGGGCGTGAAGTTAGGCAAGGGAGTGTTCATCGGCGATTACGCAATCGTCGGCGACAACTCGGTCATCGGCGATGGCACGGTCATCTACCCGCATGTTTGCATTGGTCGGCGCGTTCAGATTGGAACGGATTGCCGAATTTACCCGCAAGTCACCATCTACGATGGAGTTGTCATCGGGAACAGGGTGGTGATTCATGCTGGTTCGGTGATTGGCAAAGACGGTTTTGGGTTCGTTTGGGATGGTGAGCGACACAGGCGAATCCCGCAAGTCGGAACCGTCGTGATTGAGGACGATGTTGAAATCGGAGCGAATGTCTGCATTGACCGAGCGACCATCGGCGAAACAAGAATCGGCAAGGGAACGAAAATTGACAACCTCGTCCAAATAGCCCACAACTGCACCTTAGGCGCTCATTGCGTCTTGGCTGGTCAAGTTGGGCTCGCTGGGAGCGTGAAAGTCGGCAACGGCGTCATGATGGGCGGGCAAGTCGGGATTGCTGATCATGTCCAAGTCGGAGATGGTGCAGCCTTGCTGGCAAAAACTGGTCTGATGGACAATGCACCGCCGAAAACGCAATGGGCAGGCTATCCCGCCAGAACGAGATTTCAGTGGCTCCGCATAGAAGCAGCCTTGAACGAGTTGCCGGATGCCCTAAAATTCCTTCGGCAACTTGAACGGCGGCTGGAAGAGTTAGAAAAGTCGCTCAAGCCGAAAAGCGAGTAGCAGCCAACGCGAGCGACAATGAAAGGCGGCGTGCAAAGGAGGTGCAGAAGTGAAACGATTTGCCACAGCGGTCGTCGCAATTTTGGCGCTGTCATGCTCAGTCTTTGCTCAGCAAAATTGGACGGTCAGTTGGAAGTTTGAAGCCTTCAGGGTCAGCGACGATGTGGCTGAATTGAGGGCAGCAGGTCAAACGGTTTTGCGTTGGAGAAGTCCCAACGCACTTTCGCAAGTCCAGCAACTTGCTGACAGGCTAAACGAGTTGCTTTGGAAAGGCACGAAACCTGAAGCGATTTCCGTCAACCGAGTGCCCGGCGGTTTCTCCATAACTGTGGGTGGTGAACCGCTTTTAACCGTCACACACCAAATTGCCAGAATTGCTCAAAGCGATACGATGGCGTTGGCAAACTCTTGGGCTCAAAAGTTGCGGGAAGTTTTCTCGTGGCGGTGGTTGGCTGTCCCATTGACAGAACTTGTGGTCGCGGTCGGTGAAAGCGAGACCGTGCAACTGCTCGGAACGGCGGAAGGTGCTTTGCAAGTTGAAGCTATCCCGCCTGAACTCGTGAAGGTCAAAATTGCCCCTGACGCACGCTCCTTTTCGGTGACCGGAATAGATGTCGGTGCCGGGACATTGAGAGTTGTCAAGGGCACAGTCGGGATTAGGTTGCCCTTCCGCATCCTTTATCGGGCAGCAACTTGGAAGGAGTCACCAACGGCTTGGGTTCGCGGCGCTCAAGTCAGTGCCGCAATGGTCAGGGAAGCCGTTGAAAACGCAGTGATGAGGGCACTGAGTGTCCAGTTGGGTGCCAGATGGGTTTTGTTACCTGTAAGCGACTCAACCAACTTCTTTGCAGCAAACACAGTGACCCGCTGGCGGGTTCAGGCAATGGGTGACCAATTCTTGCCGGTGGACGAGGTGATTAATGTCCCGCTTCAGCCTTTTCCACAATCTCTGGGTGAGGCTGACCTGCTCGTCATTAGCAACGAACCCGAGACATTTCAGGATTTCCGAGTTTTGTGCAGAGGTTTGCTGCCACCGTCGCAGACAGTAAGGTTCATGGTCCACCACCGAAATGGCATGAACCGCCCTGCTTGGCTGACTTTGGAGTTCCGAAACACCGAGGACAGATGGGTTCCCTTGTTGGTCAGGTTCGGTCACGGAAACCCGCACGAGAGCGAACTCAGGTGCGGTCACGATGCGACAGCTTCTTTCTTGCAGGCATTGCTTTATGACGCGGCAATTCGCATCTACTTGCCTCCCCAGAGCGTTTATCGGCTACTTAGGTTTGGGTTGAAACATCGGGACACGGCAAGTGCTTTGGTTGAAGCGAGGTTGGAGGAAACGGCTGGCGTTGGTTATCAAGTTGTGGCTTTGCCCGTCGCACCGCCCAAAACCGAAGTTTTGTCCGGCACTCAATTGGTTGAAGCGTTAGTGAGCGCCCCAGACCCTCCACCTTTCCCCAAGCCCGTCCAGAACATTCAAGAGACCCATGTCGCTGGCAAACAGTGGACTTTCATCAGCGTCGGGAGGTTCGGGCTTCAGCACCCACTCAAAGGGCGAGTTCTGAGAGGCAACTACGGCGTCATTTACCGCATCGCAATCAGGTTCACCAACCCCACAAATCGCTCTTGGCAAGCGCAAGTGGTTGTGGAACCTACGGGAGGAGTCGTCAGGGGCGCTTTTTTGGTTGACGGCAAGTTGGTCGAATTGCCGCTGCTTCGCCCTCACGACGAAAAGGTGATTCACGAGTTCACTTTAGCGCCGAACCAAACACGAACCGTCAGCGTCGTCACCATCCCATCGGCAGGCTCCTTCTACCCAATTCAACTCATCGCGAGGACGCAATAACGCGCAAGTTGCAAGGGAGGCGGAAGCCGTGATCGCTGAAATCATAAGCGTCGGGACAGAACTGCTGTTAGGACAAATCGTGGACACGAACGCCGTCTACCTATCGCAGCAATTGGCGAAGTTAGGCATTGACCTTTACCGAAGGATGACGGTGGGCGACAACCGGCAGAGGATTGCTTCGTGTGTTCGCGAGGCTTTGTCAAGGGCAGACTTGGTTTTGATAACTGGCGGGCTTGGACCAACTCCGGACGATGTGACTGCTGCGGGCATCGCCGACGCTTTTGGCGTTCCGTTGGTCAGACATCCTGAGGCGGAAGCGTGGCTGACGGAACTGCTTCAACGGAGGGGAATTCCCCCTTCCCAAACTTTGCTCAAACAAGCTGAGTTGCCCGAAGGCTCCGACTGGCTGCCAAACCCTGTCGGAACAGCCCCAGGAATCTGGATGGAGCGGGACGGAAAAGTGGTCATTGCCATGCCGGGTGTCCCCGCCGAAATGGAAGCGATGTTTGAGCGAGAGGTTGTCCCGCGATTGCAAAAGCGCCTATCAGGAGAAGTTTTGCGGTGGCGAATCTTGAGGTTTGCAGGCATAGGCGAATCCGCCTTGACAGACAGGCTGGGCGAGTTGATGCAAAGCCGAAACCCAACCTTAGGGACTTTGGTTAAGCCGGGAGAGGTTTGGCTCAGAATTGCTGCAAAAGCGAAAAGCGAGACCGAAGCGAACGAGATGCTTGACACTGTGGAAGCGAAAGTTCGCGAACTGGCTGGCGATTGGTTGATTGCTGTGGGCGAAGAGCCAATTGAAGTCTTGGTGGGCGAAAGGCTGAAGGCATTGGGCTTAACCATTGCAACAGCGGAATCAATTACGGGCGGTTTGGTCTGTTCCACCCTTATCAATGTCCCCGACAGCAGCGATTATGTTCGTGGCAGCATCGTCGCATACACCGATGCCGTCAAGATGCATTTGCTCGGTGTCCCGTGGGAAGTCCTGCAAAAAGAAGGCGCGGTAAGTGAAGCGTGTGCCCGATGGATGGCGAGCCAAGTGAGGGTAAGGTTGAAAGCCCATATCGGTGTTGCGACAACTGGCTATGCTGGACCAACGGGAGGCGAACCTGACAAGCCCATCGGAACCGTTTTCATCGCTGTCAGCACCCCAACCGAAACCTGCGTTGAGCGTTTCCAACTCCGTGGAACAAGACAGCAAATCCGGGAGCGGGCTGCTTACCTTGCTTTGGTTCAAGTCCTCCGAACTTTGCAACGAGGCATTTAGCCTTTCAGAATGCAATGAGGTCGCCGGTGCGACAAAAAGGATTTGAAGAGCGCAAAATTTCTGTGGTGCGTTCAAGACCGAAAGAACGGCTTGTGCTGGAGATGAGCCATGGTCAGCATATTGGTCGTCGGGACAAATCACAAATTTGCGCCCGTTGAAGTGAGGGAGAAGGTGGCTTTCGCGGAAGAGAAATTGCCCGAAGCCTACAACTACTTCAGAGCACAGGGCATTGACGAAATTGTTTTGCTGTCCACATGCAACCGGACGGAAGTTTACACAGCCACGCAAGGGAAATTGCCTGAACAGAAGGTGCTGAAACTTTGGCTTTCCTTCTTCGGTTTGCCAGAAGACGAACTGGAAGGTCGCTTTTACGCCTACCGAGACCAAGAAGCGGCGCGGCATTTATTCAGGGTCGCTTGTGGTTTGGATTCAATGATGTTGGGTGAGACGCAAATTCTGGGGCAGGTCAAAGACGCTTACGAGCAAGCACAAAGAGCGGGCGCTGCCGGCACTTATTTGGGTGAAATGTTCAGGCGCGCCATAAAAGTCGGGAAAAGAGCGAGGAGCGAAACAGCAATAAGCAAAGGTGCAATGTCGGTCGGTGGCGCTGCCGTTGAGTTGGCAAAGCACATCTTCGCTAACCTGCAAACCTGCACCGTCTTGCTCATAGGTGCTGGCAAGATGGGAACCGACACGGCGAAGTCACTCGTTCAAGCAGGTGCAAAACAACTCCTCGTCTGCAACCGAACTTTGAGCCGAGCGCAAGAACTCGCCTTGAAGTTGAATGGACAAGTTGTTGCCTTTGAGAAGTTGCAGGAGAACCTGCCCAGAGCGGACATCGTAATTGCCTCAACAGGTGCCCAGCAATTCATCCTGACAAAGCAAATGGTTTCGGAAGCGGTCAAGCAACGCCGCTACCGCCCCTTGTTCCTCATTGACATCGCTGTCCCGCGAAACATTGACCCAAAGGTCAGCGAGTTGGACAATGTGTTCCTGTTTGACATTGACGACTTGGAACAGGTCGTTCGTGAGTTTTTGGAGGAGCGCAGGAAGGAAGTGCCGAAAGTTGAAGCGCTCATTGAACATGAGTTGCAAAACTTCACTGTTTGGTTGGGCGAGCGGAAGGCAAAGCCCATCATCGTCCAGTTGCTTCAAGAGGCGCAAAAGCAAACCGAACAGGCTTTGAACGAGTTATTTGACGAGTTGCCTGAATTGAGCGAGGAACAACGCCGAATTATCGCCGCGAAAATGAAAGCGCTGACCATGAGGCTCTTGAGCCAGCCCCTTAACCAGATAAAGCAACTGGCTCACACCGATGGCATCCTTGAAATCGCAAGGCAACTTTTGGTGCCAGAAAAGGCAGAAGCGACAGAAGACGGAGGTGCTTTGAATGAGAAAGGTCAGTGACTTGACCGTTGAAGAGTTTGAGCAGTTGTTGGAGGAAGTCGTTGAGCGGAAACTTGAAGAGTTTCTGGGTGACCCAGACGAAGGTCTGGAGTTGACGGAGTGGATTGAGGAGCGCCTCAGGGAAACAAATGCAGCGTTGAAAGCGGGCGTTAGGGGCATACCACATGAAGAACTTCTGCGCCGTTTGAAACTGGGCAGAAGCAGGCAACAGGCAAAAGTTGACGGCAAGGGAAGAGGGAGGAAATGAAGTGGCAAATTGAGTGGCTTAAACCCGCCGCTAAAGACCTTGAAAGGCTTGAGCGTCGCGTGGCGGAACAAATTGTGCGAAAGGTTGAGTGGCTTGCCCAAAACCTTGAGCAAGTCCCCCATGAACCGCTGCACGGTAGATGGGCAGGACACTTCAAACTGCGAGTTGGCGATTGGAGAGTGGTCTACACCATTGACAGGCAACGGCGTTTGATTGTCGTTCACGCCGTCGGTCACCGCAGGCAAATTTATCGGCAGCGGTGAAAAAGGAGGTGCAAAACATGAAGAAAGCGGTTTGGTGTCTTGTCGCTTTCTTGCTCTTTCCGAGCGTTGTGGTCGCCCAACAAAAGCCACATCCTTTGGTGGGTAAGACCGCACCTGATTTCGTCCTTCCCACAGCAGATGGCAAAAAGTTTCGCCTTTCAGATTTGAGGGGCAAAGTGGTGTTGCTCAACTTCTTTGCCCATTGGTGACTTGAATGCCACGCGGAGGCTCCGCGTCTGGAGAAAGAGTTCTGGCAGGCATACAAGTCAAAAGGTCTGGTCGTTGTCGGCATCGCTCTTTGGGCTGAAAGTGACCCGTTGAAGATGGCGAAAATGTTCGCCCAAAAGCACAAACTGACCTACACCGTTGCCTATGACCCAAAGCAGGAAAGCAAAATTGCGGAAGCGTATCAGGTTGAAGGTCTGCCCACCAACATCGTCATCGGTCGGGACGGCAAAATTCGCTACTGGCGACAAGGCTTTGATGCTAAAAGCCTGAAAGAAGCCATTGAAGCGGCACTGAAAGAACCTGCGCCGAAACGAACGAGGGCGAAAAAGTGAGGCGTGGGTTCAAAAGGTTGAATTCGTTGGTCGTTGGCGCTCAATTTCTCGCAAGGAGGCGAAGTCAGCATGTTCCGCAAGTTCGCTCGCGCAACGATGGCGGTAGTCGTTGTCGGCTTGGTAAGTTTGTTGGCTGCTCAGTCGCCACTTCAAAAGGGGCTTGAACTTCGCTACGAAGGCGAAGCGAAAGTGCAAACTGGTGGGGGAGTGATTTCAGCGAAAGTCTATGTCAACGACTTGGTGGCCGAAGTTGGCGAGAAGCAAGTGGCAACCGTCGCAAGCCTGAGGATTTTCCAACCGCAAATTGAGGGAAGGACACTGCCTCCAGAAGCAGCGTTGCGATTCCTTAGCGTCACTGGAGTTGGAGAAGAGGAAGCGGTTCCCATTGAGCAACTCTTCTCCGAATCGCCGCCCGGAGGATTCATCAGTCAGTTCGTCACATTGCTGCCAGTCTACTTCTTCCCCGTCGCTCGGTTGAAGGACGGAAGTTCGTGGACGAGCAAGGAGCGGATTTTTCTCCGTGCTGATTTGCTGGGCGAAGTTCGCTATCAGGTGACAGGCAAGGAAAAGGTTGGAGAGAGCGAATGTTGGGTTCTTACTCGGACATTGCTAAAGCCTGTCGTGTTGCAGCCGGAGCAAGGCGCTCAAGTCAACAAGGTTGCCGACAAGTTATGGGTTGATGCGAAATCGGGCTTGGTCCGACAAATTCAGCGGGAGACAGAGTTGCAAATCCAACAGGGGCGAACCTTAACAGCCACGCTGAACCTCACCCTCAAGGGCACTAAGAAGTTGGAAAGCGACGAGTTTAACCAACGGCTCAAAGAACTTGAGGCGATCAAGGCAATTCACAAAAAAGTCGGCACAACCGTCATGATGAGCCCAACCAAGGAAAAACTTGACGAGGCAGAGAAGGCGCTGAACGAATTTATGCAGCGGTTCAAAGACAGCCCTTACACAGCCCATGTCCAAATGTGGCAGCGGATAGTCCAGATTATCCGCCAAAGGCTGGAGAAGGAAGAGCAACGGAGTGAACTCATAGGAAAGGAAGCGCCCGACTTTGAGTTGACATCTCTGGATGGCAAAAAGGTCCGCCTCTCTTCCTACCGAGGCAAAGTTGTGGTGCTCAACTTCTTCGCCCACTGGTGAGGTCCCTGCAACGCGGAGGCTCCGCGTTTGGAAAAGGAATTCTGGCAGGCATACAAGGACAAAGGCGTCATCGTCATCGGAGTTGCGGTTTGGGCTCAAGGTGACCCCTTCCAACTTGCCAAAGAGTTCGCTGAAAAGCACAAACTCACTTACATCGTCTTGGTGGATGAAAGCGAGGACGGTAAGGTCGCCCAACTTTACGGGGTTGAAGGAGTTCCAACAAATGTCGTCATTGACAAAACTGGCAAAATTCGCTACCTGCAGGCTGGCTTTGACCCCGAAGGGCTCAAGAAGGCGATTGAGGAAGCGTTGAAATGAGACATTGACGGTAATGCAAAAACTTGCGAGATTGCTGACCCGCAGCATTTGCCCAAATTAGCGGCGCCATGATGTCCTGTTTTGGATAAGTCGGCGAAACTTCCCCAATTTTCCGCCAAACAGGCGGTCATTTGGGTGTTGACGACCGACCACTTTGCGGGCATAATTGGAGCGCCACGAAATATTGAGGTTGCGATTGCTGGACACCACAACATATTGTGGTTTCTCTGAGTCCCTCGCAGTGCGGACCTTGTCTTTTGGGGCTTGAGCCTGAATCTCTCGAAGACGATGTTCAAGATGATGTGAGGCAAAAAAACGCAAACTTGGGAGGTGGACTTACGGTGGCTGGAATGATGGAATTGCCCCGAGAGACCCTTGACTGGTTTGAGGGCGATGAACTTCGGGCACGAATTTTCTTTGAGAAGTATGCGCTGCAGGACCTTGACGGGACTCCCCTTGAGTTGACGCCCGAAGAGATGTGGGAACGAATCGCAAAAGTTTTGTCGGAACTGGAGGAGACGGAAGAGAAGCGACGGGAGTGGTATGAGAAGTTTCGATGGTTGCTCAGCAACTTCCGCTTCATCCCCGGCGGTCGCATCATGCACGCCGTCGGCAACCCGCGAAAAGTCACGCCTTTCAATTGTTTTGTCTTGCCCATCAAAGATGATTCGCTGGAAGCCATCTTTGAGTGCGCCAAAGAGATGGCACGAACTTATTCGCAAGGCGGGGGCGTGGGAATTGACATTTCTGTTTTGCGACCTGCGGGTTCGCCCGTTCGCAACGCTGCCAGAACTTCAACGGGAGCAGTTTCCTTCATGGAACTTTACTCAATGGTGACTGGCACGATAGGTCAGCATGGAAGGCGAGGCGCGTTGATGATAACCATTGCCGACAACCATCCTGATGTCTTGGCGTTCATTGACATCAAAAACGACCCTGAGCGGCGCCGTGTCCGCTACGCTAACATCTCCGTGCGTGTCAGCGATGAGTTGATGGAAGCCGTCCAACGGAACGGCAAATTTGAGTTGCGCTTTGACGGCGAATACTTCTCCATCCGCCGCACCGTTGATGCCCGCGAAATCTGGGACAAACTCATTCAAAATGCGTGGAGCAGTGCTGAGCCAGGGTGTCTCTTCTGGTCCACCATCAAGCGTTACAGCACCAGCGAATACAATGGCATGGAAGTCATTTCAACAAACCCATGTGTGACGGGTGACACTCTCGTTAGCACAGATGAAGGGCTCATCCCTATCGCTGAGTTGGCGAAACGAAACCGATTGCCCCACGCAATTTTGGACGGTAGAGTCTCACCACATTTTCACACGGGCGCTATCATCAAGGCTTGGTGGAGCGGGAGAAAACCCGTTTACCGTGTTGTCACGAGGGCGGGCTATGAAGTGCGGGCAACTGCTGACCACAAAATCCTCACGGCAAACCGAGGTTGGGTTCAAGTCAAAGACTTGCAACCCGGTGATTTGTTGCTCATTCAGAACCGAAAAGGCGGATTTGGGCGCTATGGTGACGAACATCTTGGGCGCATCTTGGGTTGGTTGGTCGCGGACGGTCATGTCAACCACCATGACAATCGGGCTGTTTTGGACTTGGACGCTCAAGACCGAGAACTCGCTCCCGCTTTCGCCCAAAGCGTAGCCTCTGTTATCCCCACAAGTCAGCGTTATCCAGCACCTTCCGTCGTAGCAGTTCCAAGTCAAGAACGGGTGCAAATCAGGAGCCGTCGTTTGCTTGAGAAACTGGTTGAGTTGGGCTTTGACCCAGCAGAGAAACACACAATCCCAGCGGTGGTTTGGCAGGGTAGTGAGGCAATGGTTAGGGGCTTCCTTCAGGCTTTGTTCACGGCTGACGGAACTGTCCAATCCTCAACGAAAAGCCGTTTCTCCGTCCGTTTGACCAGCACGAACCTGCGTTTTCTGAAGGATGTGCAAATCCTGCTGGCTCATTTTGGGATTGCCAGCCGAATTTACGAGAACCGCCGTCCAGAAGGGGCGAAGTTGATGCCGGATGGGCGTGGCGGTGTGAAGTTGTATGGGACTCAACCCGTTCACGAACTGGTCATCGGCAGGGAAAACATTGCCCGCTTCTACCGCGAAATAGGGTTCTTGCCAGGCTCGGAGAAGCAAAAGAAGTTGGAGCAAATCGTCAAGTCCTACGAACGCAGTCCATACCGGGAAACCTTTACGACCCCTGTCGTTGAAGTCATCCCTGAAGGCGTTGAAGATGTCTACGATTTGACGGAAGCCGTTAGTCACACCTTTATCGCCAATGGGTTGACAGTTGCAAATTGCGGTGAAGAGCCATTGCCAGCCTACGGCAACTGCAACCTCGGCAACATCAACTTGAGCGCCTTCGTGTTGGACGAGTTCACCGATGCAGCGCGAGTGGACTGGGAGAGTTTGGAAAAGGCAGTCCGCTATGCCGTTCGCTTCCTTGACAATGTTATCACTTACGCCGTGAAGGAAGACAGACTCCCGTTACCGCAGCAGAAAGAGCGGTGCGCAGCAGAACGACGCATCGGTGTCGGGTTCACAGGCTTGGGCGACATGCTGGCGCAACTGCGGCTCAAATACGACACCGACGATGCCCTTGAGTTCGTTGACGAACTCTTCCACAAAATCAAATGCTGGGCTTACGATGAGAGCGTCAACCTTGCCATTGAGCGTGGACCGTTCCCGCTCTTTGATCCCGAAAAGCACCTTCAGATGGGCTTCATCCGTGAGCGGTTGCCGAGAGAGTTGCAGGAAAAGATTCGGCGGCACGGCATCCGCAATGTTTGCGTGCTGACAGTCCCACCCGTCGGCTCAGGTGCAGCGATGGCGGGAGTGACCAGCGGCATTGAACCTATCTTCGCCCTTTCTTACATCCGAAGAAGCGAGTCGCTGAGCAAAGGCGAATTCAAAGTCTTCCATCCGTGTGTTCGCCGCTACATGGAAAAATTTGGCATCGACGATGAGCGCGACTTGCCTGATTTCTTCGTCACCGCCCACCAAATCATTCCCGAAATGCGTGTCCGCATGCAAGCCATCATCCAGTCACATATTGACCAGTCCATAAGCAGCACCATAAACCTGCCCCATGACATCACGACGCAGGAAGTGGAGCGGATTTACTTCTTGGCTTGGAAGTTGGGTTGCAAGGGAATTACCGTTTACCGTGAAGGGAGCCGCGAGGGTGTTCTAATCACCGAGGAGTTCGCTCAACAAAAGCGGGGTCGGTTGATGCCTAAACCGAGACCGATGGTCTTGGTCGGCAAGACTTACAAACTGCGGACGGAGATGGGCAATGTCTATGTGACCGTCAATGCCGATGAAGAAGGACCGCAGGAAGTCTTCGTGAGGTTGGGCAAATCGGGTTCTTCGGCGATGGCGTTCACCGAAGCCATCGGACGATTGATTTCTTTGGCACTGCGGGCAGGTGTCTCGCCCGATGCCATCATTGACCAACTTTCTGGCATCAAAAGCAGTTCGGCAACGAGACAAGAAAACGGGACTATCATCTTCTCCGTCCCCGATGCTGTCGCCAAAGCATTGGAGATGTTCCTGAAGGGCGAGAACCCACCAAAGAGTTCAGCGTTGACAGAAGTCCTGTTGCAGGCTTTAACGGAGAACAACGAAACGGAGTTGGCGGTGCCACCTATCTCTTCAATCCGTGAGGAGTTGCCGCAGATTTTGCAAGCCAACGGCGCTCGTTATTCGGGCGACTTATGTCCCAACTGTGGCGAACCGCTAATCCATTCCGGTGGTTGCGAACTTTGCTTGTTCTGCGGCTACTCAAGGTGTCAGTGAGGGAATAAACGGGGCAGGTCTTTGACCCGCCCCCATTATTGCTGTTCATGGCATGTCAATATGGTCTCTCTTCAACCCAACTGACGAGGAAGTGGGCGATTCGTGTGGTGACGCATGGTTCGCCGATTTTGTCCCACACCCGCAAAAGCCGCTGACGCATCTCTTCCCTTCGGTCATGAGAGCGGAGCAGGTCGGCAACTTCATTGGCAATCCTTTCTGGTGTCGCGGACCAACCAATGAACTCTGGCATGACAATTTCGCCGAGGATTCGGTTCGGCAAAGCGAAAGGAGCGAATTTGAGGACATTGACTCCTTGCCAACGAAGCCAGTGAACTTGCAAGCGATTCAAAAGCCCCATCCAAAAGACAACGACTGATGGAATCCCCAGACAAGCCGCTTCCAAAGTGATTGTCCCAGCAACCAAAACAGCGACATCGCACGCCTTCAACAAAAGCCGGGACTGACCGAAAAGCAAAGTCAGCGGCAAATCATCGCCATAACGCTTCAGCAACGGTTTGACCCATTCAGTTCGCCAATCTTCAGGCAAGCCGATAGCGAAGTGAATTTTCGGGAACAATCGCGTCAACAATCTCGCTGCTTGCAGCAACAGTGGCAAATTCTCTTTCACTGTCGTTAACCTGCTACCGGGAAACAAACCCACCAAAAGTTGGTCGGCGTGGAGTCCGAGCAAGGCACGAGCGTTTTCGGTTGAAATTGAGCGGTAAGGCTGCATTATGTCGGCAAGCGGGTGTCCGAACTCAATGACTTGTGCGCCTGCTTGCTTTAGTTTCTCGCTTTGCCACTGGTAAATCGGCGCAAAAACGATGTTGGGATGGGCATACTTTCGCAGCCGTTCTGGATTAACGCCCCAAAAACTCGGTGGCACGAAGTAAAAAACTTTGGCGCCTTTTTCAGCTAACGGCAAAAGCAGCCTTCGGTTGAAAGCACCCAAGTCAACGGGCACGAACAAGTCGGGTGGATTGCGCATCAAAACCGAACGAACTCTCCATGCTGTCAGTGCCCAAAATCGGACCGAAGTTTGAAGCGCTGACCAAAAACCGAAAGCGCTAAAGGGCGTGGTGTAGCGCAAAAGTTTGACACCTGCTTTCAACATCTCGCTGCCGCCGATGCCTTCAAGAACCCAACTATTTCGCAGTTGTTTGATGGCTCGGGCAACTGACGCTGCATACATATCGCCTGAAGCGTCTCCAACCGAGAAGAAGACCCTGACCATCCACATCACCGACACAAAACTATGCCATTTGAGAGAGACCGACGGCTGCGAGGAAATGCTGCAAAATTAAGTTCGGTGATTACCCCATGCCGAAACCGGTTGTCGCCATCGTGGGAAAACCCAATGTCGGGAAATCGGCGCTCTTCAATCGCTTGGTCGGTCGGAGGGTCTCAATCGTTGACGAGACGCCGGGTGTGACCCGCGACAGGGTGATGGCAGAAGTAGACTTGCTGGGGCGAAAAGTCATCCTGTTTGACACTGGCGGAATTGACCCAACTTTGGAAGACGAATTGATGGCGAGGGTCGTTGACCAAGTGAAAATCGCCATTGACGAAGCCGATGTGATTGTCTTCATGGTTGACGGTCGTGAAGAGCCAACGGTGACTGACCTTGAAATTGCGGAGATGTTGCGCAAATCAGGCAAGCCCATAATCTTTGTCGCCAACAAGATAGACGAACCGTCAACGCCGATGGCTGAGTTTTGGGAACTCAGGTTGGGCGCACCGCTTCCCATTTCGGCTCTACATGGACGCAATGTTGACAAACTGAAAGCAGCGATTGTGGACGAATTGCCACCACCTACACCTGACGAGTTCCTTCCAACAGAGTGGGAAGACGCAATTAAGGTCGCCATCGTCGGGCGTCCTAATGTCGGAAAGTCATCTCTGCTGAACGCCATTCTGGGCGAGGAGAGGGTGATCGTCAGCCCAATTCCGGGAACAACCCGCGACGCTATTGACACTCCCTTTGAATGGCAAGGGCGAAAGTTCATCCTAATTGACACTGCGGGTATTAGGCGAAAGTCACAAATCCGAGCGCCGCTGGAATACTATGCGATGGTTCGCGCTTTTGGAGCGATAGACCGAAGCGATGTCGTCGTTTTGGTCATTGACGGTGTTGAGGGCGTGACGAGGCAAGATGCGCGAATTGGCGGTTACGCTCACGAACAAGGCAAACCCACCGTCATTGTCGTCAGCAAGTGGGATTTGGTGCGGGGAAAGTTAGAGGAAGACACCGCTTCGCCATCGCAGTTGAAGAGGCGGGAGAAATTGCTTCAAAGCGACTTCGCCAACTTTTTGAAGCAGGAACTTTGGTTCCTCCACTACGCCCCAGTCCTTTACACTTCTGCCGTTAAGCGATGGAATGTTGAGGCGATTTTGGAGCAAGTGGTGTATTGCTACGAGCAGAGCCGAAAGCGAATCACCACTGGGGTTCTCAACCGCTCGTTGAGGCAAATTATCGGTGAGCACCCTCCACCAAGCGATGGGAAGCGGCAACTCAAGATTTACTACGCAACACAGCCAGAGGTCGCTCCGCCGACCTTTGTGCTTTTCGTCAATGACCCGGACTTGGTTGAGGACAGTTACTTGCGCTTTTTGGAGAAACGATTGAGGGCGCTTTTCCAATGGGACGGGACGCCTTTCCGTTGGGTCATCAGGTCAAGCCACGAGCGGAAGGGTGAGGATGAGTCTTGACATCCTATTGCGCTGCGATTTCGCAAATGCCAAAATAAAAAAGGCATTTTCGCTATCACCCAGCAAGGAGGTGGATGAGGTATGACGAAAGCGCAACTGGCAGCAAAAGTGGCGGAGCGGACAGGGTTGACGAAAAAGCAGGCAAACGAGGTTGTTGACGCGGTGTTCAGCATCATCACCGAGGTGTTAACCAAGAAGCGCAATGCTGAACCCGTTAACATTGCTGGCTTCGGCAAATTCGTGGTCAAAGAGCGACCCAAGCGCGTCGTCCGCAACCCCAGAACCGGCGAGACCGTTGAAAAACCTGCAACCAGAGTGCCTGCTTTCCGCCCCGCTAAGCAACTCAAGGAAGCAGTTGCAGGTAAGTGAGTGTCCTATCCTTCGCTATCGCTGACAGGGCGCCCGATTTCTGTCGGGCGCTTTTTCTTTAGGCATGCCAAACTTTTCTCAGAGCAAGCCTGATAATGGGGAACTTTGCCTTCAAAGGTGCTCGTTGAAACATTCGGGTGCTGGGAACTATGCTGCGAGTGGAAAACTTGACCGTTCGTTCAGGCGACTTTGTTTTGCGCGATGTTTCACTCGCCCTTGAAAAGGGCGAGTGCGGGGTGATTGTTGGTCCCTCAGGGGCGGGCAAGTCAACTTTGCTTGAAGCCATCGCTGGTTTGAGGGAGATTGAAAGGGGACGCATCATCTTGGGTGGGCAGGAAATCACGAACTTGCCGCCTGAGCAGCGCAGCATCGCTTTTGTGCCCCAAGACTACGCTTTGTTCCCTCACTTGACGGCTCAAGGCAACATCCTCCTCGCCCCAAGACTCCTCGGGATGCCCAAGGACAAAATCGTGGAGCGGTTTGAGTTTCTTTGCAGCCTTTTGAACTTGAAGGAATTGCTCCATCGTCGCCCAAAACAACTTTCCGGTGGCGAACGCCAGAGAGTTGCTTTGGCGAGGGCGTTGATGCTTGACCCGATGCTTTTGCTTCTGGACGAGCCCTTTGCTGCCCTTGACCCTCAAATGCGCCCTTCCGTCCGACGCTCCTTAAGGCAAATCTTCAAAACCCTCGAAACGACGGTTTTGATTGTCACCCATGACTTATGGGACGCGGCTGCTTTGGGCGACAAAGTTTTCGTCATAGAAGACGGGCGAATCGTGCAAAGCGGTTCTTGGTCAGAAGTGATTTCAAACCCGCAGAGCGATTTCGTTGCCGAGTTCGTTGGGCTCAACCAAATCGTTGGCACAATTGTTCGGCGCGATGGAAAGGCATTTCTGCAAGTGGGCAAACTCCTTTTGCCCATCAACTCTGACCTGCCCGAAGGAACTAACGCATCGCTCAAATTTTTCCCGTCCCAAGTCGAAATTGTCTCCAACGACGAACGAGCAGCGTGGCTTGGCAAGGTTGAAGAAGTCATGGATTTGGGCGACAAAGTTCATTTGGCGGTTTCAGTGGCAGACGGGTTGGTCGTCAAGGTTGAAACTTCACCGAAGGGCTTCAAAATTGGCGATGAAGTTGCTTTCGTGGTCAAAGGTCAAGTTTTCGCTCGCGACTGATGCTGCTTTTGCAAATTTGACCACCCACCCGAGGTGGGTGGTTACGAATTCAAAGCAGGCTAAAGCCTGCTATTCAGGTTGCGCGTTGAGAGTTGCGATTTAGGTTTTTCCCTGAACTCGCAACCCGCAACTCGTAACTTTTTCGGTTAGCCTGTCTCGTGTTCCCCGTCTCGGTTCTCATCGCCATCAGTTGGCAGAAGTGGGAACTCTTCCCAAAGTCGCTGTAACCTCCGCCTTAAAATCAGCAAACATGCGACCGTGATAAGTGCCCCTGCTGCGAGTGACCATGCGTTTCCTGTTCGCCACCCGACGGATGCCATCACGAGTCCCAAAATTGCGAGCCCAACCCAAGCGAACAACCCAAGGATAATCCTCACCGCCAAATGTGGTGATGCCCCTGCAGCCTGAAGCCTTATCCAAAGCAGGAGCGCAATGAGGGCGAAAGGGATTAACCCGATGAGCCATTCAGCCCAAGCCATCATGAATTCCGTCACCGCTTTAAGCATGTCGCAAGCGTTAACTTCTCACCTTGCTCTCGACTTTCATTGCCTTCCAATCCCACAGCGCGACGGTTAAGATTGTCAAACCGATGGGCAAAGCGAAAGTGAGCAGAGGCGCAGAATGCTGTAGAACCATGCCTCCCAACACTGGTCCAAAAACTCCCCCTGCCCCAACCCCAGCTTCGTGCCGCGAACTTCCCTTGACACTTTGACCTTGCGTTGTTATGGAGAGGTAAAGGCTGAGCACCGTCATCAACCCCGCAACTATGCCAATCGCGCTTAAGACAAAAGCCATTAGCCACTTCGTCGTCACGATGCCGACGAGAAGAGTCAAGCCGCTCAAAACCCCTTTCGTCCCTAAAACCCAGCCCCAGTTGACTTCTCGGATGACGAAAGGAGCTGCGATGAAGGCGAAAATCTGCCCGGCGAACAGAAGGAACAAAAGCCCACTGATTTGCCCTTCAGTCCAGCCCCATCCCTTGCCAAGTTTGGGAAGCAACACGACTATCTCTATCACGGCGAAGGAGCGGACAAAGTTGCCCAGTTGTGCTGCGGTGACGATAGGCGGAATTTGAGTTGCTGGGTCATCGTTTCCCGCTTCAACCTTGACATTGGGAAGCGACAGAAGGGATGCCGCAAGGGCAACGAGCCCGCTGACGAAAGTTCCCAACAGAAATGGCGCCAAAGGGTTATGTTCAAACAAAACACCGCTCAAACCAGTTCCAATCATTCGCCCACCGCTCCACGAAAGGTTGTATGCCTGAAGGGCAAACAGCAACTTATCGGAAGGGACACCAACTCCCGACATCGCTTGAGTCGCTGGCCAAAAGAAAGCGTAGAAGACACCAGCCAGAAAGTTGGCAACTCCGAGAAGCCACAGAGATTTGAGCGCGACCGCTAAAGTCATCAGCCCGCAAAATAGCGTCACGAAGGCGCTCCCGACAATCATGCTCGTCCTTCTTCCCCACCGATCGGTCAGCGGTTGAGACAAAAAGCAGAAAATGGTGTAACCAGCGAGGGCAGCCGAGCCGATGATTCCGACCCATTGAGCGTCAGCCTGCAACCGAACGGCTGTCATCGGCACGGCTACTGACAACAACCCGCCACCGAAATCCATCGCTACCGCCAACCCACACGCCTTTTTCCAAGTTCCCTTTTCGCTCATCCGTTCATCGCCCTTTCGTTCTTCATCGCTTTTTAGGCTGCGGTTTGCGCAACTGATTCACTCACGATTGCCGTCTCTAAACAGCAAAGTCGCTGTGTCCTTCTCGTGCTTGGCTTCCCCAAGCAATGGGATTTTGGCTGCTTCTTCCGCCATCGTCCATAACTTTCGGTATGCGAATTCAAGCAACGGGAGCAAGTTGACGACATCCTCGCGGTTGTAACTCAGCAAAAGTTCCAGTGCCCTCTCGCTCCCGTAGTCGCGCCACTGCCACCATAATCGGACAGCGTCACGACCGTCCAAGCCTTGCGTTTCAGGCAAACGCTCTATCCCCAGTTGAGCCTCAACATTTTTCAAACCGCCTTTGTAACCCAAACGGCGAAGCAAAGGGCACAAGTCAAGGTGCAAAGGTGGCAGTTTCCAGTTCGGGAAATTTGCCCGCAGCACAGGCAAGTCAAAACTGTTGCCGTTGTAAGTGACGATAACTGCTGCGCTTTCAAGCCACTCCCTCGCCTCGTCAAAGTCGTCAATGCCGCGAACGAAAGCCTGATAACGGTTTCGGTCAGCAATTCCGAGCACGGTGATTTTGTCGGTTCCGTCCGTCTCAACATCCAAAAACAGTGTCCGGTCGGAAAATTCGGGCACGACCCGCCACCAGAAAGGTTTCGGCAAGCGTTGGGCGAAGTAATGGGCGTCAAGCCTCTCCAACGCTTTCAAGGACGCTTCCGCTTCTCGCGCCCAATCGCCCCACAGATGCTTCCACATCGGTGGTGCGGGCAAGTTCAAAATGGCGTTCCAATCTCGGTATCCGAACCTCCACAGCGCTCGTTCCCTTCGCTCGCCGACATTCGGGAAGTGCAGGAAAGTTCTGACCAACATGGAGGAGACTTCACCCCTCACAAGGGCATCGGATTTTTCAACGGGGGACAGGCACGCTGTCAAGTAAAGCCTCAATGACTGCATCGGGCGTTAAGCCCTCAAGTTCAGCCTCAGGCTTCAAAAGCAAACGATGGCGCAACACGGGTTTAGCAACCGCCTTGACATCATCGGGGACGACGAATTCTCGCCCTTGCAACGCTGCCCACGCTTTGGCGACTCGCAGCCAGTAAACGCCAGCTCGGGGCGATGCCCCTAACCTCACAGCAAAAAGTTGTCGCGATTGGCGGACAAGTGTGGCGATGTAGTCAACCACCTCGTCAATCACGGTGACGGCATCAACGGCTGATTGAGCAGCCAAAACCGTTTCCGCATCAGCGACAGGTTGGACTTCGATTTCAACTCTCCTGTGGATGTCAACTCCTTTGTGAGCGTGGCGCAGAATCTCTCGCTCGTTCCTCTCGTCCGGGTATTCGACGATGACTTTGAGAAGGAACCTGTCAAGTTGAGCCTCTGGCAGCGGGTAAGTGCCTTCGTATTCAATCGGGTTCAGAGTCGCCAAGACAAAGAAGGGTTTTGGAAGCATGTGAGGGGTGCCGTCAACGGTGACTTGCCGCTCTTCCATCGCTTCAAGCAGCGCCGCTTGAGTTTTGGGAGGCGTCCGGTTGATTTCGTCGGCGAGAACAATGTTGGCGAAAATTGGACCACGCTTGAACCGAAAAGTCGTAGCCTGCATGTCAAAGATCATTGTCCCCGTCACATCGGAGGGCATAAGGTCAGGAGTGAACTGGATGCGGCTGAAAGTCAACCCGAGCGCCCTCGCTAACGCTTTCGCCATCAGCGTCTTAGCAATCCCCGGAACGCCTTCAATCAAAACATGCCCGTTCGCCAAAAGCCCAGCAAAAATCTGCCTCAAAACCCCTTCCTGCCCAATAATAACCTTCCCGACCTCCGAGAAAACTCTTTCCCAAAGTTCGTGAGGCGCCAACCTTCTTCCCCCCTTGACGCAATCAAACCAAAATCGCTTGAGCCCGTTGAGGCAAGGCGTTAAGGGCTTTCAGCCACTCTCGCAACTTCCTGAACCTGACGCCCGATTCTTTGGGCAATTGTAACGGGCGACCGCGAGCGTCAACAATGAAGCCAACAACGCCACCGGAAATTTCCCGCTCCACTGCCCTGCCACTTCCTTCACCGGCGTCGAAGCCGCGAACAGGCTGGAATCTAACCCTCACCGTTTCGTTCTCGTCCAGCGGGTAAAGTTTCAACTCACCGAACCTGACCGGCTCGTTGCTGATGTTGTATCGTTCGCCCGTTATGCTTATCGTCCCGATGACTTCACCTTCCCTTGCTACCCCTTTCGGCGCCAACACCCAACCCAACTTGACCAAGCAATCGCGCCAGAAAACTTCCATCGCTGCTTCGGGGTGAACTGTTGACAGGACACCGAGATGGGGCATCATGAAAATGCTGTCAACAGTCAACTGCGTGAACCCTTCTGGCTGCCAAGCGTCAAGCAACATCAAAGCAGCCTGCGACCTTCTCGGGGCGTGAGAAAGGACGCCGCCACTTCCGATAACCAAGTCAAGCGCCATCATGTCAACAATTGTTTGTCCCGAAACTTCTGCCGTCAGGATTTCGCCGATTGTCCTCTGGACATGGACGCCTCGCAAAGTGACTGCAAGTTGCTTGTGATGCTCCAAAGACAACCTGAGGGCTTCTCGAGCCACTGCTTGTTCAATGAGCAAATCCTCAACGGTCTGCGGGATAGTCGTTGGGCGAATCATCTTGTTCCGCAGGCGGTTGCGAAGTTCCGTTTCGTCAACCTCAAAAGGCACCCATCGCAGGATATTCTCCACGCCCGTTTCCGCCAAGACATTCCCGATGCTGTAACTCATGCCCAAGTTGGCGGAAACTGTTCGGTTGAAAACCCCGTTGAAGACGCTGAAGACATCCGTCGTTGCGCCGCCGATGTCAACAGCGAGGACATTTAACTCATACTGGCGGGCAACTTCCTCAACGAGTTTGCCCACCGCCATCGGGGTTGGCATGATGGGCGCAGAAACCCAAGTGGTCAACTTGTTGTAGCCCGGCGCTTGCTGCATGACATGCTCCAAAAACAACTCGTGAATGGCTTCCCGAGCAGGTCCAAGGTTCTCGGTCTCAAGGGTGGGGCGAATGTTGTCAACAATTCGCAGGTCAAACCGGTCGGCGAGAAGTTTTCGGATTTCCTCGCGGGCATCTTTGTTGCCAGCAAAGATGACGGGCAACCTGAAGCCGATGCCCAGACGAGGCTTGGGGTCGGCAGCGACCAACAACTCAGCGAGTTCAACGACATGCGTGACTGTTCCGCCATCCGTCCCTCCAGCGAGCAAAACCATATCGGGTCTCAAACTTCGGATTCGTTGGATTCGTTCGTAATCCTTGCGCCCGTCGTCAATGGCGATGACATCCATGACTATCGCGCCCGCACCCAAAGCAGCCCGTTGGGCGCTTTCGGCTGTCATCGTTTTGACAACGCCCATAACCATCATTTGCAACCCGCCACCTGCGCTTGATGTGGAGACATACAGGTCAGCACCGGCATCGTTGTCAAGGGACGAGCGGATAAAGACTTTGTTGTCGGTCAGCAAAGTTCGTCCCGTAACTTCTTCAAGTTCGCGCATAGCGTTCAAGACACCGATGGTCACATCGTCGAAAGGCGCTTCAACTGTTGTTGGCGCTTCGCCCCGTGCAATCAAGCGATAACCCTCGTCGGTTCGCTCAATCAAAATCGCCTTCGTCGTTGTGCTGCCGCAGTCAGTTGCCAAAATTCGCCTCACTTCGTTCATAGACTTGCACCTCACGGCAAATTGGTTGGCACTTGCGCTTTCTCAGGGCGGAGGGTTGCCAGAGAAAATGATAGCCGCGCCCGTTGCGGGACGCTAATTTAGTCGGCAGCCTACTACTTTGGCGGGAAGTTTTCTGGCATCCATTCGGGCAAATCGGCAACGGCTTGTTTAGCCTGTTCTGAGACAGGAATCCCCCAAGTGTCAAAGAAGCGAGCAAGGTTCCTACCGACGGTGCGGGAAAGGCGAATTAACCATTGGTCGCGCTTTTCGTCGTCGTTCTTTGGGCGTTCGTTTGGGCTGAGTTGCCTGTATTCGGCAAAGACTTTTCGGAACGCATCCCAACCAAACGCCTCTTGGATTTGGACATACATGATGAGGGCGAGGAACGGGTCGCTTTTCCAAACTTCAAACTTTGCCCCAGAAGCGAAAAACCGCCTTAAGGCTTCAGCCCTGCCGTCCTTTGAGAGTTCCTTCCTCGTCCTCTCCGGCGGTATGCGGCAAACTTTGTCAAGCACATAGAGCGTGAACAGGTTGACCGTCACTTCCCCGGTCCCTTCAAATGTCCAGTCAGGCGATTGATGGTTGTGCCCAAGTTCGTGGAACAGTCCCCAAACTGCGCCGTGAGAATTTGTCATCAAGCAAGTGACATCAACCATGACTTTTGCTGCGTCCAGATGGGTCATGATTGGGTAACCCGAATGCATGTAGCCAGCGCTGATTTGAATGTCAGCCACAATCCTTTCGGGGCGCTCGCGCTCTTTCGGGATCGCAGCAAGTTCGGCACACGCGTCAAGGACCTTGTCCCAAAAATCCATCACCTCTTCGGGATGGTCGAGATTGCGGATGACATCCGACGGGACAGTTAGCACAATTTTGCTTGTCGCCAGTTCAGCCCAAGGGGCTGGCAGGTAGCGAATCCTTTGAACCCAATCGTCAATGGGAGTTCTTCCCAACACGAAATAAGGCGCTTCAACTGCACCGTCAACCTCAACTTGAACTTTGCCCAGTCTGCAGCCTCTGGGGACGACGATGTAAACCAAACCACCGAAGGCGTTGGCTACTTTGACCTCAGGTTTGTCGATGGGAAATGTCCGGCAGATTTCAGGGCATCGCCTCCAAGTTGGAAGGTGCCAAAGAGTGTCGCTGTGGGCGCCAATTCTCACCGCAAGCCCCTTGCCTGCGGCTTCCTTTGGAACACGAATCGTCAACACTTCGCCGGGGGCAGCGTAAAGACCTGTGCTGTGCCAATCAGGGATGCTCGTGTCAATTTCAATGACCTTCTTCACCCTTTTCGCTTCCTTGGGGACATCGCCCGGAAAGAATTTAGCCGCTGGGTGAGGTTGAACCTTTTCGGGCGGCAAATGTTTCAAGTCGTGAACTTGCAAGGTGACGACAAGTCTCGCAAGCGGATTATCCATGCCGACGGGTCTCTCAGGTGTTGGGACAATTGAGCCGGGCTGGGCTGTCGCCCATTCGCGGATTTTGGAAAGCAGGTTTTGGTCAGATGCAGGAAGGGTGCGAATGGCTGTTGACACTGACCAAACCGCTTGAGTGACCTCTTCCTTTCGGAGTTCAATTTGCTTGCGCTCGAAAGCCAAAAGCGAATCAAGGGCTTTGCCGGCGTGGCAGTATGTTGGCGGTTCAATTTTTGCCGAAAACCCTTGCTTTGAAGTCCGGTCAAGCATCCCGTCAGCCCACAAAATCCCTGCAGGGTAAAGTAACTTGTTCGCAGGGTGCTCCGTTATGTCCTTACCGGGATTGAGTTGCAGCCATCCCCAACCGAGGTCGGCAGCGACAAGCCCTTTGCCTCTTCGGACAAACTCTTGAAGCCTCCGGATTTCGCCTTCGGATAGCGATGCAGGGTAAACGCAAACGACATCAAAGCCTCCAAGTTCGTCCAGCCAATTGCGACCGTCCAGCGATTCAGCATGAAGCCCACTCGCCCTCAACGCTTTCGCAAATTTGGGGTTGTGCCTCAAAGCGATTTTCGGAGCGGTTTTCTGTGCTGCCCACTTGACTGCGTTGATGAACAACTTCTTCGTGTCCGCGATTTCAAGCGACGGTGCATCAAGGTAGCCAGTATGCCCGAACGCTACCACCCTGCCTTTGCCCATGATGCCTGCGGCTACGACTGGCTGATAAATTCCGTCCTCGGACTTGCCCACGATTACGGTGACTGCTTTGTCGCCGAACACGCACAAAGGTCCCGGGATTCCGGGTGCCGCTATCTCTTCAACTCCGTCAATCAGAGCCTGCCTAACTTCTGCCTCCCACGAAATCTGGACAACCCCGCAGGAAATCACGAACGCCGAGAGGAAAACTAACACGGCTTACGCCCCCTTTCCTTCAAAGTCCCAATTCAGGGCGAAAGTCGAAGGCTCAAATTGTCAGAAGGTCACGGCGCTTCAAGCACCCAAATCTCCATTTCCTTCGGCAGTTTGTCCTTGCTCAGCGTAACGCTGTTGCCCTTGATGCGCTTGACATTCTTTTTGCCCCTGATGAAGTCGTCCACCGGTGCGAGCACCGTGATTTTGCTTTGCGGGTGGCGGTAATGCATTGGAATGATGACTTTGGGCTTCGCCATCTGAACCAGTTGCCACGCTTGGTTGGCATCAATGGTGAAGTAACCACCCACAGGCACAAGCGCGACATCAATTCGCCCAACCGATTTGACATCATCTTCGCTCGGCAAA
>Ga0326760_1000060_pt1 | contig 61445 bp, 69 predicted proteins | sample GCREP_S_FD_207668 | JGI IMG/M metagenome (GOLD analysis project Ga0326760, IMG submission 207668) | Hot spring sediment microbial communities from Geyser Creek Basin, Yellowstone National Park, WY, United States - GCR.EP_S | ecosystem: Environmental > Aquatic > Thermal springs > Near-boiling... | reverse complement strand
AAGCTTAAAACTTCTAAATCCGAGCAAACAACAATTAAAACTGGTGCTTCTTTAACGTGTTCCTGTTTTAATGCGGCATTATAAAGCAATTCTTTAGTTTTCTTATCTCTAACAACAATAAACCTCCAATCTTGCAAATTTCCGGCAGAAGGAGCTTGAGCCGCAGCCCAGAGCAGAACTCCGATCAATTTATCATCAACATCTTTATCCTGATATTTTCTTATGCTTCTTCTTTTTGCAATTGCTTCAAAAACATCCATATTTTATTTTTGTTTAATGCATTTATTCCTTTTTCTCTTTGTAAATCTCGCTTATTTTATAAGTAAGAACTGTTGGAGAGCTAAATCTTCCAAGAGTAATTTTTATTGTAGTTATTCCACGCTTAAAACACTCATTTGGTGAAATTACAAGAGTATGACCGTTGTCTTCTAAACAAACGCAATCTAATAGCCATTCTGGAGAGATTTTTTTCTCCTGTTCTCTTTTAATCTCTTCCATTTCTTTAATTGTTTTTAATATTTTTTAGTCGAACCACAAACAGGACAAACCCAAAATTCTTCTTTCTTACCATTAACTTCAATGACTTCTCTAACCATTTCTACCTCTTCGTGAGAATTCTTTCTACAAATCTCACAAACCTTGTATTTCCAACTTCTATCGTAAAGTATATGGCCCATCTTCTTTTCTTCTCCTCTTATCATTAATCGAAAACTACTACAACAATAATTATGATAATTAGAGCTTTTAAAGTTTTCCTATAAAAACTTTTACACTCTCTAACAAAATAAATTTTATGGAATACAAAGTTCTTTGCGAATATTACGAAAAGTTGGAAAAAGAATCCTCAAAAATAGAAAAAACAAAAATTTTAGCTAAACTATTTTCTCAATGTTCTGCGGAAGATTTGGAAAGAGTCGTGTTTTTGGTCCAAGGTATTGTCTATCCAAAATACACTCAATTAGAGCTTGGTATTGCTACTCAACTTATGATTAGAGCTATGTCAAAAGCATATGGTCTTTCTGAGGAGAAAATCGAAGAAGAATTTGCCAAGCTTGGTGATTTAGGTTTGGTCGCTGAAAAATTATCAAAAAACAAAAAACAAGCTACTTTATTTAAAAAATCATTGATGGTTGAAAAAGTTTTCGAAGAATTAAGAAAACTTCCTTTGCTATCTGGAGAAGGATCACAAGAGAAGAAAATAATGACAATATATCATCTTTTGCTTATTGCAGAACCTAAAGAAGCAAAATATTTAGTTAGAACGATTTTGGGAGAATTGAGAATAGGTGTTGCTGAAGGTCTTATAAGAGATGCAATAGTCGAAGCTTTTCTCCCATCAAAAGAAGAAGCAGCTGAAGCTGTTGATTACGCTTGGTCTATTCTTTCCGATTTTTCTCTTGTTGCAAAAATCGCAAAAGAAAAGGGAATTGAAGGATTAAAGAGTGTTAAAATAGAGATTGGTAGACCGATACAAGTGATGCTTGGAGAAAAAGCAGAAAGTATAGAAGAAGTTGTTAAAGAATATGGAGAAGTTGCAGCAGAATGGAAGTATGATGGAATGAGAACGATTATAATGAAGAAAGCGGATAAGATTTGGTTGTTTACGAGAAGGCAAGAAGATGTCACAAAACAGTTTCCAGATCTTGTAGAATTATGTAAAAAAGGAATTAAGGTAGATGAATGTGTTATTGAGGGAGAAACAATAGCAGTAGACCCGAAAACTAATACACCAATGGCGTTTCAAGTTTTATCACAAAGAATTCATAGAAAGTATGATATTGAAAAAATGGTTGAAAAAATTCCGGTTCAAATCCATCTTTTTGACATAATTTATTTGAACGGAGAAATGTTAATAAGCAAGCCTTTGATTGAAAGAAGAAAAATTTTAGAAAGCGCTATAGAAGTTATCCCTGGTAAATTCGAGTTAGCAAAACAATTAATAACAAAAGATGTGAAGAAAATAGAAGAGTTTTATAATGAAGCATTAAACGCTAAACAAGAAGGATTAATGCTGAAAGTTTTAAATTCTCCTTATAGATTTGGAAGACATGTTGGTGGTTGGTATAAAATTAAACCAACAATGGAGAATTTAGATTTAGTTATAGTTGGTGCTACATGGGGTGAAGGAGCTAGAGCAAATTGGCTAACATCATTCGAGTTAGCTGTAAGGGATCCTGACACTGGAAATTTCTTAAGATGTGGAATGATGTCTACTGGTTTAACAGAAGAAGAATATGAAATGATGACTGAATTGTTAAAACCTTTGATTATACAAGAAAAAGGAAAAGAAGTTAAGGTAAGGCCAAAAATCGTAGTTGAAGTCAAATACCAAGAAATTCAGAAATCACCAAATTATGAATCTGGATATGCTTTAAGATTTCCCGCTTTTGTTAGGTTAAGAGAGGATAAAGGGCCGGAAGATGTCGACACCATCAACAGACTAATTGAGTTATATAAATCACAAGGTAAGGCAGGATAATAAACTAAGCTCATGACTATAACTTTTTAACTATTGGTTTTTAATAGGATTGTATGGTAAGTATATTTGAGGTTCCTGCTGACAAGCTAATAGAAAGGTTGAAAGAGGAACTAAAGAAGATTGAAGTTATAAAGCCTCCTCTCTGGGCACAAATGGTTAAAAGCGGGCCACATAGGGAAAGACCACCTCAACAACCAGATTTCTGGTATATAAGAGCCGCTTCTATTTTAAGAAGAATTTATATTGACGGTCCAGTTGGTGTTTCGAGACTAAGAACGTACTACGGTGGAAGAAAAAGAAGGGGAAGAAGACCAGCGAAAACCTACAAAGCTGGAGGATCAATAATAAGAAAAATTCTTCAACAACTCGAGAAGGCTGGACTTGTGAAAAAAGAAAAAAAGGGAAGAGTCTTAACTCCTGAAGGCAGAAGGTTTGTAGATAGAATAATTGGTGAGATTAGTGGAAGGGTTGGAAAGTAAAGAAAGGAAGGAAATCTTAAGGAGAATCGTCTCTCCAGAGGGCAGAGAAAGATTAGCTAGAGTAAGACTTGTTAAGCCAGAGCTTGTATCCGAGATAGAGGAATATCTTATAAAACTTTATATAAACGGAAGGATTAAGAAGATGTTAAGTGAAGAGGAAATAGTTAAACTACTAAAACTTTTAAGCTCGAAGGGATGAAGATGGGAAGAAAGAAAAAAGTCGGGACTGCAGGAAGATTTGGAGCTAGGTATGGTAAAAAAATTAGAGAAAAAGTAGCAGAAATAGAGAAAATAGAAAAGCAAAGACATATATGTCCAAATTGTAAGATGAGATATTTAAAAAGAGAAGGAACTGGAATATGGATATGCAAGAAATGCGGGGCAAAGTTTGCAGGTCAAGCTTATTATCCGCCGAGAGTAAGTTGAAGGTGGGTTTATGTATAAATGTTTAAGATGTAAAAAAGTTGTGACGGAGCTTATTGAAGGAAAAGTAATGTGTCCTTACTGTGGTTACAGAATTCTAATGAAAATGAGACCTGAGATAGTTAAGAGAGTGCAGGCAAGGTAGTTATATTTATTGACCTAAAGATATTATGGTTGTGGAAAGCGCTGAGGAGGAGTATTTTTTGCTAGAACAACAATTAAGGAATGTGCTACTTCAAAAAGAGGCATTAAAGTTGCAAATTTCAGAAATAGAGGCTGCGTTGAATGAGCTGTCACAGTATAAGGAAGAAAACACTTATAAGGTTGTTGGAAACGTGATGGTAAAAAAAAGGAAGGAAGAGGTTGAGAAAGAATTAAAAGAAATGAAGGAAGACATGCAAATAAAAATAGTAAGTCTTGAAAACATCGAAAAAGATTTAGTAGAGAAAATTAGAAAAATAGAGGAGAGGTTAAAGGAGAGGGGTGGTTAGATGGATTATAAACCAGTATTGGAAATATTAGAGAGAATAATTAACGATAGGACAGTACCTAGGAATATAAGAGAAGCTGTGGAAAAAGCAAAAAATGCCCTTAACAGTAAAGAGAAGGATGAAGAACTGAAGATAAATGCAGCGATAGTAACGCTAGACGAAATTTCAAACGATCCAAACATGCCACTTTATACAAGAACACAAATATGGAATGCTGTAACGTTACTTGAGCAAATAAGAGCAAAAGAGAAGAAAAGAAAATAATTTAAGCTTCAGTTTTAAGTAAGTATTATGCTATTTAGGAAGTTGATAGATGTAATAAAACCTAAGAAAACAAAGATAAAGGAAGAGGTTGAAATTAAAGAGGAAGCATTTAAAGAAGAGATAAGACCGAAAATAAGAATAGAAAAGTTAACGAACTATAGCGACGTTGTCAAAATTCAAGAATTTTTAAGAGAAGGAGAAATAGTTTTTCTCAACATAAAAGAGTTGAAAAACTCTAACTTAAGTGAACTAAAAAAAGCTGTTGACAGATTAAAAAACACTGTTTCAGCAATGGACGGAGATATAGTAGGTGTGGATGAGAACTACTTGCTCTTAACACCTGGATACGCTAAGATTCAGAGAGGTTAGACTTGTGTCGATAAAAGTTGAAATACTAGAGAAGTCAAAAGAAAGAATAAAATTTCGTGTTGAGGGGATAGGCCCGTCCTTCGCTAACGCTCTTCGAAGAATAATGATTTCTGAGATTCCCACTATGGCAATAGAGTGGGTTGATTTTAAGAAGAACGATTCTGCTTTATACGACGAGCTCATTGCTCATAGGCTTGCTTTAATTCCTCTCACTTTTGATAGAAGAGCATATAAATTGCCAGAAGAGTGTAAAGAAGCTAGCATCAAGGATTCGCAATGTTTTGCTAAATTAAAATTAAAGAAAAGGGGGCCTTGTACAGTTTACTCTGGAGATTTAGAGTCAGAAGATGAAAGTGTAAAACCAGTGTTTGATAGAATTCCTATTGTTGAATTGTTAGAAGGACAAGAACTTGAATTAATTGCATACGCAAGATTGGGGTACGGTAAAGAACATATAAAATGGCAGGGAGCAATTGTTGGTTACGGAATTGATGAAGAGGGGAGGATTACATTTGAGGTGGAATCGTGCTCTGGTCTTTCTGCAGAAGAAATTGTATTAACAGCGACTGAGATTTTTGAAAAAAAACTTAGGGAATTTGAGCGTCAAATTGACAAACTCGATTAAAATTATAAGTTTCGCTGTTTATTTCATGTATAGTGCCGGGGTCGCCTAGCCTGGTCGATGGCGGCAGTGCCATCGCTGAAGCTTAAGTGCTGGCTAGGCACATAAGCTCTGAAAAAATGAAGAAACCTGCTGGGTTAGTCCCTTCGTGGGTTCAAATCCCACCCCCGGCATGCTATTTATAAAGATACTCGCAAACTACACATATGGCAGAAAAAATACTAGTCGGTAAGGTTACACATTATTACCCGAGAATTAGTGTTGCAGTAGTTGAACTGCAAGAGAAACTAGCAAAAGGAGATAAGATAGAGATTGAGGGAAAAACCACAAAGCTGGCTCAGACTGTGACGTCGATGCAATTAAATCATGTTGACATTGAAGTCGCCCAAAGCGGTCAGGTAATAGGATTAAAGGTCGAGGGTAGAGTAAGAGAGGGTGATAAGATTTACAAGATTGTTGAATAAGCCCAATAGCACAAAGGTCTAAAAACTACTAGAAGTTGTGAAGGAATAACTTTCTTACGCTCTTTTTGCTAAAAGAAAAGAAATAAATGCGGTAATGAAGAGCAGGAATTATGCCCTGGTAGCTCAGTCTGGTAGAGCACCTCACTGGTAATGAGGGGGTCGCGGGTTCAAATCCCGCCCAGGGCTCATGAGTACCTTTCTATTTTGCCACTAGTTAAGTTTAAAAGTTTAGAAATCAATAAAGAAAAGTATCATTTTATGATTGAGGTGGGGCAGTGAAGAAAGAGATAGATGTTTCTAAACATGAGTTAGTACCTAAACACGAAATAATTAGCGAAAAAGAGAAAGAGGAACTTATAAGAAGATATGGAAGCTTAAAAAATTTCCCTAGAATTTATACCACTGATCCTCAGGTAAAAATACTAAATGCTAAACCTGGTGATGTGATAAAAATAACCAGATTTAATGAGGTTACAGGAGAGTCCGTTTATTATAGAGTTGTTGTGGAGGGGGAAGGGTAGAAATGGAGAATGCATTTACTATATTGATGAAAGCATACTTGAAAGAGAAAGGTCTTGTCAACTTTCAAATCGAATCTTTTAACGAGTTCGTAGAGAGAAGACTACCACGGCTTATCAAGAGTATAGGGAAAATAAAACCTGAAATTCCAGAAATAGGAGAGCTAGAGATAAGGCTTGGAAAATTTGAATTAGGTGAACCAAGAGTTAGGGAGGCTGATGGTTCAATAAGAAAGATTCTTCCTATGGAAGCAAGGATAAGAAATTTAACATACGCTGCTCCCATGTACGTCGAAATGACACAAGTACTTAATGGTATAGAAAGCAAACCCATGATGATTGAGATAGGGGATCTACCCGTAATGGTAAAATCTAAATTCTGTCCTCTTTCTAGGATGAGTAGAAATGAACTTATACAGGCTGGTGAGGATCCTGATGATCCAGGCGGCTATTTCATAATTAATGGAACTGAACGAATCTTAATGCTAGTTGAGGAAATTGCAACCGATAGAATAATAGTTGAGAAAACAAATGACCCAACAATTCCTGAGATTGCAAGAATACACTCAGAGAAAGAGGGTTTTGTTCAAAAACATTTAATAGAAAGGAAAAGAAGCGGGGAAATATATATAACTTTTGCGAACGTGCTAAGAATTCCGATAGTTGTGATTTTGAAAGCTTTAGGTTTAGAAAAGGATAAGGAAATATTGGAGGCTATTTCTTTAGATGAAGAAATCCAGGAGTTGTTTTTAATCAACATACTTGAATATCCAATAAGAAACGCGGAAGAAGCAATAGATGAGTTAGGAAAACATTTACGCATTCCCCAGAAATCTGTAAGGAAGAAACAGGCAATTAGAATGATAGACAAGTATTTATTGCCTCATTTGGGTCAGGAACCAGAAAACAGATTAACAAAAGCTCTTTTCATTGCTAAAGCCATTGAAAAGCTTTTGAAACTTCATCTTGGAAGAATAGAAGAAGATGACGTAGATCATTACGCTAACAAAAGAATTAAAATGGCTGGCGATCTATTGGAATTGTTGCTTAGATCAATCTTATTAGGAAAGTGGGGATTGATAGTAAGGATGAACTATAATTATCAAAAACTTACGAGAAGGGGAAAATTACCACCCTTGCAGGCTGTAGTTGAAAACGCTATTCTCACTAACCAGATTGTTTCCGCTATGGCTGTTGGAACTTGGATAGGAGGGAGAACAGGAGTAACACAAAGGTTGGATAGAAGTAGCTGGAATAAAACAATCACACATATGAGAAATGTGGTTTCTCCTTTATCCTCTACTCAAGAACATTTTGAAGCAAGGGAGCTTCATCCTACTCACTTTGGTAAGTTGTGCGTTACACAAACACCAGAAGGAGCAAACATAGGGTTAAGAAAGTATCTTGCCATCTCAGCAACCATAACAACAAAAGTTGATAGGAAAGAAATAAAGCCGATACTGGAAATGTTGGGGGTTAAAAATGAAAGCTAGCGTATTCATAGATGGAGAGCTTGTTGGAAGCGTGGAAAACCCAAGAGAATTTGTGGAAAAAGTAAGGAAGATGAGAAGAGAGGGTAAAATCCCTTACTATGTTAATGTTGCTTACCATGAACATTTGAATGAGGTAAGAATTCTAACATCAGCAGGAAGAATAATAAGGCCGTTGATAGTTGTAGAAAATGGTGTTCCTAAATTAACAAATGAGATCCTTGAAAAGGTGAAAAAGGGAGAAATTTCTTTTTCGGATTTGATAAAGAATGGAATAATAGAATATCTTGATGCTGAAGAAGAAGAAAACGCATACATTGCAACAAGACCAGAAGAAGTTACTAAAGAACATACACATTTAGAAATTGACCCTGCCGTAATTTTTGGGTTTTCCGCGCAGTTTGTTCCATATCCTGAGTTTAACAGAGGAGATAGAGTCAACTATGGAGCGAAAATGGGAGATCAATCAATCGGGATTTATGCACTCAATTTTTTAAACAGGGTTGATAGCAAATCTAACATTTTAGTCTATCCGCAAAGACCATTAGTAGAGGCTTATATTCATGAAATCTGTGAAATGACGGAAAACTATCCACATGGTACAAACGTTGTTATCGCAGTAACAACCTACGAAGGTTATAATATTGAGGATGCAATCGTGATCAATAAATCTTCAATTGAAAGAGGAATGTTTTGGAGTTACATGTATAGAACATATGAAGCTGAAGAAAAGAAATATCTTGGCGGGCAAGAAGACGTAATTGGTATTCCTCAGCCTGGAATAAGAGGGTATGCTGGCGAAGACGAATATAAACATCTGCCGGAAGATGGAATTGTTAACCCTGAGACAGAGGTTAAATCAGACCAAGTACTTATCGGAAGAGTTTCGCCACTTCGTTTCTTAGGCAAGGCGGATATTTTCTTAACAGGAGAAAATCTAAGGGAGACCTCGGTAAGACTAAGACATGGAGATAAAGGAATAGTTGATAGAGTATATTTAACGCAAACTGCAGATGGTACGAAGCTTGTGAAGGTTGTTGTTAGAGACTTGAAAAAACCGGAAATTGGTGATAAGTTTGCATCACGTCATGGCCAAAAAGGAGTTGTTGGCTTACTTGTTCCGCATGAAGACATGCCATTTACGGAAAGTGGTATAGTTCCTGATATTATTTTTAATCCTCATGGACTACCTTCCAGAATGACAGTAGGACAACTTCTAGAAATTTTAGCAGGTAAGGTTGCTGCTATTTCAGCTAGGTATATTAAAGCTCCTGCTTTTAATCCAACCAACGAGAAAGAGTTAAGAGAAGCATTAAAGAGATTGGGATTTGAAGAGAGTGGAAAAGAGGTTATGTACGATGGGAAAACTGGAAGGAAATTCGAAGCGAAGATATTTATAGGTTGTTCATTCTATATGAAGCTTGATCATCTTGTTTCTAATAAACTTCAGTCAAGAGCTAGGGGCCCTGTAACTCTCCTAACTAGACAGCCTACAGAAGGAAGAAGTAAAGAGGGGGGTTTAAGACTTGGAGAGATGGAAAAAGATTGTTTGTTGGCCCATGGTGCTGTGTTAGCTCTTAAAGAAAGGTTTGATTCAGACAAAATTGTCTTACCTGTATGCAATAGATGTGGAATGATAGCAGTCCATGATAAAATTAAAAATAGATACTTTTGCCCTATTTGTAAAGATGATGCAGAAATAATCGATGTAGAAATGAGCCATGCTTTCAAGCTTATGCTTGATGAATTAAAAAGTTTACTCATTTATCCTAAGCTTGTTATAAATGAAGAAGGCAAAATCAGCAAAATTGAATTTAGCATTCTCGATCCGGAAACTATAAGAAAAATGTCGTTTGCAAGCATAACCAAGATAGATATTTATGATGAAGAAGGATACCCAATCGAAGGCGGAGTAATGGACCCGCGACTTGGAACAGTCGAACCTGGAATAAGATGTAGAGTTTGTGGCGCTAGCGTTGGAGAATGTCCTGGCCATTTTGGTCATTTAGAATTAGTTAAGCCTGTAATTCATCCTCATTATACGAAGTTTATACATTTCTTACTAAAGATAACATGTAGAAAATGTGGAAGATTGCTCATAGATGAGGAAGCAAGAAAAAAAGAGAAAATATCCTGGAAAGAAATCGAAAAAATTGCATTGAAGAAGTGTCCATATTGCAAGACTGAGCAGAAGGAAATAAAATTTGTTAAACCATATACATTTGTAGAAGGAAACAAAGTACTAACTCCTGCTGACGTGAGAGAAAGACTAGAAAAAATTCCTGATGAGGATTTGAAGATTTTAAATCTAAAGATAAGACCGGAATGGCTTGTTATTACCGTTCTACCCATACCACCAGTAACAGTGAGACCTTCTATAACACTAGAAACAGGAGAAAGAAGTGAAGATGATTTAACTCATAAACTAGTTGAAATTGTTAGAATAAACGATAGGTTTAAAGAGAACTTAGAATTGGGGGCGCCAGAATTTTTACTTAACGATCTTTGGGAACTCTTACAATATCATGTTGCGACTTATTTTGATAACGAATTAACTGGAGTTCCTCCTGCCAGACATAGATCTGGAAGAGTGCTAAAAACTTTAACGCAAAGATTAAAAACTAAAGAAGGAAGGTTTAGAGGAAACTTATTAGGAAAAAGAGTTAATTTCTGCGCAAGAACTGTTATCTCACCTGATCCTAGAATTGCAATCAATGAAGTCGGTGTTCCAGAGGTTGTAGCAAAAGATTTAACTATTCCAGTTAGAGTAGACGAAAGAAACATAGAAGAGTTAAGAAAGTTCGTATTAAACGGTCCGACAGTTTGGCCTGGGGCAAACTACGTGATTAGACCTGATGGTAAAAGAAAGAGAATACTAGAAACTAATAAGGAGGAAATAGCAAAAGAGTTAAGCGTAGGCTACATTGTTGAAAGACACTTGATAGATGGTGATCCCGTTCTTTTCAATAGACAACCAAGCCTTCATAGAATGAGTATGATGACACACAAAGTAAGAGTAATGCCATTTTTAACATTTCGTTTAAATGTTGCGGTGTGTCCCCCTTACAATGCTGATTTTGACGGAGATGAAATGAATCTTCACGTACCTCAAACGGAAGAGGCGAGAGCTGAAGCTGAACTTCTTGCTGTTGTTGAGAAAAACATAAGAAGTCCAAGATACTCCGCACCAATAATAGGACCAATAAGAGATGAGATTACAGGCCTTTACTTGTTAACGAAAGATGACACTAAAATTAATAGGAAAGATGCTATCAGACTTATAAGAAGTGTGGATACCGAAATTCAAATCCCAGAAAAACAAGAATTCAGCGGAAAAGAAATATTCAGCCTATTTTTGCCAAAAGATTTCTCTATAGAATATAAAGGAAAGACTGGTATTGTGAAAATTGAAAATGGTATGCTTATCCAGGGTGAAATAGAAAAGAACGGAATAGGCGCCGAAGGCGGCAAGATTCTCGATAAGCTTGAGAAAAACTACGGAAGGGAATTTGTAAAAGACTTCATCTACAAAATTGGATTGCTAGGAATTAACTACCTCGATATGAAAGGATTTACGCTTGGTATTTCTGACTTGGATGTAGATCCGATAGTAAAAGAGGAAATAGCAAAAATTATTAAGAAAACTGAGAAAGATGTAAACGAGATGATTGAAAAATTTAATAAAGGCGAACTTTTACCGATGGTAGGAAGAACTACCGAAGAGACCCTTGAAAACATGATAAAAGAAAGAATAGCGAGATGCTTAAACGAAAGCATGAGCGTAATAGAGAAAGGCATAAAGCAGTCGTTTGCACTAGACATGGTTAAATGTGGTGCAAGAGGCAGTCTTATTAATCTTTTGCAAATTGTCGGGCTGATAGGCCAAGAAATGATAATGGGAGAAAGAATAGAAAGAGGATATTACAAACGAACCTTCCCGCACTTCAAAAGAGATGACAGAAGTCTAGCTTCGAAAGGATTTGTTGCACGTGGGTTTAGAGATGGTTTAAATGTGTTTGAATTTTTCTTTGATAGCATGAATTCCAGAGAAAGTCTAATGGATAAAAGTCTTAAAACTAGACATTCTGGATACATGGAGAGAAGGCTTATAGGCGCATTACAAGATTTGAAAGTTGCGTACGATGGTACAGTAAGAGATGCGGCCAATAGAATAATTCAATTCCTTCCATGCGAAGATGGTTTAGATCCCTCTAAAATTACTAGAGAAGGAATAAACGTAAGAGAAATTGCAAGGAGGTTGTTTTATGCTTCCTAAGAAAATAGTTGAGGAAATAGACAAGGTAGCAAAGGAGTTAAAACTTGGGGAGGAAGAAAGAAAAAGACTAGAAAAAGAGGTAGAAAGAGTGTATCTAAATAGCAGATTTGAACCGGGAGAAGCTATAGGAATTTTAACCGCCCAAAGTATTTCCGAGCCTGCGACTCAACTAACTATGAGAACGTATCATTTGGCTGGAGCCGCTGGCATCAAGGTTACTTTCGGTCTGCCACGCTTAATAGAAATCTTTGATGCAAAGAGGAAGATAGAAACTCCTATGATGACTGTATATCTCAAGAAAGAGTATAACACTAAAGAAGACGCAGAAAGACTTGCTTTTAAAATAGTTGAGAGAAGAATAAAAGATGTTGCAAAGTCCATATCTATTGACATAGGGGAGAACACTTTGATAGTTGAGATAGGGGAGGAAAAAGAGTTAGAAAAAGTGAAGAAGGCAATTAAAGAGCATATAGCAAGGAAAGTGGAAGTAAAGGTAAAAGAGAACTCAATTATTATCCGCCCGAAAGAGGAGCTAAGTTTTTCTGATCTACAAAAGTTAAAAGTAGAGGTTGGCAATATCCTCGTTGAAGGTATAGAAGGTATAACAGCAGCAATTATTAGAAAAGAGGGAGAGAATTGGGTTCTACAGACAGTAGGCTCCAATTTAAGAGAAGTTTTGAAATTAGAGGAAGTTAATGAACGTAAAACTATCTCAAATGATATTTACGAAGTTTATGAGGTCTTAGGTATAGAAGCGGCAAGGAACGTTATTGTAAAAGAAGCATATAAAACTATGCAGGAGCAAGGGCTAGATGTAGATATAAGATATTTACTGTTGTTAGCCGATGTAATGACATGGAGTGGCGAGATTAGCTCTATAGGAAGGTACGGCGTTGCAGGTGCTAAAGCTTCCGTTCTCTCAAGGGCAGCATTTGAAGAAACTATAAAGCATTTGATCCGTGCCTCTATTAAGAATGAAGTTGATGAGTTTAAAGGTTTATTCGAAAATGTAATGGTAGGTCAGCCTGCTCCCGTAGGTACAGGAATGTTTGAGTTAATAATGAGGGGAGAAGAAAATGAGCATAGAAGAAATGATAAAGAAAGCGATAAGAGAGAATAAGATTGTATTTGGATTTAGGAGGACACTAAAATACATAAGGAACAATAAAGCAGAAGCTGTTATCATTGCTAAAAATGCACCAGAGCACATAAAAAAGGTTATAATGAATAGCAACGTCAATGTTTTAATATTTGAAGGAAGTAGCAAAGATTTGGGCACTATTTGTGGAAGGCCACATCCAATAACAACACTCGCAGTAAAGGGGGAACAATGACATTCATACTTGATACAGAAACCATTAAAGTTATCAATCTTTTCGAAACAGCAAGCCAGATTAATGTGAAAGATTGTATCATAATGGATGATAGAATTTATATACTCGCAAGAGAAGGGGAACTGAAAAAAGTTGGGGAGAATGGCTATATTTTGAAAAGCTTAGAAAAAATGTTAAAAAAGAAAATAATAATTTTCGAGTATTCGAAAGATGTTTCTACTTTCTTAAAAAATAGCGTAAAAGGAATAAGGGAGATAAGAATTAGAAACGAAAAAGAGAAAACCACGATAGAAATCAGTGTGGAAAATGCGTTTAAGAGCTTAGCCATAGGAAAGGACGGTAAAAATATAAAAGCCTTAAGACAGTTTTTAAAGAGAAATTATAACATTGATAACCTGGTGATAAAGTAATGCCAGGTGAATTTGCTGGAAGAAAATTGAAACAAAGAAGGAAAAAGTTTAGATGGTCTAGCCAATCGTATAAAAGAAGAGTTTTACAACTTTGGAAAAAAGACCCATTGGAAGGAGCTCCAATGGCAAGAGGTATAGTAATAGAAAAGAGAGCAGTCGAACAGAGAAAACCTGCATCTGGTTTAACAAAATGTGTTAGAGTCCAATTGATTAAAAATAATATCCAAGTTACTGCTCATGTTCCCGGAGTTGGAGCAATTGATAAGATTAGTGAACATGATGAAGTGCTTATAGAAAAGGTTGGTGGAGGCCAAGGAGGATCAAAAGGCAGTATGGTTGGTATAAAGTACAGGGTCATAGCTGTTAATGGAGTTGCATTGAGTGAAATTCTTAAAGGTAAAAAACAAAAACCTGCTAGGTAGAGCTTATGAGTGAGGAAATAAAGTTGTTTGGCAAATGGCCTTATGATGTGAAGGTTTTGGATAAAGGTTTAGAAAGATATATTAACCTAACTCCAAAAATAATTCCAAAATCTTGTGGAAGACATGCTAAGTATCAATTTCATAAGTCAAAAATGAATATTGTTGAAAGACTTATTACACATCTAATGGTTCCTGGCCATAAAGGTAAAAAACATGTTTTAACTTCTGGGAGAGTTGTTGGGAGATGGCAAACAACTTATAAAATTGTGGAAAAAGCGTTTGATAAAATATACGAAATTACAAAGAAAAATCCTTTAGAAGTTTTTGTTAGAGCCATAGAAAATGCCGCAATCAGAGAAGAAATTGCTGCTTATCAAGTTGGTGGAATAATAGTTAGAAAAGCTGTAGTTACCTCGCCCCAAAGAAGAGTTGATTTAGCCTTAAGGCATATAGCACAAGCGGCATATAGGAAGGCTTTTGGAAAAAAAGCAAATATGGTTGATGCATTAGTTGAAGAAATTATTGGTGCTTATGAAAACAATCCTACAAAAAGTGAAGCTATAAGAGAAAAAGAGAGAATAGAAAAAGAAGCAGAAGGAGCAAGATAAATTTGATTATTTTTAAGAGAGAGGTGGATATTTATGAGTATGAAAAAAGAGATGATTGAAAGAATCAAAGAATGTATGCAACATCCGGAGAGAATAAGAAACGTTGCTACTAGTTCTCATGTTCACCATGGAAAAACAACTTTGACTGACAACCTAATGGCTGGTGCAGGAATGCTCGCAGAAGAGATGGCCGGTAAAGTAATGTATACTTGGTTTGATCCGGAGGAAAGAAAGAGACAATTGACTGTTTATGGAGCAAACGTTAGCATGGTACACGAATATGAAGGCCAAGACTATTTGATAAATTTGCTAGATACTCCTGGTCACGTAGATTTTGGTGGCGACGTTACAAAAGCTATGAGAGCTGCAGACGGTACAATAGTTTTAGTAGATGCAGTAGAGGGAATAATGCCCCAAACCGAAACTGTATTTAGACAGGCTTTAAGAGAGTATGTTAAGCCAGTATTATTTATTAATAAAACTGATAGACTGATAAAAGAGTTAAAACTAACTCCAGAACAAATGATGGAAAGATTTGAAAGAATAATTAAAGATGTCAATGCTTTGATCGAGAAGTACTGTCCACCCGAGTTCAAAGGAAAATGGTATGTAAGTGTAAAAGATGGAAGCGTAGCAATTGGTAGTGCATTGAAAAGATGGGCAATATCCATTCCATTTCTTCAGAAGACTGGAGTAACATTGAAGGAAGTCATTCAATTAACTTTAGAAGGAAGGGAAGACGAACTTGCGAAAAAAGCACCACTGCATAGAGTCGTATTGGATATGATTGTTAGACACTTACCATCTCCTTTAGAAGCTCAAAAGTATAGAGTTCCAAAAATTTGGAAAGGGGATATTGAAAGTGAAATAGGCAGGCAAATGTTGGCTTGCGATGCCAATGGGAAGCTTGCAGCAATAGTAACTAAAATGGTTCCTGACGAACACGTTGGTTTTGTAGCAACTGCGCGAATTTTCTCTGGGAAAATATTTAAAGGAAAGGAAATCTATTTAGTTAACTTGAGAAAGAGAGAAAAGGTACAGCAAGTTGCTGTTTATAAAGGAATAAATAGAATTCCTGTTGATGAAGTAACAGCAGGGAATGTTGTTGCAATTGTTGGAATACCTGAAGCATTTACCGGTGAAACGTTATGCGATGCTGACTATCCTATAGAACCTTTTGCTGAAATAAAACATATTTTCGAACCAGTAGTTACCAAATCTATCGAACCTAAGAATCCTATGGATCTACCAAAGCTTGTCGAGGCTTTGAGAAAAATTGGAAAGGAAGACCCGACTTTGGTTGTTAAAATCAATCAGGAAACTGGAGAATATCTTGTTTCTGGTTTAGGTGAACTTCATTTGGAAATCAAAGTAGAACATAAGCTGAAGGATATGGGAATAGATGTTGAGTTATCTCCGCCTATCGTTGTTTACAGAGAAACAATACTTAAACCCTCCCCGGTTGTTGAAGGCAAATCACCAAACAAACATAACAAGCTTTATTTCATTGTAGAACCATTAGAAGATGGAGTCTATGAAGCTATGAGATCGGGCGAAATTCCCAGTACAATGGAGGTTAAGAAGAAGAATTTAGAATTGTTCCAAAAGTTGGAAAAGGCTGGAATGAAAGGAGAAGAAGCAAGAAATGTTCTCCTAATTTACAACAAAAACGTTTTCATAGATCAAACGAAAGGAGTTCAATTTTTAGTTGAAGCAATAGAAATGATTAAAGATGCATTTAAAGAAGTCATGGATGATGGACCATTAGCAAGAGAGCCTTGCATGAAACTCAAAGTAAAACTAGTAGATGCTGAATTGCACGAAGATCCTGTACATAGAGGTCCTGGTCAAATAATGCCAGCAGTAAGATATGCTATAAGACAAGCAATGCTGCTAGCAGGTGCTGTGCTTTATGAACCGAAACAGATACTGAGAGTTGATATCCCAAATGAGAGCATGGGTGTTGTTTCAAGAGAGATAGAGAATAGAAGAGGAAGTATTTTGGAAATGAAAGAGGAGGGAGAGACTATGATTATAATAGCTAAAATTCCAGTATCAGAGCTCTTCGGATTTGATGCGAAGTTGAAATCTTTAACTAGTGGTAGAGGATTTTATAGTCTTGTTGATATTGTGTTTGAGAGATTGCCTGATGAACTAAAAGAGTATACCATTAAATCCATAAGGAAAAGGAAAGGATTACCCGAAGAAATTCCAAAACCAGAAACTCAAGCTCTTGCTTAAACTTTTAAATGTTCAAGACAACTATTTAAATTGTAAAAGCAAAAGTAAGGAGGGAGAAAAATGGCAAAACCTCACTTAAATCTGGTAGTAATTGGACATGTAGATCATGGAAAATCAACCATAATAGGTAGATTGTTGTACGAAAGTGGTGCAGTTAGGGAGGAAGAGTTAAAGAAGCTCCAGGAATTAGCTAAGGAATTTAAGATAGAAGGTGGAGAATTCGCTTACATTGTGGATAGAGAAAAAGAAGAAAGAATGAGAGGAATGACTATAGACATTATGCATAGACCTTTCGAGACTCAAAAATACTTCTTTACAATTATTGATGCTCCTGGTCACAGAGATTTCGTAAAAAACATGATTACAGGAGCTTCTCAAGCAGATGCAGCAATATTAGTTGTTTCTGCTAGGCCTGGAGAAGGTGTTCAGGAGCAAACTAAAGAACATGCATTCCTAGCAAGAGTTTTAGGAATTAACCAAATAATTGTTGCCATTTCCAAGATGGATTTAGCCGGATACAAAAAAGAAGTGTATGAAAAACTTAAGGAAGAAACAAGTAAACTTCTAAAAAGTATTGGATATAACGTAGATAAGATACCTTTTATTCCTGTTGCCGCTCAATTTGGTGAAAACATCACAAAAAGAAGCGATAAGATGCCATGGTACAGTGGACCTACCTTAGTTGAAGCATTAGATTCTTTACAAGTACCACCAAGACCTGTAGATAAACCATTACGAATACCAATACAAGATGTTTATTCAATTACTGGCGTTGGTACAGTTCCTGTTGGTAAAGTAGAAAGTGGTATTCTGAAAGTTAACGATGTTGTTGTGTTTGAGCCAAGTGGAGTTAAAGGAGAAGTTAAGTCGATAGAAATGCATCATCAACCAATACAGCAAGCAATGCCGGGCGATAACATTGGATTCAATGTGAGAGGAATAAGTAAAACTGATATCAGAAGGGGAGATGTAGCCGGTCATCCTAATAATCCTCCAACGGTTGCTAAAGAGTTTACAGCACAGATAATAGTGCTACAACATCCTACTGTAATAGCTCCCGGATATACGCCAGTACTTCACATCCATACAGCAACAGTTGCAGCTAGAATCGAGGAAATAATAGCTAAGATAGATCCAAGAACCGGTCAAGTGATTCAAGAACATCCAGAGTTTTTGAAGACAGGAGATGCAGCTAAGGTCAGAATAGTACCAACTAGACCAACCGTTGTAGAAAAGCAATCCGAGTTCCCAGCATTAGGAAAATTTGCAATAAGAGATATGGGAATTACAGTAGCTGCCGGAGTAGTTTTGGATGTCGTAAAAGCAAAGTAATCTTTTCTCTTATTTTTTGTCTCTTTTCTCTTGAATATTCTCTTGTAGTAGAGATTCTACAGGCAATAAAATTCTCGAGTATAAAAAATTTGTTAGTTGGTTCTCTTTTATACTTCTGCACTTTATATCCACCCAACTTTAAGGAAGGTGAAAACTTAAAAATTCGAAGCCAGATAACTATACATACGGTGTGAAAAATGCAAATTGCACGAATAAAACTAGTTGGAAGAGATCCGAAAAAATTAGATGAAATAGCTAGAGAAATAATCGAGATAGCGAAAAAATTTGGAGTAGCTCATAAAGGGCCTATACCATTACCCACAAAAATACTAAGGATAACCACGCTGAAAACACCATGCGGAGATGGCACAGGACATGGAAATGCAACTTATGATAAGTTTGAAATGAGAATTCATAAAAGAATTGTTGATGTTCAAGCCGATGAGAGAACATTAAAGCAAATTTTAAGGATTGGAATTCCTCAAGATATACACGTTGAAATAAAATTGATAAGTTGAGACTCAGTAAAAACGTTTAAATATTAAAATTAACACACTTTGATATGTCAAAAACATTTGTTAAGTTTTTTGAAGAATATGAAAAGGAATACTCAAAAGATCATCCACACACAGGACTGACTATAACAATTTCTGGTCGTGCTTCATCTGGAAAAACAACCGGTGCAAAAGCCATAGTAGAATACCTAAATAATAAATATGGTCTTGGATTAAGGTATTACTCAACTGGAGCTATTTTTAGAGAGCTTGCGGCAAAAGAAGGCATTCCAATAGAAGAATTTGCTGAGAAAAGAGATGACAGAATTGACATAATGGCAGATCAAAGAACTTTGGAACTAGCAATAGTTGGAGGTGTTGTTTTAGATGGAAGATTAACAGGATATATAGCGGGCAATTGGGCTGAATTAAGAATTTTTTACAATCCGCCCCCAGAGGTTAGAGCTAGAAGATACGCAGAAAGAGAGGGAGTAGATTATAAGACTGCTCTAGAAAATGTGAGAAGAAGAGATGAAGCAGATGAAAGAAGATATAAAAGTTTGTATAGAATAGATTTGAATGACTTATCCATTTACCATATTATTATTGATAACAGCAATTGGAGTGCAGAAGATGCAAAAATAAAAATAGTAGAAATAGTAGAAGAATTTCTTAGAAAAAATAATCTTTTAAAGTAGAAAAGTAGATAAGATGTTAATACTTCCATTAGCATTTGATTCTTTTGGAGTTAGAAGCATGGCAACTTTTGTGAAAACAAAAGACGTCAGCATACTTATAGATGGTGCTGCGGCATTAGGACCAAGAAGATACGGTTTATCTCCGACGAAAGAAGAGTTTGATGCCTTAGAAATATGTAAGAAAAATATAATTGAGATTGGTAAACTTGCGGATGTTTTAATAGTGACTCATTATCACTATGACCATCATCCGTATCCTTGGGATGAAGATCTCTACTCAATTTATAAGAGGAAAACAATATTGGCGAAAAGTATAAACGAAGAAATAAACCAATCTGGAAAAACTAGAGGAAAGATATTCGAAAATAAAATTAAGAGATATTCAAAAATAGAATACGCAGATGGGAAATCATTTGAGTTTGGAAATACTTTTATATCTTTCTCAAAGGCTGTTTGGCATGGCGATGTCGGAAGCAAAGTTGGAAAAGTTATAATGGTTCATATTGAAGAAGGCAAAGATTCTATTTTATTTGGTAGTGATGCACAAAGCCTGGCTGATGAAGAAGCGTTAAAGTTCGTCAAAGAGAAGAACCCGAAACTTTTAATAGTAGATGGTTATCCAACAATCTTTGTTGGATGGAAAATGCAAGAAAAGAGTTTCTTGAACGCAAAAGAAAATTTGAAAGAAGCGATTAGAGATACTGATGCGGAAAAAATCATTTTGGATCATCATGTTGTTAGAGATATTAATTATAAAGATAAAATGATGGACATCTTTGAATTAGGAAAAAGTATGAAAAAAGAAATCTTGACGGCTGCAGAATTTCTTGGACTTGAGAATTTCTTTCTTGAGGCATGGAGAAAGGAAATTAAAGAAGGGAAGAGAATTGTGAATGTAGAGGAATATTTTAAAAGACTGAACGAAAAAATAAAGGAGAAGATGAAAGAATGAGTAAGTTATTTCTCCTTTTTCTTCTTTCCACACTTCTTTGCCATACTTCTCAACCCAATTAAAATTCTTGTGTGACTCTTTAAAAATTAAAAACACGATTCAAAAAATTCGCTATGATTAATGAGAAGAATATAGAGAAAATCTTTGGAACTCTCGAAAAATATTTAGAAGAAAAAAGCATGATTCAAAAATTTGTGGACGAAAACTTCAACCCCTTTCAAATACTTGTTGCAACAATCTTAAGTGCGAGAACAAAAGACGAGCAAAGTGAAAAAATCTCAAGAAAACTTTTCCAAAAGGTTAAAGAGCCGAGGGATCTATTGAATTTCAGTGAAATGGAACTTGCAAATGAAATTTATCCAGTTGGCTTTTATAGGACTAAAGCCAGAAACCTAATAAAGCTTGCGAAAGTTTTATTAGAGAGATATAACGGAAAAGTTCCAGAAAAAATGGAAGAACTTTTAGAGTTACCTGGTGTGGGAAGGAAAACAGCAAATATAGTTTTAGCGTATGCATTTAATAAGCCGGCTATAGCTGTCGATACGCACGTGCATAGAATCTTTAATCGCTGGAAATTCGTAAAAACAAAAAGACCAGAAGAAACAGAGGAAGAGCTAAGAAAAAAATTACCAAAAAGGCTTTGGAGAAAAGTTAACAACTTGCTTGTGAATTTTGGAAAGAATATTTGCAAACCAATTAACCCTTTGTGCAGAGAATGCCCAATTAATAGCATCTGTCCATTTCCAAAGCACAAAGACAAAAAGATTTTACTGCAATAAAACCCAATTATCTTTATGAGAGAGAAAGTTTTTCTACTTGATGTTGATTACGATGTAGAAAACGAAAGAGGAGTAATTTTCTTATTTGGTAAAAATAAGGAGGGAAAAAGAATTCTTGTAAAAAAAGAATTCTACACCTACTTCTTTGCAATGCCGAAAGAGGGAAAAGAAGAAATATTGAAGCAAAAAATTGAAAGCTTGAAAAACTTGCCAACAAAAATTCTTTCTGTTGATATAATTACAAAGAATTGGATGGGAAATGAAAGAAGATTGGTAAAAATAACCATTCAAAATCCGAGAAAATTAAAAGATGTTAGAGACGCCATAAAAGATTGGGAAGAAGTAGAAAATACATTCGAGTATAATATTTCTTTCTACAAAAGGTTTCTAATGGATTATAGAATAAAACCGTGTAGCTGGATTGAAGTTGAAGGCAATATAGTTGAAAACAAATTTGATGTTGATTTAACGATAGAAGCAAAGGAAATAAAACAACTTGATGAAAACGAAGAACCACAAATTAAAGTTTTGGCTGTAGATACTGAATGGGTAGAAATAGAAGATAAGGAAAAACTCATAATGATAAGTCTAGCCTCGGAGAAGTTGAGAAAAGTTTTGGCTTTAAGTGAATGGCAAGGAAAGCAAGAATTCGTTGAAAGCTATGCGAGTGAAGAGAGGTTAATCAAAAGATTTTTGGAAATAGTAAAGCAAGAAAGGCCAGATATAATTGTAACTTATAATGGTGATGGATTTGATTTTTTAAAGCTGAGAGAAAAAGCTAAGCAGCTAAAAATAAAGTTCGGTTTTGGAATAGATGGCAAAGAACTTGAATTCGTTAGAAGAGGTAGAGCGTCTGCAGCGAGATGTTTTGGTGTAGTTCATATAGATGAATACGTTTTTGTTGACAAGATTTTATCCGCTAGCTTGAAGAGCGAAATACTAACGTTAGATGAAGTGGCAAGCGAACTAATTGGAGAAGGTAAAAAAGAGTTAGAATACAAACAAATGGTTGAGTTTTGGAAAGAAAGAAAGGAGTTAAATAGAATAGCAGAATATAGCATGTGGGATGCGCATCTAACTTATTTACTTAGTCAAATACTTTTACCACAAATTTTTTCTCTCTCAAGGTTAGTTGGAGAAATTCCTTTTGACACTTCTCGATACACTTATTCTCAGCTCGTTGAAGCTTATTTAATGAAAAAAGCTGTTGAAGATAACGTGCTAATACCAAATTCTCCAAAAACTGAAGAAAAAGAAAGTAGAATGAGAGAGTTGCCATACAAGGGTGCAGTGGTAGTTGAGCCTAAGAAAGGAATACATGAAAACATTGCCGTAATGGACTTTAGATCACTTTATCCAACAATTATTATTTCTCACTCCATTTCCCCTGAACTGTTAAATTGTGGACATGAAGAATGTAAAGAAAAAAATACAGCACCTGAAACAAGGAATCATTTTTGCATAAAAAAAGTTGGTTTTATTCCAAAACACTTGAAATTTTTGATTGATAGAAGAAAAGAGCTAAAAGAAAAAATGAAAAAGCTTCCAAAAAATTCTCCTCAATATAAAATTTTGGATAATGAACAATATGCAACAAAGATAATTAGCAATGCTATGTATGGCTATTTCGGTTTTGTAGGAGCTAGATGGTATAAGAAAGAATGCGGAGAAGCAACCGCCGCATGGGGGAGATTTTATATTAGAAAAATTATGCAGATGGCACAAGAAGCTGGACTAGAAATTATCTATGGTGATACTGATAGTATTTTCGTGAAAAAAGAAGGATTAAACTTGAAAGAGATAGAAGAAGAGGCAAAAAAGTTTGTAGAAAAGGTTAACAAAGAATTGCCTGGAATTATAGAACTAGAATTTAGAGGAGTATATACACGAGGAATCTTCGTTGCAAGAGAAAAAGGTGAAAGTGGTGCAAAGAAAAGATATGCGTTGCTAGATTTGAGTGGGAATTTAGAAATAAGAGGATTTGAAACTGTGAGGAGGGATTGGTGTAAACTAGCAAAAGAAACTCAAAGAAAAGTTCTGGAAATAGTTTTAAAAGAAAAAGATCCTGAAAAAGCTGTTCAGTTTGTTACAGAAACCATTAAAAGACTTAAAGAAGGTAAAGTGGATATTGAAGAGTTAACCATCTATGAACAAATAACAAAACCTTTAAATCAATATGAACAAATTGGTCCGCATGTAAAAGCAGCAATGAAAGCAAGAGAAAAAGGAAAAATAGTCACCGAAGGTTCAATTATAGCTTTTGTAATAACAAAAGGCAGCGGAAGTATTTCTGATAGAGCAATGCCAGTCGAGTTCGTAACAAGGAACGATTACGATGCTGATTATTACATAAAACATCAGATCTTGCCTGCTGCGCTAAGGGTGCTTAAAGCTCTTGGTTACACAGAAGAAAATATATTAAAGCCTAAAACTCCTGGATTGGGAATGTGGCTAAAGAATTCAAAACATTAATACGTCTTACCGATCAACGTCAATCTATTCGTTGACTCTCCACAAACTATACATTTTCCATCTTTTCTTTCATCAATTAGAAGTCCTACAGCTTCAATAGAAGGTCCTAGTCTTTTAATTTCTTCAAAGCATTCTCTTTTACCACACCAGTTAGTCTTTACAACGTTTCCTTCTTCTATCCATCTTTTTGCCTCTTCTATGTTATCGAAGTATTTTATTTTTTCTTGATAATGAGTTTCTACCTTTCTGTATAAGTTTCTCGGAATGGCATCCTCTAGAAGGCTTTTCACCACTTTTTCTACTTCCTCTTTGTTAACTTTTATCCTTTCTTTTAAATCTCTCCTATAGATTGAGTAAAAACCTCCCTCAATCTCTTTTTCTCCAATTTCTATTCTTATTGGAACTCCCTTTATATCCCAAATGTTAAATTTCTCTCCAGGAGTTTTTTCACTTTCATCAACAAATGTTTTAATTCCAACATTTTCTAATCTTTTCTTTAATTCCTTTGCCTCTTCCAAGTAATTTTTTCCTTCTTTTGGGATCGTAATTATAACAGCTTGGATTGGTGCTAGTTTTGGTGGTAGAACCAGACCTCTTTCATCTCCATGTAAAGCAAATACTGCTACTAAAAACCTTGCACCATTGCCTGTGCACACCTGCCAAACGTATTGTTTGTTTCCTTTTTCGTCCACATAAAACAAATCAAACTTCCTAGCATATGCTTGCCCTAGATTATTAATACTTCCGTTCTCTAACAACCTTCCATTTGGTAAAATGATGTAAAACTCGTAAGCAGAATCTGCTCCAGGAAAAATTTCATACTTTGGTTTCTCTACACAGATTGGAGGTATGTTTAGTATTTCCTTCCATATGTACTCGTAAATCTTTCTGTGTCTTTCCATTTCTTCTTTAGCCTCTTCCTTGGTTTTATGAACAGTATGAATCTCATGCCAAAATGTGATCTCTCTATCTCTAATCATAGTATGAGTAGTCTTTCCTTCATTCCTAAAAGAAGAAACAGTTTGGTAAATTTTTATTGGTAATCTTCCTTCCATTATCCAGTATTTAAAAATAGGATACATAGCCGGTTCTCCTGTGGGCCTTAGAATAACGTTCTCTCCTTCGACATAAAATGCATCAGCTTTAAATCCCTCAAACCATTCTTCATTAATCTTCGCAAACTCTAGTGGAACAAAAAGAGGAAAATAAACCTCTTCTATTCCATTCTCCTCAAAAATTCTATCCCATATCTCTATCAGTTTCCTCATTATTTTAAGGCCATAAGGCATCCATACAAAAGTTCCCTTTATAGGATATCTTCTATCTGCAATTTCAGCTAATTGTAATAAGCTGTTATACCATTCTATAAAGTTTTCCCTAGGAGGAAGTCTCTCTGGTTTGATTCCTTCCATTAAAATATTAAGTCTGAAGATTAAAATTAAAGAGCTTGGTTGATTTATTTTCGAAGCCCAATTTTAAGAATGGAACCGATTACATATCTCTGGGTTCTTTTAAGTTATTTTGGAGATATTGCATACTGGCTCGGCTTTGCTATTTCTTTTTCATTCATTTATCCATTTCTAGAGAAGAAAGAAAAGAGAAAGCACGTGTGGATTTTGCATTATCTTTTACCAGCTGTTCTACTCTCTTACCTATCTTCTTTTTTCCTAAAACTAATTTTTAAAGTACCGAGAGCATGTGTAGCTTTAGCCTACTGTCCTCAAACTTATGCCTTCCCTTCAGGTCACGCCTCAATAGCTTTCGCGTTTTTTACAGTAGTTTTTCTAAAATTCAAAAGAAGACCACACATTTATTTACCTATGTTGCTCCTTGCTCTTCTTGTCTGCTACTCTAGACTTGCCTTGCAGGTGCATACCCTTTCTGACATAATTGGTGGTAGCGCAATTGGAGTAATGCTCTCACTAATCTGGTACTATTTTTTCAAAGTGATTAAAACCCGTAAGAAGTCTTTGCATTTTTACTTTAGAAAATTTATTCATCTTGGAGGCGTATTCATAATTCTCCTTCGCTTAAGCATCGAGGTAAAATATGTTTTTAGCTTCACAGCACTTTTGACAGCAATGTTTTTCGCATCTGAAATCTTAAGGTTAAGGAGAATTTGTTTACCAATCTTTTGTGATATTTCAATGTTTTGTAAGAAAAAGGAAGAAAAAGGATTCTTGATAGAACCGTTTCTATTCGGTTTTTCCCTATGTATATTATTGCTTTTCTCGTTAGACTTTTTCTTAGCTGGAAGTTTACCTCTAATAATTGGTGATGCCTTAGCCGGATTAATTGGTTATAGATTTGGTTCTCACAAACTACCTTACAATAAAATTAAATCGGTGGAGGGAAGTCTAACATTCTTTGCTTCAACTTTCATAGCTTTACTTTTCTTTTTCAGCTTCGAAACATCTTTTCTATTATCAATTTTTTCAACGCTGTTAGAGAGTGTTCTGAGAAAGTATGAAAATCTTTTATTGCCACTTGGCTGTATTGTTTTTTACGCTTTCATAAAATAGTAATCAAACATAAAAAATATCACAGCAAATAAGATGAAATGAGAATCTATTCTAACCAATTAGAGGAAAATGAAGGCAGAAATGTGCTACTAAAAGGTTGGGTTCATGACCTTCGACTCATTGGCAAACTCAATTTCATAATATTAAGAGATTGTAATGGATTTGCTCAGATAGTTTTGAAGGACGAAAAATTCAAGGAACTAGTCAAGAGTTTGCATTTGGAAGATGTAATCGAAGTCGAAGGAATGGTAAGAAGATCTAGATCTGAAAAGTTTAAGTATGAAGTTGAAGCCAAGAAAATAAGTATAATAAATAAGTCAGAGCCTCAACTACCATTGGATCCTCGAGAGGTAACGAAAACTAATTTGGAAACGAAGCTAGACTGGAGGTTCTTGTACTTTAGAACCCAAGAAGGAAGAGCAATTTTTAGGATCCAAACGGAGATAATTAGGTCTTTTAGGGAGTACTTCCTTAGCAAGGGATTTATAGAAATGCAACCTCCGATAATAATTAGTTCGGCAAGTGAGGGAGGGGCAGAACTTTTTGAATTGTCTTATTTCGAGAAAAAAGCCTATCTTGCTCAGTCCCCGCAACTTTACAAGCAAATGGGTGCCATATCGTTTGAAAAAGTGTTTATGATAGTTCCCGTCTTTCGTGCGGAAAAGTTTGATCAACCAACACACTTAAATGAAATTAGACAGATGGATATAGAAATGGCTTTTGCTGATGATGAGGAAGCAATAAAAGAGTTAGAAGGAGTTTTCGTTTATATTTTGAGGAATGTTAGGGAAAATTGTAAACAAGAATTAAAAATTCTAAATCAAGAGCTTTCGATTCCATCTCTACCTTTGAGGAGAGTAAAGTACGAAGAGGCGATAAAGGCACTTAAGGAGGAAGGGGAAAAAATTGAGTTTGGAGAAGATTTCTCGAAAACACAAGAAAAGAAGCTAGGAAAAATATTTGGAGATGCATTCATCCTAAAAGATTGGCCACAAGAATTAAAACCATTCTATGCTATGCCGCGAGAAGATAATCCGAAATTGGTAAAAGCTTTTGACCTAATCTATAGAGGTTTAGAAGTTTCTTCTGGAACTCAACGAATACATTTGCCAAATCTCTTAGAAGAGAGAATCAAAGAAAAGGGGTTAAACCCAGCTGATTTTAAATACTACATAAACGCATTCAGATACGGGGCCCCTCCTCATGCAGGATGGAGCATTGGACTAGAAAGATTAACAATGAAGATTTGTGGTAAGGAAAACATCCAAGAAGTAACAATGTTTCCAAGAACCAGAACTAGAATTTATCCGTAGCGGTAAATTACAATAATGATAAAAAAGAATGGGAAGCTAGTTGAGGTAATAAATTGCGAAAAACTTTTCGTTGTTGGAGACATACATGGAGATCTGAGTGTTTTTCAAGAAATAGTAAAAATTGTGAATGAAGAATGGAGAAAATCCTCCGATGTTCTTCTGCTATTTCTTGGAGATTATGCTGATAGGGGCGATTATGGATTAGAAGTTATAGAGGGATTAAAAGAATTAATTGAAAAGCATCCAACAAAGGTTGTCGCATTAAAAGGTAATCATGAAGATTATGACGAAAACGGTAATCCTAAGTTTAGACCTTCTGATTTAATACATGAAGTCGTTAGTAAAAGAGGTACTTGGCATGAGTATTTTAAGAGAAATCTTAGCCAGTTTTTTAGCTCTTTGCCAATAGCAGCAAAATACAGGTCAATACTATTTGTACATGGTGGGATTTCATCAAAGGTAAAAAGTTTAGAAGATTTAATGTTTCCAAGTAAAGAGATAGAGGAGGATATATTATGGAGTGATCCGTTTGAGGGATATGGTGAATATCCTAACCCTAGGGGGGCTGGAGTTCTCTTCGGTAAGGACATTACGGATAAAGTTCTAAGTTTATTATCGGCAAATAAACTAATAAGAGCTCATCAACCTCAAAAAGCTATTAATGGTGTTTTTGAGGAACATGGAGGAAAAGTTGTAACAATAAGCTCTACGCGTGTCTACAACGGGAAAGCAGCGCTCCTAGAAATTCATGGAAATGTGATAAAAGTTAGACATATTTTATAAATCCAACCCTCTCAAATTCCTCTATTATTGGTTTAAGACCTTTGAGTACGTCCTCCCAATTCATCTGAAGCTCTTCAGCTAGTATTCTTGCAATTTCAGAAATACTCTTCCTTCCATCACACAACTTTAAAATCTCAAAAGCCCATTTCTCTATTCTCCAATATCGTTCTCCATCAAATGTTGCGTAAAGACCACCAACATGTTCGATTATCTTTAAATTCTCAATTTTCTTTGGCCGTTTCATTACCCACTCTTCCATCTTAAATTTTGGAGGGAAAAAATATATGTTAGTATTGTTGTTTTTGAAATTGAAAATAGATGTAAATTAAATTCTAATTCTGGTTCTTCTCCATCTTTTTGGATACGTAACTATCCTTCTTGTTCTTGCTCTTTTCAGTCCAAATTTCCTTATACTAGCCCATATTGGCGCTCTCCTTATTTTTGCTATTGCAGCAAGCTTTATTTTCTTAGTTATATGATTTATAGACATTTATAACAACCTCCTTAGCTCCTTCGATTTCTCAATTGCCAAATCTAGAGCCCCTTCTATATCCTTAAAACTAAGAGCACCAATTCCTTGCTTTTGCATCGCACAAATTTTATCATCATCTCTAACTCCAATTACGAGCTTAGTATCGATGACTTCCTCTTCCTCTTTGCTTAAGTCTACAAGCAAATTGTTGTTATACTTGCCGATTGTTACACTTACTGGTTTATAAATTACTGGCAACTTAGACACAAATTCTCCTCTTATTATTTTTCCGTTCTCTACTTTTGGAATTCGAGTATGAAGTAACGCCTTAATAGAAGCAAGCGTTGACGCATCCATAAGATTTCCTCTCATGTCGAATACTGCCAAGTCTACGTAAACAACCCAAACTTTTCCTTCCTCTATGAAAAGTTTCTCCAACTCTATTGCTTGTGATTCTCTAATTATTCTATCTACAATTCTAGCCAACTCTATGGCGTCTTCTCCAGGAGGACCAGGCTCTATTTCTGGAGAAGATAGTGGAGTAAATTCGGCGTTTACGATCAAAATCCCTTCATTAGGAGAGTCTGGAAAGGGTTCGCCTATATCCAATTTTACTCCAGCATAAACTTTTGTTCCACCAAGGTTAACAAAAGCAGAACCTTCTGCTTTTGAAACCACAGAATGTTTTATTTCTATTGGTCTATAATCCCTAAAGCCTCTACCATCAATTCTCTTTCCTTGGTTCAAGTACTCTTTAACAAACTCTTCCATTTACTCCTCCTCTTTCTCCATTTTGTATCTCTCAAGCAGAGTTTTTTTCTGCAGCTCATATATTCTTTTACAAACTTCTTCCGCCTTCTTTAAAAGCTCCAAAACTTCTTCTTTAGTTAATCTTCCATCCATTTGCAGAAATGTTATCAGACCTTTGGAAGGCATCATGGCAACTGCCATGTCGGATTCTGAGTAATTATCTTCTTTTCCGTTTAAGTCAACAATTAAAGTATCATCAACTTTTCCGACGGAACAAGCAGCAACCAAATCTTTCATTGGTATGCCGGCTGAAGCTAAAGCTAGCGATGCTGCATTTATTGCCGCTACTCTTGTGCTACCATCAGCCTGGATAATGTTTTCATAAACATCTACAACTGCCTTAGGAAAATCTTCGATAAAAATCGCGGCACTCAAAGCTTCCTTTGTCACTTTTGAAATTTCTATACTTCTTCTATCTGGAGCTGGATTTTTTCTTTCATCGACAGAAAATGGTGACATGGAATAAATTACTCTAACTAAACCAACATCTGTTTCTTGCAAAAATTTAGGAAATAGTGCTCTAGGTCCATAAACAGCAACTATCGCTTCTGTATTTCCAAAACTAACTCTAGCAGAACCATCGGCATTTAAAATTTCACCAATTGACATTTTTATTTCTCTAACTTCATCAGGCAATCTCCCATCAATTCTTCTTCCATTAATTATAAGCGGTATTTCTGGTTTTTTCATACTAACCACTCAACATTTTTGCAATTTTTTCAGTTAACCCTATTGTATGAGCTTCTCTTTCAATCGTTAAGATAGCTTCTATAGCTTTTTCTTTTTTCCCTCCTTTTATCCAAATCACTCCATTTTGTCCAACGTAAATCTCAGAACCAGTTTTTTCTTTAATCAACTCTATCATACTCCCTCCTTTTCCTATAACTCTAGCAACTTTATAAGGAGTAATTTTTATTGTTATTCCACCGAACAGTTTTCTTGCTAACACATCCTTCATGCTAACTTGAATTATTTTGTTTTTAGTTACTTTCGTTATTTTGCAAAATATTATGTCATCGATATCATAAAATCTGCTCAAATCAACTCTTCTAACATCAACAAACTCATCTACAGCTTCGCTAAGTGGTAGAAAAGCCATATAAGGAGAATTTATATCCACCCACCAACCAGAAACCTCTATCTCTTCTATCCTTCCTATAATCCTGTCTCCCACCTTAGGAAAATATTTGCCTGCTAGAGGAACAACACAAATTTCTTCATCACTAATCTTAAGGACTCCTAAAACTTTTGAATAAACCTTTTCTCCTTCTACGTAACAATTTACAATTTTTCTACCTTTTCTCTCTCCTATATAACTTCCTGGCAAAACGATTTCTCTCTGCGTCATACTTCCACCTTTTTCAAAATCTTCGATTCAAAGTTTCCTTTTGTAATCTCTGCTATTTTCTTAAAGAATTCATCTTGAACACCGCTAAATATTTCGATTTGAACAACTAAACTTCCATCGTTTAAATATTCTTCTTTTTTAATTTCTCCTGCCTTTGTTATAATGTTATAAGTTTTTACAACAAATTCAGGTGGAATTTTTAATTGCAGAAGTGATTTTTCAAACTTTATTGGTAAAATGGGTTTTATCGCTTTCAGAACTTTCTCTATTTGAACTTCAGCATCTACAAACGGATCGATATTTACTCCTGCTTTTTCCATAGCATTAAGAATTCTTTGTGGAGGATGTGGGGTATTAGTTTGAGGATTGATTGCTCTTTTAGAAATGAGAGTTGCTATCTGATTCTTTTTCTCTTCTATCAATTCTCTTTTTTGTTCTGTAGTTAGTGAAAACTCTCCTTTCTTTACTATTTCCTCTGCTATTTTATAAACATCAATTGTTCCGAAAGCTTTTTGAAGCTCTTCATTTTTTACAGTTTCCCCCTTTCTAGCATCTCTATAAATAGCTGGATATGCAAGAATATCTTGAATATTAACATTCGCTCCTTTTTTCAGTTCGTACGCTTTCCTTGGATCTACAAGGACTTCAAAATTCATCCCTCTAACTTTCAATCTTGCTACTACAGCCTTGTCAATGCTTATCATAAAGACATCACTTTAGAATTTTCTTTATTTCTTCCTCCTCAAGAATCTTAAACTTCCGATTTTCTATAACAGCCAAATCTATTTTTTTCCCTTCTTTTATCTTCTCCGTTTTTTCCAATACATCCATTGCCAATTTTATTGCATCTTTTTTAGTTATAGACGGTTTCCATTCTTCTCTGAACATTTTCATGGCAGTAGGTGCACCCCTTCCGATTGCGTAAGCATACCACTCGAAAAGCATCCCAGATGGATCGGCCTCAATTAAATGAGCTCCAGTATGATCCTCTCCACCAAAAATTATTGTTACACCATAAGGTCTTAAACCACCATATTGTGTTAAAAGTTGCATTCTATTTCCAACCTCTTTGGCTAATGTCCAAACATCTATTGGTTCTTCATAGGTTATCTGATGTCTTTGAGCAACTATTCTTGCAAAATCAACTAGTACTCTAGCGTCAGCGAGATAGCCCGAAGCTACAGCACCAATGTGATCATCTACCTGAAATACTTTCTCGATTGATGTTGGTGCCATTAGTTCATCGAGAACTTTAGCTGTTGCTAAAATTACGCCCTTGTTAAATACTATGCCTAGTGCAGTTATTCCTCTTTTTACAGCTTCTTTTGCGTACTCAACTTGGAAAAGTCTTCCATCTGGGGAAAACATAGCAATAGTTCTATCATAGCCCATAGCTTCGGGAAAACCTTCTTCAGGCATACACTCACCAACTATTTTCTTTTATCTTTTGTCCTTAAATTCTTTAGCAAAGAGTTAATAGTTCCAGATATTTTTAAAATTTTAACATTTATTCTAATGTCGCCTAGCCTTTGTAGCAAGCCAAACACTACTATAGTATTTGGAACAAAGTTATGAGCACATCTCGCTATTCCAATTTGTTCATTTTCATTCCATCTCTCATCTAGTAGCCTAAAATCGAACCTAGCAAAAGTATGTTCTCCGTAAAACTTTAGAAAAGTTGAAATCAAAAGCTCTTTAAAGGATAAATATTCAATTTTTTGCTCAGAGATTACTTTGAAGAGAATATATCTTCTTTTCCTTCTTAAAGTAGGTAGTAAAATTTTCAGTTTCATTCATATTTTTCGAATCGAAATTTAGAAGTTTTGGATATATTCTGCAGCCTCACTGTTGGCAAATTCGAGGCATTCTCTCAGCTCATAGCCATAGTAGTAATGGTGAATGAAAGCCGCGTTAAACACATCGCCAGCACCCGTTGGATTTTTTACCTCAACCTCTTTCCCACTTACTTCGACGCGTTCTCCATTTTCTATACCAATTGCTCCTTTCCTTCCTCTCTTTATTACAAGTGTTCTTCCTTTGAACCATTTAAAATTATTTGAAATAAGGCGTGCTTCTTTTTCGTTCAAAAACATTATGTCAACGTACTTTGCAACCTCGAAAAACTCACTCTTTTCGAAGGTGATACCTGCTTTTAAGTCTGGATCGAGAGATATAATTTTGCCCTCTCTCTTTATCTTCTCAAAAAGTTTAGGCAATTCTTTTCTTAAATTCTCTAACAGATTGTAGCCACTAAAATATACAATGTCGCCATCTATTTCAGATATGTTTATGTGTTGAAAAGAGAGCAACCTATTTGTTCCTCTAAATGTCACTAGCCTTTTGCTCCCATCCTTAAACTGAATACCAATAGTTATCCCCGTTCTCTCCTTAAGCGTAACTAATCTCGCATCAACTCCAATTTTCTTCAACTCCTCTTTTATAAACTCTCCAAACATATCGTTTCCTACTGCTCCTATTAGTCTGACCTTCATACCGAGTTTTCTTAGCCAACAAGCAAAGTTTGCTGCTCCCCCTCCAACTTTTAACTTAATTTGCTCAACAATTTTTTGTTCGTTATTTTCTTCAAACTTTTCTACAGCCTCGCTAAGAATATCAACGTTTACATCTCCAATTGAGGTAACATTTATCATAATTTCTTTTTTAAGCGAGAAATTTAAGTTGTAGTATGAGTATTTTCAAGGAGTATGATATTAGAGGTATTTATCCTACAGAGATTAATGAGAAAGTATGCTATAGAATAGGAAGAGCTTGTGCGAAGTATTTCAACGGAAGAGATGCACTAGTTGGTGGAGACGGAAGACTTTCTACCCCTTCGCTTAAAAAAGCGTTGATAAATGGCTTAATAGAAGAAGGAATAAATGTTCATGACCTAGGTATCGTATCTACTTCTACTTTCAATTTTTTAATTTCAAGCAAAAAATTCGACTTCGGTCTATTAGTTACCGCATCTCATAACCCGAAAGAGTTCAATGGAGTAAAAGTTTATGATGGGCTTGGGAATAGCATTGGGATGGGGTTTGGTTTAGAAGAGATAGAAAGAATCTTTAAAAAAGTAGGAGGAAGAAAGGGAGAAAGGAAAGGAAGCTATATAGATGTTTCTGAAATGAAAAATGAGCATAGAATGTTTCTTGAAGCATATGTAGAAGAATTTGACGAAAACGTTTGTATAGACTACTCGAATGGATGCGGGAGTATAGTCTTCTCAGAAATCATAAAAAATAGAGTAAATACAATCGAAGTAAACAAAGAAATTGATGGTAACTTTCCCTCCCATCCCCCAGAACCGACAAAGGAAAATCTAAAGAAGCTAGCCAAAATAGTAAGAGAGAAAAAATGCATAATGGGTGTTGCTTTTGACGGAGATGCAGATAGGATCGTGTTTCTAGATGAAAATGGAAAAATAATGAGTGGAGATAAGATTCTTTACATTTTCTCTAAGTTTATGTTACCTAGGAAAGTAGTATATGAAGTTTCTTTCCCTCCTTTTTTCAAGACTTTACTCAAAACCCTCAACATAGAAGGAATAGAAAGTAGAGTCGGTAGAACCTTCATAATAAATGAAATGAGAAAGAACAACGCGGATGTGGGTGGGGAGATTTCTTCACATTTCTATTTCAAGTCTACAAACTTTATGGAAGATGCTTTTTATTCATTTCTCTTGATGATAAGAATTATTAAAAGAGAAGGAAAGAAACTTTCTGAGCTAGCATCAGAATATCCTGAACTCCATTCCGAAACCTTCAAAGTAACCGTTCCAGAAGGAAGAAAATATCAAATAATCGAAAAACTTAAGGAGACTATAGGTAGGGAATTCGAAATTATTACTACGGACGGAATTAAGGTAATCATAAACGAAAAAAATTGGTTTCTTATCAGAGCATCAAATACAGAGCCTGCTATCAGAGTTTATATTCAGGGGGAAACAAAGAACAGTTTAAAAAGACTCAAGAAACAGATCGAGAGGTTTTTTAGCAGATTTATTTAGAATAAAAACAATTCCTCTTATGAATGAACTTAAAGAACTTAAAGATAAAGTGATCTTCTTTGTTTCCCCCGAGTTGAAAACTTTTAAATCAAGAGCAGGCGGTTTAGGCCAAGTGGCCGAAGAACTCGTAAAAGCCTTGAGTGAACTTGGCCTAAACATGGTAGTTGGTTCATGCCTATACAAATATCTTGTATTTGACTCATACAAAAAAGAAATAGATTATTCTGATTTAAACTTAGAGAAAATTGGAGAAATTGAGATAGAAATAGGGAAAAAGTACAAAGTTAAAGTCTTTACAACAGAGAAATATGGTGCAAAGTTCATCTTCCTCTTTAACGAAGAATTAACGGAAGCACTTTATGTTGGTGATCTTCTAAAGTTTGCAATCTTCCTCGCGAAAGGTCTTCTCGAGGCATTAAAACTATTAGATATTAAGCCGTCTATCATACACTTAAATGATGCGCTAACAAGTTTGATACCAATCTACGTCAAGGATGATCCTTCCTATTTAACCTTTTCGAAAGCCAAATTTGTCTTTACAATTCATAATGCCGGCCTAGCATATCAACAAATTCATCCTATTGAGAGGAGAAACATATTAAACCTTCATTCTTTTTCTCTCGAAAGATTGATTTGGAACGGGAACATCAACCTCTTATACGCGGGCGTGAGTAACAGCGAGATAGTTAACACAGTTAGTGAAGATTATGCTATAAATCTAAAAGTAGAAGGAGAAGGAATGAGAGAAGTCTTCGTAAGAAAAAATGTATTTGGAATTCTAAATGGAATTGACGTCGAATACTGGAGGTCTCAAAATTACAGAAATGCAACTCCAGAGAACATATTGGAGCTAAAAATGGAGGAAAAGAAGAGGTTAATAAGAGAGATAAAGGCGAGAACAGGAAAGAAATTAGACGAGAACAAAATGATAGTAATAATGCCAAGAAGACTTAGCAGTCAGAAAGGATTTGATACGATAATGCCACTAATAGAGGAGATGCATAATAAACTTGGAATTCAGTTCGTAGTATTGGGAATGGCTCATCCGAATGATGATGTAGGACAAGCCTGGGCAAGAAAATTTTTTGAGTTACACAAAAAGCTTGAAAATTTTGTTTTCATTTATTCATTTGACGAAGAGTTAGCAAAGATGATGTATGCGGGTGGCGACCTTCTTTTATATCCGTCAATACCCAATAAAGAACCTTGTGGAACCGGCTATATGATGTCCATGGTAAATGCCACTCCTTGTCTAGGAACTAAGACTGGTGGGCTGGCCGAGGTAATAAAAGAATTTGATGAAATATTAGAAACTGGAAATGGTTTTCTAGTTTGGAAAGAAGAATACTCGCCTGAAGCCTTTATGAGAAAAATGGAGAAAATTAACAGAATTTTTTGGAACAAAGAAAAATGGAAGAAAGTGATGTGGAATGCCTTTAAAACAGAAGTAGACATGAAATATACAGCAAAGGAATATGTATCAAAGGTTTATTTGCAGGCTTTAAAGATGTAAATGAGGATTGCTTTTTTTTGCTGGGAGTTCTGGCCATGGCTTGTAGGCGGTTTAGGAACATATGCAATAGAAATAACGAAGAAATTTGTAGAAATGGGACATGAGGTTGTGGTATTTACTTTAAATGACGGAAATCTTCCATCAAGAGAAGATTGGAATGGTATAGAGATTCATCGGCCCTTAATCTTAGATAGTAGCAGAATCTTCCCACTTTTCGTTAAGGAGGATTTGAGAAGGTGGGGTCATCATATAAAATTTTTCTCAGATATTTTCGCTTTTAACTACCTTTCTGCATCGAAATTTGTTAACCAGCTTGTGAGAAAGGAGAAAAGGAATTTTGACATCGTCTCTTTTCACGATTGGCTAGCCGGGTTTGCTGGAATTATGATTAAAGACAATACACAATTACCAACTGTTTTTCATATTCATTCTATTGAGGAGCAAAGATCTCTGGGTGGTGGTTCGGAAGTCGTAAAGGAAATTGAAAGGGAGGCTGCAAGAAAGGCCGACAAAATAATAACAGTCTCTTACTCTATGAAAGAATTCTTAGAGAATCTAGGATATCCAAGAGAAAAGCTAAATGTGGTGTATAACGGTATAGACGTGGAAAAATATTCTTTAAAGAATGTTAATTGGAGACTTGTTGACAAGCTAAAAGAGAGGTATAAGATCAAAGAAGAAAGAGTAATCCTCTTCATAGGCAGATTGACATGGATAAAAGGTGTAACGAACTTAATAAGAGCAATGCCTGAGATAGTAAAAGATTTCCCGAATGTTAAACTGGTAATTCTTGGAAAGGGAGAAAGTTACTCGGACTTGATACAGCTAAAACAATCTTTGGGACTAGGCGAAAAAGTAGAAATAAGGAGCGAATGGGTAAGTGAAGAAGAAAGGATAGCACACTATGCCCTTGCTGATGTCTGTGTATTCCCGAGTATTAGCGAACCTTTTGGGATTGTTAGCCTGGAGGCTATGAGCATGGAAAGACCTGTTGTTGTGGGGGCTAGAGGAATAAGTGGGTTAAGAGAACAGGTCATTCCAAGTGGTGAGGAAAGATGCGGGGTACATGTCAATGGAGAGGACCCCCATGATATCGCATGGGGGATTAGAGTGGTACTAGAAAATTATGAAGAGGCCAAAAAGTGGGGGAAAAACGGAAGGAAAAGGGTTATAGAAAATTTTACAATAGAAAGAACTGCAAAAGAAACATTAAAAATCTACGAAAGCTTAATTTGAACTATGATAGTAGGAATTGTTTCTGGTAAGGGAGGCGTAGGTAAAACTACCATTGCCTCTAACTTGAGTTACTATCTTTCTCAGATGGGACGAGATGTTACGCTTGTAGACTGTAATGTTACGACATCGCATCTAAATTTTAACTTCGGTTTTTATGGCTTTGTTAAAACTTTAAATAATGTGTTAAGAGGTGAAGCTGAGTTATGGGAGGTTACCTATAAGTACAGGAATTTAAATATCGTACCTGCTTCATTGAGATTGGAGGATTTAAATTATATAGATTTAGCAGCATTACCAAGAGCAATACGAAACATAAAATCTGAGTTTGTTTTTTTGGACTCTGCCCCAGGATTTGGAAGAGAAGCAATGAGTGTTCTAACTTCAGTCGATGCTGTACTTATAGTAACTACTCCATTCATGTGCTCAATTGCAGATATTCTAAGAATGAGGAAAATAGTAAGCGAACTGAATATTGAGACATTAGGGATTGTGGTAAACATGGTAAAGGGGAAAAACTATGAGTTAAGTAAAAGAGAGATAGAAGCTATAACGGGAATTAAAGTTGTTGAATGCGTTCCTTACGACGAAAATGTCGAATATTCTCTTTCACTTGGAAAACCGTTTATTGAAATTTTTCCTGAAACAAAAGCAAGTCTCGCAATAAAAAGACTAGCGAACAAACTTTTTGGTGTGGAAGAGATAAAAAAAGTTGGATTTTTGAATGAGATAAAAAAAGGATTAATTGAGTTTTTAAAGGGAAAATTTAAGATTATTTAGACACTAGTAATTTGAATCATTCCAGGATAACCGGACGTGGTTTTGCCTCAAGTTCTTTCTCTAACTCGCTTATTCTAACTTCTAGTAATGAAAGTTTATTTGCAATCTGCTGTATAATTTCATGTGAAATTAGCTCTTTTTTCATCCTTTCTATTTCGCCTTTTATATTTTCTATTTCCTTAAGTAGTGTTTGTACTTCTTCTCTACTTACACTACTTAACAAATTCATCCTACATTTCTCAAATTCATCTTGTAGTTTTCTAAAATCTAAGAGTAATGAAGAGAAATCTTCCAGATTTACGAATTTTCTTTTTATGTTTTCTATATCATCTTTTGTAGCCACTTTTTTCCCTTCTATATTCATGCTTATAGCTTGAATAGAGTTTTTAGTCATTTCGATTTCGAAGTTGAGTTTTTCTAAGGAAGATCTTATTTTATTAAAATCTTCTTTTAACGAAGAAAGCTCTCTTGAATATGTACTAATTTCTTCTTTTTTTACAGACTCTTTCTCAAAGAGCTTTAGCGTTGCGGAAAGGTTTTCGACTTCTTCCTTTAGATTTTCTAAATCTTTCCTGCTGGAGAAAAGTGAAAGAGAGTTCCTTAAAATTTCCATTTCTGCTGATATTTCATTAATCTTTTTTTCTACAATACCAATCTTGGCTTCTATTGCCCCTATCTTTCTTATTTCGTCTCTTTGTGAAGAGATAGATGCAACAATTTCGTTTATTTCTTTGATTCTTTCCTCTGTTTCAATTTTTAGTTCGCTCATCTTAGCTATTGCTTCTCTAATCATTTCTGGTTTTAATAGCTTTATCTCCCTGTACATCTCTTCTGCCTGCTTAGAAAGTGATGAAATATTAACTTTTAGTAGTGAAACTTCATTTCCAAGTTTAACAAAATCCTCTAGTAAAGTTGATGGTATCCTTTTACTTAACTCTTCCTCTATTTTCTCCTTTATCTTCCTTATATCTTCTATTTCCTTCTTAACACTTTCTAAAACCTCATCATGATTCTTTACAATCATCCCAAGACCTTTTAATACCTCTTCCTCTTCTAATAATCTCTGAAAGGAAGACAGCTGAGCTTCAATTTCTCCTATTTTCTTTTCTATTTCCTTTAATTTTTGGAGATCCGCAACTGATTTGTTAACAGTCTCTCTAATTTCGTTCAAACAAGTGGAAAGAGAAGAGTTTAGATTAGTTATCTTTTCTTCAAAGTATCTCTTTGTTTCCTCTACATCCTTTTTTAGCTCAGCCGTATCATTCCTTTCTAATAACTCTTTTAGCTCAGTTACTGCAGCATTCTCTATCATTACTAAATCTTCTATCTCCTCAAATCTTTCAAGTATCTCGTCTACTTTTACCGATTCGAGTTTTTTCAGCATTTCAGTTATTTTAGAAACATTCATTTCTAATTCAACAAACCTTTTTTCTAATTCAAGCAACTTTAACTTAAGATTTTCTTCGACCATACATGAGACCTACAACATTTTTGGCTTCTCCAATATTATTTTTTTGGAAATAGAGAAATATAAACCAAAGTAGGAGTAGAAACATTAAAGATCCCCACCTCCATAATCCAAGATGAAGGAAGTCGAAGGATTGCGGATATAAATATGAAAGGTAGATTGTGATAACAAGTCTAGCCAAATTGAAAATAAATATCAACGTAAGGCAAACTGCTAAAGGTTTTATTTTCTTTCTAAAAGAAACGGGAAGGGAAACTACCAGGGAAAAAAACACGTAAAGGCTTTTCCAGCCTGTGGAATCCCAAGAAACTTCATAAAATCTGTCGCCGATTACTATTAGATTTTCAATTGTGGACGAGTTTAATCCGATAATTCTTAGAATTTTAGAAACAAGAAAAGCCTCAACAATTTTTAAATAACGCCACTCTAGCTTGAAGTGAAGAATCAAGTAAAATGGAAGTGAAAGTAAATTCAAAGTCACGACAAAATCCAAAAGCGATATTATTATCTCTCTCTTTCCTCTTCTATCCATCTCCTAATCTCCTCCTTCATTACTTCTTTTAATTTTTCATCAAGTGTCTTCTCCTCTATAGCGTAAATATTTCCTATTTTCTTTAGTTCACCTTTTTCTATCTTTAATACAGGATATTTTGTTTTTCCCTCGAATGAAACCTCTGTAAGGAGACATTTTATCCCGTAGTTGTTTAGAAGCTTGAATCCAGAAGTATCATTTGAGAAAACAACTCTTCCCTCAAGGCATAAATGGCTATCAAGTTCTTCCAAGTTTTCTATCTTTTCAAGAGGCAAAACTGGTACTAATCCTAAGCCCCTAGCTTTTTCCATGCTCTTAATAATCTCAAAATAGTGACTCAATTTTTCAAAACCATCTTTATATTTCAATAACTCATCAAACTGTAACTTCAATTTCCTGTAAGAGTTTAACTCTTTTCTTAGCCTTTCTAATTCCTTTTCTAACTCAATCCTCTCTTTAAAAAGTTCTACAAATCCTTCTTTCTTTTTCTCTTTCTTTTGAACAATTTCCTCTTCTTTTTCCTCTTTAGCAAGTTCATTTATTATCCATTCTAAGTTCACATCTCTAAGTTTAAAGAGATAATAAAGAGCTTCATCAAAATATTCCATTAATCCTTTTTTTGTTAAAAAGTGTTTAACTGTTTCTATTTTTCTTTTTACTTTCCTATAAGCATAAAGTGCAGAAGATAAGGCATCGAGTTGATGATCATCTTTTATCTTCTCCTTATATCCTATTGTTATTTCTTCTTTCTCTTCCCTATTTAAATCTCTTTTTGGTCGCAAAATTCTACAGCCAAAAGAACTTGCCAGCTCTTTTATTGCTTTCGGAGCCTTCTTTCTATCTGTCGCTAAAAGGATTGGCCTACCAATCTTTAAAATCTCCCTTATTATTGTACCTCTATTATACCCCCTAAAAGTGTTAAGCAAGAGGAGTTCCCCCTCTGTAGAGAGTATGGCAACTCCGGAGTTCAATCCAGCATCTATGCCAACTATTACATTTCTCAATCTACCACCTGATATTCTTCTTCTATTATTCTTCTAATTCTTCTCGCAAGTTTCTCCCCTATACCATCAACTTCCATTAATTCTTTCTCGGTTGCATTAAAGAATTTCCGCAAAGTTTTAAATTTTCGAAGTATTCTCTTGCTTAACACGGTTGAAATCCCTGGAAATGCCGCTACTATTCTTTCTTGAATATTTCTTAGAGAAAGCTTTTTTTCTCTTACTTTGTATCCTGCTACTCTATCTTCCTCGAACTCCTTTCTCGCTAACCAAAAAATAATCTTTGCTGTTTCTTTTTCATCTCTTGTTCTGAGAATTGTAACATTGACTGTTGAAAGTAAGTATGCTATGGTAGCATAGAACGAATTTTCGTGAATCCTATTTGGGGATCTGAAACCCTCAACTATTATAACTGGTTTGTGATACGAGGAGGACAGCAAGCCGGCTTGCTCAAAAATTCTTCCATCTATTATCGAAGATTCGAAATCATCGATGCTTTTTCTTTCAATCCCAATTTCATTTATTACAAAATCTCCAATTGGCAGGCTAACTCTCACTACTTTACATTTCATCTCTTCAAGCAGTTTGGCAATTTTTTCTTCCCTATAATCTACTAAAATAGCATTCGTTGCTAGGCTAAGTTGCTTTTCCATAAAATCACTTCAACCATTCTATTAAACTTCCTTTCCTTCTTACAACTTTCATGTTTTTCAACATTTTTTTCATTTTTTTCTCCTTCATTAAGGAAGAAAAGAAATAAGCCTGATCCCTGCTTCCTCTTGTTAGAATAAAGATCACTTTACCCTCTGCTTGGCGGCCAACCCTACCTCTCCTTTGAATTGCCCTTATCTCACTTGGAACAGCATCATAGAATATAGCATAATTTACAGAAGCTATGTCAAGTCCTTCCTCACCAATGCTAGAACAAACTAACACGTTAAATTCACCATTGGCAAATCTTCTTACGATCTCAATTTGCTCTTTTTGACTTAAGCCTTTTCCACGCTTTCTTGCTTGACCTATTAACATTTCAGATTTTATTCCATTTTCAAGAAGAAAATTTTTTATTTTTTCGACAGTATCTCTATAATTTGCAAAAACTATAGCCCTATTTTTTTCATTCTCTCTTAAAATAGCTTTTATTACCGAAAGCAATTTCTCCATTTTAGGATGTACTTTATACTTTTTCTCTATCTCATCTAATCTGCTGAAAATCTCTCTCAAATTCTTGTGAGTTATCAAAAGTTTTTCAGCTCTTTTTTTGCTAGCTTGAAGTTCTCTCAAATACTCTGCAAAAACGCTTATTTCTTGTGTTTCAAGAAGTTCTATAGCATATAATACTTTCAAAGCTTGCGAAACTTTTATCATTCCCCAAATGTTTATCGGATTTTCCATTCCTCTCTCATAACTAGCTATCAATGAATTTTGAAGGTTCAATAGCTCTTTTTTCTTAACATCTTTAGATTTTATGAACATGTGTTCTTTTAGCCATTCTAAAATTTCATCGTAAACTTCAAGCAGTTTCTTTCTTATTTCCTCTAAGTCCGGAGGCAATTCAACATAGACATATTCTCTTTCAATTTCCTTGACATAAGGTCTTACGTCTGGATCATTCTCTGTTCTTATCTCAACAAACTTGATAAAAAGGTTTTTCATTACTTCATTTATTCTTTCCTCTTCTCCACCTGGAGAAGCTGTTAGACCAATTATCAACGGATTTTTTGATTGTATCAAATACGCTTTTGCAACTTCGGTGTATGAATAATCTTTAACGGCTCTATGTGCCTCATCAAAAACCGCAAGAACGAAATTTTCTAGATGTATTCTATTTTCTTTTAAATCGTTTGCTATCGTTTGTGGAGTAGCAACTATTACTCTCGCTTTTTTGTATAATTCAATTCTTTTTTCTGGCTTTGTTTTTCCTGTTAGTAAAACCACCTCCTCGTTACTTAAATCTGTAAATTGAAGAAAAGATCTAACATGCTGTGCATTTAGCGGTCTAGTAGGGGCCATGAACAATATCTTACCGTCTGGAAATTGTTCTATTCTTTTAACTGCAACGTAAATTGCAATTATAGTTTTACCTAAACCAGTTGGCAAAACGACTAAAGTATTTCCTTTCAAGCAAGTATTGGCTATGTTTTTTTGATATTCTCTTAGCTCTATATTTTTTAACTGCATTCACTCACCCAATATTGTAACAAAAACCGTTCTTTCTCTTGGCTCAAAAAGCTCAACAAATATTATTCTTTGCCATGTTCCAAGTACAAGATTTCCATTCTTTATTGGAAGTGTTATTGATTGAGATAGCAAATTTGATTTTAAGTGAGCTGTTGCATTTAAACTTCCTTCATAGCTATGGCTATATTTTTCATTTAAGGGCAAAATCTTATCAAATAGTTTTTTCATATCTTCGAAAATTGTTCCATCGTTTTCTTGTATTATCAAACAAGCAGTATTGTGTAAAGAATTCAAAGCTGCAATTCCGTTCTTAACTTTCGTCTCTCTAACAATTTCTTCAATTTTTTCAGTAATATCAATAAAATCGTTCGCTCCTTTTGTCCTAACTTTTATCTCTTTTTGGAAAATCTTCATAATTTAAGTTGAACTTAAATATTAGAAATTATGAAGAGTGGAGCAATGAGATTCCATTAACGTTTAAGTGTGAAAACCAGCAAATAGTTGGAATTCTTCATCTTCCAAGGGAAAGGAGAAAGGTTCCTTTAGTCATATTAATGCGTGGATGGAGTGCAAATAAACTAGGTACTTGGGGTGCATTCTTCGTGAAAGCCGCTAGAGAGTTTTCTAAAAATGGGTTTGCTGTTTTAAGGTTTGATTTTAGAGGCAGTGGAGACTCTGAAGGAAGATTTGAAGACCAAACCATAACTTCAATGTTAAAAGATTTAGATGCTGTTATTACACAAGTTTCAGAAAAATATCCAGAAGTAGATAATAGCAAAGTATCAAAAATTTGCAAAAGAATAAAGATACCAACTTTATTTATTTATGGAGAATCAGATGGTTTGGTTCTACCTTCCGAAGGAATAAAGTTTTACAAAAAAATCAAATTTCAAAAAAGATTGTAATAATAAAAGATTTATACCACACATTTAGTGGAGAAAGTGTAAAAATGCGTGTTATTAGAATTACATTACAGTGGCTAAAGAGGTACTTTAATTAGTTGATAAAAATTTTTATTCGAGAAAATAGAAATAAAATGAAGGTTGTGATTTCAATTGGCGGCTCCTTACTTACAAGAGAGCTGAGTTATAAAAATTTTAAGAAGTATGCAGATGTAATTAACAAAATTTCAAAAAAGCATAAAGTTATCGTTGTTTGTGGCGGTGGAACAACAGCAAGAACTTATCAAAGCATAGCTAGAAAAGCTAAAGCAAGTAATGAAATGCTTGATTTTATAGGAATAATGGCAACTCACATAAACGCTGCAACGTTTTCTACATTAATAAAAAATTCCTACCTTGTTAAATGGAAGAGTTTAAAGGAAGCTTCAAAAGAAGTCAAGAAATATTTTGGAAAGAAAGTTCTTGTTTGCGCCGGGTATGATATTGGCTGTTCTACAGATTTTGATTCGGCTTACTTTGCTTCTCTAGTTAATGCTGATCTTGTTGTTAACGCTACAAATGTGGATGGAATTTATGATAAAGATCCGAATAAGTTTACAGATGCAAAGAAGTTTGATAGGTTAAGCTATGATGAATTTATAAAAATAATTTCTAAGAATCCACAAAAACCAGGAGAATATAGGCTTTTCGACTTAAAAGCAGCAAAGCTCTTGAAAGAAAAGAGAATAAAACTCATAGTAATTGATGGTAGAAATCCGAAAGAAATAGTAAAAGCAATAGAAGGTAAACATTCGGGAACCGAAGTTTTCTAAATTTTGCTAATAATAACTTATTATGAGCCGGGGTCGCCTAACTGGTATGGCACCGGTCTCGAGTTATCGAGATCTGAGATATGAAGAAAACCGGTGGGCTTTACGCCCTTGTGGGTTCGAATCCCACCCCCGGCGTTAAATTTTTGTCCAATAGGCTTACCTTCCTAATTCTTAAATACCCAGAATTCCCTTCCCAAACGACGTCAAAATCCTCGATAAAGATCTTCTTCTTAAAAATAGGTGCATCTACTACGAAAGTTTCGTATTCCCCTCCCTCGCCAGAAGGATTAAAACCAACTTTTTCTCTAAATTCGATAAATTTTCTTACAACTGCTTCATCTATTTCTTTTCCAAGAAAATCCTTTGTCAAAGGATAAGCAGAAACTGAAACAATTATCGCTTTTATTCCTTCTTTTAAAACTTCTTTTAATTCCTCTATCTCATCCATTTGCCAAAGCGGAGATATTAGTTCAAGTTTTAATTCATCGCAAATTCTTTTTATTCTCGAATACTGATAATTTGATTTAATAGCTCCTGTAACGATACCTTCAATTCCAAATTTTTCTTTTGCTTCTCCAATAGCATTTTTTAGATCATTCAATTCTCTCTCCTTTTCTCCTTTTGTAAATTTTTGAATTATAGAGATCTCCGTTGCTTCTGCTTGGTATTTAGTTAATGAAACATTTGGAACATGAAACATGTAGCTCTCTGGGTTTTCTGGTATCACAGAGATTAAGCACCTTATCTCATGCTCCCTACTAGCTTTGATCAGAGCCAAAGTTGAGTCTTTCCCACCGCTAAAGAGTACTCCAGCCTTCATAGAAATCTTTTTAAATAGTAATGTGAAATAAATTCTCATGAAATTCGTAAGATGGTTAAAGGAATTATCAAAAAATGATTTGCCTCTAGTTGGAGGAAAAGCTGCTAATCTAGGAGAAATGTATAATGCTGGCTTGCCTGTTCCCCAAGCTTTTGTTGTTACTGCTGAAGCTTACAAAGAGTTTTTGAAGAGAACAAAACTTAAAGGAAAAATTTTGAAGATTTTGAAAGAAACTGATTTCGACAATCCAACAAATCTTGAAGAAAATACAAAAAAGATTAGAGAATTAATTGAAAACGCTAAGATGCCTGAAGAAATAGAAAGAGAAATAATTGAAGCTTATGAAAAGTTGTCAAAAGAATTTGGGAAAGAAGAAGAACATGTTGCTGTAAGAAGTTCTGCTACCGCTGAAGATGTTCCTGATGCTAGTTTTGCTGGGCAACAACTAACTTTGATAAACATAAAAAGTAAGGAAAATGTGGTTAAGGCTGTCCAAAAATGTTGGGCGAGTTTGTTTACCGCAAGAGCAACATTCTATAGACAACAAAAAGGCTTCAAGCATGAAAAAGTTTATATTGCAGTTGTAGTTCAAAAACAGCTCGGAGTTTTAAGCAAAGAAGAATATTTGCAAGGAAAATACAAAGCGGGCATAGGTTTTACAATTCATCCTGTTACTGGAGAGAAAAATAAAATTGTTGTAGAAGCTTCTTACGGTCAAGGAGAAGCTATTGTTAGTGGAGAAGTTAATCCAGATACTTACATTATTGATAAAGAAAGTGGAAAGCTCCTAGAAACTCGTATTGGTACTAAAGAAAAAATGAAAGTAACAAAAGAAGGTGGAGAACTAGAAGAAACGGAAGTTCCTGAAGAAATGAGAAAAGTTTTGTGTTTAACCGAAGATGAAATAAAACAGCTTTGGGATTTAGCAAGAAAATTGGAAGAACATTACCAGTTCCCACAAGATTTTGAATGGGCTAGTGAAAATGGAAAAGTTTATTTAGTGCAATCTAGGCCAGTAACTGTATTTTATGAGAAGAAAGAAGCTAAGGTAATAGTTGAAAAACCGCCAATTTTAAAAGGTTTACCAGCTTCTCCTGGAGTAGCTATTGGAAAAGTTAAAGTTTGTTTAACAATAGAAGAAGCGAGGCAAAAACTTGAAAAAGGAGATATACTCGTTACAAAGATGACTTCTCCAGACTGGGTCCCATTCATGAGAATTGCTAGCGGAATAATAACAACTGAGGGGGGTATGACGTCGCATGCTGCAATTGTGTCAAGAGAACTTGGCATTCCATGCGTAGTAGGTGCTTCTAATGCATTAGAAGTTTTAAAAGATAACATGCTGATAACTCTTGATTCAAGAAATGGATTAGTTTATGAAGGAGAAATTAAAGAGCTGTTAGAAAGAGAAAAAATGCTTGAAGTTCCGCCAGAGGAAGCAGCAAAGCTGAAAACAAGGACAAAAATTTTGATGAATCTTGGAGTCCCGATGGAAATTGAGAAATACAAAGACTTACCATTCGATGGAATTGGCTTGATGAGAATTGAATTTATAATTGCAGAATGGATTAAGGAACATCCTAATTACTTGATTGAGAAAGGAGAAGAACAAAAGTATATTGATAAACTTGCAGAAGGAATAGCAATGGTTGCAAGAGCAATTTATCCAAGATTTGTTGTCGTTAGATTTAGCGACTTCAAGACAAATGAATACAGAGAGTTGGTAGGTGGGGAAAAATATGAACCTCTAGAAGCAAACCCTATGATAGGATGGCGTGGAGTTTCTCGTTATATTTCGCCGCAATTTGAAAAAGCCTTCAGACTAGAATGTAGAGCAATTAGAAAAGTTAGAGAGGAGTATAAGCTTGATAACGTTTGGGTTATGTTGCCTTTCGTTAGAACAACTTGGGAAGTTGAAAAAGCTTTAAAAATAATGGAAGAAGAGGGATTGAAAAGAAGCGAAACCTTTAAAGTCTGGTTAATGGCCGAAGTTCCAAGTATAGTTTTCTTAGCAGATAAATTTGCTAAATATTGTGATGGCTTCTCCATAGGTAGCAATGATTTGACTCAACTAGTATTAGGAATTGATAGAGATTCTGGTATTTTAGCGAATATGGGATACTTCGACGAAAGAAATGAAGCCGTTTTGAGAGCAATAAAAGAGCTCATTAGAAAAGCTCACAGAAAAAATGTTACGGTATCAATTTGCGGTCAGGCGCCATCAGTATACCCAGAAATAACGGAATTTTTAGTTAAACATGGCATTGATTCTGTATCGGTAAATCCAGATGTTGTATCAAAAACGAGAAAGCTTGTTTATGAAACAGAGCAAAAATTAGAAAAGAAATTAAAGTGATGTAACTTATTTTTTGTGAGCTATCCAGTTATAGATTTTTTCTTTCACTCAGAAACTGGTAAAACCTCTTGTTATTGATTTCTCCAAGTAGATCAGGAAGATTTCATAAATTTTCTATTATTTCCTGTTTCTTCTTTTAAACCTCTTCTTCTTAGAATTTTATGATCACCGCTAAATTTTTAATTTCATTAGAACTGTGAAAGAACGCTATTAGCTTTCATTATAAAATTTCTTGATGCCTACAATGAATCAAACCCGTGAGAGATTAGAAGTATGAAGTTAATTGCATAATTAAACTGAAGAACTAACATAGCTTGGAAACAACTCCAAACACGCAAGGGAGGTAAGGAGCGAAAGCTATAGATTTAAGAATCTTTCCTTTATATACAATGGAAGCAAGTCTATAGAAGTTAAAAGACGTTAATTAAATTAAATACTAAAAACTGCGTTTACACAATAATCATACTCCTGCAATTGGTCTGTATGCTTTGTTGGAAATACAGATTATTTGATCTCTCAATTTTTTAGCATCTTCTAAATTTAAATCTGGAACTGTCGGAGTGTTACGCCACCAATAACTTGTAGATGTTTCAATTTCTCTTGCAGTTTGTATAGAAACAGAAGCCAATTCTAAAATTCTTTGCCAGAAAGATTCTCGTATTATAACATGCTGAATTCTAGAATAGCTAACAATAATCCAAGTTTTTACAGAGAGAGCTACCATGGGCTTCATTAGTTATAGGTAATGCATCAATCGCTCGCAGCCTTTAGTAAATGTAAACTTTTAGCCATTACTTCATGTGAGTTTTTAGATAAGTTATAAGAAGAGTCTTCAAGCAAATTATAACAGAACTAAAAATTGTATGAAGCTTATAGAGCTGTTAAAAGAAAAGTTGAACGAACAAGAATTGAAATTAGTTCCCAGGAGTTTTGATATAATTGGTTCTAAAGGAAAAGCTGTAGCTATAGTTAAAATTAGAAGAGAGCTTGAATCTAAGGATAAGTTAATAGCAGAAGCTATAATGAAGCTTAATAAAAACGTTAAAAGCGTTTTAAAAAAGCTTTCAGGAAGAGTAGGAAAATACAGACTTTATAATCTTGAATTAATAGCAGGCGACGAAAATACGGAAGTAATTCATAAAGAGTACGGATATCTTATTAAAGTAGATCCCAGAAAAGCCTATTTTTCGCCACGAGAAGCAACTGAAAGACAAAGAATAGCATCCCAAGTTAAGCCAAATGAAATTGTAATGTTAATGTTTGCAGGTACAGGAGTTTATGGGATTGCAATTTGTAAGAAACAACCAAATGTGGGAAAAGTAATAGCAATAGAAATAAACCCGGATGCATTTTATTACATGCAGGAAAACATAAGGATAAATAAGTTATCAGATAAAATAATCCCAATACTTGGTGATGTCGAAGAAAAGTGCAAAGATTATTTTGGATGCTGCGATAGAGTTATAATGCCTTTCGCGATAGAAGGATGGAAGTATTTAGAAACTGCAATTAAATGCTTGAAGCAGAATGGCATCTTACACTTTTATTTTATCTCTTCTGAAGAAAGACTTTTTCAAGATGCTATAGAAATTTTGATGAAGGAGGCTGAAAAATTGGGAAGAAAAGTTGAAGTTCTATCCAAAAGAATAGTTGGAAGGTTTGGAGTTAGGATGCATAAAGTTTGTATAGATGCAAAAATTACCTAGAGAATTTCGCATCTATGACAATATGATATATTCTTGGGGCATAAGATTTTACAATTCCTTTATACAAGATTTCAGAAAGTTTATACCCATTCCTTTCAGCAGCATTTCTAAGTATTTCTATAGGCTTTTCGAATAACTCTTCCTTTTTAAAAGTATCATGATAATGAATTATTCCCCCTTCCTCCTTCAGAACAGAAAAAGCGGAATCCAGAAATCTGTAAGTTCCAGGTAAAAATCCCATTATAACTCTGTCTGCAATTTTACCTAATTTTCTAACAACTTCCCTACAATCTCCAACTATCGGAACTATTTTCCCTTCAACTTTATTTAATCTTATGTTCTCCTTCAAATACTCTATTGCAGTTGGATTAACATCAATAGCATAAATTATTTTCGGTTTGCAAAATTTTGCTATTCCAATTGAAAAATAACCAATGCCTGCAAAAAGATCAACAATAACCTCTCCTTCCTTCACTTGTTTTTGAAGCCTATGTCTTTCGTTTATATTTCCTTTTGAAAACATTATTTTTCTTACGTCAAGTTTGTAAATACACTTCCCTTCTTTGTGAATTGTCTCTGTATTTTCCTCTCCAGCTATCACTTTTAGTTGAGGCTCTTTCATTTCTCCCTTCACGGGACCTATTCTTCTGCAAACAACCCTAACATTCGGAAGATTTTTAAGAATTGTCTCTCCAATTTTTTTCTCGTATTTTATGAGATTTGGGTGTAAAGATATTACAACTATATCTCCAATTTTTTGGTAGCCTCTTGGTAGGATTTCTTTAAATTCCGGTAGAATTTCATCTAAAATGATTCTAAATTTCTTTATCATATCTAAGAATCCGATATTGGCAATTTTATACATTTCCTATAGCACTCAAGCCTCTCTTCTTTCAATCCTACATTAGTCTGATTTCAACCAAGTGCTTTCTTAAGCCTCTTTAAGCTCCATCCCTCTCTTAGATAAGCAACTCGCGATTATTATATTTTTAGCCGATCTGGGTTTGCTATTTCTCGTTTGGTTTGGGAAAATCCAAAATGAAATTGATAAGTTTTGGCAAGAAAAATTCAAGCCTGATTTTTTATCATTTCCAGCGAACGAGGTAAAAATAACAAGAGCGGAAATGGAAAGAGTTCATTTGCTCTACCAATATTTAGCTCTCGCCTCGAGTTTTTTTCACGATGTTTTTTGTTATTTTTGTTTACGAATTAATCGAACTATACCGTTATTATAAAAAACGATGCCTTGTTTCTGAAGCCTCTTGAGGTTTTTGTAAATGCTGTAAATGTTTACGTTTGTTAATTGGAAGATTTCTCTAATTGTTGCTTGTTGTTTTTCGCTTAAGAATTTTCAAAATATCTCCTTGAGCCATTAAATCACCTTATGTATTCTTTGTGACTTCCTCCTTTCTTCTCTTTCCCTTCATAGTAGCCAACTCGGTAGTTTATTTTTATTTCCCTTCTTATCTCCCCAGTATCGCTGTCGTGATATTCTATATCTGTTATTATTACTTCAGTTGACTTCTCAATTTGCTTCTCATATTTTTTCAAAATCTTTTTGACAGCTTCGACAGCCATACTAACCACGCAGGGCTTCTCCAAATTCTCTGAGTTTTATGAATCTCCTCAGCGCCTCATTAACAGTTTCTCGGACTTCTTCTTCTGTAAAGTTGAAATAAATTGTTTCTGTCTTATTGTTTACAGCATCGTGAAGTATTAATTTCGCGCAGCTCAATCCAGTTAGCTCGCTGTAGATAAGTAGTTGCAGTCTTCCCCTTTCTTTCTGTATCTCTCTTGTTCTCTCCGTTTTGTACGTTTTTAACTCTTCAACACAAGCTTCTTTGTAATTAATCTTATCTGGAGTTCCTATCACTTCTATCAAGTAGTTTCCAATCGTGTAATACCTTTTGAACGTTTCCCCGCCAGTATACCCAAGTTTTAGATGTATCGCGCTTCCATTTTCATAGTTTTTTCTGTAATGTGTTTGTGTTAGTATCTTTTCAGGAGAATAAAGCAGGTCAACTAATGTATGAACTCCAACCCTATAATGCTTCATGTTCATTCGACACCACCTTCAAAAATTTCATAATTTTTTGGGTCATGTAACTGAGGGCTAGTTCTATACTCCGTCAATCTTTTACTAAGTCTTTCAAGAAATCTTCCAGGAGTATCCTCTCCTCTTATATCAAAAATAAGTTTTCTTAGAAGATCCTTTCTCTTTTCTTCACCACATTTTGCCTCTATTATAGATTTTCCTATAGCAAAAGACCATCTAAAAAATTTTTCAAACATAATAGATAATTTACCTATATTTTTTTAAAGCTTTGTTATACAGTCGTAACTCAATCGCGAAGCTTTATAAACGCCAAAACCTCTTTTCCTTAGATTTTCCTCTACAAATGAATATCTTTCTAAATATTCGACTTCGACCTCTGTTTCTATTCCTTCATTTTTTAGTTTCTCTTTAATTTTTCTTAGACCATTGTCCCCAAAAATTTCATACATAATAGCAGGCCAAGCTACTATACCGTTCTTTTTCAAATTCTTAAGAGCTTCAACAGGGTAAGTAAAATACTCTTTCTTAGCACCAGAAACCTTTTCAAAAGAATCTTCATCCCAACCTTTAATCGAAATTCTTACGAAAATGAAGTTTTTGAATTCCTTTAAATTTTTTATCAGCTCAGGATAATATCCGAGAATTAATCCATTTGTTTCTATAATGAATTCAAACCTTCTAAACTTTCTAAACTTTTCTTTTATTAACTCAAGAATTCTTAAAAGATGAGAAAATGAGCTACTGCCAAGTATTGGCTCTCCTCCGCTTACTCTAAATTTATTACAATTCTTTCTTTCAGCTATTCTAATTAACTTTTCAACAACTTCTTCTGGAGAGAAAAACTCTCCAAAATTTTCCGGTTTTAAATTTCTAAAATAGTTCCAACAATAAGCACAAAGAAAGCAACAACCAATTGTGTCTGCAGTTACAATTCCTCCATAATATGGGGCAAATCTAAAACGATAATACTTTCTTTTGTTATTCTTCATCACAATTTTTTCAACGGCTTCAGCTCTTTCTACTGGATTAAAAGGAAATTCCATAAATTATTTTTCCTCATACGTATATTCCCAGTAGTTAGTTTCTATTTTTTCAGGTTTGAAGTACTTCATCGCAACCTTCAGACCTTCCATAACATCTGATTCTTCTTTACATGTCACTATTTCTAAATCTATTAATTCATGTTCAGGCCAGGTGTGAATTGCTATATGGCTCTCAGCAATCAAATAAAGCATGCTTAAGCCATGCGGATTGAATTTGAAAGATAGTTTATCGATAAACGTCATGCTCAATTTTTTAACGATTTCATCAAGAACTTTTTTAACAAAAGACTCATCACTAAACAAACTTTTATCTATTCTGCAGTTTTCCAACTTTGCATTTAGGTGTTTTACCTTCATTTTCTTGTGAACTGCCCATGGCTCCCAAAGTCTCCTAATTTTTTATTAAATTTCTTAACTTAAATTTTTTCTTTCACACGTAAGAGTAAATACTTTTCTCTCTTAAAGTTTTCTTAACTTTTCCAACATACTCTAATACATAAAGCGCTGCAAAGGATACTTCTTTCCCTCTAATGTTAACGCCCAATCTCTTCATTTTCTTGTAAATAAGTTTATCCTCTTTATGATAAGGATAAAAACCATAGGAGATGGTAGAAGGAAGGACTTCTTTTATTACAAGATTTAAGTTAGCAATTTCTCTTTGAAGATGAACGAATCTCTTTCCAATAGCATCGTTTCCTAGAACCAGAAAAATAATTCCTCCTTCCTTTCCCATAAGTTTCGATGCAAACCTAACAAATTGAGTGGAACCAGGAAGATTATAAGGTGGGTTTGTATAACAACCGTAAAAGCTTCCAATTTTTTTTGGTTTTAAAACATCCGCCTCCAATGTAACGATGTCTATATTTCTTTTTTTACATATTTCCTCAATCTCAGAAAGTAAGTCTTTATCTTTGTCAAGAGAAAATGTTGGCACGTTAAAGATTATTTTAAAAGGAATGGAGAGAAAATCGTCATCACCGAGAAAAGCGAAATTTAGCTTTGCAGGAAAATAGTAAGATATTTTGGATAGCAATGAGACTGCAGATTTTGTTGTTATAGGAATTTGGTCATAATTTGCCTTCCATTTGAATTTGCTATTTCTATTCAAATTATAAAGTAAAGGCTTACTCAAATCAATTTTCATTCTTAAGCCTCTTTGAAGCTTGGTTATTATCTCTTTCTCGCTTAGCGGTTTAATGAAAAAAGAATCAAATTTTTCCCTAAAAATTACTTTATCTTTTCTTAGCTTGATTAAATTCTTATTCAAAAGAAAACTTAAGATTTCAAAACCAAACCAAATATCTTCATTATACTTCTTAATTACCTCGAAAACGCTTCTGCTAAAGTAAAGAGTTCTTAGAATATCCAAGAAAGTGAAAAATGTCTTTAGTCTGAAGTTGAGAAATATTTCCTCTACTTTTTTCTCTGGTAACTTTACATTCCCTATCCAATGTTTATAATTTTCTTTCAGCTGCTCTTTTCCAAACCCTTTATATTCTTCATACAGCTTTCTGAAAAACGAAAAATTTTCATCACTCATAAATTAGATATGGTGGAGAAAATAAATCCTGAACTACTATACCTAAGACCAGATGCAATTTATGCATTCGAAGATGAGAACGTAAAAAAAGTTTTGAAGAGATATATTAATATTGTTAACAATAAGCTCCCTGCCAATTTTCTTCTTTTAAAAAGTTTTGAAGTAGAAATACCAAAGAGCGCAAGTTTAGAAGAACTTTGGAAGCTGCATGATAATCTAATAAAAGAATTTAAAGAAGGCAAAATTGAAAGAATGAGATTTTATAAAACAAATCTCTTAACTCTTAAAAAACTCATAGCAAATGAAATCGTAAAAGAATGTCAACTATGTGAATGGAAATGCAAAGTTGATAGAACTAAAGGGCAAAAAGGTTTTTGTCAAGTTGGAAATGAAATTAGAATTTCTTCAGAATTCATCCACATGGGAGAAGAGAGTTTTATTACTCCTTCTCACACAATATTCTTTTGGTCTTGTAATATGCAATGTATTTTCTGCCAAAATTATACCATAAGTTATCGATTAGAAAAAGGCGAGACAATTGAACCGAAAGTATTAGCAAAGATTATAGAAAAGAGAAGAAGAGAAGGGTGTAGAAATGTGAATTTAGTCGGTGGGGAACCTACTCCATATTTAAACAAAATTTTAGAAGTTTTTGAGCATGTAAACGAAAATGTTCCAATCGTTTGGAATAGCAACATGTATATGAGTGAAATTTCTATGAAGCTTTTGGACGGTTTCGTCGATGTTTATTTGACAGACTTTAAATTTGGACCTGGAAAATGTTCTGAAGAGCTAACTAAAGTGAAAAATTATTGGAGTGTTGTAACAAGAAATCATTTAATTGCTAGTAGGCAAGCTGAAGTTGTTATAAGACATTTAATTTTGCCAAGCCACGTTGAATGCTGCACTTTTCCCATTTTAGAGTGGATTTCAAAGAATCTAGGTAGAAATTGCATAGTTAACATAATGGATCAGTACTACCCTTGTTTCAAAGCTTTAGAAAACGAAAAGATAAACAGAAGGATAACGAAAGAAGAGCATGAAAAGACATTAGATAAAGCTGGAGAACTTGGGTTAATTGTAAAGGGATGAAGGATGACAAACAAAATACTTGTTCTTTTAATTTTCTCTTCTCTTGCAATAATATCCTTATTCTTTTTATTTCAGAACTTCAGCAATTTATTTCCAACTCAAGAAGAATATCAATTCAATCAAACGGTAAAAGAATTTTCTCCACTTATAGAATTTAAAATAGAAAATGAGAGTTTAAAGAAAGCAGAAGCAACTTTAATTTCATATAAATCTGAAATTTGCCCAAAAAATTATCCAATATTTTGCAGAGGTTCTTGTTACCAAAAATGTGAAATTGGATATTTGGAATGCTACGAGAACAAAACTGGAAAATGTATATATTATCAGCCAAATGTCAGCTATCTATACGATAAACTAATCAAAGCTTTTGTAAATTATGATTGTGAGGATAAAATAGACTCAGAAAGCTTGAAAAGTTTTACAATTTCTATTTTGCCAAATTACGGAGCTTCGGCTTTTCCTTACCTTCTATACAACTTTAAAATTTACAATTGGATAAAAGAAAACATAAGATACTTGCCAGGAAGCTATTCAGAAGCTATGTTACCAACAAAAACTCTCGAGTTGAAAGCTGGGAAGTGCGACGATCAAGCTATACTTTTTGCTTCTATGAGTGCATCAATTGGAAGCGTTGTTAGAGTAAGATATGTTGAAGGTTGTCAGCATGCTTGGAGCGAAGTTTTCTTCCCGACAAGAAATGTTGAAGAGGTGATCAATGAGCTTTCATTCTATTCAAACGAAAAAGAATTTCAATATTTTGAAGTTGAAGATGGAATTTGGATACCATTCGATACCACATACAAAGTTGGAAGAATTGTTGATGATTGTTTAAATGCACTAAACACTTCAACAGTAAAATACTATTGCAAGAATCCATGCAAAAAAGAGTACCCATTTTACTACAATGGCTCTTGTTATTCTAGGTGTCCAGGAGGTACGGGAATTGGAAGTAAAAATTATCTTTGCTTAGAATGTTCAAATGAGTATCCCTTCACTTATAATAACAAATGTGTTAACGCTTGTCCTATTGGAACTGGGCTTGCTTCAGATAACAAAACTTGTTTAGAATGTCCTCCAGGTTATCAAACTTATAATAATATCTGCGTAACTTGTCCTGAAGGTTTCTACGTTGGAAAAGACGGAAAATGCTACAGGAAGCTTTAGCTTTAAATTAAGAGAAATAAAAACAACCTATGAAACTTAAGGATAAAGTCGCAATAATAACTGGCGCTGGTCAAGGAATAGGAAAAGAAATCGCCCTTGCTTTTGCGAGAGAAGGAGCAAAAGTTGTAGTAACTGATATAACAGGTAAAGAGAAAGAAGTGGCTGAAGAGATAAAGAAAATGGGAAGAGAAGCAATTGCAATAAAGGTAGATGTTTCTAAGATGGAAGATGCGAAGAAAATGGCTGAAGAAACTTTAAGAGCTTTTGGTAGAATAGACATACTAGTAAACAATGCAGGAATCTATCCATTCAAACCTTTTGTTGAGATGACAGAAAGCGATTGGGATAAAGTTATTAACGTAAATCTTAAAGGAACTTTCAATTGCACAAAGGCTGTCGTTGAAACGATGATAAAACAAAAATATGGAAAAATAATCAACATAACTTCAATTGCCGGAACTGTTGTTGGATTTCCACAATTGACTCATTATTGCGCTAGTAAAGGAGGAATGAGTGGTTTTACAAGAGCTTTAGCTTTAGAGTTAGCACCTTACGGAATAAACGTTAATGCAATAGCCCCAGGCCCAATAGAAACTCCTGGAACCATGGCTCTAGGAAAGGAGCTTTATGAAAATATCAAAAAAACAATTCCAATTGGAAGATGGGGTAAGCCAGAAGATATAGCAAACTTGGCAGTATTTTTAGCTTCAGACGAATCTAGCAATATAACAGGGCAGGTTATAATAAGTGATGGAGGATACACGATACAGTAAAATCTTGATCTACTTTTTTTTCTTTTTTGTTATATTTTATATTTTAATTGTATGTTGTAGCCTTTGAAAAATCCAGCAACAAATCCTAGAGTAGCACCAACTTTGTCCAAATTTCCCGTGAAATAGTTTGTGTGAAACATAGTATTTAGTGTATCTGAAATAGCAGTATTAAGATATGGTATATGATCTAAGATTTCTCCAAAAAGAGCACCAACAAATGCTCCTAGTGTCGCATTTAAAAATACAAGTCCTGCTCCTATAGCAACTAATACTATTCCTGTACCAACATATTTCTTAAACCTTTTTTTTAAATTGTTCTTTAAATCACTTAAATATGGTGTTATACTACCTGAAACACCGCTCCTTTTTCTATTCTCATAATTCTGTTTATTATCCGACATATATGACTCTATGTACATATAATTATGTACTTGTTTAAAGGATTTAAAGACTGATAAAAATTGAGCCCTCTATCAAAAGCGTCAAAAAGATGTACATATCCCAAAAAGAATTCGCCCCCGCCGGGATTCGAACCCGGGTCTCAGGCGTGACAGGCCTGCATCCTAGGCCACTAGACGACGAGGGCATCTATAATTTTAAGTCTCCTTCGAAGTTAAATCTTTTGTAAAAAATAAATTCGGTTGGCGGCGACGTGAATTTCCCGCTCCATGCGGAGCAGTACTTTCCACACCTCCGGGAGGCTTAACTTCCGGGATCGGAACGAGACCGGGTGTTTCCCTCCCGATCTGGCCGCCAACCAATATATTTTTATCACTTGCTTTTATAAAACTATGCTGTAGAGTAAAGCTATATGTTTCAAGTTTACAATTCCTATAATGGAGAAAAAAATGAACCATAAAAGAGTAAACGATAACAAGGAAATAGAAGTAAACAAGTTAAGCTTTCTTATAAAATGTTTTAAGCAGTTGTGATTGTATGAACGAAGAAAGAGAAAGAAAGGAAATGATAATTAAATACTCGGAGTTACAAGCAAAGCTAGAAGCTCTTTTGAAAGAAAGAAATGAAATACTGGAAAAGATAGAGGAGATAGAAGATACACTATCCTCTCTAGAAGAGCTTAAAGAAAATGTCGACTCTCTATTTTCTGTTGGGAGTGGAGTTTACTGTTGGGGAAAAGTAATGAAAGAGAGATTTTTAGTTAGCATAGGTGCTAGAGTTTTAGTTGAGGTAGATAAGAAAGATGTAGTTAACATCCTTAGAAAAAGAGAAGACACGCTAAAGAGTGCTATAAAGGAAATAGAGAAAGAAATAGAAAACATTGTCTCCCAACAAAAGAAATTAGCAGAAGGAATTAAGAAGGGAAGTTAAATGTTTGAGGTTCTGAAAAAGAAACTGAAAGAATTAACAGAGAAAATTTTAGGAAAAGGTGTTGAAGCAGAAAGTCGAAGTGAAGAAGAGAAAAAAGCTGAGAAAGATAAGAGGTTTTTTCTAACGCTTAAAGAAGGTATAATAAAAAGAGTTATAGAGAAAAAGCTAACTCGTGAAGAATTGGAAGCTATATTAAGTGATTTAGAAATAAGCCTTATTGAAGCTGATGTTGCCTACGAAATTGCTAGGAACTTGAAAGAAAGTTTAATAAAAGAACTAGACGGAAAAGAGGTAAAAAGAGGTAGGGAAAAGGAAATAGTGATTGAAGCAATAAGAAGAAGTTTAAATGAAATCTTAGACCTGCCAAAAATTAGTTTAGAAGATGAAATAAGGAGAAAAAGACCCTATTTAATTGTGTTCTTTGGCTTTAATGGTTCTGGTAAAACGACGACAATTGCCAAGGTAGCTAATCTGTTGATAAAAAAAGGATTTAGTTGTGTGTTAGCTGCCGGAGATACTTTTAGAGCGGCCTCAATTGAACAATTGGAAGAGCATGCTAAAAGAATTGGGGTACCAATTATAAAGCAAAAGTATGGAGCTGATCCTGCTGCAGTAATTTTTGATGCAAGAAAGTATGCTGAAGCTAAGAAAATAGATGTTGTTCTCGCTGATACTGCAGGCAGAAGTTATACAAATGAAAACCTTATGGAGGAATTAAAGAAAATTGTGAGAGTTAATAAGCCTGATTTAAAGGTTTTAGTTATAGATAGTTTAACTGGAAATGATGCTGTAAATCAAGCAAAGTTCTTCAACGAAATTGGAGTTGATGCTGTAGTTTTCACGAAGCTTGATGTTAATGAAAAAGGTGGAGCAATACTATCTGTTTCTTACCTACTTAAAAAACCGATACTTTTTGTTTGCGATGGGCAAAACTATGAAGACATAAAGTATTTTGATAAAGAAGAGTTTTTGAATAACTTGTTAGGTTTTTAAAGAGAATAAATTGTTAGAAGGAAATGTTGATTTATGTTAGAACTATTCTCTGAGGGACTGAAAAACGCAATAAGAAAAATAATTGGAAAAAGTAGTGTCGATGAAAAAGCTGTAGAAGAATTTTTAAAAGAACTAAGAATTATCTTTTTACAGTCTGATGTTGATGTAGAGATAACAAATAACTTTATCGAGACTGTAAGGAGAAAGGTGTTAAAGGAAAAAATTCCAGAAGGATTGACGCTTAAAGAATATTTGATAAAGGTAGTTTATGATGAGTTAGTCTCAATTCTTGGAAAAGAAGCAACAGATATAAAAGGAAAAAAAATAATGTTGGTTGGTCTTTTTGGAAGCGGGAAAACAACAACAGCTGGAAAACTTGCATATTATTTAAAAAAGAGAGGTAAAGTTGCTCTTGTTGGATTGGATTACCATAGGCCAGCAGCTCCTGAACAATTGAAGCAAATTGCCGAAAAGATAAATATAAAAATTTTGATTGGTAAAGACGCTTTTGAGGTAGCAAAAAAGAGTTTAGAGAAGTTCAAAGACTATGATTACGTTATTTACGATACTGCAGGTAGAGATGCCTTAAACGAAGAATTAGCGAATGAACTCAAGAAATTAGAAGAGATAATAAAGCCCGATGAAGTTCTATTGGTTTTACCTGCTGACATAGGAAAGGTAGCAAGAAAACAGGCTGAAGAATTCAATAAACTTGTTGGAATAACTGGAATTATAATAACAAAGATGGACTCTTCAGCAAAAGGTGGCGCAGCAATAGCTGCTTGTAGTGTGACTGGTGCAAAAGTTAAGTTTATAGGTGTTGGTGAAAAAATTGACGCTTTTGAGAAATATGATCCGAAAAGATTTGTTTCTAGAATGCTTGGTCTTGGTGATCTAGAGACTTTACTTGAGAAAGCAAGAGAAGTTGTTAAGCCTGAAAAGGTTGAAAAAATTGTAGAAGGGGAATTTACTCTTGAAGACTTTATCGAACAAATCGAATCAATAAGAAGCATGGGTCCGCTATCGAACATAATATCAATGATTCCAGGATTAAGTTTACCGAAAGACTTGCTAAAGCAGCAAGAAGAGAAAATGAAAAAATGGAAATATATGATGCAATCCATGACACCAGAAGAAAGAAAAAATCCAGAAATAATAAACGAGAGTAGAATAAGGAGAATTGCTAAGGGGAGTGGAACGAAAGAAGAAGAAGTTAGAGAACTTTTAGACCAATATTTCAAGATGAAAAAACTCATGAAAAGTATGGGTGGAATAAAAGG
>Ga0326760_1000059_pt1 | contig 62673 bp, 66 predicted proteins | sample GCREP_S_FD_207668 | JGI IMG/M metagenome (GOLD analysis project Ga0326760, IMG submission 207668) | Hot spring sediment microbial communities from Geyser Creek Basin, Yellowstone National Park, WY, United States - GCR.EP_S | ecosystem: Environmental > Aquatic > Thermal springs > Near-boiling... | reverse complement strand
GTCTCCGGGAAGAGCCTGGAAGAGGCCGCGGCCGAGTCCGGCTTAGGCGTGGCTGAGGCCAGGAGGAGCTTGAGGAGGGTGCTTAAAGTGCTGAGAAGCCTTGGGGCCATCCGCGATGGGGCCTAGCCGAGCAAGGGAGTACGCGTGTGGCGACTTCCGCGTCAGGCTGAGCGAGGAAGACGACGCCTACTGTGTCGAGTTCTCCGAGCAGCTGAAGGGGCTCTGCCCCCACGTGGTGCTGATTCTCCACGAGCGCTGCACGAGTAGGGGGGAGTTCGCCCGGCGCTTCGGCAGCGCGGAAGGCTTTATCGAGGAGCTCGTCTCCGAGTGCCCCGAACTAGGGCGTCGCGCCAGCCTGCGCGCAACCGCGGACGGCTTGAGGCAGCAGGGGTGGGCCGTGCACGCCGGTGAGGATCTCGTGGAGGCGTTTCTCGCACGCGGCACACTAGTCGTGGAGGCGCGCGTCAAGCCCCTCTCACCAGTATTCTCTGAGCTCTCGGTGAAGATTAGGGTGTACCCGGGCAGCCTCCAGGAGGCCTTGGACATGAGGTACTTGCTGCTATCGCTGGGCCTGCGGGTGGACAGCCTGCTCCCAGTGCTCGCCGCCAGCGCGCTGGAGGAGCGCCTTTTCAACTGCCGGGTGCAGGAGGTGCTGGCCAGCCTGGTCGAGCGGGTTGAGCGCGCGATTAAGCGTTTTTAAACAGCGGTTGCCGGAGATGAGGTGGCGCGTGGCTGGCGGCGGTGGCCCATGCTCCTGGCTGTGATCGCGCACAGGGACCTGGACGGCCTCGTCTCGGCAGCCGTGATCATATCGAGCAGGGTGTCCAGCAACCCCGAGGCTAAGTACCGGCTTGGCTTCGCGCAGCCGCACGAGCTGCCGAGAGTGCTCGCGGAGGTCGCTGCCCTGTCTCCGCCCCCCGACGAGCTGTTCATAGTCGACGTGGCGGCTGACAGCTCCACGTGGTACGAAACCCGCAGCTCCCTCGAGAGGTTAGTCTCAGCAGGCATCAAGGTGACGTGGGTCGACCACCACCCCTCGACCCTCAGGAGGGTTGAGGAGCTGGGGAGGCTCGGGGTTGTGACTGTTGTGGAGGAGGCGGGCTCAGCGGCGACGCTCGTCAGAAGGCTTCTGCCGCAGACGCAGGACCCTGAGTTCTTCGAGAAGCTCGTCAGGGTGGCTGAGGCCTTCGATAACGCGGAGGCCCTCGAGGAGCCGCTTGCGTCAGCCCTGGAGGTGCTTGCCGACGCCCTGGCCCTCGAGCCCACCGACGACACCTTCCGGAGGCAGGTGGTGGCGGTCTGGCTGAGGAACAGGGTGCTCGTCCCAGAGGACGCGGTGATGAGGAGCGAGGAGGCAGCAAAGGTCTTCGAGGACCTGCTCCGGAGGGCTCAGAGCAGCGTGGTGCTTGAGACAGAGCGCGTAAGGGTCATAGACCTCAGGCCTGTGAGGGTCCGGGGCTTCGCGGGTAAGCTTCTCTCTAGGCAGGTCGCCGAGGCGGGGAAGGTCGTGGCAGTGGTGTTCAGGCTGGGCAGCCACAGCGCGGTCATAACAGCTAGAGCGCCTCCAAGCTGGAACGTGAACCTGGACAGGCTTTTTGAGAGGCTCGCGGCCAAGTACGGCGGCAGCGGTGGGGGGCACGCGAGAGCAGCCTCGCTGAGGGTCCCGCTAGCCTACGCGGACCGCGTTGTAGAGGAGCTCCGCGCGGCTCTCGAGCGCTAGCTTATAGACACGCGCTTGATCGCAGGGTGCTGCAGGATCTTGCTGATCACCCCCTCGGGTATGTCCTGCGACACGACGACGTACATCTTCGGCTCCTCGTAGATATTCGGGTCCTCGGCGATCACTTGGAGTATGTTAATCCCCCTCTCGGCGAGCGCCGAGGAAACCCAGGCGAGAATCCCCGGCCTATCCTCGTGGATCTCGACGACCAGACAGCGGTACCCTAGCACCCTTGCAACACTCACCAGGGAGGGTCCTGCAGGCCTGAGCTTCTCGAAGAACTCCCTCAGCACGGGGTCCGAGGACACCGCCCTGAGGGTCTCTAGCACAGTCCTCCTATCAACCCCGGCCTCCTCGGCTATGGATTTCAGCGACACCTTCACCTTCTCCCCCACGTAGACCCCATCACCCCTCGCGCTGAGACCGTACCTCAGGAGGAGCTTGACAACCCTAAGCCTCTTCTCCTTACTCCCGAGAACGCTCCTGACTCTTTCCCAGAACCCCCTCTCCACACCGAATTCGGAGCTGCTTGCTTTACATAAACTCAGCGCTAACCCGCTCGGTGGAGCTTCCCCCTGAGGCGGCAGCAACATTTATATACGTGTTTCATCAAAACGAGGCATGCGTGAACAAAAAATGACAAAAAAGTACACTCTAGGTGAGGACGAGCTGCCGCGGGAGTGGTACAACGTAGTGCCAGACCTCCCGGAGCCCCTACCTCCCCTGCTCAACCCAGCGACCGGGGAGCCCCTGCCGCCAGAGGCCTTCGAGAGGCTCTTCCCCCGCGAGCTGGTCAGGCAGGAGTTCTCCGGGGAGCGCTTCATCCCAATACCCGAGGAGCTCCTGGAGGTTTACAGGCTCTGGAGACCCACTCCCCTCATCCGCGCGGAGAGGCTTGAGAGAGCGCTGAGGACCCCCGCGAGGATATACTACAAGTACGAGGGGGTTTCACCCCCCGGTAGCCACAAGCCCAACACCGCTGTCGCGCAGGCTTACTACAACGTCAGGGAGGGGGTTGAGCGCCTCACAACGGAGACTGGGGCGGGGCAGTGGGGCAGCGCGCTCGCCTTCGCCACCAACCTCTTCGGGCTGAAGTGCACAGTCTACATGGTTCGGGCTAGCTACGAGCAGAAGCCCTACAGGAGGGTCCTCATGCACCTGTGGGGGGCCGAGGTTGTGCCGTCGCCAAGCCCCAGGACGGAGTCCGGGCGCAAGATCCTGGAGCAGGATCCGAACCACCCGGGCAGCCTCGGCATAGCGATCAGCGAGGCCATCGAGGACGCTGTGAGCCACGAGGGCACCAAGTACAGCCTCGGCAGCGTCCTGAACCACGTGCTACTCCACCAGACGATCATCGGGCTGGAGGCGGCGAGGCAGATGGAGGAGGCGGGGGACTTCCCCGACTACGTTGTAGGCTGCGTTGGGGGAGGCAGCAACTTCGCTGGTCTCGCGTACCCCTTCTACTACCTGAAGGTCTCCGGGAAGGCCCCCAAGGATACCCGCTTCATAGCAGTCGAGCCCACGGCCTGCCCATCCATGACGAAGGGCGTGTACACTTACGACTTCGGGGACACCGCCCGCCTGACGCCCCTGCTGAAGATGTACACCCTCGGCCACGACTACGTGCCTCCTCCGATACACGCGGGAGGCCTCCGGTACCACGGCGCAGCACCCACGCTGAGCCTCCTCGTCAAGCACGGCCTCTTCGAGTCAGTCGCGTACAACCAGGTGGAGGTCTTCGAGGCCGCGACGCTCTTCGCCAGGACCGAGGGGTTCGTGCCCGCGCCCGAGAGCGCGCACGCCGTTAAGGCCGTGATCGACCTCGCCCTGGAGGCGAAGCGCAGGAGCGAGGAAGTAGTCATACTCTTCAACCTGAGTGGGCACGGACTGCTCGACCTGCGAGCCTACCAGGAGTTCTTCGAGGGTGTGCTACCGCCCTACGAGTACCCAAGGGAGAAGGTCGAGGAGAGTATAGCCAAGCTGAAGGCGCTTCTCGCCAAGCGCGGCATCACGGTGTGAATTGTTTTTTTACCTACCCTCCCTCCCCTATTCTCGTGCGCGAAGCACTAGCGAGCGCCCCGGGGAAGGTCATCCTTTTCGGCGAGCACTTCGTTGTGGAGGGCCAGCCGGCGATCGCCGTAGCGGTATCGCTCAGGGCTAGAGTCGCTGCCAGGCCCGTGGACGAGCCACGCATCACAGTGAGCTCCGCGAACCTGGGTGTCCAGCAGGACTTCAACCCCCAGAGCCCGGACAGGAGCAGCCCCCTCTACCCCATTGCTCACGCAGCTGTGCTGACCATGGAGGAGCTTGGCACCAGGAGAGGGCTTCAGATCCGCGTTAACTCCTCCATCCCGCCGGCCGCGGGGATGGGCAGCTCGGCGGCGGTCGCTGTGGCGACGGTGAGGGCGGTGGCCGCCGCGCTGGGGCACGACCTGGAGAAGGAGAGGATCTCCAGGATAGCCTTCGAAGCCGAGAAGCTCGTGCACGGGAAGCCCAGTGGCATCGACAACACCGTGGCGACGTACGGCGGCGCCATAGCCTACAGGAGGGGTGAGGGCTTCCTAGAGCTGGAGGTGGACTTCTCCCCTGTCTCCCTTGTGCTCGCCGACACCGGGAAGCCCCGGCGCACGGGCGAGCTCGTGCAGAGGGTGCTGAGCCTTAAGGCAGCGTTCCCCCAGGTTCTCGAGCCGCTGTACTACGCTGCGGGCAGACTGGCGGTGGAGGCGGCTAAGATGATGGAAAGGGGGGACTTCGAGGCGGTCGGGGTGCTGATGAACGTGAATCACGGCCTTCTCTCCGCCATAGGGGTTTCGACAGCGGAGATCGAGCAGCTGGTCTACGCCGCGAGGCAGGCCGGCGCCCTCGGCGCCAAGCTGACTGGCGCGGGAGGAGGCGGCTTCATCGTAGCCCTGTGCAGGAGGGAGGACGCTGGAAGAGTGGTCTCAGCCCTCGAGAGGCTGAGCCCCAGAGTCCTCGCGGTCAGCGTCGAGAAAGAGGGGGTGAGGCTCGAATCCTGAACGCTGGAGCCCCGGCCGGGATTCGAACCCGGGACCTTCGCCTCTCTGGTACAGGGCTTCTTTACCAGAGCGACGCTCTACCCACTGAGCTACCGGGGCTCCTCTCAGAGGCTGAAGGGGGATGTTTTATTCTTTACTGCTAGTCGAGGAAGTACTTGACTGTCCTGACCCACGCTAGAGCCTTCTCGACGTTGTCTCTGCCCCTGATGATCGCGCCGTGCTGCGGTACGATGGCCTCTATCTCCAGGCCCTTGACCCGCTCGAGCCACCTCTCAACGGCTCTCACGCTCGGGATGTAGCGCCTGTGGAAGGGCTCCATGTGCTTCACGTGCTCCTCGAAGCTCTCCACGAAGTCGTAGTCCTCGCCCTCGGGTAGGAGGGAGGCGAAGAGGTCCCCGGAGAAGAGGACCTTGGACACTGGGTCGTAGATCTGGAAGTTGCCAGGGGAGTGGAGGAAGTGCGCGGGGATCAGCCTCAGCTCCGACTCGCCGAGCCTTATCGAGCCCCCCTCATCCGGGATCTCCTGCACTCTGTGGCTTATCGAGGTGTCCTGCGGGAAGAAGTGGGGAATGAACCTGGACCAGAGGCGGGGGACGAGTACAACCGCGTTGGGCAGTGAGACGAACCAGCTCGCAGAGGCACCTGTTACATCGGGGTCCTGGTGCGAGAAGAAGATATACTTCACCTTCGGGGCGGGTAGCACCGAGGAGATCTCTGCGACAAGCCTTGAGAAGACTCCTCTCCCGCTCGGATCCGCGAGAAGCCCTTCCCCGCTGTCAACGAAGAGAACCTGATTCGCCTGCACGTGCCCCTTGGGCGTCAGGTGCCGAAACACTACAACCTTGTGATTCCCGCTATCAAACAGCACGATCATATCCAGACGGCATAGCCATTTGAAATTTAAACGTTTCCCTGCCATGCCTAGGCCCGGAGGTACTTCGTTAATCATCGGCGGTGCTGGGTGTTTCGTAAAAACTGTTATTAACTCGGCAACCCCACTGTCCTGGTGTGAGGATAGCTGAGCACCCGATTCTCGAGTTCAAGCGGGAGAACCCCCACACATTCGCTTTCGAAGGGGTGGAGGTAGAGGCGTTCGAGGGAGAGTCCCTAGCCGCGGCGCTGTGGGCTAAGGGGGTTCGCGGGCTGCGCCGCGTGAGCTGGGGCGTCCTGGGGCCCTTCTGCATGATAGGCTACTGCTCTGGCTGCCTAGTTGAGGTGGATGGCAGGAGGACTCGGGCCTGCCTGGAGCCGTCCAGGCCAGGTCTGCGTGTGGGGAGGATCGGGGACTATGTGCCTAAGCTGGCAGCAGAGCAGCCTGGGAAGGCTGAGGAGCTCGAAGTGGACGTGATGGTCGTGGGCTCGGGGCCCGCTGGTCTCTCCGCGGCTATCGTGTCGGGCGAGAGCGGGCTGGATGTGCACGTCTTCGAGAGGCACTTCAGGCCCGGCGGCCAGCTGGTAAAGCAGACGCACAAGTTCTTCGGCTCTGGGGAGCTCTTCGGGGGCCTGAGGGGGTTCCAGATTGCCGAGAGGCTTGTCTCGAGGGCGAGGGAGGTGGGCGTGAGGATCCACACCAGGGCCCCGGTCCTCGGCTACTTCAAGGAAGGCTTCTTCGCCGTGTCGGAGGGAGAGAGGCTCCTCCTCGTCAAGCCCAGGGCGGTCGTTGTCTCGACCGGAGCTGTGGAGCGGCTACTCCCCTTCCCCGGCAACCACCTCCCAGGGGTTATGGGCGCGGGCGCTGCCCAGACGCTGATGAACGAGTACGGGGTGAAGCCGGGGGAGAGGGCGGTCGTCGTCGGCGCAGGCAACGTGGGGCTGATAGTCAGCTACCAGCTGATGCAGGCTGGCGTGCGCGTGCTCGCGGTTGTGGAGGTCATGCCCGAGATAGGCGGCTGGCTTGTCCACGCGGCGAAGATCAGGCGGCTCGGGGTGCCCATCCTCACCAGGCATACCGTGGTGAGGGCTGAGGGCGGTGAGCAGCTCGAGAGGGTGGTTGTGGCGGCTGTTGACGAGCGCATGGAGCCTGTGCCGGGCACTGAAAAGGTCTTTGACGCAGACCTCCTGCTGCTCTCCGTGGGGCTCACGCCGGAGTCCCGCCTCCTCGCTCAGATGGGCGCGAGGATGGTCTGGTCGCCCGAGCTGGGCGGGTACGTCCCCTACAGGAGCGAGTACATGGAGACCAGCATACCGGGCGTCTACGTGGCAGGGGACGCCTCCGGGATCGAGGAGGCCACGACAGCCATCCTGACCGGGCGGGTTGCGGGCTACTCCGCGGCGGTGAGGCTGCTGGGTCCCAGGCGGGACCTCCTCGAGAAGAGGGAGGAGGCGCTGAGGCTCCTAAGGGAGGCCAGGAGGACCCCCTTCTCCGCCAGAGTTGTGAGGGGCCTAGAGAGGGTGATCGTGCGTGTGGCGCAGTAGGGGCTACGTGGAGGTCGAGGAGCTGAAGCAGATGGGCCTCGTGCCGCCACCTGAGAGGATGGAGCGGGGCCCTGTAGCTGTGACTGAGTGCGTCGAGGAGATACCCTGCAACGTTTGCGAGGCGGCGTGCAGGCTCGGCGCGGTGAGCGTGGAGGGCTTGAGGGGTAGGCCGCGCGTGGACTGGGACAGGTGCACTGGCTGCGGTGTCTGCGTGGGCGTGTGCCCCGGCCAGGCGATGTTCGTCGTAAGCCTCGCTGGCGGTGAGGGCAGGGTCACTCTGCCCTACGAGTTTCTCCCGAAGCTAGCTCCGGGGATGCGCGTAAAGCTTCTCAGCAGGAGGGGGGAGGAGCTGGGCGTTGGGGAGGTGGAGAGGGTTTTCGAGGTGAACAAGACCCAGGTGGTCACCGTGAGGGTCCCCGGGGAGCTCGTCATGGAGGTGAGGGCGGTATGGCCCCTCTGAGGAGCCTGGTTTGCTTCTGCGAGGGTGTGACTACCGAGGACGTGGACCGGGCGCTGGAGGAGGGCTTCCGGGACCTCGAGTCGCTGAAGAGGCGGCTCAGGGTGGGCATGGGGCCCTGCCAGGGGCGCTACTGCATACCCATGCTGATCTCCTACCTCAGCAGGAGGCTGGGCGTGCCCCCGGAGAGGCTAGCACCCCCGAGGGTCAGGCCGCCGCTCGAGCCCGTGCCCGCGCGCCTATTCTTGGGTGTTGGTGATGAGGGCTGAGGTGGTTGTGGTAGGCGGTGGTATCACAGGGGTGGCTGTGGCCTACTTCCTGGCGGAGCGGGGCTTCGAGAGGGTGGTGGTCTTCGAGAGGAGCTACCTGGGCTCCGGCTCGACCTTTAAGTGCGCTGGCGGCATAAGAGCGAGCTTCACGAGCAGGGAGCACATAGTCCTTATGAAGCGCAGCATAGAGCTGTGGGGGGAACTCTCCAGGAGGCTTGGCATCAAGTACGCGAGGAGCGGCTACCTGTGGCTCGCAAGCAGGGAGGAGGACCTGGAGAGGTTGAAGCGGTACTCCAGCATCCACAACCAGTTCGGCGTGAGCACGCGCTTCGTGGAGCCGGGCGAGGTCGAGGAGATGGCTCCCGCGCTGGACACCTCGAGGCTTGTGGGAGCACTCTACGACCCCCTGGCCGGCAAGGCCTCACCCTTCGACGCCGTCCACAAGCTCTACCTTGCCTCCCGGGAGATGGGCGTGGAGTACAGGTTCGAGGAGGTCGGGAAGATCCTTGTGGAGGGCGGCGCGGCTAGGGGTGTCGCAAGCAGCGGCGGCATCACGGAGGCAGAGAGCGTAGTCGTCGCGGCCGGGGTCTGGTCCAGGCAGCTGCTGGAACCGCTGGGGGTCTCTCTCCCGGTGGAGCCCGAGCCGCACCACGCCGCTCTGACGGAGGAGTACGGGCGCCTTTTCGACCCCCTGATAATAGACCTCGAGAGCGGCGCGTATGCTGTGCAGACCTTCCACGGGCACGTGCTGATGGGGGTTGAGATCCCCGAGCAGCCCTCCTGGGAGCCTGGCGAGCGGCTGGCGTTCCTCTCCAAGGTTGTCCGCGTGTGGTCGAAGTGGCTGCCCTGGCTCCCCTCTGCGAACATCCTCAGGTACTGGGTGGGGCACTACGAGGTGACCCCCGACCACCACCCCGTGCTGGGGCCCGTAGGCTCCATCGAGAACCTCTTCGTCGCGACGGGCTTCAGCGGCCACGGCTTTATGATGGGGCCCGTGGTGGGCGAGGAGCTCGCCAGCTGGGTGGCGAGCGGGGCGCCTCGGACCGAGGAGGCGGCGCACCTCACCCTGAGGAGGTTCGAGGAGGGGAGGCTGATAAAGGAGCTCGCAGTCATCGGCTAGCTTTTTATCCTCTCCCCGCTTACCGCGCTGAGCCCCCATGGTGGAGTCCGCGCTGAGAGTTCTCTACGTGGTGGCTGCCAAGCTGCTGAGGCGCAAGCTGGGCCTCGCTGACGCGGGCGACCCCGACGGTGTGGTGAGCGCAGCTCTCTTCAAGCGGCGCTACCCCAGCGGTCTCGTCGTCCTCGCGTACCCCTCAAGCGTCCAGAGGAACCCGCTCTACAGGCTCGTAAAGTGGGACTTCGTGGCTGACCTCCCCTGCCCCGGGCGCGTCAGGGTCTACGCGGACCACCACGTAACGAACAGGCCGTGCGCGGAGAAGTCCTTCCACGACCCCAGCGCCCCAGCCGCGGCACTGCTAGCCCTCGAGGCCCTGGGCCTGTCGGGCGATCCGGAGGCGCGCAGGCTGGCCGAGCTCGCCGTCGAGACGGACACCGCTAGCATAACGTCCAGGGAGGCCGAGCTGCTGGAGGCGGCTGTAAAGGGTGCCAGCTACCTGGAGAAGCTCAGGCTCGTCAACAGCCTCGCCAGGATGGGGGTGAGGGCCCTCGAGGAGACGGCGGCGAGGCTGGCCGCGGAGAGGTACTCGGAGAGGAAGAGGAGGACAGAGGAGTTCCTCGAGAAGCTCCCGCCTGAGCGGGTGATCGTCGTCTTCTTCGAGAGGGATCTGGGCCTCTCCCACCGCTACCTGACGATACTGCTGGAGAGGAGGGGGTCGGAGTTCGCCGCCCTCATCGTGCCCAGGAACCCCTTCACGTACAGGGTGTACCTGGGCGCGCAGCGCGGCTCCAGCTTCGACGCATCCCTACTCGCCAAGGCACTCGGCGGAGGTGGGCATGCCTTCGCCGCTGGGGCTATGGTGCGCGGGCTGGGACCCGCCAGGGTGCGCGAGAGGATCCTGGCGCTCCTCCGGGAAATCTACAGGCTTGACAGCGTTCCCGTATACCTCGTTGACAGGGGCGGCAGGGTCTCCAGGCTTCACTCGGACGCCGCCGCGCGGAGAGCTCCTAGCTTCTGAGCGCCTACGGCAGCTCCCTGCGCATGACTAGCGCGTCGGACCCGTCCGCGTAGTACCTCTTCCTAACACCCACCGGCTTGAAGCCCAGGCTCTGCCAAAAGCGCAACCCTGCTGCGTTGCTCACAGACACCTCCAGCCTCACCTCGCCGACACCCAGGGAGCGCAGCTTCCTGAAAGTTTCCTCCATGAGCGCGCGCCCCACGCCCTGCCTGCGGAAGGCCGGGTCGACAGCTATGGAGTGAACATGCCCCACGAGCTCCCCACCTTCCCACTCGACACAGGTGACGGAGTAGCCCACGATCCTCCCCTCGTGCTCAGCGACGAGGAAGAGGTCGCCGCAGCTCTCGTAGAGCTGGACGAACGTGAGCTCATCGAACGCGTCAGAGGGGAAGGAGGAAAGCTCGATCCTCATCACCTCTGGCAGGTCTTCCAGCCTGAACTCTCTCAGTCTCACAGGCACCAGCGCTCTGCTTTAGCTACCCTCGGGCAGTTCGAAAAACCTTCCGGACTGCCTACTGGGGCGCTTACCTTGCCCCGGCGCCTCGCCCAGCCGAGAGGCTCTTCAGAAGTATGACGTCGTCCTCGTAGGCGTAGAGCGGACCCTCGAGCTCGTCGAAAACCCTCTCACCCCGGTAATACGCCGTGTAGCCCAGCCCGGTGAAGAGGCGAAGCGAGGCCGTGTTCGTCGCCTGGGTGCTAGCGGCTACGTAGTCGCAGCCCTGCTCCCTGAACATTTCCTCCGCAGCCTCGACGAGCCTCCTGCCGATCCCCCTCCCCCGGTGCCTGGGGTCAACGGCGATGAAGGCTATCACCCCCACCTTGCCGTAGCCTTCCGCGCGGGTGGTGTAGAGCTCTGCCGCACCGACAACCTCGCCGCCTAACACCGCCACTAGCAGGTCTAGCACGTCCAAGAGCCTCAGGCTCCAGTAGCGGTAGCTCCCCGTGAAGCTCTCCGAGAATATCCTCGCCGCGGCCTCCCTATCCCTCCCAGAGGCTCTCCGCACTACAACGCTCGCGCCGGTCATGGTCAGGCCTTCAGCGCGGCTATGCTCTCGGAGAGCGCCTTTAGGCTCTCCCTCACCGCGAGCTCGAGCGCCCGGTAGTACTCGCGCAGGTAGCCAGGCGTCACGCGCGCTGGAGGCTCCACAGAGGGGAGCATCTCCTCGGTGCCGGGCACCCTCCTCAAGCCCCTGAGGGCTGCGTGGAGGTTGCCGGTGCTCAGCGCGTCGCGGAGGCTGAGGTAGTCATCGATGACGTCGAGGAGGTACGGGTACACGACCTCGCTCTCCACCAGCTCTGTCTCGTAGTGCCCTCGGAACACCGGCCTCGTGAGTGCACGTCGCAGAGCTCTGGCCGTGTGCTCGTCGCTCACCCTGAGCCTGGCTAAGCGCTCGAGAGCCAGCCGCGCCTCCGGGAGGAACTCCACAAGTCTCAGCTTGCTCAGCACGCTGTCCACGAGCGCGCTGTACTTCATGATCCCCCACCTCTCCTTGAGGAACGCCCTGGCTGCCCGCAAAACACTCTCGTAAGCCCTCCCCACGCCCTCCCAGTTCACGTGAGACGGCGTGTCCACGTCGGTGTGGTAGACACCCCAGAGCTCCGGGAACGTGTGGAACGTGGCAGCCGGCACTCCCTTCATCGTAAAGCTGAAGCTGTCGAAGATCACCTGGTCCGGGCCTGTCTCGACGCCTCCGAGGATGCCCGCGAGCCCCTCCATGAGGTCGGGGCCCGAGGCGGACAGCCGCGGCTCAGCACCCCCTAGCACGTCCAGGTTCAGCAGCACCCCGAACTCCTCCAGCAGCCCCCTCCTCTCAAGGTACTCGGCGAAGCTCCTCGAGCCCCACAACCAGTGCCAGGGGCTGTAGCCGGGAGCCCCCGACTCCTCAGCGCCGAAGATGATGTAACCTGCTGAGTCCCGCAGCTCGGAAGCCAGCAGGAGGAGCAGCGAGACCCCTAGGACGTCGTCCGTGAAGCCTGTAAGCCACTTGTCCGCGTGCGCGCTCAGGACAGGCCCTGACAGGTCGCCAGCGTACACTACGGCCGAGCTGGATGAGTGCTCCACCTCGGCTTCAACCAGCACCCTGACCTTCCCTCCCTCGCGCGCCGTCCTGAGCAAGCGCACCCCGTCCTCGAAGCTCACAGCCACCGCGGGCACAGGGGGCGGCGCGCCCGCCGTGAACCTGTAATCGCGCGCGTAGGTGATCACCATCCTCCTCCTTCGCGAGGGGAACCTGTCGTAGAATATCACAGCCTCGGCCCCCCGCCAGACAGCCTCGAGATACTGCCAGCTTGCCTCGTCGAGCTTCCGGTAAAATTTCACCAGGGCGATTTTGCCGTGGAGGTCAAATTTCTCCCACTCCTGCGGCAGCGCCGCCTCGCCCACGTGGACAACCTCGGCCTCGATGTCGCCCGGCGGGGAGTAAGGCAGGGCGACCGCCCTCAGCCTGGAGCTGCCTGCAGTTACTTCGGCGTATTTCTCCCTCCAAGTCATGCACTCGAAGGTGAACTCCTCCACCTCGAGCCCGGCCTTCTCCAGCTCCGCAGCAGCTCTCCCCAGGTATTCCCTTTCCTCCTTTGACCCGGCTACCGCGTCCAGGGGTGGCGCCAGGGACGCCAGCGCCTCGAGCCTGGCTCTGAGCACGAGGGGTTTTCTTGAGCGCAACCTAGATATCCTTTGGCCGCTTCACTCCCGGCCGAGCTGACGTGAAGGAGTACAGGCAGAAGCTGGCCAGGGCTCTCGACCTCATCGACGAGGCGATCGACATCCTGAGGGAGTGCGCGCGGGAGGATAAGGTGCTCGCGGACATGCTCGAGGACGTCCTCTACAACCTGGAGGAGGCGGGGGAGCAGCTCAGTTCGCTTGTCGAAAAGGCGCGCAGCGAGTAAGTTTCGCGGTTTACAAGCAATTGTTTTATCCCGGGAGTCCGCCTGAGCCTTTCGGCACGCAATGCGGACAGCAGCCCAGCGGGGCTCCTGGGTAACCTACGCGACGAGGGAGTACTCGAAGGACGAGGTACTCAGGATACTCAACCCTCTGGTCGCGGAGTGGTTCGACAGGAAGTTCGAAGACCTGACGCCGCCGCAGAAGCTGGGCATATTCCCCATCTACGAGGGCAGGAACGTGCTGATCTCGAGCCCCACGGGCACCGGCAAGACGCTCACAGCCTTCCTCATCGCTCTGAGCGAGCTTTTCGACATGGCCTCTCGAGGCGAGCTCGAGGACAGCGTATACGTGCTCTACGTATCCCCCCTCAGGGCTCTGAACAACGATATCTACAGGAACCTCGAGGAGCCGCTGAAGGAGATCTACGAGCTGGCCGAGCAGAAGGGCCTGAGGATCCCGCAGATACGCCACGTCGTGAGGACGGGCGACACCTCGACCAGCCAGAGGCAGAGCATGCTCAGGAAGCCTCCGCACATCCTAATCACGACGCCGGAGACCCTGGCGATAATCCTCGTTGCTCCCAAGTTCCGGGAGAAGCTGAGGACCGTGCGCTGGGTGATTGTGGACGAGGTCCACAGCCTCGCCGAGAACAAGAGGGGTGTGCACCTGACCCTCTCGCTCGAGAGGCTCAGGGAGCTCGTGGGGAGGGACTTCGTCAGGATAGGGCTATCGGCAACTATCAACCCGCTGGAGGAGGTCGCTCTCTTCCTTGTCGGCTACGACGATGAGGGCAACCCCAGGCCCTGCGTGATCGTGGATGCGAGGTACGCGAAGAAGAAGAGCATACGCGTGGTGACGCCCGTGAGGGACCTCATCCACACGCCCGCGGGCGAGGTGACGGCGGCGATGTACGAGACCCTCTACGAGATCGTGAAGAACAGCAGGACCACGCTGATCTTCACGAACACCAGGAGCGGGACTGAGCGCGTGGTCTTCCACCTGAAGATGCTCGCCAGGAAGCGCGGGGACTTCAGCGAGGACGCGATAGCGGCTCACCACAGCTCCCTCTCGAGGAACGTCAGGCTCGACGTTGAGGAGCGGTTGAAGCGAGGCGAGCTCAAGGCGATCGTGAGCAGCACCTCCCTGGAGCTGGGTATCGACATAGGCTATATCGACGTTGTCGCCCAGGTGGGCTCTCCCAAGAGCGTGACCAGGTGCCTCCAGCGCATAGGCAGGAGCGGCCACAGGCTCCACGAGGTGAGCAAGGGGGTGATGGTCTGCGTTGACCGCGACGACCTGGTGGAAGTCGCGGTGATGGTCAGGGAGGCTTACAGGCACCACCTCGACAGGGTCCATATCCCCAGGAACGCGCTCGACGTCCTTGCCCAGCACATCGTCGGGATGGCTATCGAGAGGAAGTGGAGCGTCGAGGAGGCCTACAGGGTCGTGCGGAGGAGCTACTGCTACCACGACCTGCCGCGGGAGGACTTCCTCAACGTCCTGAAGTACCTGTCCGGCGGCTACGGGGAGCTGGAGGACCACAGGGTGTACGGGAAGATATGGTTCGACCCCGAGGAGGGGGTCTTCGGGAGGCGTGGCAAGTACGCCAGGGTCATATACACGCTAAACGTGGGGACCATACCCGACGAGGTGAGCGTCAGGGTTCTCACTCTCGACAGGAAGTACGTGGGGAACATAGAGGAGGAGTTCCTCGAGAGGCTCGTCCCCGGCGACAGGTTTGTCCTCGGCGGCAAGGTCTACGAGTTTGTAAGGAGCGACGGCCTGGTGGCCTACGTGAAGCCGGCCTTCGAGCAGAAGCCCACCATACCGGCTTGGTTCAGCGAGATGCTGCCCCTCAGCTACGACCTGGCCCTGAAGATCGGGGAGTTCAGGCGTAAGATGTTCGAGTGGCTCACCAGCGGTAAGGACGAGGAGAAGATCAGGGAGTACCTGAGGAGAGAGTGCCACGTGGACGACAACTCGGCGGAGGCGATAATCGGGTACTTCAAGGAGATGCTGCTCTTCCTCAAATCGCTGGGCGTGAAGGAGTTCCCGAGTGACAGGGTGATCCTGGTCGAGAAGTACCTCGACGAGCAGGGCAGGCTGCACCACGTGTTCCACACGCTCTTCGGGAGAAGGACTAACGACGCCCTCTCGCATGCGCTGGCGTACCTGGCGGTTCAGGCCTCCGGGGTGAACGTGGGGGTGGCGGTCCACGACAATGGCTTCGCGATAATCTACCCGCGCGGCGTCCAGCCCAGGGTCACCCTGTCCGACGTTAAGCCTGAGATGCTGGAGGACCTGCTGAAGAGGGCCCTGGCCAACACGGAGCTCATGAGGAGGAGGTTCCGCCACGTGGCCACCCGCGGGCTGATGATCCTGCGGAACTACAAGGGGCACGAGATAAGCGTGGAGAAGCAGCAGATGAACGCCTCGACGCTGCTGAAGGTTGTCAAGAGGTGGGAGGACTTCCCCATACTCAAGGAGACCTACAGGGAGATACTCGAGGACTACATGGACATAGAGCACGCGAGGGAGGTTCTCAGGAAGATAGCCGAGGGCGAGATAAAGCTCGTTGAGCTACCCGTGCTGGACACGCCCAGCCCCTTCGCTTACAACATCGTGCTGGAAGGGCTCAGCGACATCGTCTTAATGGAGGACAAGCGGGCTATGATAGCCAGGTTCCACGAGCAGCTCATGAGAAAGGTGGCGAGCTTGGCGGCAGCTATGCATGCGAAGGCTCAAGGCTGAGCCTCCTCGCAACAGCGCGGTAGGTCGCCCAGGCCAGCCCAGCGCTCAACACCGTGTGGAGGACGTTGAAGACGGCTGTGTACGCGTAGAGTGCTATCACGGAGCCTACGTACTGGAGCGCGTAGCTCAGGAAATGCGGGAAGAACACAAAGAGGTAGAGGTAGTTCATCGCCGTCATCGCTGCCGAGCGCAGCACGGCTGCGCAGAGAACTTTCAACGCGGCGCTTCTCAAGGGAGCTGCCAGGCCTAGAAGCATCGAGATGACCGCCAGCAGCTTCATCGCTGCGTCCACCGGGCTGGACCCCCTGGCGACAAGGCCTAGGTAGTGTATGACCTCTGCCGCTACGCCGTACTTAAGGCCGCAGAAGAAGAACGCGATGGTGACGGGGACTTCTGCAGCGTCGAACTTGAGGTAGGGCAGTACGGGGTAGGGCATCTCGAGCCGCAGTATCGAAAAGCCCAGGGCCAGCGCGGCCATAACCCCCGTGAGGGCTAGCTTCTGAGTTTTCCTCACGGGAGTCGTGCGGGAACTCCCACTTTATAAGCGATTCCCGGGTAAAATCCTCTTGTGAGGCTTCCGGTTAGGGCATGAGTAGAAGTATACTAACACAAGCAGGAGTGCAACGGCGTCTGCTGCTACTACCGCTGCCAAGGTGGCCGGGCTTGCGGCTAGCATGTGCTGGGTTGAGAGGACATTGTAGAGCACGTGGAAAACCGCGGAGAGGTGGAACCCTCTCTTCGACGCGGTTGCGCCCAAGGTCATGCCTAGCAGGAGGTAGTGCGGCACGAGGAGCGCTGAGAGCACGAGTGAGATGGGGTCTCTGAGCGCGAGGTGCGCGAGGGCGAAGTAGAAGGCCTGCATGAGCACCCCCTCCCTCTCCAGCAGGATCCCCCTGAAGAACAGCTCCTCTACAACCCCCGCTACCGCCACAAAGAGTATGGAGGGGGGCGAGGGGTGGTGCTCGGTGAGGGCGAAACGCGCTGTGAGAAGCGCTGAGAGGGCAGCTGACGAGGCGACCACGGCCAGGTCGCCGGCCCTGAGCCTCCTGAGAGGAGGTCTAAGCGCCACGATGCCCGCCCCAGAGTAGGCTAGGAGGACTGCGTAGGCCAGCACCGGCGAGACAAAGTTCGCGAGCAGGGTGAACGCCAGCAGGGCGGCAGGCCAAGCTTGCACCACGTTCTCCGATCGAAGCACAGTGCCGCCAGCGGCTATCGATATATACGGTGTGCGCCCCACACCTTCTGTGAGCAGCCTGGTCAGAAGCCTAAGGCTGGAGCGCGACGAGAAGTCGCAGGCCATGCTCGATGTTCTGAGGGCTCTAGTCGCCTTTGGCGGGTCTCTGTGGCGGAGCGAGCTCTCCTCCTGCATCACGCAGCTGCACGTGGAGGGTCTGGGCTACGAGCTGTCGGGCCGGCTGCTCGATGCGGCGCTGAAGGAGCTGGAGAAGAAGGGTGCTATCTCGATAGTCAAGGCGAAAAGAGCCGTTGAGACCGGTGCCGTGGACGACGAGCTTATCAGGCTGAAGGACGAGAGTGTGCGCGTCGAGCTAGCCGCGGACCCCGTGCTCACCAGATATTTCGACTACTTCCGGGGGGAGCTCGAGAGGGCTCTGAGGGGCTAGCTCTTCCTGTCGGTCTCGCCCTCTCTCGACAGCTTCTCCACGAGCTCCTTCGCGTAGGCGAAGTTTATCTTCCCCTCGCTGACCATTATCTCAACCACCTTGTCTATGAGGTCGCCCGTGGCACCAGCCATTATCGCGAGGTTCCTGGCGTGGAGCCTCATGTGCCCTCTTTGGATGCCCTCAGTCGCGAGCGCACGCAGCGCGGCGAAGTTCTGCGCGAGCCCCACAGCCCCCATAACCTCCGCCAGCTCGGTTGCGCTCTGGACACCTAGGATCTTCAGCGCCACCTTGGCGACCGGGTGCACCCTCGTAGCTCCGCCGATCGTGCCCACGGCCATCGGCATCTCGAGGAAGCCCACTAAGTTGCCGTCCGCGTCCTTCTCCCAGACGCTGAGCGGCTTGTACCTGCCATCCCTGGCGGCGTAAGCGTGAGCGCCGGCCTCTATCGCCCTGTGGTCCTGGGCTGTGGCGAGGGCCACGGCGATGACGCCGTTCATTATGCCCTTGTTGTGCGTGGCTGCGCGGTATGGGTCGGCGGCGGCGAAGGCCCAGGCGTCCACTATCGCGTCCACCACCTCCTCGCCGCCGATGTCTTCCTTGTAGACCTTGACCCATGACCGCACGAGCCTCTTGTCAGCCAGGTTCGAGATTATCCTTAGCAGGACTTTACCTCCGGTGATGCGCTCAATGATTGGTGCGACCTTCTCGGCCATCGTGTTCACAGCGTTCGCGCCCATCGCATCGCGCACATCGACGATCAGGTGGACGACGAGCATGGGCCCCCTAGGCCCCTCGACAACCCTCGCCTCAACGTCGCGGGCGCCCCCACCCACCTTTACCAGCACGGGATCCACCTCGTTCGCCGCCTGTATGATCTCGTCCTTGTGGTCGAGGACCAGGGCCCTGGCGTAGTAGGGCGCCTTGAGCCCTATCACCTGGATCTGCCCTATCATCAGGGGGCCTGTCGCCCTCGACTTTATCCCCCCGTCCCTCCTCATCACCCTAGCAGCGTTGCTCGCAGCGGCCACAACGCTCGCCTCCTCGATGACCATGGGGACGATGTAGTCCTTGCCGTTTATGAGGAAGTTCACGGCAACGGCGAAGGGGTAGCTCATCGCGCCTATCACGTTCTCTATCATCCTGTCAGCAATCGCGGGGTCGAGGTTGCCGAAGTTGCTGAGCAGCCTCACCTCCTCCTCTGTGAGACCGGCGAACTCGGCGACAATCCTCCTCCTCTCCTCGATGGGCTTCTTGTAGAACTCCGGTATGCGCGAGGTTCTCTCCATGGGTATCGCCTCGCCTAGCGGCCTGGGCGATAAAAGGATTATTTTTCGACGAGTGTCAAAGTCCAGCGGAGGGCCTCCCAGCAACATTTTTGGCTTAGTGTGCGCAAGTGCGACTTGAAGGCATGGATGCAGGTGCCCAGGCTGCCTGTGGGTAAGGGCGTGGAGATAGTGGGCCTCGGGCTCTACGTGGAGGAGCTCGGGGCCCTTCTGGTCGCCGACCTGCACCTCGGGTACGAGGAGGCGCTGAGCGAGCAGGGAGTTTTCCTGCCGCCGGTTCAGCTGGCCGAGATCAAGGAGACCCTGGAGGCCATGGTGCGCGAGGTCGGTGCTGGGAGGCTCATCCTTCTTGGCGATGTGAAGCACGAGTTCGGTGATGTAACGAGGCTGGAGTGGAGGGAGACCTTAGAGCTGCTGGAGTTCCTCACCCGCGACCTGGGCCTCAGAGTGGAGGTTGTGAGGGGGAACCACGACAACTACCTCATCCCCATCCTTAAGAGATTGGGGATACCGCTCCACGACCCCTACCTGCTCGAGGCAGGATGGCTCCTCTACCACGGCCACAAGCCCCTCCCCGTGGAGGCCTACACCGAGAAGGTCTCCAACGTGGCCCTGGGCCACGAGCACCCCGCGCTCTTGCTCCGCGACGAGCTCGGAGCGAGAGTCAAGCTGAAGGCCCTCCTTGCCGGGGAGCACGCTGGGAAGAAGGTGTACGTGCTGCCGGCGGTGAGCCCCCTAATGCCCGGGACGGAGGTCAACGTGGAGAGGGAGCTCCTAACCCCCCTGCTGCGTGAGACCGGGCTCGACAGCTTCAGGGTCTACGCGGTGGACATGGAGGCCGGGATATTCGACTTCGGGGAGCTGCGCTTCCTCAAGCTCGCCTCCTCTCCCTCTCTTTTCTGAGCGCTATCACGAAGCCCCTCACCCCTACCACCTCGGCGCTCAGCGCCCTCGCCAGGATCTCGGCAACTTCCTCGCGCGAGAGCCCCGTTGACTCGCGGAAGCTCCTCAGCAGCTTCACCTTCACGACTCCACGCGCTCTGAGAACGTTTTCGATCTCCCTGAGAACCCCCTCTGTGAGCCCCTTCTTGCCGATGTTTACCACAACCACCTCCTTGTCCTGGAATATTTCGCTCGGTCGCACGGCATGCATTGCGGCTCGAGGGGTAAAAAGCATCTCTCTGCGTCCGACAGCGCGCCGCGCTAACCTTTTAGCAGCGCCTCTCACCCCGATAGCAGCTATGGCGTGCAGCGGCAACAGGGTGGTCGTGGACATCTTTGGAAGGGAGGTCAGGGAGGTGTGCCTGGAGGAGGGGGCGACCGTGCGCGACCTCATCAAGGCGCTGGGTCTGAGGGTGAGCGAGGTTGTCGCGGCGGTCAACGGCGAAGTGGTAGCGGAGGACGAGGTCCTGCCTCCTGCGGCCCGCGTGAAGCTGCACTCAGTCGTATCCGGCGGCTAGGTGGGCGGTACGGCCAGGTGCTTTGTGTGCGGTAGGAGGGCTTCGGTCTACGTGTCGTACCTGGGGGAGTACCTCTGCCCCGAGCACTTCGTGGAGTACTTCGAGAGGAGGGTGAGGGAGACCCTGGTCTGGTTCAGGCTTGTTGAGCGAGGTGATAGGGTCGCGGTGGCTGTGAGCGGCGGCAAGGATAGCCTGACCACCCTTTACTTGATGAGGAAGTTCTCGGAGGAGATGGACTTCGAGGTCTTCGGGGTTGCTGTTGATGAGGGTATCGCCGGGTACCGGGAGTACAAGCTGGAGGCTCTGCGAAGCCTCGCCCGCGAGATCGGTGTTGATGTCCACGTGGTTACGTTCAGGGAGCTCTTCGGCCTCACACTCGACGAGGCTGTTGCAGCGCTGAGGGAGCGCGGCTTCGAGGTTAAACCGTGCACTGTGTGTGGTGTCTTCCGGAGGTACGCCCTGAATAGGGCGGCGAGAGAGCTGGGCGCGACCAAGCTCGCGACAGGGCACAACCTTGACGACGAGGTGCAGGTGTTCGCGATGAACCTCATCAAGGCGCACGCCGACGGCATAGTCAGGGAGGGCCTGGTCACAGAGCCTGCTAGCGAGCGGCTGGTGCCCAGGATCAAGCCCCTCTACTTCATTCCAGAGAAGGAGGTGCTCGCCTACACCCTGATCAAGGGGATTCACACACCCTTCGTGGAGTGCCCCTACATCGTCTACGCGCTCAGGCACCCGATAAGGCACTGGCTCAACGAGGTTGAGGACGAGGAGCCGGGAGCCAAGTACAGGGTCCTGGCGTTCAAGGAGGTCCTAAGGAACGCGCTGCCGCCACCACCCAAGGAGATGATGCTGTGCAGAATCTGCGGCGAGCCTACCTCTCACCCGGTGTGCAGGGCTTGCGAGCTGAAGTCGTACATTCTCTCCACGCGGGCTGGTAGAGATAACGCTGGACGCGGGGGCCGCGCAGCGGGGGTTGCCCGCCTGCCTCCGCACCCCGGGTGAGGTTGCCCCCAGCGGCCCCCAGCACGCCGCTGCAGAGGAGGTATTTATCCTTGCCCAGCTGATGAGCATAAGTATTTCATCTGCCTCCCGCCTCTGCCGAATATTTTTCCAGCAACCATTGGGCGAGCCTCCTGACCGCTTTCCCGCGGTGAGACCAGAGGTTCTTCTCCTCGAGGCTCATCTCGGCGAAAGTCTTAGCGGACCCCTCCGGCTGGAATATCGGGTCGAAGCCGAACCCCTTGTCCCCCCTCTCCTCGCGCGTGATCACCCCCCATGTCTCACCGGTGAACACCTCGACCTCGCCGCCTGGCATCTTCGCGGCGACAGCGGATTTGAAGCAAGCTCTGCGCTCCTCAACCCCCTCGAGCAGCTTGAGGATACCTCTGCAGCCGAGAGTCTTGTAGACGTAGTGGCTGTAGGGGCCTGGGAACCCATTCAGCGCTGTGATGAAGAGACCCGCATCCTCAACCACGAGGGGGGCGTTCGAGGGCGGCAGGCTCTCTGCAGCCACTCTCGCGATTTCCTCTAGGCTGTCTGACTGAACCTCCAGCTTCTTAATCGGCGCGATTTCCGCCGTGATGCCTGCCTCTGCCAGGGCGCTGATGATTTCCGCGGCCTTCGCCCTGTTGCTGGTCACCAAGTAGACCTTCACCATCGCCGAGAATCTCAAGCGCGCGCTTTTTATCGTGAATGCTTTCAACCCGCCATGGTCGTCGTGATCAAGCTGCCTAAGTTTACACCGCGCGAACGCCCATGGCTGAGGGAGACTCTCTGGTGCTTAGCCAGCGGAGCAGTCCTTCAGGCGGGCCCCTGCGGCGTCGACTGCCTGTCCAGGGTAGCATTCTCGGCGCAGGGGCTGCTCGCCGACGGTCGGAGGACTATACCCTCAGCGGGAGGTATCTACCCCCTGCACTTGTACGTTCTCTCTGCAGGAGGCTTCTCCATCGGCGAGGGTGCATGGAGGTACGATCCGCTCAGCCACAGCCTTGAGGAGGTGGAGGAGCCCGGTGATCTCTTCGATGGCTTCCTCGTGACGGCAGAGGCCCGGCGCACCTACGCTTTCTACGGTGAGAGGGGGTACCGCTACGTGAGGCTCGAGGTGGGCCACGCGCTCCAGAACCTCCTCCTGTCGCTGACCTCCCACGGCCTACCAGCCTCAGTGGAGATGGTGGCGCTGGAGCTCAGCGATAGGGAGACCCCCTGTGCCAGGGTTACCCTGAGGAGGGAGGCTGGCGCGCCCTGCCGGGGCTTCCAGCTGGAGCCCAGCATCGCGCTGGACAGGGCTTTCCTCGAGCGCAGGAGTGTTAGGGAGTACGCCAAGAAGAGCGTCGATCTCGAGGCTCTCTTACGCGTTCTCAAGTGGTCGTTGGGCGAGCTAACGCCCGGGGGGAGGCCGTACCCCCGCCTGCAGGGTGGCTACCGAGTGGAAGCGGTGGTTGTTGCGAGCAGGGTCAAGGGCTTGGAGAAGGGCGTCTACGCCTTCAACCCGAGGAGCATGGAGCTCGAGCCTCTCAGGCTCGGCGACTACGCGGACGAGCTATGCTCCATCTCCCTGAGGCAGTACTGCGTTTGCAGAGCACCCGCCACCGTAGTCCTGGGCGGAGAGGGGCTTGTGAGCGAGGTGGAGGCAGGGCTCGTGGCGCAGAACATGTACCTGAACGCGGTGCAGGAGTCCCTGGGCACGGTCGCAGTAGGCGCTTTCGAGGACGAGGGGCTGTCGGCGCTCACAGGCATCGAGAGACCTCTCTACTTGCTCCCGCTAGGCTACCCTGCGCGCTGAGAATATATTACTGCTCTCGCCTCTACTAAACGTGGCTTACTGGAAGTTGCCGCCCAGGATAAAGGTTCTTGAGGCACTCGGGTGCATAGCCGACGGCAGGATCGAGTTCGTGAGCGAGACGGAGGCCAGGGTTGTGGGGTCTGACGGCACCAGGGTCTACCGCGTGGTGTGGGATGGAAAGCTGGGGATTTCTTCCAATGATAACGGCTCCCTGTACAAGGGTTACCTGGGGTACCCGGCCATAGCCTTCCTCATGCTGAAAGGGATTCTCCCCTTCGACGAGAAGCTGGCCAAAGCGCTCAAGGGCATACCCTGGCGTGAGCTCAACGAGAAGTTTAGGAGCTACGCGGCCACCGAGAGCTACATAAGGGAGCTACTAGCCGAGAAGGGTGTCAGCTGGGCCTACGTCGACGCCTTTGTGGAGAAGGTGCTCTCGGAGATCAAGAGGCTGAAGCCGTACAGGCTCGGATGATAGAAGATACGTTTTTAAACGCGCCTGCCCCCTCGCGACCCCAGAGAGATGGCTCGAGGTGTGGAAGTCAGGGTTGAAAATGTCTCGAAGGTGTTCAGGGACAGGGGGGTGACGCAGGCGCTCAGGGGCGTCAGCCTGACCGTGAGGAAGGGGGAGCTCTTCAGCATCCTCGGGCCCAGCGGCTGCGGGAAGACTACTCTGCTCAGGATTCTCGCTGGTCTCCTGAAGCCCGACGAGGGCAGGGTTTTCTTCGACGGGGTGGACGTTACGGACGTGCCAGCTTACGAGAGACCCATCGGGATGGTCTTCCAGGATCTCGCGCTCTTCCCGCACCTCACCGTCTACCGGAACGTGTCTTTCAGCCTCGAGATCGCCGGCTGGCCTAGCGATAGGATCGAGAGGAGGGTCCGGGAGGTCCTCCAGCTGGTCAGGCTCCCCTATGAGGAGTTCGCTCATAGGAAGATCAGCCAGCTCAGCGGGGGCCAGCAGCAGAGAGTGGCCATCGCTAGGGCTCTCGCACGCGAGCCTAAGCTGCTGCTCCTCGACGAGCCCTTCAGCCACCTGGACTACAAGATACGCATAGAGCTTATCCACGAGCTGAAGAGGCTGCAGAGGGAGACCGGGGTGACCACGATCTACGTCACTCACGACCGCAACGAGGCAATGCTGCTCTCGGACAGGCTCGCGGTAATGAAGGACGGCGTGGTGCAGCAGGTTGGGACGCCCGAGGAGGTCTACCGGTCACCAGCTAACGCGTTCGTGGCGTCATTCCTGGGCGAGGTCAACATCATCCCCGCGAAAGCTGTGAACGGGCTAATCAAGCTGGGGGACCTTGAGATAAGCCTGGAGAGGCTCTTGCCAGGCCTGGGCAACTACACGGGGGATGTCCTGCTGCTTCTCCGCCCCGAGAGCATCAGCCTAACACCTCCTGGGGGCGACGGCGCGCTCAGGTTCAGGGTTCAGTTGGCGGAGAAGGTGTTCCTGGGTCCCTACACGAAGCTGCTCTTCAGCGGCTGGGGGGACATTAGGCTGGAGGCCCTGGCGCCCACCAGGGAGGCAGCGCTCCTGGAGCCCGGGAGCGTGGTTGACGTCTATGTGGAGGCCTCGGAGATGAGGGTGTACACGGATTGAGCAGGCGCCCCCCGCTGCCCAGCGCGCTGGCGCTACTAGCAGCAGCTCCGCTGGCCTACGTGCTGGCGACCTTCTACCTCCCACTACTTATAATGCTGGTTGAGAGCCTAAAGCCCCAGGGCCCCTCGCTCTACGTCCGCGTGCTGCTCAACCCGGACTACACCTCCATAATGGCGTACTCGCTCGTGCTGGCGGTCGTGACCACGGCCTCGACCTTCCTCATATCTCTCCCGGCGGCGTACTACCTGTCCTTCCACGTGGAGGACGAGGTTGAGAAGAGCAGGTACCTCGCAGCCTTCACCGTACCCATGCTTGTGAACTTCCTCCTGAAGGCCTACGCTCTCATGAACGTCCTCTCGGTGCTTGGGCTCGCCAACACCTACGCGGGCATGGTGATCGGCATGGTCTACGAGTACTTGCCGTACATGCTTCTACCCCTGTTCTCCTCCTTCGAGAGGGTTGAGAGGAGGCTGCTCGAGGCTGCGCAGACCCTGGGAGCCAGGTCCCACCAAGTCTTCCTAAGGGTCGTCCTCCCGCTGTCGCTACCGGGGATAGTCTCAGGGGTCGCGCTCGTCTTCCTCATGAGCTTCACAGAGTTCGTCGTCCCGGCCATGCTAGGAGGGGTCTACGGCTACACCATGGGCTACCTGATATGGGACCTCTTCCTGAAGTACAGGAACTGGCCCGTAGGCTCTGCGCTTGCCTTCATAGTCACGCTGGTGTCCCTTGTCATCGTCTACGTCTACACGCGCTGGGGACTGGGCTATGAGGCTTAGCGCGCTGCTGCGCGGCTACACGCTGGCCCTGCTAGCGCTCCTTTACATCCCACTCGCCTACGTCGTGGCTCAGTCCTTCAACTCGTCCCGCTACCCGGGCGCGTGGGAGGGCTTCACCCTGGCGTGGTACGCTAAGCTCCTCTCGGATGCGGAGGTCATAGGAGCAGCTGTGAACGGCCTGGCAGTTGCACTGGCATCGTCTCTGATCTCCACGATCCTCGGAGGAGCTGCTGCGTACTATTTCGCGAAGAAGCGCCGTGTGAGCATCGCGGACAGCTTCTTTTACGTCCCGATCGTCCTGCCCGAGATCGTTGAGGCAGTATCACTCCTCATGCTCTACTACTACGCTGGCGCGGAGCTGGGCTTCTGGACCGTGCTCATAGGGCACACAGCGTACAACATCTCCTACGCCTACGTCGCGCTGAAGCCGCAGTTCCTGGCAACCTCGGAGAACATCGAGGCCGCTGCGCTAACTCTGGGAGCCAAGCCGTTCGATGTCTTCGTCAGGGTCTACTTCCCGCTCGCCATCCCGGGAGTCGTCAGCTCCCTCCTCATAACCTTCTCAATGTCCTTCGACGACTTCATCAAGACAGCCTTCACGACAGGGCCCGGCTTCAAAACGCTACCGCTGGTCATCTGGGCGAGGGCGGCTCGGGGTCGAGCAACCCAGGACCTCAACGCGCTGGCGGCAATAATGATAGCGGTCTCCCTAGTGGCTAGCTACGTTTACACAAAGCATGTTTTCGCCAGGAGCCCTGGGAAGTAGCCCCTAGACCCTTTTGACGGCCGTGCTTATCCTCTCGAGCACCTGTAGAGCATCCTCCGTCAGCGGCTTCGTCATGATCAGCTTTGCTTCGGGTGGCGGGTAGACCGCTGGGTTCTCAAGGATCTCGGGGCTCAGCAGGTCTTTAACCAGGTCCCTTCTCAGGGGGCTCGGGTAGTACGTGTAGCCGGTGTTCTTCGCCGCCACTTCCCTCTCGAGGAGGAAGTTTATCCAAAGGTGCGCCAGCTCGACCTCTCTGGCACCCCTCGGGATGGTCATGAAGTCTATCCAGACGAAAACGCCCTCCTTGGGCAGCACGTACCTCACGCTCTCCTCCTCGCTCTGAGCCTGCATGATGTCCCCGCTCCACGCTTGGGCGGCGTGCAGCGTGCCCTGCACGAGCCACGGTATGTACACGCTGGCGCCGTAGTACCCGGCGAGGAACTCCCTCTGCCTCCTGAGCAGCTCGATAATCCTACTCGCGGCCTCCTCGCTCCAGTCGTCCAGCGGTATGCCCAGGTACAGCTTGGCCGCGTTGACCACCTCAAGGAACTCCTCCAGCATGGAGACCTTCCCCTTGTGCCTGGGGAGGAACCCCTCGGTGTCGAAGAGTTGCTCGTAGCCCTCTATCTCCCCTTCTGCTACGTACTTCGCGTTGTAGCCTATCCCCGTCGTGCCCCAGCCGTAGGGCACCGAGTAGTTCAAGCCGGGGTCGAAGTGGTTCTCGAAGAAGAACCTGTCAATGTTCGCCAGGTTGGGTATCAGCGATTTGTCGAGGGGGCGTATCAAGCCCTGCTTTATCGCCTGGGGCACATACTGGTCCGTGAGCACGATCACGTCGTAGCCCCCACCACCCAGCTTCAGCTTGGCGAACGCCTCGTCGGCGCTCTCGTACTCGTCGTAGACAACCTCCACGCCGTACCTCTTCTTGAACTCCTCGATGACCTCTGGGTTGATGTAAGCGCTGTAGTTGTAGACCCTTAGCACCCTCTTACGGGGGGTTGCCGCGTAGAAGTAGTAGCCCAGCACGCCTAGCGCGGCTGCTGCAGCCAGCCCCACTAGAAACTTCCTCCTGGTTATCGGCACGGGCGCAGAGGGGGGCGGGGGTTTAAAAACGTACTTTCTGCGGAGCTGCGCGAAAGGGTTATTTCCCCGGAGCCTCGACCATAGGGCTGTGGCTCAGCTGTTTTACAGAGGGGAGCTCGCCGAGCTGCTCGCAGCAGTGCTGGCAGTATTCGCGGTCTTCGCAGGGGACTACGCGTGGAGGCTCTCCGCGCCCCTGGCGCTGAAGCTCCTGGCCTTCTCGTTCATCATTTACGTCCCCCACGAGCTCGCCCACAAGTTCGTGGCGCTCTACTATGGCTTTCCAGCCAGGTACAGGCTAGACCCCCTCCTCCTGCTCCTGACTCTGCTCAGCGCGCTCCCCTTCGTCCCCGTGAAGTTCATAGTCCCCGGGGCCGTCCACATATACGCCGCGCCGGGCTACAGCAAGAGCATCGACGGAGTAATCTCAGCCGCAGGCCCCTTCGTAAACGTGCTGCTTGGCTTCTTCGCGTACGCGCTGGGGCTGTACAGGGTCGCTCAGTTCAGCTTCTGGATCGCGTTCTTCAACCTCCTCCCCCTGGGCCCGCTCGACGGAAGGAAGGTTCTCTCGTGGAACCCCGTTGCCTGGATCATCCTGACGGGGTCCTCCCTCGTGATGATGCTCCTCTGATCAGTGCGCGCTATAAGCTTCCACTGCTCAGCTGTGAACGTCACCTGCACTCTCTTTACCTTGTTTCCCCCTCATTGTGTTTCAATTTTCCTCCATTTCCTCAGGCGCGCTACAGCACGCCCCTCTCGATGAGGAGCCTCTCCAGCTCGCCGCAGCCCCTCTCTAGCAGCCCCCTCCTGTCCTCCTCCCGCGCGCGGAACCGAAGCGGCTGTGAGGCACCGCGAGGCGTGGAGCCCATGACACCCCGAGCGCCCTCCTATACAACGAGGGGGCGCGGTGAGGGGGACGCCCCAAACAGGGCGTCATGTGGGCGCGCGACCAGGGGAAACGTATTTCTATGACCCTGGCATTGCTGGTCCGTGAGCGCTGAGAAGGAGAGGGCGCTCAAGCTTGAGGCGCTGCGCCGCATAAGGGAGCAAGAGGAGCTGGCCGCCAAGAGGCTCAGCAGCATTAGGTACAAAGTAGCGGTTCTGAGCGGGAAAGGTGGAGTCGGGAAGAGCCTGGTCACGGTGAACCTCGCAGCCGCTCTGGCTGCTAAGGGCTACACGGTCGGCGTGCTCGACGCGGACGTGCACGGCCCCTCGGTGCCCAAGCTCCTGGGGGTGCATGGCCAGGCGATCTACGCCGGGCCCGCGGGCCTCATACCGCTGGTGGGCGCCGGCGGGGTCCGCGTGGTCTCGGCGGACCTGATGCTGCCGGACGAGGAGACAGCGCTCATATGGCGCGGCCCCTTGAAGACCTCCTTCATCAGGGAGCTTCTCTCGATGGTCGCCTGGGGCGAGATGGACTACCTCCTCGTCGACCTGCCGCCGGGCACCGGGGACGAGCCGCTGACCATAGCCCAGCTGATCAAGGGGCTGAGCGGCGCGATCGTGGTCACGACTCCGAGCGACCTCTCCAGGGTTGTCGTCAAGAAGGCTGTCACCTTCTGCAGGCAGTTGAAGGTCCCCCTGCTCGGGCTCGTGAACAACATGAGCTACTTCGTGTGCCCCGTCTGCGGCACCAAGCACTACATCTTCGGCAGGGGCGGCGCGGAGCGCCTCGCAGAGGAGACCGGGGTGAGGCTGCTCGCCGAGATCCCGATAGACCCCCGCATAAGCGAGAGTGCCGACGCAGGCGTGCCCTTCGTCCTGGCGTTCCCCGAGAGCGAGGCTGCAAAGAGGTTTGTCGAGCTCGCGGAGACCGTAGACGCCCTGCTCAGGTCCCAGAGCGCTGTCGGAGAACCTCGAGGAGGTTCCTGAGCACATCCAACGCCTTCGCGGAGTCGGTTCTGCTCATCACGAAGACCACGTCCCTGTAGCTGGAGAGAACCTCCGTGAGGTTAATCCCCCTGCTCGACAGGGAGAGGGCGAGAGCCGAGACCACTCCAGGCGTAACCAGGATGTCGGGCGAGCCCGTGATGATCACTGCCGCCTGATCCCTGAGGAACTGCAGCACATCCTGCGGGCTGAGCCTCGACAGCAGGGTCTCAGCGGCTCTCTCCCTGAGGATGAGGGTGATCGCAGTCAAGCCCTGGGTTACCTGGACGAACTCCTCCTCCCCCAGGGCGCTGAGCAGCCTCGCCAGCTCTGCGCGCTTGTGCGCGGGGATTGAGAGCGCCGCAAGCCCCTGGATTACTCTGAGCTCACCACCGGCAAGCGCCCTGGAAAGCCTGTCGGGCGGGGGGTAGTCCTCGAGCAGGCTCCTCGCAGCCCTGAGCACAGCCACCTTGACAGCCCCCTCCTTCAACGGTCTCCCAGCTAGCTTCTCCATGTCGGCTTTCAGGAGCCTCGCCAGGGATGCATAGTTTACAATGTCCAACCTCATGGCCTCTAGTACGTAAGGCATCGCCAGGATAAGCTTCTGAGCAATTTTCACTAGGCTCTGGCGGCCTCTCATGCCGATGCAGCCTCATGCACAGCTGGCTTATAATCCTTTCATAGAAGCATTTATAAATCAAATATTTTAACTTTCATTGAAGAATCATTAATTGAAGAAAAGCAATATAAGCTGGAGCGGTAAACGCCGCTGACCAAGCATGAGCCAGGAGAAAACCATAAAGTTCCAGGCGGGAGCAGTGAAGTTCCTGGCGGTAGGCCTCGTGGTAGGCCTTCTCGTAGGCCTTCTCCTAGGACCCTACCTATCCGCCTACATCTTCGCAGCATCCGGAGCGCACACCGTAAGCTATGTTGACAAAATAAAGAGCAGGGGCAAGCTTATCGTGGGCACATCTGCCGACTGGCCGCCCTTCGAGTACATCGACAAGAACGGGCAGTACGCCGGCATCGACATCGAGATCGCGAAGAGGATCGCCCAGAAGCTGGGCGTGCAGCTCGAAATCAAGGACATGAAGTTCGCCGCCCTCATAGAAGCGCTGAAGAAGGGCGATATAGACATTATACTAGCCGACATGACCCCCACTGCGGAACGCGAGAAGGAGGTGGACTTCTCCCTGCCCTACTACTTCGGCAAGGGCTACGCCGTTGTCACGCTGAAAACCTCCAATATAAAGTCCGAGCAGGACCTCTACGGGAAGAGGATAGGAGTCCAGCTCGGCACAATCCAGGAGGAGTGGGCTGTTAACAACCTGAAGGGGAAAGCTGCCGACATAAAGTCCTACGACAGGGTCTACCCGGAGATGGTCATGGTGCTGAAGAGGGGTGACATTGACGCGATGATCGTGGGGGATAAGATCGGCGAGGCTCTCACGATAAAGGACCCAGACCTAAAGATAGCGACCTACGTTGGAGTGCCTACCATAGGCGGCGCGGTAGCCGTACCGCAGGGGGCTGAGGACCTGAAGTACGTGGTGAACTCTGTCATCGAGGAGCTGATAAACAGCGGCGAGATGGACAAGATTTTCCAGCAGGAGATCCTGAAGTGGCTGGGCGAGGCTGGCTGAGCGCAGCCTGTTCTGTGATACCTTTAAATCCCCTTTTTCTCTTTCTGCGGTGGCTGAAGGGGTGTAAATGGCCTTGGTGGACTTCCTTGTTGAAAACTTTTTATTTATAGCCGAGGGTATAGTGACAACGCTTCAAATAACTCTCCTGTCCTTCACACTAGGCCTTGCGCTGGGCTCGCTCCTACTGGCACTGGGCCTGTCGCCCCTCGGCTTCCTCTCAAGGCTCTACATCGAACCCGTGAGGGGTACCCCCCTCCTCGTCCAGATCTTCGTCATATACTTCGGCCTGCCGTCGCTGGGCGTGAAGCTGGATGCCTTCACCTCGGCTGTGCTCGCCCTCGGGCTCAACAGCGCCGCGTACCAGGCTGAGATCTTTCGCTCAGCGGTCAAGGGGATCCCCGACTCGCAGATTCTCTCGGCTGAGGCTCTGGGCTTCTCGTACCTTCAGACGCTTAGGTACGTGATACTCCCGCAAGCCCTAAGGATCTCGATACCAGCCCTCGTCAACGAGTTTGTCACGGTGCTTAAGGAGAGCTCGCTGGCGAGCGTCATCGGGATAGTGGAGCTCACGAGGAGAGGGGAGTACGTCGCGGCGCGCACCTACAGGGCGTTCGAGGCCTACCTCATAGTCGCGCTCATATACTTCGTGGTGTGCTACCTGTTCTCCCACGGCTCCAGGCGCCTGGAGAAGAGGTTCAGGATCCCGGGCTACACGGGTGCGTGAGCCATGAGCGGAGAGGTCCTACGGCTTGAGAACGTCGTCGCCGGGTACGAGGAGAAAGCGGTGATCAAGGGAGTCTCGTTATCGGTGAGGGAGGGCGAGAAAGTCGTAGTGATGGGGCCCAGCGGCAGCGGGAAGAGCACGCTGCTGAAGACAGCCGTCCTGCTCGTCAGGCCCTGGTCGGGCAGAGTGGTGCTTGACGGCGAGGACCTTACCTCAGGGCGGGCGGACCTCAGGAGAGCGCGCGCCAAGACGGGCTTTGTCTTCCAGAGCTACAACCTCTTCCCCCACATGAAGGTGATCGACAACGTGGCCCTACCCCTGAGGCTGGTGAAGGGCTACAGCAAGGAGGCCGCCAGGAGAAAGGCCCTGGAGATGCTGAAGCTGGTGGGTCTCGGGGACTGCGGTGAGAAGTACCCGCTACAGCTCAGCGGGGGCCAGCAGCAAAGGGTCGCGATAGCGAGAGCCCTCGCCATGGACCCTATAATCCTGTTTCTCGACGAGCCCACCTCGGCGCTGGACCCTGAGCTGAAGGCCGAGGTCCTGGAGACGCTCCGGGACGTGGCGCACAGGGGCATAGCGATGGTGGTTGTAACCCATGAGCTGGACTTCGCCAGGGAGGTCGCGGACAGGGTTGTGATAATGGAGGATGGAGTGATCGTGGAGGAGGGTGATGCGAGCCTGCTCTGGAGCCCGAAGACGGAGAGGGCGAGGAGGTTCCTCAGGGTCATAGGCACAGCTTCAGCTCCGACCTGAGGAACGCGAAGGCCTCGTACCTGGAGCGCAGTCCCGCCCTGATGAAGGACAGGGAGTAATAACTCCAGGCGTGCTCGGCCAGGTAGTCGAGTTTTCTGCGGGCGAGCCGTAGCAGCCAGCCGGGGCACCCCTCCCCCTCGGAGAGTCTCCGCAGAACACCTGAGACCTCAAGGGGGTCTCTCCCGGAGAGTGCGGCAAGGGAGAGCACCAGGGATAGGAAGGGGCCCGGCCCCCTCAGTGCGTAGCCGAGGCAGAAGTCCACTATGCTGCGTGCGCTGCCTGGCAGGGGGGCGCTGAGCGCTAGAAGCTGCGCGTCCCTCGAGAGAGCGTAACGCTGCTCCGGGCTCAGAGCCAGAGCTACCTCGTAGTCCTCGAGGGGCAGTACGACAGAGTGCTCGAGCGTCACGGCGTAGTAGGTGGGGACCAGGGGGTCCCAGACCAGCGAGAGCTCGGAGAGAGTCGTGCAGAACCCCACGTCCAGTGGTACTGTGACCGCATGCCGCAGAGGCGATCTGCTCTCGAAGAGCACCTCCCTGAGCCGGAGCGACCCCCTCCTACCCAGGGAGAGGACCTTCGCGGAGCTCGCGGCTGCCCAGCCACCCACGGCCACGAGCCTGGCGTATCCCCCGCCTAGGACTTCCTCCCAGGCCCCCTCCAGCGCCACCACGTCCGGCTTCTCGACGGCCAGGTGGGGCCTCAGGCCGAGCCCTTCGAGGAGCTTCACGCCCAGCTGGTCCGCCACCAGGTAGCTCTCCCTTGAGCCCAGAATCTCCGCGAGACGGCTCCTGCGGGTGAAGAGTACTTTCACGCGGTAAACTCACGGTAACGGATATATCCTCTTTTACCTAGCCTACTTCGCGGAAGGGTGGTCAAGCATTGTGCTGCAGGTTTACAACACGCTCACGCGGGCGCTAGAGGTCTTCGAGCCTTTTAGCCCAGGCAGGGTCGGCATCTACGTTTGCGGTCCAACGGTCTACGACTACAGCCACCTGGGCCACGCGAGGACATACGTGGCCTTCGACGTGATCAAGAGGTACCTGAGGCTCAAGGGGTACGACGTGCTGCACGTGCAGAACATCACCGACATAGATGACAAGATCATCAGGAGATCGCAGGAGGAGGGGCGCGACTGGAGGGAGATCGTAGACACCTACACGAGGGACTACTGGGAGGCTCTATCCAAGCTGAACGTGAGCGTGGACTTGCACCCCCGGGTCACAGACCACATAGGCGATATCATCTCCTTCATACAAGGTCTCATCGAGAAGGGTCACGCCTACGTGGCGCCCAGCGGGAGCGTCTACTTCGACGTGGATACTTACGGCGACTACGGCAGGCTCAGCGGTAGGCTTGACAAGCAGCAGTGGAGCCAGGAGGAGTTCGCTAAGGAGAAGAAGCACCCCTACGACTTCGCGCTGTGGAAGGCCGCGAAGCCCGGGGAGCCGTGGTGGGAGAGCCCCTGGGGTCCCGGGCGGCCGGGGTGGCACATAGAGTGCAGTGTGATGTCGTCGAGGTACCTGGGCAGGAGGATCGACATCCACGGCGGGGGGACGGACCTCATATTCCCGCACCACGAGAACGAGAGGGCTCAGAGCGAGGCGCTCTTCGGCGAGGCTCCGTGGGTGAAGTACTGGCTCCACACGGGGATGCTGCAGATCCGAGGGGAGAAGATGAGCAAGAGCCTGCACAACATCATACCGCTGCGCGAGGCCTTCCAGAAGTACGACCCGCTCGCGCTGAGGCTCTGGCTGGCATCCGCCCACTACAGGACCCTGCTGGACTTCACGGAGGAGAGCGTCTCCCAGGCTTCGCAGAACCTCGCGAGGCTCCGTGCAGCGGTGTCCCTGCTGAAGCAAGCCCTGAGGGAGACCGAGCCCAGGGGGCGGCTCGAGGACGACGAGCTTGAGGTGCTCAGGGAGATGGCAGCCCTGCGCGAGCGCTTCTACTCCAGCCTGGACTACGACTTCAACGCGAGCGGGGCCTTCGCCGCGGTGATGGGGCTCACGAGGCTGGTGTTCTCCAGGATCGGAGAGAAGCCCTCGTTCACGCTGGCTCTCAGAGCCTACAACCTCCTCTGGGAGTTCAACAGGGTCCTCGGCGTGCTCGACAGCGACTTCGCCGAGGTCCCGCCTGAGGCGCTGCAGGTAGACGCGCTGATCGACTTGCTGGTCGAGGTCAGGAGCGTCCTGAGGCGCGAGAAGAACTACGAGCTGGCAGACTACATCAGAGAGAGGCTCCTGAGACTTGGCGTGCAGCTGATGGACGAGAAGGAGAAGACAAGGTGGGTGAGGCTCCGCTAGACCGGAGTGCGCCTGCGCGCTAGACCAGGGGCACTTTTTTCTCCAGACCCAGGCCTAGCGCCAGCGCGCCCAGGAGGCCGACGTTGGCGCCAAGCCTGGTGAGCGTTATCTCGGGGACCCTGTTCACCGCGTACTCCGCCACCCTGTCTCTCAGCCCCTGAATCAGCACGTCTGGGTTGTTCAGAGCGACGGAGCCCCCCACCGTGATGAGCTCCGGGTCGTAGGCGTTCACGATGTTAGCGAAGCCGCAGGCGTTGAACCTGTTCACCCACTCGACAACCTTCCTCGCCAGCGGGTCACCCCTCCTGAACGCGTCGAAGACCTCCTTCGCCGTCAGCTCGGGCCCCAAGGGCAGGCTCGTCTCCCCCCTGAGCGCCGGGTCGGTGTCTGCCAGGAACCTAGCCAGGTTCGGTACCCCCCTGCCGGAGGAGTAGGCCTCCCAATGCCCCCTCTTGCCGCACCCGCACGTGAGCCTTCCCTCGGCGTCCACCACCATGTGCCCTATCTCATGGGCGTTCCCCTCCTTCCCGAGCAGCAGCTCTCCGTCGACGTAGACGCCTCCCCCTATGCCAGTGCTTATCGTGACGTACACCAGGTTCTCCTTATCCTGCCCCATGCCCCACCACTTTTCCCCAACTGCGGCTGTCACGGCGTCGTTCGCGAAGGCCACGGGCTTTCCTAGAGCCTCGCGGAGGAGGCGGACAACCTCGATCCTCTTGAACGGCATGTTGGGAGCGTTGACGACCTCACCCTTTTTCATGTCGAGGGGGCCCGGGGACCCCACGCCGACACCGATAGCCTCCACGCCGTGCCTCCTCTCGAGCTCCACGGCGATCCGAGCTATCCTGGCGATGTACTCCTCCGGGCTCCGCTCCTCCCAGGTGCTGAAGACAACGACCTCGAGGAGCTCGCCCTCACTGCTCCCGAGCGCTACGCGGGTGTTCGTCGCTCCGATGTCAACAGCTATAGCGTACTTCATCGCTCTCGCAGAGAATCCCCAGAAGCTTTTTAATAAAGCCTCTCCAACCTTTTCTGCGGTGCTGAGGGATTAAAAGCGCTGAGCGGTGACGAGCGCTGCCGCACTGAGCTACTCGACGAGAAGCTTGCCTAGGAGAACTATCAGGTCCGCGTCACTCGGCTTTATATCGCCCTCCACCACGACGAGCGCCTTCTCCGCCTTTATAAGCACGACTGTGCGCTCCTCCCGCCGCAGGAACAACCACGGGCTAGACTCATCGAGGAATACAGAGAGCGAGGCTCCGATGCTCTTCAGCGAGTCACCGTCCTCCCTGGTGGGGTGAGCGAACAGCAGCTCCCAGCCCTCCGAGAAGACAGCAATCCTCTCCGCTCCCAGGCTTAAGAGGAGCTTGGCCACAGACTCCGCGGAGAGCTCCTCTAACTCGATGAGAGGCTTGCTCATGCGCTTTCTTCGTGAGCATCTTTTTCCCTCAAGGAGATATTCTTTTCCCCAGCTGAACCAGAGGTAGAGATAGAGATATATACAACCGGCTAGCGCGCCTACCTGACAAAGCATGAAGCTCTACACCTGGCTAGAGGAAGAGGAGGAGTGGGAGGAAGAAGAGTGGGAAGAGGAAGAGGAAGAAGAGGAAGAGGAGTGGGGAGACTTCGAGGAGGAAGAAGAGTGGGAGGAGGAGGAAGAGGAAGAGTGGGAAGAAGAGGAGGAAGAAGAGTTCTAGAGACCGCGAGCACTTACAGCTGAGAAGCACTGAGATTTTTTCTCCGCGCGCTGCAATCGCGCTAGCGTCTAAGACGATATTCTTTCTCATCGCTCGTCTCTAAACTTCCTTATTAGGTCTTTTGCTTCAACTTCCAGCTCTATCCTCTGAGAGATTTCATCCATAACCTTCACTGCCCACTCCGCCTCTCTCTTGCGAACCTCCTCCAACGCCCTCCTGAGTACTTCGCTTACGTTGATGCCGTGCTTCCTAGCTTTCTCCAGCAAGCTCCTCCTCACTTTAGTTGACACAGTGACGTAGCTCACTGGTAGTCACTGCAAGGTAAACCCTTAAAAGCCTACCTTCCAGCAACTGATCAGCCGAGGTTAGCCGAGCTGGGCGACCAGCGCTACGTGGAGGAGGTCCTGCTTACGTGCAAAGAGCAGCTCGCCCGAGCGGGTGTCCTCGAAGGCCAGCACGCCGGCTCAGCGTCGTGGGAGAGGAAGAGCTCCATCTGCCCGGGCGTGTCCACGAGGACTACGTCGGCCTCCAGGCGCGAGATCCTCTCGAGGGGCTCGTCCCTCCTCTCGTAAAGCACCTGCATGCTCTCCACGAGCGCGCCGTTTGGCCCTAACCCCTTCTCTCGCATCAGCCCCTCGACAGCGACGTACTCCCTCGCGTCCACGACCGGTTTGTACGGCAGGACGTCGGCTCCCGGGTCCAAGTTCACGTACGCCGCCCGCGACTCCTGGGCCTCCGAGAGCTAGCTGCCGAAAGCCGCTATCAGCGTGGTCTTCCCGCTGCCCGCCGGGCCCAGGACGATCAGGTACAGGGCGCGGCCCAGATGAAGCTTGAGACACACGGTGCGCGTGGCGGTCTCCAGCCTCTTATCGTTTTAGCCTGCGCGCTACTCACGGGGGCGGAGCCCCTCCCGTCCCCCGCGCAAGCGGGTAGCGAGCGCCTTAAGGCTGCCCCTCTTGTAGTACGCGAGCACTGCCGCAGCGGCTGCGAGCGCGGCCGCGACGGCCAGGGGGCTGACTCCTCTCGGCTCCCTCACGTACAGCGCGCTTCTGATATACTGGCTAAGGCTCCTGCCCTCCTGCGTCCAGCTTACCCGCACGTCGATTGGCAGCTCGCCGACGGGCGCGCTCGAGTCCACGTCCACCTCGAACGAAGCTAGCTTGCGCTCGCGCGGGTTGAGGGTGCCCAGGTAGACGCTCGTGGTCCCCCTTGCGAAGGGCGAGAGTATTTCGATGCGCAGGTTCTCGGCGGTGGAGTTAGAGGTATTCTCGACCTCGTACACCAGCTTGTACCCCCTCCCGCCCCTCTCCACCTCGAGGCTCGTCACGTTGCGGATCCTGAAGCTCGCTTTCTCCAGGACCGTCAGGGTGAAGTAGAGGAGGCGGCCCGACGCGTTGATCGCCAGCTTGTGGTTGCCCAAGGGCGCGCCGTCGCTCACGTCCGCGAGGAAGTAGAGGGTCACGGCCTGCCCGACGGGGAGGTAGGGGATGAACGCCTCGGCCCCGCTGGCGGTGCTGGGCTTCACCCACTCGCCGCCGAGGAACCTCACCTCCACGTTCCTCGCCATGTAGTCGCCGGAGTTCACGAGCGTGACCGCGAGCCTCACCAGCTTGTCGCCGGGGAAGACTACTGGCGGCACGGTGACGAGGGAGGCGACGCTCAGCTCCCAGTCCCCGTGCACCTCGAAGCCGAGCGCGTAGAGGTCCCTGAACGAGCGCCCGTCAACGGCGCTGTAGGAGGCGGCGGCGACGAGCTGCAGAGCCCCGTAGACCTTCGGTTGGACGAACACGTCGAACGCGACCTCCGCCGAGGCGCCAGCGGCTAAGCTGCCCAGGTTGACGGTGGAGGGGCCGACGACCGCGCCGATCTCGGGGCTCTGCGAGGTCAACGCGACTGTGACGTTGCGGGCTTCCGCGGAGCCCGCGTTGCGGACGAGGACCACGACGCGGTTAACCCGGTTAGGGTAGAGCGTCCTGTTGAGCGGGGTCAGCGTGATGCTGGGGTTGCTTCGGGACACGTTGAAGGAGACTTGGAGCGCGTCGGCGTACCTCTCACCGGACTCGTCGTAGTACTCGAGCCTGAAGGTGATCGTAGCCGAACTCTCGGTCGGCGCAGCCCTCACCGTGAGGGGGATCTCGACGCTGCAGCCTGCTTCCACGCGCCTGACCCTGACTCTCGCGGCCTCCAGCACATAGACCCCGGCACCCGGCGTTGCGTCCACTGACACGTCGACTGCTGCCGCGTCCCCCAGGTTAATGATCGAGATCACAAGCCTGGAGTTCAGGCCGTAGGGCAAAGTCCCGTTGAGCAGCTTCACTGCGAGCAGGGGCGACGGGGACCTCGCCACCTCGAAGCCGACGCTCACGGTGCTAGCCCTCGCGTCGCCGTACTCGTCGTAGTAGGTTAGCGTCAGCTGGAGCTGCGCAACCCCGACGGCTGCGCGGTCAGCTCTAACCAGCAGCGGCATGGCTTTAGTCTCGCCGGGAGCGAAGTCACCCAGGGAGGCGGAGGAGCCGGAAAGTACTGCGACGCCCGGCGAAAGGCTCGACACGGAGACCTTCACGTCCCTGGCTGTGCTGGGGCCCGTGTTGGTGAGGTAGAGGTACATTTGGTACCGCTGGCCCGAGATAACCCTGCTGGGCGAGAGGCTGCAGGCGAAGAAGGGGAGACCTTTCGCCCTAATCGCCTGGAACCCGATAGTCACGGTCTGTGTGCCGGGGTTCCTGGCGAAGTCCTCGTAGGAGACCGTGACGGTTAGCGCGACGCTGTCCCCAGCGGCGCTATCGACGATCACGCTGAGCGGAAGGGCGAGCCTCTCGCCCACCCCCATAAGCCCCTCCCTGCTAAGGGAGCCCCCCAGCACGGTCAGGAAGGCGCTGGCCGGAGTAGCGCGGATTTCCACGTTCCTCGCCGGCGCCCCCTCCACGGTCACGGTGATCGTAACCTGGTTGACCTCCCCCTTGCGCAGAACCCCCTTGTCAGCCGCGACCGAGAAGGATGGGCTGCCGGTGAAACCCACTTGGAAGCCGAGGGTTGTCGAGCTCCCGTTGCAGCTGACTTCTAGGCGCGCCGGGTAGTAGGAGGCGTAAGGGCCCTCGGGAAGGTCCAGCTGGAACCTGAGTGGGATCAGGGCTCCTTGAGCTAGGTAGCCGGAGTAGTTGGCGCTGGCGGTCAGGTCCCTGCCGGCTACTCCCCTCACTGTAAGGTTCGCTTTCAGAGTCAAGTTGCCGCTGGCGCCGCTATACTTCAGCACCACGACGAGCGCGTTGTTGACCCCAGCGGTGGGCGGAGCCTGCCAGTAGGCGTCATGCACGGTGAAAACCGGCTGAGCCTTTACCGCGAAAGCTGCGAGCGACACTACAGCTAGCAGAGTTGCCAGCGCGACCGCCCACCTTCTCATGCTACTCCACCTTGAGCCTCAGGACCCTCACGGCAGCCGCTAGGAAGATCGCGGTCTCCAGCGCCAGCGCCGCGCACTCCTGCGACACGTCGGCGAGCGTCCAGCCCCGCAGCTGTATGTTCCTAAACGCTTTGAGGAAGTAGTAGAGGGGTAGGACCCTGCTGACGAGGCGAACGATGGGGGAGAGCAGCTCCACCGGCCTGAAGAAGCCGGAGAACAGCATCGAGGGGATAAAAACGAAGATCGCCGCCTGGTAGGCTTGCAGCTGGTTGCGCGAGGCGGCCGATATGAGGAGGCCTATGCTCAGGGAGCAGAGCAGCATGAGGAGGGAGACCGCGAGCAGCGCAGGCAGCGGCCCCCTCACCTGCACCCCGAGCGCGTAGACGGCGAACGCCATCGTCGCGACCATGTCCGCCACTGTCACCAGCGCGTAGGCGATGAACTTCCCGAACACGATGTGCCAGCTGAAGACCGGCGCCATGATGAGTTGCTCGAACGTCTTCCTCTCGTGCTCGCGGCTGATGGAGACCGCGATGAGGCTCATCGGCACGAGGTGGAGGAGAATCCCCATGATTGCCGAAGTGAGGCTGTCGACCGAGCTCACCTTGGGGCCATAGACGGTCTGCCGTTCTACATCGATGTAGAAGGTGCCGTAGAGCTCCGAAGCCTTCTTCATGAACGCCTGCGTCGCGATCACCGTCGACTGCCAGACGAGTTCCGAAACCGTCGCGTACGCCGCGTCGAGCACGGTCACGATCCTCGTGCTCTGCCCGGTGAGGACGCTGCTGCTGAAGCCCTCCGGGATCACCACCGCCGCGTATGCTACGCCCTTTCTCACGAGCTCCGTACCCTCCTCCACGGTTGCGGCGTACGCGACGATCTTGAAGGTGCTGCTGGATCTCAGCGACTCTACGAGCTGCCAGGAGATCGAGCCCCCATCCAGGTTGACGACGACTATCGGGACCTCGCTCCTCTCCTCCCCGTACCCGGCGACGAACATCGCCATGACGGCGAGGGGCATGAGGAGGATCATCGTCAGCGACCTCGGGTCCCTCAGCAGCTGCTTAACGTCCTTCGCCACGAGAGCCATGAGCGCCCCCATCCCCCTCACCTTCCGGTGGTTAAGCGGATGAACGCGTCCTCGAGGCTGACGGGCAGAGGGTAGGCTCTCACCACCTTGACGCCCCTCTGCTCCAGCATCTTGGTGAGCGGGACGAGGGCTTCGGACGCGTCGGGCACGAGCAGGCGGACCCTGCTGTAGGAGCCGTTCCCCTCGAACTCCACGAGCCTGATCCCGTAGCCGTCGAGCGCCGGGCGCGGGTCGCCCTCGACCACCAGCTCGACGAGGTCTCCGCCGAAGGCGAGCCGCTTGATCTCCAGAGGGGTGCCCTCCGCCGCCACCCTCCCCCTGCTCATCAGTGCGATGCGGTCGCAGTTCTCCGCCTCGTCCATGTAGTGAGTGGTAACGAGTATCGTGACACCCCTGCGCTTCAGCTCCCTGAATTTCTCCCAGAAGTACCTGCGGAGCGGCGGGTCGACGCCCGCCGTCGGCTCGTCGACCACGAGCAGCCTGGGCCTGTGGAGGAGGGCTACCGCGAGCGCCAGCCTCTGCTTCATCCCGCCGCTCAGCTTCCCTGCGAGCCGGCTCCTGAACTCCCATAGCATGTACTCGTCCATGAGCTCCCGTATCCTCTCCTCCGCCTCCCCTCTTTTGAGCCTGAAGAGGGACGCGTAAAGCCGCATGTTCTCCTCCACCGTCAGGTCCTCGTATAGGCTGAAGTGCTGCGGCATGTAGCCGGTGATCCTCAAAACCTCCCTCCGGTTCCTCTCAACGTCGATTCCGAACACCCGCACGTAGCCGGACGTGGGCTTGAGCAAGCCGAGGATCATCCTGATTGTGGTAGACTTCCCGGCGCCGTTGGGCCCGAGGAGCCCGAAGATGACGCCCTCCTCTACCCTCAGGTTCACGCCGTCCACCGCCCTGAACCCGCTGAACTCCTTGACGAGGTTGACCGCCTCGATCGCTAGCGCCATCCCAAAGGGTCCCATCCCAGCAACACCTATATACTTTATTCACGGTGGACAGTTAATGTGAGCGAATTCGACGAAGCGGTAAAGGCGCTGAGGGAGCTCGGCCTCTCGGGGTACGAGGCGAGAGCGTACGCCACCCTCCTAGCGATGGGCGAGCTCACACCCCAGGAGGTGAGCAAAGCTTCGAACATACCGTACACGAAGGTGTACGAGGTTCTCAAGAGGCTGGAAGCCAAGGGCTGGGTTGTTGCCGTCTCGCGGAGCCCCCTCGTTTACGCCCCGAGGAGGCCGGGGGAGGTGCTCGCCCAGGAGAGGAGGAAGGTGGAGGAGAAGCTGAGGAGAGCTGAGGAGAGGCTGAAGGCTCTGGAGAGGGCTGGAGCGGTCGCCGCGGGGATATACGTGCTGAGGAGCTTCGCAGCCCTCGCTAGGGCTGTTCGAAGCATCGTAGCGGAGTCCGAGGAAGTGCTCGCGATGATCGCAACCCCCAAGCTGCTCAGGGAGTTGGAGGGCCTCCTCGCTGGGGCGAGGGTTCGGGGCGTGATCAACGCGAGCTTGCGGGCTCCGCATCACGGGGAGTGGAGGAGGATGCCGCTCCTCGTCTTTCTCGATATGGTGATCGGCGACCGCTCGAAGCTCGTCCTGCACTTCAGCCTACTGAGCCCCCATGGGGGGCCCAGCGGCGTGCTCGTGCTCGACAGGGAGGTGGCGAGCGCCGCCTCCGCGTACTTCGAGAAAATATGGGAAGCGGCTAGCGCGAGCCAGCGCTAGCGGCGGGCAGCACCGAGTTGGCGCGCATGTTGTTAAACATTATGGTAGCCTTGTTGCGCGCATTGGTACCTTGGTAGCGTGTGCTTTATAAGTGCTCTCGAGGCTAGAGCGTAGGAGCTGGCATGAGCAAGTACTTGCTGCTGCAGTACGGGCTGGGAGTGGCGCTGATGGTTGTCTTCGCCTACATGAACGCTAACTACCCTGAGCACACAGGCCTCTTCTTCACCCTGTACTTCGTCGTGTTCCTAGGAGTCCTGCTCCTGTTGACAGGCAGGCAGGCGAGGGGGATACTCAGGGATATAGAGCAGGTCAGCAGGGGCGAGGTCATCTACGAGGCTCCCTCGGCGGAGGTCGTGAAGCTGAGGGAGAAGGACTTCGAGAACACGCGCCCCGAGCTAGCCGCGCAGGTTAGGTACGCGATGCTGCCCTTCCTCGCCATCCTCCTGCTCCTGATAGTATACTCCCTGCCGTGGGCCAGGGACGCCTTCCTGAACCTCGGTAGGAGCGTCACAGAAGATGCGAAGCTGGCAAACTTCCTGTCCTTCCTCACGTTCTACGGCGTCTTCTACGTGTTCTCAGTGGCTACGGGAATCCTGGCGAGGAGGTTCCAGAGCAGGACAGGAACCCTCCAGATAGCCTCAAAGTACAAGGTGACGACACGCGGCCTTCTCATCGACGACAGGCTCCCCATAGCCTTCCCAGTGAAGGGGAGGATCACGGTGAACTCTAGGCGCAAGTTTGTGGAGCTGGAACTGGAGCAGCAGGTCATGGGCTCCAGGGTCAAGCAGAGAGTCAGGCTGTACAACCCCGAACCCTCGAAGCTCGCCGCGCTGCTCAAGCCCTACGTGCAGGAGCAGTAGCGCGCAGCAGCTCTCCGGAAAAGGATAAAAATCCCCTGCTATACTTACCCCCTCGCCAGCGGCCGTAGTCTAGTCTGGTAGGATGGCGGCCTGCCACGCCGCAGATCCCGGGTTCAAATCCCGGCGGCCGCACCACGAGCTCGTGCATTCTATCGCACGCCCGCGCGAGCCTTAAATCTCAGCGCTTGGTGGGGGGCGCGTGGGCCTGTATGGCCAAGAGCGAGTTTGTGTACGCACTGCCTGAGGAGATAAAGCAGGGTTTGACCACCGACGTCTACTTCACTCGCACGAGGCGCATTCTAGAGAGGTACGGCCTGCTGGATGCCGTCGTTCACGCAGAGGTCACTGTGAGCGGGATGCCGGACGGGTACAAGTGGGCCATATTCGCCGGCTTGCGCGAGGTCCTCAAGCTCCTCGAGGGCAGGAGGGTCGACGTGTACGCGCTGGAGGAGGGGGAGTACTTCAGGAGGACGGACTTCCACGGCGTGAGGGTGCCTGTGCTCTCCATCGAGGGGCCCTACGGCGAGTTCCTGGAGCTCGAGACGCCGCTGCTGGGCTTCCTGGCCTCCGCCTCCGGTATAGCTACGAAGGCTGCGCGCGTGAAGAAGGCTGCCGGTGACAAGCTCGTCCTGTCCTTCGGGGCCCGGCGGCAGCACCCGGCTCTGGCGACCTTCATCGAGTACTACGCCTACATTGGCGGCGCCGACGGTGTCTCGGCAGTCTCGGGCGCCAGGGCGCTCGGCATAAGGCCTACGGGCACCATGCCCCACAGCCTCATGATCCTGTTCAGGGTGTTCTACGGCGACCACACCCTGGCCTGGAAGGCCTTCGACGAGGTCATCGAGAGCGATGTGCCCCGCGTGGTTCTCGCGGACACCTTCCTCGACGAGGCGGAGGAGGCGCTCCTCGCGGCAAGGCTGCTGGGCAGCAAGCTCTGGGGTGTCAGGCTGGACACTCCTGGGAGCAGGAGGGGTAGTATGGAGGAGATCGTCAGGGAGGTGAAGTGGAAGCTCAAGGTGAATGGCTTCGAGCACGTGAAGGTGGTGGTGTCGGGCGGCATCGACGAGTACAAGATCCCCGCGCTCAAGGAGGCCGGCGCGGACGCCTTCGGAGTTGGAGCCGCCATAGCCACCGCGCCCCCTATAGACTACGCTATGGACATAGTCGCCGTGCGGAAGGACGGCGAGTGGATCCCGATATCGAAGAGGGGGAAGCTCCCGGGGAGGAAGAAAGTGTACAGGTGCACCTCCTGCGACGTGGACATCGTAGCCCTCGAGGGCGAGCACCCCGAGTGCCCCAAGTGCGGTAAGCCCATGGCCCTGCTGACGAGGCAGTTCATGAAGGAGGGGAGGGTCCTCGAGGAGCCGCCGCCCCCCTCTCGTGTTAGGGAGAAGGTCCTGGCCTCGCTCAGCCGCTTGGAGCTCTAGCGCGTGAAGAATATTTAGCAGGACTTTGACATAGTTCAGCGGAGATCCCCGTGGACAGCGGAGAGGTTTACGTGCTGGTGGCGGGCCCGGCCGGCGCTGGTGTTTTCGCCTCAAGCGTGATTATCGGTAAGGTGCTGCTGAGGCAGGGCTACCACGTCTTCGTCACCAACGAGTACCCCTCCCTGATACGCGGTGGGCAGCAGTGGGCGCTCGTCGTCGCGTCGCCCAGCCGTCCCGTGTACTCGCACAGGAGGAGGGTTGACGTGCTCGTGGCGCTGGACCGGGGGGCGCTGCTCTCCAATATCGGGCGCCTCCACGAGAGGGCTGTGGCTCTCTGCGACGCGGCCGACGCCACGGGCGACCCCAGGGTGATCGCCCTGCCTGCGCGCGACGTGGTTAGGGAGGAGGGAGGCCCCCCGGTGGCTGTAAACACCGTGCTGGTGGGCGTGCTCTTCGGCATGCTGGGCGGGGACCTAGAGACGCTGAAGGGTGTTGTCAGGAGGCAGTTCAGGTCGAGGGAAGTCGCGGAGCTCAACGCGAGGCTGGCCGAGAGGGGTTTCCACCTCGGCCTGCAGCTGCAAGGTAAGGCCCCCGCGAGGCTTGCCCCCAGGGGAGGGGGCGGGGATGAGCTGCTGTTAGACGGCAACTCGGCGCTGGCGCTCGGCCTGCTCGCCGGAGGTCTCACCTTCTTCGCAGCCTACCCGATGACCCCTGCTTCGCCCATACTGCACTTCCTGGCGGAGGTCCAGAGGGATCTGGGCATCATCGTGTTCCAGCCGGAGAGCGAGCTGGCCGCGATCAACATGGCTATTGGCGCGGCCTACGCGGGCGCCAGGGCGGCCGTGGCAACGAGCGGCGGGGGTTTCTCCCTAATGGTCGAGGCACTCGGGCAGGCGGCCATGACCGAGACGCCGATCGTTGTGGTGAACGTCCAGAGGCCAGGGCCCAGCACGGGCATGCCCACGCACACAGCACAGGGAGACCTCAGGTTCGTGATCCACGCGTCGCAGGGAGAGTTTCCCAGGATCGTCCTGGCCCCCAGCAACCCCAGGGAGGCCTACGAGCTCGGCTGCAGGGCTATGAACCTCGCCTGGAAGTACCAGGTCCCCGTGATAGTACTCATGGACAAGTTCCTCGCGGAGAGTTACTGGAGCACGGAGGCGTTGCCGCCTCTGAGGCCGGAGGAGGGGAGCGTTTGGCGCGGTGAGGGCGGGGAGCCTTACGCCAGGTACAGGATAACCGACACAGGAGTGTCCCCGATAGCCTTTCCCGGGACTCCCGGGGTGCTCGTCTACGCAAACACGAGCGAGCACGACGAGTACGGCTTCGGCACGATAGACCCTAAGACCGTGAGGGCCATGCAGGAGAAGAGGTTCAGGAAGCTCTCCGCGATCCAGAGGGAGGCGGAGAGCGAGGGTGTGAAGACCTACGGGGACGGCGCGATCGCTATTGCGACGTGGGGCTCCACGACGATGGTTGTCCGCGAGGCCCTGCGGGAGCTTGAGGGCGTGAAGCTCGTCCAGGTGGTGTGGCTCGAGCCTTTCCCGAGGGAGAGCTTCGCCAGAGAGGTTGGCGCGAGGAGGCTGCTGATCGTTGAGAACAACATGCGGGGGCAGCTGGCCTCGCTGGTTAGGGAGCATGTCCTGCGCGAGCCCGAGGGCTTCCTCGGCCGCTACGACGGCAGGCCTCTTGACCCGGAGGAGGTTGTGGAGTTCGTGAAGGGCTTCGCCGCGAGGGGGTGAGTGGCGTGGAGGAGCGAGCGTTCGACACCGGCAGGAGGCCTGTCTGGTGCCCTGGGTGCGGCAACTACGGCATACTCATCGCCGTGAGGAGGGCCCTGGCGGAGCTGGGGCTCAGGCCGGAGGAGGTTGTCGTGGTAACCGGCATCGGTTGCCACGGCAGGATCAGCGACTACCTCAAGGTGAACGCGTTCCACACGATCCACGGCAGGGTTCTCCCGCTGGCCACGGGAATCAAGCTCGCAAACCCGAGGCTCACGGTGATCGGGCATGCCGGGGACGGGGACGCCTACGCGATAGGGCTAGGCCACCTGCCCCACGCGGCACGGAGGAACGTGGACATCACGTACATAGTGCACGACAACATGGTCTTCGGCCTCACCACGGGGCAGGTTACACCGACAACCCCCCTGGGCGTCAGGACGAAGTCCACGCCCTTCGGAAACCCGGAGCGCCCTCTCAACCCGCTACTCCTAGCGCTAGCCAGCGGGGCAACCTTCGTAGCCAGGGGCTTCAGCGGGGATGTGGAGCACCTCAAGGAGCTCGTCAAGCAGGGTATTAGGCACAAGGGCTTCGCGTTCATCGAGGTGCTCCAGCCCTGTGTGACGTTCTTCAACACGTACAAGGAGCTCAAGGAGAAGGTGTACAGGCTCGAGGACGAGGGGCATGACCCCACGGACTTCGAGGCAGCGCTGAGGCTCGCACAGAGGGAGGACCGCCTGCCAATAGGGGTCTTCTACAAGGTCGAGAGGCCAACTTTCGAGGAGGCATTTGCTCACGCGATGAACCCCCCGCCGGCTCTCAGGCGCCTAGCACCTCCAGACCTCTCGAGGCTCCTGGAGAGCTTCCGCTAGGGCGGCGGCTCCACCAGTGGGAGGATCCGCTCGACCACGTACTCTTCAAGCTCCTCCTCCACGATGTCCGAGAGCGCCACGACGAGGCCCCACGAGCTCACGCCGAAGACGCCGCGGGGGTCCTCGTACACGACGTACTTCTCCCGCCCTCCCGCTAGCCGCTCCCTCAGCCTCGAGGTCTTCAGGTCCTTGCCGTATAGCACGACTGTGCTGCCCTCCTCTAGGTCGCTGACCACCAGCTGCCTCACAATGGCGTCCTCCGCGAGGTAGAGGCGGCGCAGCTTCTCAGGGGGTAGGTAAACATGCGAGACAAACCCTCCCTCCCCGAACAGGGCGTACGACATGGCCTCAGCAACCCTGCGCGCCCTCCTCCTGCCAGCCAGGACGAGCAGGTAGCACGCGCCCTTTCTCCACACGAACCGAAAGCCGCACTGGTACTGGATGGGAACCCTCCACACAGATCCCTCAAGGCTCACGCTGGTGAGCATGGTCTCCTCGAAGACCCCGGACACCCCCCTAGGGGTCTCCGCGACCTCCCGCACCCTCGCCCCCAGCGCCACCCTATGCCCCATGAACTCCACCTCTCCCCTAGCGGAGGAGTAGCCGCTGAGCCGCGAGACGACCTCCTCCGCTGAGACCTCCCTGAGCACCTCGAAGATCGTGCAGGCAAGGACCATCACTACGCACCGCTCTGCTCCTCGTCGCCACCTATGAAGCCCAGAAGCCCGCTCTTAGCTTTTACCGCAGCCTTGGGGTCGACGCGCCTGAACTCGAGCCCCTCCCTCGACAGCAGCGCAAGGGCGCGCCTCGTGATGGAGGGCGCCGCAAGAATCCCGCGGACACGCCCCCCGAGAGCCCTCTGCACGTAGCCCACGTAGCGCTTGAGCTGGAAGACCGCGTCAACCCCCGCCTCCTCCCTCTTCACCTCAACCACCACGTAGTTGCCCGCCTCGTCGACCATGAGCAGGTCCGCGAAGCCCACTCGGCCCAGCTTAGCCTCCACCTCGACGGGCTTCAGCCTCTCTCCCAGGAGCAGCTCTGGGTTACGCGCTATAGCGTCTCTCAGCTCATCCTCGGAGCCCCACAGCTCGAACTCGGCGTCGTCCCTCAGCTCCGCTACGACCAGGTGAGCTATCCTGCGCACTCGAATCGTGAGGCGTTCCGAGGGCCTCGGCCTCACAGCGGTGATCACCAGGGTGTCTCCTTCAGCTCTCACGCTCACAGCGGAGCCCTCTGGCTGGTAGTTCACCGGGAGGGACCCGTAGGGCCTGTGAACCAGGACGGTGCCGTCGGGCTTGACTATGATCACCCGGTCCCCCTCGCCCAGCCTCGACCGGGCCCTGCCATCGTACTCAACAGTACATGTAGCCACAATCACGACAACGTTCCTCCTAGCGAGCGCTGCCGCGATCATGCCAGCAGCTTCGGCTGCCTGCAAATGTCCTCCGCAGAGCCAGCCAGCCCCCGGCGATATCGGTTTCGCGCAAGAATCCAGCTGCAGCTAGTACCTCAGGATCCTGTAGCCGTGCTCCTCCATCGTGAAGTCCTCAATCTTGCTGAGTATCCTCTCGTCGAGCTCCCTCTCCCTCCTCCTCCACTCCTCCACCATCTTCAGGTTCCTCTCCCAGGACTCCTCGTCCCTCACGAGCAGAACGACCCTGCTCTTGTCGTCGGTCAGCTTGACCCGGTACCCTGTGAGCTCCGAGAGCCTGGAGGCGAAGTCGACCAACTCTTTCATCTCGGGCATAGCGGTTATGGGCAGCCTCTTCTGGCTCTCCCCCACCCACGTGTAGCCCTTCAGCTCGACGAACATCGGCTCACCCTTCCTCACTAGCTCCGCGTAGCCCTCGGGCTCAACCATGTTAAGCCCCCGCACGAGGGTCAGCCTCATCACGGTCCTGCTCTCCCTGAACTCCCCGAGCAGCTCCAGGCTCTCGTTCACCATCTCCCACGCCCTGGGGATGCGCGGGTCCGCGGCCCTGTCGAAGACCTCCCTGTTTGGCCCGTAGACGCTGAGGTAGAGGTTTGTCGGCTGGGCATCCTTCTTCAGGAGCTCACGCAGCCTGGCCGGTATGGACCCGTTGGTCACCAGGAACACCGTGAAGCCCCGCTCCTTGGCCTCCCTGATGAGCCCCGCGAGCCCCGGGTACAGCAGCGGCTCGCCGTCGAGGCTTATCGTGAGGTGCCTGGGGAACATGGCCTCCAGGAATCTCTCCCGGGTGACGAGGGGGTTGCCCTTGAATCCTATGAGCAGCAGCCTCTGCGCGATGATGGACTTGTCGAGCACCTCCCGCGGGTCGTCCCAGCGCCACCCCCGAGGCACCTGGTACCGCCCGGGCAGGTGCATCCTCCAGCAGAACTTGCAGGCGAAGTCGCAGAAGTTGAGCACAGGGGTCATCTGGAGGCAGCGGTGGCTTTTAATCCCGTACCAGCTCTTGTAGCAGAGCCTCTCACCCCTCAGGGCGGAGCGCGTCCACCTGCAGATGGCCACTGCGCTGTGGTTCCCGACGAGCTTGTACCCCGCTCTGAGGTAGCGCTGAACATCCAGGGTTACCGCCATCGAGTTCGCCTGCAGTTAGTCTCGCAACGCACGCCTATAAACAGTTGCGTACAACCGGCTAGCTGTCATGCTCTAGCAAGGTTTTAGACTAACGAAACCTATATAGCCAGCACCCGGAATATACCTTAAGGGTTCGTATTGAGAGCCACCACGGTAGTGCTGCTAGTACTCCTCACCGAGGTTCTGATAGGCACGGCGACGGGCGTCCAGCGGGCTGTCCTGAGCATCGAGATGAGCCGCGAGGTGGGAGCGGCCCTGGCACTCCTACCCATAATCTCCTTCGGGGCTGCGAAGTCCGCCTCCGACTACCTCGCAGCCGTATTGTCGCTGCGCAAGGGCAGGCGCAGGTCCCTCCTGCTCGGGGTGTCCGCGTACCTAGCGGGCGCCCTCTCGATCATTCTGCTCCCCCCTCCTCACAACTTCCTACTTGGGAACATCCTCGTTGGCGCCGGAGAGGGCTTCGTCTACGCCACGGCAGCCATAATTCTCAGGGATGTGCTGGGCCTCGAGAGGTCCGCCCTCTCCTTCAGCTACATTGAGAGCGCCTGCTACATCGGCTACGCGGCTGGGGCCTTCCTGGGGGGCTACACGCTGTCGCTGCTGGGCCCCGGAGCCCCCTTGCGCCTAATCCTGGCCGCGTCGGCGCTGGCCTTCGCCGCGTCGCTGGCCGTGCCCGAGGTTAGAGGCGGCAGCGAGTACGAGAGGCCGGAGAGGTGGTCCTCGGAGGAGTTCTCCCTAGCCCAGCTGCTGAGGAATCCTAGCTGCTCATCCTCCTTGCTGGCGGCGCATGTCGCTAAGGCCGCGGACAGCATCGTCTGGGGTGTGGTCCCGCTCATGGTCGTGGCAAGGGGCTGGGGAGCCTACTACGCGGGGCTCGCGCAGTCATTCCTCCTCGTGATGTGGGCTCTCATGATGCCTTTCTGGTCCCACTACTCCGACAGGGCTGGTAGGAAGTTCGTCTCCACCCTGGGCCTGCTCGCCGCAGCCGCGATGCTCATTGCGCTCCCGGAGACCCGGGGCCCCTCCGACCTGCTCCTGACGGCGATGGTACTAGGCGTCGGCTACGCGATGTACTACCCTGTCCTCCCCACCCCCTTCTCAGACCTGGCCCCCCCGGGTAAGAGGGAGCTGGCAATCGGTCTGTACAGGGCGGTTAGGGATGCTGGGTACTCCACGGGCGCTGCCCTCGGCAGCCTGCTCCTCCAGGCGTTTTCAGCACACTTCGATGGGGCCCTGATAAACACGGGAATCCTGCTTGCCACCGCGGCGACCGTCTTCTCGGTGGTGTTCAGGGAGACCCGCCCCACGTGGCCCTTCCTGGACCTGGTGACGGAGCATGTGAGCATAATCAGGGATGTTCTCAGGCTGCAGCGCGAGGTGATCCGCTGCTTCTTCGAGGGGCGGCACGCGGAGATGCTTGAGTACAGCAGGAGGGTCAAGGAGCTGGAGAGGAGGGCTGACGCGGTGAAGCGCGAGATCATCTGGAGGATGTGGTCCGGCGTCTTCCCCACCTCGAGCAGGGAGGAGTTCGAGAGGCTTGTGGAGGAGATAGACAAGGTCGCTGGCGCTATGCTGGAGAGCGGGGAGAAGCTCCTTTGGGTGAAGCAGAGCCCCGGCATGGATAACCTCTACAGGTTGCTCATCGAGATGCTCAGGGAGACCGAGCTCCTCGCCGAGAAGCTCGCGGAGAACCTGAGGCTGCTCAGCCTCTCCCCCCTCTACGCGGTGAAGGCGACTAGCGAGATCGACGCCGGTGAGCGGCGGGTTGACGAGCTGAGGGCAGAATTTGTCCGCGAGCTCAGGGCTCTGCTCAGCGAGGGCAGGGTGGACCTGCTCTCAGCGCTAAGCCTTATGAGTGTGGCGGACCTGGTAGAGCTCACTTCCGATGACTTCCAGGACGCCGCAGACCTCATAAGGATAATAGCCTACAAGCACGCCGCAATACCCCTTGAGCGCCGCCGCGCCGCCGTAAGGGTCTAGGCAACCCTCCTGCTCCCGCTCTCCAGCGTTCTGTACCACACCTCTGCCGCCCCTCCTAGCACCTCTGCCGCCCTCCTCGCAGCCTCGGCAACAAGGCTCTCCGGGGTTGCTTTCACGGACCTGTACTCCGGCGGAACCCCCTCGTACGGGATGAACTGCTGCACCACGTAGACCAGCCTGCCGCTGCCCCGCGCGAACCGCGCTACGTCCTCAGCAACCCGAAGGATGTCCTCGACGCTCAGGAGGCCCGGGACGAGAGTCGTCCTCAGCTCCAGGAACTCCACCCTCCCTGAAAGCACCTCGAGACCCCTCGCCACCATTTTAACAACCCTCTCACCCACTGCGGCGCTTAAGCCAGAGGCGGCCGCGTACTTCTCCGGGTCGCTGAGCGGCGCCTTCAAGTCGACGGCCACGTGCTCCACTCGCACCTCCCCGAGGATGTGCTCCAGCGCCCTGGGCACGGTCGCGTTCGTGTCAAGGCTCAGCATGAGCCCCGTTCTCTCCCTCACAGCCTTGTAGAGCGCTGTAAGGGGCTTGTACTGGAGCGTGGGCTCCCCACCTGTCACGTGGAAGTACTCGACGAAGGGAGCCGCCCTCTCAACCTCGCTCACTACCTCGCTCACCCTGACGAGCCGGCGCTCCTGCCCCCGGGCGAGCCGCGAGTTAGCGCACCACGGGCACTTGAGGTTGCAGAAGGAGGTCCATAGGGTGAAGCTAACGCTCTCGAGGACGTCCACGAGGCTTATGTCCTTCCAGCCGCCAACCCAGAGGGCCTCCTCCATGAGCCTCAAACCACCGGTATGGCCCGGCTCACTATGTACGTAACTAATGAGATCGCGTATGCCAGCACCAGGGACGCCGCGACGAAGGCTAGCGTCAGCTTTGGGCGCCTGTACTGGGCGTGGAACGTCGCGAGCGTGGCTAGGCAGGGCATGTACAGGGTGGCGAACACCATTAGGGTGAGCGCCTGGGAGGGGGAGAGGGCGAGGCGGGAGAGAGCCTCCGCGGCGCTGGTGGAGCTGGTGGCTATGATCAGCGTCGCTAGGACGCTCTCCTTCGCTATGAAGCCGGACACCAGGGCGAGGGCTATCTCCCACCTTCCCAGGCCTATTGGAGCCAGCAGGGGCGCCACGGCGGACCCCACGATGTAGGCGAATGAGTTCTCAACGCTCTCCACGTATCCCGAGGGGCCCAGCCTAAGGAGCGCCCAGGTGGCCAGGGAGAGGAGGAAGATGATCACTCCGGCCTTCTTCAAGAAGTGGAGGGCGTTGTCCACAGCGTACCACCAGATCACCCTGATGCTCGGCACGTGGTACGGCGGCAGCTCGACCAGCAGCTCGGGCACCTCCTCCTTCGGGGGGATCACCCTGTTGAGGATCAGGGTTAGGATGCCCGCTGCGAGGAGCGCGACCAGGTAGACCAGGATTAAGGCTGTGAGAGCTGCTGCCGCGCTGCTGAACAGCGCCGTGGCGAGCGCCAGCAGTATAACGAGCCTGGCCTGGCATGGGATCAAGGGGGCCACGAAGGATGCTACGAGCTTCTCCTTGTCGCTCGGGAGTATCTTGGTTCCCATGATCGCTGGCACGTTGCAGCCGAGGCCGAGGGCCAGGGGCAGCAGGGCCTTCCCCGAGAGCCTCACCTTCTCCATTAGGGCGTGGGACGCGACGGCTATACGCGCCATGACACCAGTGTCCTCGAGGAACCCGAAGAAGATGAAGACCAGGAAGATCAGCGGGAGGAACGCTAGGATCGCGCCTACACCGCCCAGGATGCCTTCTGTGACGAGCGAGATGAGCAGAGGGCTTACACCGCGTGCTGACAGGGTGCTTGCGGTAATGTCGGCGAGCCCTGAGAGTGCCGCGTTGACGAGGCCTGACAGCGTGTAAGCCTCTACGAGCTCTGCCAGGTCGCTGTGGCCCAGCGCCTCGAGTATCTGAACAAAGGGGAACCCAGTGTTTATCGCGAAAGCGACCACTACTACGCTCATTAGCGTTGTCAGAGCCGCGGGCAGGCCCAGGAGCCTGCTCAAGTATATCTTGTCGAGCAGCTCGGATGTGCTCTTCCTGGCAACACCCGAGTAGACGACGCAGCTTCTCAGCAGCTCGGATATAAACGCGTACCTTGTGCTGGCGGCGAGCAGCGCGGGCTCCGCTCCCAGCTCCTCCTCGGCCCTCCTCCTTGCCTGCCTAGCTTTCTCGAGCAGCTCCGGGCAGGCCTCCGCGAGCACCTTTTCGAGCTCGCTGTCCCCCTCCAGCAGCCTCACTGCTGCCCAGTCGGGCGGGTAGTCCCTCAGCGCAGCGCACCTCCCGAGCTCTCCCTCAAGGAGGGCGGCGTAGTGCGCCAGCCCGCCGTAGTTCAGCCTGAGGCGCTGCGTCCTGGCGGCGCCGCTCGCTACAGCGAGCACGCTCTCGATCAGCTCGTGGAGCCCCTCTCCGCGCAGCGCCGAGACTCCCACGACGGGAACCCCCAGCGCTCTGGACATCCTGTCGAGCAGGACGTGCAGGCCGCGCCTAGCCGCGGCATCCATCTTGTTCACAGCCACGACAACACGGTCGTAGAGCTCTAGCACCTGCAGCGCCAGGTACATTGTCGTCTCGAGGGACACGGCGTTCACAACGACGACCACGACGTCGGGCTTCTCGTGGACGATGAAGTCCCTGGCTATCACCTCCTCCTCCGAGAGTGCGCTGAGGCTGTAGGTCCCCGGCAGGTCGACCAGCCGCAGCACAACGCCATGGTGCTCCAGCTCCCCCTCGTACCGGTCAATCGTTTTCCCGGGCCAGTTGCCCACGAAGCGCCTAGCCCCCACGAGCACGTTGAAGAGCGTGCTCTTCCCGACGTTCGGAGCACCGGCGAGGGCCACCCTCACCCTCCTCCTGCCGCCTTCCTCTCGCGCCCTGCTCTGGGGTTGGGTGCCTGCATGCTCGCGAGCCAACCGCGTCACTGCTCAACCACCTCGACGACAATCTTCCTGGCCAACCCCCTCCCTATGGCGAAGCGCGCCGAGCCCGCCTCGATGACGACGGGCCCTGCTGAGTTGCTGACAACCCTTACTACAGCTCCCGGCACTACCCCGAGCTCCATCAGCCTCCTTGCCTGGCCGCTGTGGTGCCGTATTTCAACTACCCTGACTTGGGACCCGGGAGGGGCTAGCTCCAGGGTCGTCCTACGATAGTCCACAGTCATAGCACTGCGATACGGCGTTAAATTCTTTTAGAACCGCCAGCGCGGCGCCTATGGGTAGGTTCTCGCGACAGTCCTCGGGAACGCGACGGCATCCACTATGTGGTCGAGACCCGCTATCCACATCACCAGCCTGTCCATGCCGAGGCCGAAGCCCGCGTGGGGGACGGTGCCGTACCGCCTCAGGTCGATGTACCACTTGTAGTCGTCAGGGTTCAGGCCGAAGCGCTTGATTTTCTCCACTAGTTCCTCCGCCTTATCTATCCTCTCCCCTCCGCCGATGATCTCGCCGTAGCCCTCCGGGGCGAGGAGGTCTGCGGAGAGCGTGACCTCGGGCCTCGAGGGGTCGTTCTTGTGGTAGAACGCCTTCACCTGCTCCGGGAAGCCGTAGAGGAAGAAGGGCTTGTCGAAGAACTCTGTGAGTGCTCTCTCCTCGTCGGCCCCCAGGTCATCGCCCCACCTCACCTGGAGGCCCTTCGACTGCAGCAGCTCGATAGCTTTGTCGTAGCTGATCCTGGGGAAGGGCGGCACCACGTTCTTCAGCGGCTCCAGGTTCCTGTTCAGCAGCGCGAGCTCCTCCCTGTTCCTCTCCAGGACCCTCTCCACAACGAAGGAGATCAGCTCCTCCTCCACTCGGAGGATGTCCTCCAGCCCAGCCCAGGCAACCTCTGCTTCCGCGTGCCAGAACTCGGTGAGGTGCCGGCGGGTGCGGGACTTCTCGGCCCTGAAGGACGGGGCAATCGTGTAGACCTTCTCGAGGCTGTAGATCAGCGCCTCCAGGTAGAACTGCGACGACTGCGTGAGGTAAACTGTGCTCCCGTCCACGTACTTCACCGGGAAGAGGGTTGCTCCACCCTCGACTGCCGCGGAGATGAACATGGGTGCTTGCACCTCGTAGTAACCGTTGCTCCTGAAGTACTCGTGCACCGCGGAGAACACCGTGTCCCTGATCTTCAGCACAGCGGTCATCCTCCTGCTCCTGACCGCGAGGTGCCTCACGTCCAGGAGGAACTCCTTGGAGACATCCCTCCTTATCGGGAAGTTCTCGGCGAGCCCCACGATCCTGAACTCCTCGCCGACAACCTCCTTGCCTCCCGGCGCCCTGGGGTCGTCCTTTACTGTGCCGCCGGCTATCACCGATGACTCCACAGTGACCCTGGCAGCATCCTTGTAGCCGGGAGAGTCTGGGCCGAAGACGAACTGCACTATGCCCGTGGAGTCCCGCACGACGACGAATACCTTTCCACCTAGGTCGCGCCTCCTGTAGACCCAGCCGCGCGTCCTGACTTTGGCTCCTTGGGGGCTGCTGAGTATCTCCGCCACCTTCATGAACTGCACAGCGGGCACCACTCACTCCGCGCGCTCGCGGGGGACAAGTACTTTTCGCGAGCTAGACGATAGGCTTTCCAAAGCGCTCTGTTCTAGCAGCCGTGAGCCTCAGCGACATCACCTCCCCGAGCACCTCCGCAGCCCTTCTCCGCGACAGGACCTTGTTGTTGTTGCCGCAGTAGGGGGAGAAGATGCAGCGGGGGCACCCGTCCTCGCAGGTGCACCTCGAGGTTATGTCGAGGGCGCGCGCCATTGCTTTCTCCAGCTCAGCGAACAGCCTAGCGGACACGCCGGAGCCTCCCGGGAAGGCGTCGTAGATGAATATGTGCCCTGAGGGGAAGCTCACCCCGCCCAGGTCTGTGGGCGAGGCTCCCACGATCATCTGCGCAGCGTAGATCAGCGCGTGCTCTATTGCGTGGAAGGCCTCGGCATTCTGCAGCTCCGTCCACGCCGCCCTCGGCGGGAACTCGATGAGGATTCCCTTGGTCCTAAAGGAGTAGCTCAGCTCGCTCTCGAGAAGCCTCTGGGAGATAACCTGCCCCTCTGGGAACGACTTAACCACGTACCCGTAAACCACGTCCTGCACAGTCAGGGTTATGTACCGCACCGGGATGCCGTAGACCCTCCTCTCGTCGTGCACTTCCTCCTCTGACGGCATCGTGTAGTAGAGCGGGGATGTAACCACGGGGGGAGCCTTCGTGGGGACGAGCTTCACCACAGCCCTCCTCCCCTCCAGCCTCACGGAGAGGTAGGCCCTGCCGGCGTGGAGGTACACGGCCCCGGGGAAGAGCTCCTTTATAGCCTGTGGCAGCTCACGGTACCCTATCACCTTGCCCGTGTCCGTGACTATCCTCACCTGCTCGCCGACGCCCCTGATGTTGTCGCGCTCTCGCAGGAACGCGACGCCCCTCCTCGTCGGCCGCAGGTACCCGCTGCTCTGCCTCAGCAGCCCCTCGGACAGCAGGCGGAGCGCAACCACTCTCTCGAACTCGTCGAGCTCATCCAGCCTGAGCGGCGAGTCGAGGCTCATGGAGAGGAGGTGCACCTTCGCAACCTCCTCGTTGCGGGGCTCGAGGAAGACGGGGTCCGGGCTCTGCCCGTAGAATTCCTCCGGGTGCCTCCCGTAGTAGCTGCTGATGGGGTCGTTCCCGAGTACTAGGAAGACGTAGCCAGCTTTCCTCCTCCGCCCCACCCTCCCGGCCCTCTGGAGGTACTTCGAGAAGGTCGGCGGAACCCCGTACATGATCACCGCGTCCAGCTCGCCGATGTCTATGCCGAGCTCAAGGGTTGGTGTGGCGACGACTGCGTCCAGCTCCCCCTTCCGCAGCCTCTCCTCGACCTTTCTCCTCTCCTCGGGCAGGAGACCTGCCCGGTGGACCGCCGCCCTAACCCCCTCTCGCGCTGCCAGGATCGAGAGGCTCTCGGCAAGCCTGTGACTGTCGACGAACACCAGGGTTCTCAGCCCCCGCTCGGAGAGCCTCCTCAGGAGCGCTAGGACCTCTGCTGTCCGCGACCTGGCTGTGGGCTCGAGCATGACGTGGTAGACGGGAGCCCTGCGCGCGGGCTCTGCGACGACGATGGCAGAGTCCTCGCCGAGAAGCTTGGACGCGAACTCCTGGGGGTTCCCGATGGTCGCTGTGGCCGCGACGAGCTGCGGGCTTCTCTCGATGACCCTCCGCAGCCTTTTCAGCACGTAATAGACGTGCGAGCCGAAGACCCCGCTGTACACGTGTGCATCGTCCAGGATCACGCTCCCCACGCGCTTCACCAGGTCCCTGAACCTCTGCGACTGCCTCAGGGAGAGGTGCAGCATGTCTGGGTTCGTCACCAGCAGCCTGGGCGGGTACTGGAAGATGAGCTCCCTCTCCTTCTCCGGCGTGTCGCCGTCGTAGGTCGCCACGCGGAAGCCGAAGATCTCGCTCGTGTAACCCTCAACTCTCTCTATCTGGTCCCTGGCCAGCGCCTTCGTCGGGTACACGAGCACAGCGAGCTCCTGGGAGCCTGACAGCATCCTGTCGAGGACGGGCACCAGGAAGGCCTCGGTCTTGCCGCTCCCAGTCCCCGCGACCACCAGGACGTTGCGCCCCTCGCTTATCAGCCGTATGGCCTCCGCCTGGAACTCGTAGAGGCGGTGGATGCCCCTTCTCCTCAAAGCCCTGACGAGCTCCTCCGACCTCACAACCTCCTCGACAGGGGGCCCCGGCTTCGGCTCGACGGGCTCCTCCACCTTGACGTACACAACCCTGTGCCCGCTGTCGCTTCTCAGCTCTTCCAGCAGCTCCACTGCCACAACACCTTTATCGCTGCTGCGCCGTATAAACCCGGTCGCACGCGGTGTACGACGAAGTCTCCCTGACTGTTCTCGTGGACGACATGCCCTCCGTGGAGGGAGTGGCCACCGCGCACGGGCTATCCATACTGCTCCGCCTGCGCAGCGGGACCACAACGAGGGAGATCCTCTTCGATGGGGGGCCTAGCGCCAGGATCCTGAGGTGGAACCTTGAAGCCCTCGGCGAGAAGCTGGCCCCAGATGTTGTTGTCGGCAGCCTGATGCACTACCACCACCTCGGCGCGCTGGCACGGCTAGGCCTCCTCAAGAGGGCCCTGCTGCCACCACCGCCGCTATCCATTAGGAGAAGGGGCTTCCTGCTGAGAAGCGTCCCAGGGGTGCCGGGAGTGCGGCTGCTGCTAGCCCTGAACCCCTGGCCGGAGCAGGCGCTCCTCGTGGAGAGCAGGCTTGGCGAAGTTCTAGTAGTGGGCTGCAGCGTCCACGGGTTCTACGAGACTTTCGGCCGCGCAATCTCGCAGCTGGGCGCGCCCTTCGCCGTGATCGGAGGACTTGGCTTGAGCTCTAGGGACTTCGTCAACCTGAGCTTCCTGAGGGCGCTCGCGAGAGCCGGCACGAGGCTCCTCCTCCCCTTACACTCCACGGCGTGGGAGGCGAGGCGCCTGGTGCTGGAGAAGTATAATAAGTTCCCCCTCGACTTCGAGGTTCCTGGAGTGGGGTGTCAGGTTGAGCTACGCTGAAATCGCGCTAGTGCTGGCAGGTGCGGCAGCCGTCTACAGCCTCGGGTACATCGCCTCGAGGCGTAAAACCCTCGCGGAGAGGCTGGGCTTGTCGATCGAAGGCCTCGCGGTAGTCCTAAGGTGCAGGCGCGTCCACGAGCAAATACAGCGGGTTGGAGCGAGCCACGCAAGAGTGCTGCGCGCCTTCGGGGATGCAGGAGCAGTTTCCGGAGTCATCCTGGGCGTGGCCGGGCTCGCTTACCTGCACGTTAACCTCCTCCAGCTCCTAGCGCGCTCCCCCGCCGCGAGCCCTGTGGTGCCGCTGGTCCCAGGCTGGACGATAGGCCTCGACGCACTCCCTTACTTCATGATTGCGGTGGCCCTCGCGCTTGTACCGCACGAGCTAGCTCACGCGCTAGTTGCAGCCGCCGAGTCAATACCGGTGAAGTCCGTGGGAGCCTTCCTCCTGCTGGTCTTCCCCGGCGGCTTCGCCGAGCTCGACGAGGAGGAGCTGGAGAGGAGGCCCGCGAGGACCAAGGCCAGGGTTCTCTCGGCGGGCAGCCTGGCTAACCTCCTCACGTTCTTCCTCCTGCTGCTGGCAACCCAGCTGCTCGTGAAGCCCGTTGGTGTACGCGTCGTCGAGACTCGCGAGAACTACCCTGCTCACGGCATCCTGGAGCCGGGCGACCTGATAGTCGGTGTGGGCGAGGTCAGGGTGTCGACGCTGGGAGAGTTCTCAGGGGCTCTCTCGCGGTACAAGCCAGGGGACAACGTGACGCTTGAAGTAGTCAGAGGCGGCTCGTCGGTGAAGGTGTGTTTAAGGCTGGCGGGCCGCCCCGAGGACCCCACGAAGCCTGCGCTGGGCGTGGTCATCGAGCAGGCGTTCAGCAACGAGGCACTTTACAGCGCGCTCTGGTGGTCCCTCGTGCTCACGGGTAGCGTTGCCCTGCTAAACATGCTGCCGATCTACCCGCTCGACGGCGGCAGGCTCCTAGCAGCGGCTCTGAGCTCCCTCAGCCCCAAGAGCAGGAAGAACCTGGTGACCGGCGTGAGCGCCTACACGACCACTCTGCTGCTGCTCAACGTAGCTTTATCAATGGCACCCCCTCTGTGAGGGGGGGATGAGGAATGCGCTCCTCGACAAGCTTCCTCGTGATCGTGGCCCCGGCGATAATATCCACAGTGTTCGTCGCGGTGCCATTGGAGAGCCTGCTCAGCACCTACCAGGTACCCACCTTCGCCTTCAACTGGTACATCCCCTGGCGCGGAGCCGTTGTCTCGCTCATACTCTGGCTTGTAACAGGTGCGCTCTACAGTGAGAAGAGGTACCACCTCAAGCTCAGCTTCCTAGGCTCCGCAGTCACCTTCGCAGCCTACCACTACCTCACACTCTACCTCGTAAGCCTCCGAGAACCTGTCCGCCTCCTCCCCCTCTTCTACCTTGTGGGGGGCAACAGCCCCCTGTTCCTAGACCTAGGGCAGGTCGTGCTCGCGCTCACCGCGCTCGCCTACAGGAAAGAGCTCGCGCTGGCTTTTCAAGGCCCTAAGGGATCTGCCGAGAGCTCGCGCCAGCCGTAGATCCCTCATGAGACGGCTCCGGCGGCGCGGATTGAACTAAATTCCTTAAAAAGGCCCCCGCCTTCTTAGCGCTCGCAGGTGTGAAGCGGTATGGCGGTCGAGGTCCTCGAGGAGTTGAGGAGGCTGCCCGGCGTGGAAAGGGTAGTGCTGCTCTCGAGCACAGGCATGCCGGTAAACAGCGAGGACAACCTAGCGGTCACAGCGCTCTCCGCCGTGGTTGTAGACAGCAGCGCGCGCCTCATGCAGGAGCTCTCCGAGGACTACAGCTACACGGTAGTGGCCAGCAGCAACGGCGTGGCGGCAGTGCTCCTTAGGCTTTCCGAAGACCTCTACGCTGCGGTGCTCGTTAAGAAGAAGAACCTACCCCAGCTACTAGAGAAGCTCAACTTAAGCTAGATCCGCTCTTTTTCTTTTCCAATTTTTTTAATTTTTACCTTAGCGCAGGAACTTGTCTTCGTACTCCTTCAGGTACCTTGCGGACTCGTTCGTGCTTATGAACAGCCTTGAAACGTACTCCACATCCTTCTTTGTTACCTTCCCTCCGTGCCTCTCCGCTACGATCTTAGCAGGGGCCAGCAGCTGCACCGCGTATCTCAGGCTTCTCTCCACGCCCAGCCTCACCAGCTCGTTTAGCGCCTCCTCCTCCAGCTCCACCCCCTCCTCGTGCGCCCGGATCTTTATTATCTCCCTTATCTCTTCAGGTGTGTACTCGCCGGTCTTGATGATCAGCAGCCGGTCGAGCAGGTCGAGGGGCATGCCGTGAGGAGCCTCCACGTCCGTGCCCCTTATCCTCGTGAAGCCGCGGTTTGTAGCCAGGATGATGATGGGGCTGAGCTCGCTCTCCATAGCCCTCGACAGGAAGCTGAACGCCTCGATGTCCAGCATGTGCGCGTCGTCGATGAAGAGGACGCCGGGCAGCAGCTCGGCCCTCCCCGACTCCACCCACTCCTTCACCAGCTTGTCCACCCGGGCTCTGACGTCCGGCGGTATCTCCCGCTGAGCAGGGCTGCCGAAGAGTATGGAGAGGAGGCTCTCACTGCGAGCGTTCATCTCGTCCAGGTCGTGGAGGGTCAGGGTGTACACGAACTCCTTCTCCTTGTAGATGGGACCGCTGGGAACCTCCACCAGCTCCTTCGGGGAGATGTCGTACTCGCTCGCGTAGCCCTTAGCCCTGCCGACGCGCGTGACCCTACCCGTCTCCTCGTCTATCCATATCACGTCGCCCTCGGAGACCCCCCTCTGCAGGAGCTGGTAGATGATGTTGGAGTCCACCCTCAGCGTCCTGGTCTCCCGGTCAGTCTTGAGGGTTATTGTGCCGCCCACGGGCACCTCTGCGTAGGGGTTCAGCGGGTGCCTACCGTACCTCACCTCGAGCTTCTCCACCACGCCCTCGTAGATCCAGCGCCTCTCCCTGATCCTCACACCGATGGCCTTACGCATGGCCTGCATCAGCACCTCCGTCTTCTTGACCTCGGCCGAGTAGATCTCGCTGCCGCTGAGCGCCATGAAGGGCGTCTCAGGCCCCAGCTCTCTCGCTATGGCCACGGCCAGTGCGGTCTTACCAGTGCCGGGAGGCCCCACGAGGAGAACTCCTCTTCCAGCCATCTTACCAGCCTTGATCAGCTGAACGACGAGCCAAGCCGCTCGCCTAGCCTCTACCTGCCCCACAAGGCCGTCGGCGACCGGGAGAGGCTCACCGTCGCGCACACCCAGCCCGCGTATGTGGCTGTGCGCACCGACCCTGGTGCGCTCACCCATCGCCCCTCCCAAGTAACCGGTGAAATGCGGGTGTCTGCTTAAAAGCTTGTGCGATCACGGTGGAGACCAGTTGCTCTCCTCGTCCGCCGACACCACGATGTCCTCGCTGAGCAGCCCGTCCAGGCGCTTGAAGACCCACTTCCCCTCCCTGGAGAACCACACCGCTACTACGGCCTCCCGGTTCGCGTACT
>Ga0326760_1000056_pt1 | contig 65558 bp, 73 predicted proteins | sample GCREP_S_FD_207668 | JGI IMG/M metagenome (GOLD analysis project Ga0326760, IMG submission 207668) | Hot spring sediment microbial communities from Geyser Creek Basin, Yellowstone National Park, WY, United States - GCR.EP_S | ecosystem: Environmental > Aquatic > Thermal springs > Near-boiling... | reverse complement strand
GAACCATAGGTTCATCTAATGCTTTAACAAATTTATCGAGCTCTTCATCGAAATCGTATAGATCTTCTCTCCTAGTTTTAGGTCTTGGATCAAATAACAAGCTTCCGCACCGAAAGTTTCTTCCAGTGCGGAAGTAATAAACATATCAACTACTATAAATAAAGCTATAGTTCGTAGAATACAGCTCTACATCTACCAAGTTCTTCAGCTACGAAACCTACTACATCTCCTCTCTCGCTGTATACCATATAGAATAGAGCTCCTCTATGGAACAGCACGTTGTATACTATGCTAGATATATCTCCTAGCGATGACGCTATATGGAGCAATGTTAGTGAGAGTAGTAGAGGGTTGTAGAATAGTATGTAGAGGGTTGTTAGAGGTAGCTGTATCGTTATTAAAGGAGCTACCGCAACTTCTAGAAAATCCCTATGGCTTAGTTTTACATAATCTATCATTAATGCGAAGAACTTAGGGTAGAACTTTATCTTAGTTAAGGAGTTCTTCTTCTTAGCTACTAAGTAGTGTGAACATTCGTGAGCAAATATCGTAGGTATGTAGAGTACTAGGGAGAGTAGAGTTGATGTAGGATCTATCCAGATCACCAAGTTTATTATGAAGAGTACGAGGATATTAGCTAAGATAACAACTACCGGGAGTAGGTAGTACTTCTTAACCATGTACTCTATAGATAAGCATACCTCTGCTGTACTCATCTATATCCACGGTTTCTAGAGTGTTTACCAAGAGTTTTAAAGCTATGCTAAGTACTTAGCTTTGGTATAGGTATCGATATGGATAGAGTCTCTATCAATAACTCGAGAGTTTATATCCTCAGCACTGTGTTCAAGTCTCTCGGTATAGAGAAGATCTTGGTTTTCGAGGATATAGATCCTCAGTTCATAGCTATTAAAAATCTTGCCAAAGAATGTGGTAGATATACCGAGATCCTTGTTATGTTGAATGCTTTGGTTAGTTATAGACTTGTTATGAGTGGTGAAGAGTATTGGGGGAAATTCTCGAGTTATTTCGTAGATAAATGCGTTGGAGATATACCTAATCTTGTACATCTCTTCAGAGATTTTATCGAGAAATTCAATAGAGTTTTAGAGAACCAGAAACTTTCTAGAATTATGAGAATTGTTAGATGTAGAGAACTTCTAGAAATTGTTTATAGAGGATCTCTTGTAGATATTTGGAGAGCTATCGGTAGATGTCTTAACGTTGATCTGAATACAAAAACAGTTGTATTCGCTATCAAAATGCTTTACTACGCTAGAAAAGCTCTTGGAGAAAATATCGAGATACCTATGGATATCCCGATACCTGTTGACGGAAGAATAGCTTTGATTACGTACTACTCAGGAGCTCTAGAAGTTTCTCTACCTAGGATCAGCCGAGATATCCTTATGAAGTACTCGAATACCATAAGGTTTATCTGGAGCACAGTAGCTAGGTATTCAGGTATTCCTCCTCTAAACCTAGACTCTATCCTCTGGTTCTTCGGTAAATACAGCGATCTACCTAGTAGAAGTAAAATTCTTGAGAAAGCTGTTGAAGATCTGAAGAATGTTCTCAGTAGAGAGGATATCGAGATACTCGTAAATAATCTATTCTATAGATTACCTAAGAACTAGGGGTATAACAAGGTGGTTCTCCACGTCTATAGATATTATGGATATCGATGAGCTTATCGAGTGTAGAATCTTGAGAAGAATATCGAGGTTCACAGTGATTGTCGAGATAAACAACGTAGAGGTACAGGTTTATCTAGGTAATAGCGGTAGACTTCTACAATTTATGAAACCTGGTAACATTGGTTATCTAACCAAGGTAGAGGGTAGGGGTAGAAAACATAGTTATAAACTTTTAGGTGTGAAAGATTGTGATTATGCAGCTATCGTCGATACGAAGATACATGAAGATGTGTTCGCAGTTCTTATCGATAGAGATCTTCTACCATGGCTACAAGGGTTCAGAATTTCTAGAAGATATCCTAGAGTTGATGGGAAAATCCTCGACTACCTGTTGATAGGTAGAGGTAGCTATGTATTGGTAGAGATTAAGAGTGCAGTACTTAGATTACCAAGCGATATAGCTGGGTATCCTGATGCTCCAACATCTAGAGGTAGACAACATCTAAAACTACTTGCAGATAAAGCAACAAAACATGGCTATGAATCTCTCGTAGTATTTATATGTGCATTACCTAACATTAAGAAATTCCAACTCTACTGCGAAGAAGATAGAGAGATAGGTGTTATAGCTAGATATGCTCAAGAGAAAGGCGTTAAATTTAAAGCAATAGGTATCTACCTAGACCCCTACAGGAAGAAGATAGTTTTGGAGAACCCGGATATACCTGTTGAACTAGAATGCTATAAACACCAAGACCTTGACTAGGATCTAAACAATATAAAATCACTTATTTGTTAAACAACATCCCCACATCTACCACTATCTTAACCACAGCTCTCCATATCAACTCTATCTTTATAGATAAAGATTATAGTTGCTGTCTATCCATTGAGGATAGCTATGTATTTATCGAGTTCTAGCTCCTCTAATTTTTTGTGAAGTTCATTAAGCCAGTTATTCCATGTTTCTGAAGCTTTTTCAGCTTTTCTCCATGCTTCTATAGATTTACTCTCTATCTCTTCTATAGAGTTGTACTCTATTTTCACAGCTAATGGTTCTGAAGGTCTTTCCAATCCAACAGCATCCCCTATAGATAATGTTTGCTGTACATCGAATGGTATACCAGAGCCTATGAGGGGTTTGCTATACGTATAGTATATGGCTATTATTATAGAGGTGTTGAGAACCTCAATACCTCTATCTGTGAATATCTTTAACTCTGGTTTAAGAGTTACTAAGTATCTGTAGAGAAATCCCATTCTGTATACAAGTTCATGCCATTCACATCTACTAGTTATATTATGACTAGGTTTCTCAAGTATCGGCAAGTTAATTATTATGTAGTCTTCTTCTCCTAGATACCCATCACCAATATCTGGTTCAAGTAGAACAGCTCTAAGTGATGGATATAACGATGGTTTAAACTTCCTCGGGATAACCCTAGGTAGATCAAACACCTCCTCTACATAGCATGGAGCAACAAGTATAGCATTAGCTTTAACTAGGTTATGAAATTTCGTAAAATTCTTCAAAGGTAGAACAACATAGATAACCCTAAGCTTAAACCCTTCAGCAGATGTATCAGTATTAACTTGGTTACCGATATCAGTAGTAGAGGTATAGGTGTATAACGTAGATGTTGTAGAAGTAGTTATCGATGATCCTTCTACTCTATACCGATAGAAATTCGCAATACTTATATAGAGTATTAAAGGAATAAGAATAATCAAAACTATAAACATGTATATAGCAACCCGATCTCTGTTCAAGATCTAACCACCTTTTATCCCCAGACGCTCAAAAACTTAGATTTTATAAACTTAGCTTTTAAACATTAACTCTGAAACACTCAATCACCTTAGATACCGAGGGTTTTGAAATCATCAATCAACATTATTGCAGACAATTTAAGTAATACTTCAAACCTTATGATCATTTTAAGTATATGAGGATATTAGGAGAGGTACACATAACCATGGTTTGTGTCTAAAAATGTTTATAGATAGTGCTGAGTTTCACAGATCCTTAGGTAGTGAGGCTGAGAAGCATCTTGATTTAGCTCTAAGATTTCTTGAAGAAGGAAAAACTCTGGTAGAGATCCTGTTAAAGCTATGAATACTTGGTTAAAGGTTTCCAAGACATATGCGGGTATACATAATCACACCCTAAGAACTTCCTTGGTAGAGAGTGAGACCAGCGAGGGGGAAAGGAAGGGAGGAAATGTTTAAAGTTATTCATAGACAGTTAGAGATACTTATTTTGCTAGAGCTTTTCCTCTACATATTGAAGCTTGTAGATGATGAACAGACTAGTTGCTGATAGATAATGAGTTAAAGTTTTTGATCATCCATTGCTTAGAGGTGTTTGGTCAGGAGGGTAACTCTCTATCATAGATCAACTGAAACCGGGATGCGCATCATCCCAGAGAAGTTCTAGTTCTAAGAGGTTTTTAATGTTCTTCAACATAGCTGTAGTAGGAAAGTTTATCTTGCTGATGTTACATCTAAGCTAAATAGCTAGGTGTTTAGATATGTTTCTTTTTGAAATATGTTTAGGGTGGTGTTTTGAGGATTAGGGTATCTGTTGTTCAGCTAGATATTGTGTTAGGTAGAGCTGATGTTAATAGGGATAGAGTTGTAGAATTTGTTATAGAGGTTGCTAGAAGAGGTTCTAAAGTAGTTGTTCTACCTGAGCTATGGTTAACAGGTTACGCACCTAATATAGATAGTTTAGCTGAAGATGTGTTTAAAGGTGTTACGGTAGCTATTCTAAGTAAGATAGCTAGAGACTACGGTATCTATATCTTCGGTTCAATACCTGAGGAAAACAGTGGTAAAATCTATAACTCTATACCTTTGATAACACCTAGAGGTGTAGCTGGTGTATATAGGAAGATACACTTATTCAAACTCATGAACGAGCACAAGATCTTCAGCTCAGGGGATAAAGTTGTTGTTCTGGAGACTGAGTTTGGGAGGATAGGGTTCGCTATATGTTACGATATAAGGTTTCCAGAGATGATAAGATCAATGGTTTTCAACGGTATAAAGATCCTAATTACACCAGCTGAATGGCCATGTCAAAGAATAGATGTTTGGAGAACACTTATTAGAAGCAGAGCTATAGAGAACCAGATCTATGTACTAGCATCTAATAGAGTTGGAAAAGATACGAATAATAAATACTGCGGAAACTCCGCAATAATAGATCCTTACGGAGATTACGTTGTTGAAGCAGGTAGAAAAGAAGAAGTTATCTTAACAACAGATATAGATCTAGATTTAGTTGAAGAAGCTAGAGAAACTATACCAATTCTTAAAGACTATATCCCAGAGGTGTATAGCAGAGTAGAGGTAGTCAAAAGCTAAGCAGTAAATGTAAATGATGAGTTAATACTGAAACTTAAACTTATAACTGAAGGCAGAGCTAAGATTTTGAAAATAAGAAGATTAAACTCGGTAGATACAGAAGGTATATAGTGTCAGGTATTGTTCTTGGTTATTCAAGTAAAGGTTAGAGTTTCGTATAGAGATATACCAAGAATTACAGTTGTATTAGTTAACGGTGGTACTAAAAGTGATGAATCTGTAATTGTTTTAATACCTATAGATATAGAGTTTCTAAATAATTTTTCGATGTAATTGTAGTTGAGCTTATTTCCGAAAGAAAGCATAATTTGATGGAAAGTAAAGGTTAAGCTTCTCAATGAGAATGGAAATATGTTATCCTATACCTATGCATACCCTGTTCTCGATGAAGATCTAAGCGAACTTTAATAATAAATGCTACAATAGATAAGCTAGGGATTATCGCTATAAGTTTTAAGAAAAGTTTATGGAGGCATATCAGTGATTTACAAAATATTGCTAGAGGTAATGCATTAAGATAGGAGGTATCGATTGTAGAATTCTTCAAGAAATATATAGAGATTGCAAGATATCTCGAAACATACAAAGTTGTTATAGGTTTAGCTAGAGGTAGATGTGAAGAAGATTGTAGAAAAGCTAGGGAAAGATTCTTAGCGACTCTTGAAGTACTAGATAGATATGCTGAAGAAAATAGTGTTATACTTCTCCTAGAACCATTGAATAGATATGAGACAGATCTCATAAATAAACTAGATGAAGCTTTAGAAATAATTAAACAATTCAAAAACATTAAAATACTACTCGATACATTTCATACAATGCTTGAGGAAAGAAATGTATACGATGCTATACTCAAAGGTGGGAAAAACATAGCTCATGTCCATGTAGCTGATAGCAATAGATTAGCACCAGGTTTAGGTATGCTTGACTGGGAGAAGATAGTGTTCAGACTCAAAAGAATAGGGTATAACGGGTATATAAGTATTGAAGCAAGGATAGAACCAGATCTCGACACCTTTCTAAGAATAGGTATAGAAACATTATTACCATTGATAACGTAGAAAACTAATAGCTATTTAATCAGTTCTCCGCCGTATCATCACTTATCAGAACCAATAGCCTTCATCACATCGCAGTTCCTGTTCCTAGCTTAAACTATAAGTATAGTTCAAGATTTTAACAGATCTCTATATCCCTAGATTTCAGATAAGATAGTTCTGCAACACGATTTATATACTGCTGTGAGTATGTTTTTTGCGGTGAGGTTTTTGAGTTTTGGTGTAAGTGCTTGGTGGAGAGAGGTCTGGGGATGGGATAGGGTTAAGAATGTTATAAAGTCTCTTCCTGGTAGACTTGGTTTCGGTAAAGGGAATGTTTTAAACTTCTTCAGGCTTAGGCTTGATATAGATACAGGTGAGGTTTATGATGAGGTTTTAGAGAGGTTTTTGACCGAGAGGGAGAGGTATGGATTATACTATGTTCTATACACATATGCTCAGGCTAAGGAGGATATAGGGGAATTAGGAGAGCTTGTTACACCTTCGCAGATATGCCCAGCTATACATTGCCCAATGACTAAAGAGAATCTAGAGGCTATAACGAAGCTTACACAATCGGTATTCTCATTAAATCCAGAGCTATTACTTAAAGCTGCTGAACCTTTCAATCCTCAGAAAGTCGATATAGGAGATATAGCTGTAAAAATATATACACTTCCAAGAGTTCCTATAGTTTTAGCTATATGGCTAGGAGAAGAAAGTATACCACCATCTATATCCATCCTATACGATAAAAGCGTTACCAACTATCTAGACTGTGAATCAGCTATGATCATGGCAGGTGTATTGATGGCGAGGATAATAATATCGTTAGCGAAGAAAGTAGGGATAAACATAGGGGATGTAAAGTATAGCTATAGATATCAATGCCCTGAATAAAGAATTAAATTAAAGAATAGACTTGCTCTAGCAATACTACCGTAGAGAAATTAATACCTAGAATTGATAGATAATAAAACAACGAAAATATTCCACCTCCCAGTTCCTGCAGAGATCTTCGCAAAAACCTCCGCTAATATCTAAAGCTATGTTGATAACCCTATTGATTTTTGGGGCTGTTTCGGTCTTCATAATTATTTGCAGCACTTATTTTCATTGATGTTTAAGAAGACCTGGAGTTGAGTTTATAAGCAGCTGTTGTTTATAAGTTTGGTTAGTGACCCCGGGTTTCCGAGATCCGCAGAGCTTTGAAGCCTCTGGTGACAGAGGCTGAGCTTCTGCGGTGAGGGGGCTTGGGGAGACCGTTGAGAAGTAGATAGTGGGGAGCCTGAAATCAATGAAGATGAAGGGCAATGAACCGCTATCTACCGAGAAACGGTAGCGATATCCGAACCGTCAGAGAAAGCTAATGAGATAAGAATACCATACCTTTACAACATGACTAGATTAAAGGAGAAGAAACAAGCACGGTAAACACTACACCTTTAATCCGTAGTAAACATAATCTCCACTCTAAGATGATTAGATATCCTTGCTAATAAGTAATGAATATCCCGCAACACTACAAAGTTATCTGCTTAGCAACAAACATCAATTCTATCCTCAAAACCTCTCCAATTAACACAAAGATATTTATCCTCAAAACTGCTTCATACCCAGAAAATGAGTTAATTACAAGTAAATTATTAGGATTATTGAAAAGATTATGCTGAGGATTGAAAACGCTATAGCTAGATATTGTAGCTCTTCAGAGCTCTATTGGAGAAATAAAGGTGTCTGGATAGTTATTGCTCTTTACAAAGCTTACTAATTCTCTATCAATTGTTAAGAACTTCAGGTTCTGCGAAAGCGATATCCCGTACAGTAGATTGTCTATGAGATCTCTGTGACCAAGCCTATAGAGCTCTAATGCTGTTCTAACTGCCTTCTCATCTACTTGAGCTAATCTAAGATCTCCCCTAATAAGGGTGAGACCCTCTAAAACAATATCTAGCTTGTCAAAGCTTACGACTTTCACAATCTTCCACAAAGCTTCTAGCAAGCTTAATTCGCTATAGTATAGCTCGTAATCTCTAAGCCTGTGCAGAACACCAGCTATAACCTCTCCAACATCTATTCCTAGGAATGGTAGGATAAATGATGTGTCAAGAAGTATCTGCAAGTCTTTCCTGCTCACGAATACTCTCCTCCTCAACCTCTTCAAAAGTTATACGAGCAACTTTTGGTCCGTAGATAGCGAACCATAGTGCGTCTCTCACAGGTTCTAAAACAATTCTATCCCCCTCCACATACAGCTTTAGCTTCATACCCTCAACAATACCAAGTTTCTCAGCAACAGCCTTAGGTATAGCTATAAGCCTCTTCCTGGATACCTTAACCTCAAACACAAGCTTAGACTCCATATACGGTAAGCCCAGGTACTGTAAGCTAAACCCAGCTATATAGGCTTAACTCAGGTAAGGCAAAGCATAATTTCGTTTATAGCTGAAAGCCTCACTATTTATGGTGGGGAATGGAGAGAAAGCTTATAAGGTTTTTTCCTTTTTGGTGATCAGTTAGTAAAGCTGAAGTACCTCAATTGCTTTAGAAAAGTTAATATAGCTAGGTACAAGGTTTACTAGACATGTCTTCAGGTGAGGAGGGTTTGCTAACCCTGACTATTGGGATGAGGGTTAGAGTACCGAGGGCTAGAACACCTAGGCTTTGTTTAACATATGGATATAGCTAAAACTACGAGATAATATACACAGTATCGAGATGTAAAACAGCATGGTATATAATGGAAATACAAAGCCTATTAAAACATATTAAGAGATATTCATATCTTTATATATCCTCATTTTCTATTCTAATCTTATTCTGAATGAATTCAGGTATTCATCTCAATGAGTATCTAGATCTTAGGTATTTATGTTAGAATAATATATGTTGAGGTAAAAATGAAAAACTAGTTTTATTTAAGTTTAACTTAGACCTAGTAGTGATGGGTCTATTCCTAGTTTCTGTGCTAATGCTTTATATTCATCTAGTGATAGTACTACGATTTTTTCTCCTGTAGGTGCTGTAAACTCCATGTGTTTAGTTGATACCAAGTCTACACCTGTATCATAGATTCTGTTATTTGGATAACCAGGTATGAATTGTTTTAATGCTTGTTCAACACCGTACTTAGTCATGTTGTAGAGTAGTTTAACTCCGTAGTAACCCATGAAGTACTGTCTCTGACCTACAGTTACTTGTGCATATCCTTCTACTAACGGTGGTACGTTATCTGATGTTACGTCGAATTCTACGAGTATAACTTTACCTGGTGGGAACCCTGCTGCTTTAAGAGCTTTTGCCCATGCAGGTCCATCGTAGGCATAGACTCCGAATGCTATTGTCAGGTCTGGGTGTGCTTGAAGTGCTGAAAGAGCTAAGTTATAGGCTTGTACTGGATCTTCTTGATCATTGTATGGCCCAAGCCATACTATGTTTATGTTACCCTTGATATCCGGGTCTTTTACAGAACAGTTCATTATAGCGTCTCTAAATCCAGCCATTCTCTCTAGAGAATTCATAGCTGTTAGAGAACCTGTCAACATAGCTATTTTAATTGTTGCACCAGGTTTTATATATCCTTTCTCTTTCGCTAGTTGCCATGCAACTAAACCAGCTAGCCACCCAGCTTTATAGTTACCTGTACCTAGGTATACAAGTCTATTGCTTTGAGGAGCATCAGTATCTATAGTGATTACAGGTATACCTTGCTGAAGACCTTTATTAATATAAGGAGTTGCAGCACCCGGATCAGAAGGCGCTATAGCGATTCCAGCTACTTTTTGAGCAATATAAGAATCCATAGTGCTAAGCTGTGCAGGTACATCCTCTTTTGTAGGAACCCAGAATATAGCTTCAACACCTAGTTCTTGACCAGCTTTCTTAACACCTGCTTCAACAACACTCCAATATGGGTGAACAGATTTACCAATGACAACGAACACTAATTTAGTTGGAGCTCGCGGAGTTAGATAGTACATGTATACAACTACACCAGCAACTATAGCGATGACGACTATAGCTATTATTACCGCAGCTAAAGTTTTGGAAATAGCTTTATACATAATTTTTTACCCCCAAGGGAAACTACGTAAATTAGGCTAAAATTTCTATATGAACATCACCATTGCTGTATGGATAGAAGTTAGAAAAAGTTTTGACAAGTTAACGTTTTACCTACCTCTTCTCCTATAAAGATCTATTGCAACTGCTACAGCTAGTATAACACCTGTTACAGGGTCGTACCAATATGGGGAAACACCTGTTAATACAAGAGCATTTCTTATTAACGTTATAAGAAAAGCTCCTATAACGGATCCGAGGGCTATTCCTTCACCACCTGCTAAACTTACTCCACCTATAACGTTTGAAGCTATTGCGTATAGCTCTTGACCTTTTCCAACACCTGGGTAACCTGTCATCATAAGAGATGTAAATACTATACCTGCTATAGCTGCACAAATACCGCTGTAAGAGTATGCGAAAAGCCTAGACTTATTTATTGGTACACCGCTTAATCTAGCTACCTCAATATTTCCTCCAATAGCGTATAGATATCTACCAACAATAGTGTATCTCTGTATAAATATCGTGGTACTTCCAACTATGATTAATATCAATGCAAGGATCCAAGGCTGCCCTATCACAGCTAAAGTTGGGAATTCGTGAAGTGTTATAGGCCATCCAAGTGTAATAGCGCTTGAAAAACCTCCCCAAAATATTAAGCTAGCTAAGGTTATGATGAAGGCAGGCATTATCTGTGGGAGAGGTGGGGAGAAAATACTTACAACTACTCCATGGAATAACCCTACACTTGCACCAAAAATTAACGTTACAATTATCGCTATAACGATCCTCTCTGTCACAGGAATCCATGTAACATTCTTAATGATCAACGCTAAGATCATTGAAACAGCTGATGCAATAGAACCTACAGATAGATCAATACCTCCAGAGATTAAAACCATAGATTCCCCCATAGCTAGAACACTTAAACCTAAGAACCATGTGAGCAATACTTGCCAATTCGAGGGTTCCCAGAACTTAGGGTTAATAAAACCTGTGATAAGTGATATAATTACTATAGCTAGAACAATATTGAATATAGGTACCCTTCCTCTAACAACATCCTCTAACCTTATACTCAAAGCATAACACCTGCTAAGGATAGCAATTCTATAGAACTTCTTAATAAACTTATCTTAACTTTTACATTCACTATCTAAACTCTCACCACCAGAAAAACTCTTAAAGATTTTTAAACGATTTACTATGTACAAATTACTGAATGTTAAGGGTGTTCATCATGAGTACTGTACGTAGTAGTTCTTTTCAACCGATTCTAGTAGTTGAAAATCTGTGGAAAAGATTTCCAGGAGTAGTAGCTGTTAAAGGTGCTTCTATAAAGATTTTCGAAGGGGAGATAGTAGGGCTTGTAGGTGAGAATGGGGCAGGTAAATCTACGTTATTGAAGTGTATAACAGGTGTTATTAGGAAGGATAGCGGTAAAATTTTCTGGTTTGGTCGTTCAGTAGATTTTCGTTCACCTTCGGAAGCTCTTAAGAATGGGATTATGTATGTACCTCAAGATATTGTGCTTGTGAAAAACTTATCTATAATGGACAACATATTCTTGGGGATGGAGGGTAGAGGGTTATTCTCTTTAAAAGAAGTTCGTAGCGAACTTGATATAGCTAAGCAATTGCTGAATGAGCTGGGTATCGATATCGATCCCAGGATTAGAGGTGAAAAGGTTGGGACAGCTATTGCACAGATAACTCTTATTGCTAGAGCTCTACATTTTAAAGCTAAGCTTATTGCATTAGATGAACCTACATCTGCTTTAGGACCTATAGAAGTTGAACGTTTACTCGATATCATGGTTAAGCTAAAGTCTAGAGGTATCTCGATGATATTTGTTAGTCATAAGATCGAGGAGGTTGTGAGGGTTGCTGATAGGATCTACGTTATGAGGGATGGAGAGATAGTTGCTGAATTCGATAGAAGTAGATTTGATTTGAACGAGATCATCAAGGCTATGATTGCTAGAGAGATAAAGGAGTTCTTCCCGAAGGAGAAAGTACCTATAGGAGAGACGGTTCTCGAGGTACGAAACCTATCTGATCTCTACGGAATGGTTAAGAATGCTTCATTCTATGTGAGAAGAGGTGAGATCCTAGGTATATATGGAATTGTTGGTTCTGGAAGAACAGAAATGGCTTTAACATTAATTGGTTATAGGCCTAAGAAAGAAGGGGAGATATATGTGAAAGGGGTAAGAGTTAATATCGAGAAACCCTTGGACGCTTTTAGGTATGGTATAGCTTATCTCCCCGAAGACTGGAAACTCGCTCTAGTATACCTGCTCTCAATAAGAGAAAACATAGCTCTACCAATAATCCAAAGTATTAAAAGAACTGACATAGGTTTAGTATCACCTATAGATACCTCATCTGAAAAAGATCTCGCATTAAAATTCATAGATAGCCTCAGGATAGTTCCTAGAGATCCTAATAGAAAAGCTATGTATCTCAGCGGTGGAAATAGACAGAAAGTTGCTATAGCAAAACTCCTTGCAGCAAAAGCAGATGTGCTAATACTCGATGAACCGACACACGGTATAGATGTAGGTACGAAAGTAGAGATTAGGAAGCTCATGGTCGATTTTGCGAGAGAAGGAAAAGCAATAATATTGATATCATCAGAACTCCCAGAGATCATAAATATGAGCGATAGGATACTCGTAATGAGGGAAGGTAGAATAGTAGCAGAGTTTACACGTGAACAAGCAAAAGAAGAAGACATAATTAGAGCCGCTATTCTGAAAGGAAGCTAAATCTTTTGCAGAGCTCCCTCTAATCAATTCTCAAAACAGCTAAGTTTCCTGATGATTATTTAGTGTTCAAGTTCGCTTCGTAAATTCATGGCGAAGGGAAATCGAGACCTGGGTAAAATCATTATCTTAGTAGCCATTCATAACCACATCGAGAATATCTAATGTATTGACATCATCTAACAACTATTACACAGCTAATACATGTCAATACCCTTGTATAAAAGATATCGAACTCGAAACCACGTCTAGGGCATTTAACAATACTTCTTCTCTCACTCTTTAACCTCATAATTACACCTCTAATATGAAGAAGAACAAATTCAAGATAACTTTAAGCTTTACCCACATCAACTCAACATTTAATAGGCTAGGTAAAAAGCTTCACAATATCAAATCATTAGCTTAACAGGGAAGGAGAAGGATGAGTTCCTAACTATTCAACTGCATAGCTAGGAGAGAAATAAGTACATAGAAGTTAGCAGAATCAACTCCTCTACTTTACATCTATATTATTTGTGTGGCGGGCCCGCGGGGATTTGAACCCCGGACCACCGGCTCCGAAGGCCGGCGCTCTAATCCTGGCTGAGCTACGGGCCCTTCTCTATATCTCTTGTCTTGTTTTAAAGTATTTTAGTTATTTATGTTGATTGTGATGGCTGTGTGTAGGCTATCTGTGTAACATGTTTTATATTTCTTTCTATTATATACTGTGTTAGTTTAGTGAAAAGCTTATCTCTAGTTATACTGTAATATAGGTGTGTTGATGATGTTAGGCTCGCCTCTACTGAGATGTGATGTAAGAACCCGAGTCTGATTCTCTCCATAGTTATTTAGCGTTATGTTTTTGATATATTTATTCTTATTCTGTTTTAGGTATAGTTAACTCGGTTTGACTCGGTATGTTTTGTAGATCTTATAGTTATGATGTTTTAGATAAGGAGAATCTTTGTAGAGTTGTATGTTTTCCTAGTTTTGATGATGTTTGTTGTAGGAGTAGAGTTGAAGAACTTACGAAGTTAGGTATTGAGTATATGTATAGTTTTGGAGATGTTGTTCTTTGGAATGGTGTACGTGTTGTTGGTAAAGGTCATGCATCTGTTATTGTTCTTGCACATCATGCTGTATATGGAGATATTGGTTTAAAGATTAGGAGAGTTGACTCTAAAAGATTGTCGTTAGAGTACGAAGGGTTTCTTCTTGAGAAAGCTGTATCAAGATTTACACCTAAGGTATATGCATATTCAAGGGATTTCCTTTTGAGAGAGTATGTTGATGGGTGTACTCTAGAGAAATTCGTAGTAATAAATAGATATAGCATTGAAACAGTTTCAATAGGTTTGATAAATCTTCTTAAAGGAGCTTTAGAACTAGATCTACTAGGTATAGATCTTGCCGAGATTTCGAAACCTCTTAAACAGGTTATCTATAGATGTTGTAAACCTGACGAACCTATATTCATAGACTTCGAATCCGCTAAGATAAGTCTTAAACCTTTAAACATCACCAAAATCGTAAACTTCTTAATCAACGGCGTTATCGAGGGTACTAAGGTTAGAGATATAGTTAAGCTGAACGAGTATAAACTAGGTAAGGTTCTCGAAATAGCTAAACAATACAAAAATGTTGTCGACAAGGAGTTGAGGAGGAAACTAGTTGAGGATTTGATAGCGTTGCTCAGAGATTAGATATCCCGAAATCAGGGTAGCTCTAGGTAATTGTGTATCTATAGTCCTAGGTATATTTTCGCGAGTTCACTATTTTCAAGATCTTTAGGATTTCCTTCGAATCTTATTCTCCCGCTTACTAAGAGGTATACTTTATCGCTTATCTCTAGAGCTCTTCTTACATACTGTTCAACAAGTACTACTGTTACTTTCAGCTTATCCTTTATATCTATAACAGTATTGAGTACTTTCTTAACTATTATTGGTGCGAGATCTGTTGTGATTTCATCTAGGAGTAGTACTCTAGGGTTCTTCATCAACCCCATAGCTATTGCAAGCATCCTCCTCTCTCCACCGCTCAGTGTACCAGCTTTCCTATGTAGAAACTCTCCCAGCTTCGGGAAAAGGTCTAGGATAATATCTATTCTCTCCTTTAACTCCTTCTTATCTAATAGATACCCAGCTATAACAAGGTTTTCGTATACTGTTAGCTCTGAGAATATGTTGAACATCTGAGGAACATAAGCTATACCTAGACGAGCTCTTTTATAAGGTTTGAATCTCGTTATATCTACCCCATCGAATAGAATTCTACCTTCAAATACATCGGCTAGCCCATAGATACTATTCAACAAAGTTGTTTTACCTGCTCCATTAGGACCTACGATCGCTGTTACACTATTTTGAGGTATAGAGATATTTATATCGAATAGAACTCTAAGTTTACCATACCCTGAGGAAAGGTTTACAGTTGAGATACTCAAAAACTATTCCCCGATGTATACCTCTACAACCTTCGGATTCTTACTTATTTCCCAAGGAGATCCTTCAGCTATTACACTCCCTCTATCCATAGCGTATACGTAGTCTGCAAAAGGTAGAGCAATATCTATTCTATGCTCGACAACTAGGAACGTTATATCTACAGAACTCTTTATAGCTCTAAGTTTTTCGAAAATAGATTTAGCGTAAGCAGGATCAGTACCACCTATAGGTTCATCAAGAGCTACAAGCTTAGCATTCGCAGCTAAAGCTCTTGCAACTTCTAACATCTTCAACTGTCCAGCTCCAAGTTTATATGCAGGCATATCCCAGTAGCTATCTAGACCAACTAGTTTAAGAACTTTGAAAGCTTTCTCTACATACTCTTCCTCAACCTTCCTCCAAACAGGTCTAATAGGAGCATATAGAGGGTTCTCACCTTTACTACTGAAAACAGTCAGGATATTCTCTAGAACTGTAAGTGAGAGGAATGGCTGGGGTATCTGGAAAGACCTTACAAATCCTAGCTTATAGACTTTATGAGGAGGCCATCCAGTTATATCCAAACTACTACCGTTGTCTGGTGAGAAGATAACTTTACCTTTATCAGGTTTAAGAACACCTATACACGTATTTATGAATGTTGTTTTACCTGCTCCGTTAGGCCCTATCAATAGTGTTAAGGAGTTTCTCTTAACCTTGATATTCACATTATTTAATGCTACTAATCCTCCAAACCTCTTCGTCAACCCAATCGTTGTTAGAACAGATTCAGCATTATCCATAACATCATCCCTTTGTTTATATCTTCATAATATACTTAGCACTATATCTAAAGGTTTAAAAAGAGATAAGCTATTTAAACTTATCGCTCAATACCTGCTATTGTTAAGAATACCACTTTATAGCATCGTTAAGAACATCGTAAACTCCTACAACTTTCCATTCATACTTATCGCCAACTTTAACAACAGCCCATATATCGTATCTCAGTGGAACTCTATCACCGTTTTCATCTAGTATAATTCTACCTGAAGCCCCTACATACTCTTTCAAAATCTGGTTAACGAGAACTTCTTTAACAGCTACAGGATCATACTTACCAGCACGATCTATTGCTAATGCGAGTGTCCAAGCTATATCATAGGCAAAGTATGTGTAACCCATAGGATCTCTACCGAGTTTCTCACGGATAACCTTCTTCACAACATCTGCTTTCTCGGTAAGTTCTGGCGATGCCATAGTGCTATAGAAACCTACTTTCACAACCATATCTACAACACCTGGGTTAAGTAGTTCAACTATGTTAGCTGTACCATCAGATCCTTGCCATTTAACTTCGCTAAGAATTGGATAGTTCTTTGCGGCAGCGAACACAGCTTCAGCTTCTCCAAAAGATATCAACGCAATACCTATCTTATCTTTTCCATACTTTTTAACAACATCTTCAACTACAGAAGCTAGTTGTGAAACTTCTAGAGAGAACTCCTTAGCTTTAGGATCGTAAGGTATACGCTCCAAAATACCGCAGTTTTCTCCGCTAGCTTTACATATCCTCTCGAAAGCTTTGATAGTTGCATCAGCTAATCCATCACCCCAGGTATCGCGTCTCCACATAACTATAAGCCAGCGAGCACCTCTCTCCCAGAGAATCCTAGCGATAGCGATACCTTGCGCGTGGTCTGGAGGTACGTACCTCAAAGCCATGTCTGGGAGAGCAAGAGCTGGAGATGTTGATGAAGGAGATATTATCAATATACCTTTCGAATTACAGTAGCTAAGAGCTTCACTAAGCTCTGCACTAGATATACCCCCTATGAATATCTTAACACCGGTAGCGTGTAGAGCCATTAACTTCTCTAGATGTGTCTTAGGGTCTACAGCTGTATCCTCGATAACGAAATGGATTCTCCAGTTTCTGCCTTGCGATTGTAGATAGCTATTTATCTCTTGTTCAGCATACTCAATTATCGTTTTTAATTCTGCACCGAAAGATGCCAACGGACCTGATATCGGTAACAAAGCTCCGATTGTATAAACTTCAGCTCTTGTAGTCCTAGTTATAAAGTAGTATCCTATGATTCCGGCTACCACAATAGCTATCACGAGTATAGCTATGTATAGAGGGCTTATTTTCATAGCCATTTTTACACCCAATACAAGTTCTTATAATACTAACCTATTTAGTAAAGGTATATAAAGTTTTATAACTTAGCAAAAATTTTTAACCTGCTGTTGATGGTATAGATGCGTAGGTGTTGTAAAGAGTGATCGATGTTACGCTAGTTATTAAAGCTGTAGTTTACTCGATAAGTATAGCTCTTGGAGCTGTAGGGATATCCATAATATATAACGCTACAAAAACGTTTAATTTCGCCCATGCCTCTATGGTTGCCTGGGGTGTTTACATAATTTTCGCATTCTTCTGGTTCACTAAATACATACCAGAACTGTTTCTTCCAATAGCATTCCTTTTCTCAGGGTTTCTAGGTGTAGTTACTTATGTAACTGTTAACAGACGTTTAATAATGGCTAAGGCTTCCGATATAAACCTTATGATGTCGACACTAGGTGTGGATCTAATACTGTTTGCTTTTCTCAACATATTCGCTGACTACCTTATGTATACACATAAGATCGGTATTGCGAAAGGCTTTGTTTTAGAGACATGGGATCCTCGTATAAAGATCCTCGATTTCGAGGTAAGGTTGGCGTGGATTGTAGCTCCCGTAGTATTTATCATCATGTTCTTGTTTATCTACATAATGTTCTCTAGAACAAAACTAGGTATAGCTATGAGGGCAACTATAGAGAATCCAGAGCTTGCTCAACTGCAAGGTATAAACCCTGAAATTGTGTATCTTTTCTCGTGGTTTCTAGGAGGAGGATTAGCAGGGCTCTCAGGTGGTATTCTAAGCTTGGTATTCGCTGGAGGACCTACGATAGGTATGGAAACTGTTGTAACATTTTTTGCCGGCGCTATTGTGGGAGGTATAGAGACGGTATATGGATGTTTTGTAGGGGGTTTCCTCGTAGGGTTGAGCGAGTACCTCATACCACCAATTCTAGCACCTCTTGTAGGGAGCTGGATAAACTCTTATAGAATGGTTATACCGCTTACAATGATGGTTCTAACACTACTCATAAAGCCTTCGGGTCTTGGAGTTATTATTGAGAGGAGGTTGAGATAATGATAGAGTTGAACCCTCTTGTAGAGCTCATAATAATGAACTTCGCGGTAGGTCTGATCGTAACTATAAGCTTAAACATAGAGGTAGGGTACTTAAGGATCCCCCAGTTCGGACGACTTTTAGCTGTCATTGTAGGAGCTGTAATAGCTGCAGCTGTACCTGGTAGAATTCTCGCTTTATACCTAGGACTTCCATATGGAGCTGAGTATGCTGACCATATGTATAACGCTAAGATCGTTATTCAGATAAACAACTTCCTCTCGAAAAACCTTTTACTCTCGTTAGCGGTATTCATTTTAACACTTGTTTTAGCAGCTTTAGCAGGTGGTGTAATAGGTTATCTATGTGCATATCCAGCACTTCGTCTAAAAGGATCGTACCTAGGAATCACATTACTAACGTTTGGTGAAATAGTTACGAGTATAGCTTGGAACTACCAACCTCTCGTCGGGGGGACTGCAGGGGTATACATGGTGAACCCATTCGCATTCGTAGGTAGTGGAAGTTCATCGTTAGCAGCCTTAATTACGCTAACGATTGCCATCAGTATCTATATCTACGCTGAAATACTTGCAAGATCTCCTTTCGTTAGAATGCTTAAAGCTATAAGGGATTCAGAGGTAGCATCAGAAGTCTACGGTAAAAACATTGTTAAAGCACGTGCACAAACACTCGTCATTGGGGGGGCTATAGCGGCTGTAGCTGGAGCTCTATGGGCTACATATACAGGGAGGATGAATGTAGCTTCCTATACCAGGCTTACATGGACTTTCTGGCCATGGGCTTTCATGATGCTTGGTGGTGTAGGTAATAACCTTGGTATATTAGTAGGAGTTCTACTGTTTACATTAGCTAGAACAGCTATTATTCAGTACAAGTACGTTATAACATCGGTTATACCTATAGCAGCTGAATGGCTTGAATATATACTCGTCGGGTTAGTGATAATCTTTGTAGTTATGTTTAAACCTCAAGGGCTTATGCCTGAAAAACCTACGTTAACACTTCCGAGGAAAGCTATAGAGGAGATAAGGAAGAGAGTAGAGCAAGAGCAGGGTAGATTGTGAGGATAATCTGCAAAACTAAGAGATAAGCTATATAGATGCTACTTGAATATATCTACGATAATGGGTTTGAGGTACTCTACGAGATCCGAAGTCTTAACCTTATACAACCTCTTAGTACTCCCTCCACCACATAGAATATACTCGTTAACTAGTATAGCGGGATCTAGAACAACATTCAACGATCTAACTCTAGACGATAAAGGTGTTACAGCACCAGGTTCAACATTGAGGATATTGAGAACTTCTTCACGTTTAGCAAGTGTTACAGGTAACCCGAAAACTTTAGAAGCTTTACCATAGTCAACTCTTCTATCACCTCTAACAACAGCGACAACAAAGCTATCTCCTACCTTTAGCAGAAGAGTCTTAACGATCTTACTAGAAGGTTCCCCGCTTAGCTTAGAAGCTTTATCAACACTTTCAACAGTATCGCTAAACTCTAAAACCTCTACTTTAATACCTTCAACAACTTGTTCCCACCTAGATACAGAGCTCACGGATCTTCACCAAATATCTTCTTAATAAACATATTATGCAATATATAAAAATCTTTAGTAGTTTACAGTATTTTGAAGTGTGTATGAAGAGCTATAACTATAAATACATCGAAGGTATTGCGTTGACTAGCTGGGATATCGAGGAGATACTGAGGAATATAGATAGAGACTTGAAGAAGTTTGAAGTAGTTGTTGATCTCGGGCTTAGGAAGGTAGAGGTAGAGGTATTAGGGGATTCTATATCGATAGACAGCGCTTTAATAGATCTCAATATAGTTAGGGATTTTAAAGAAGGTTTTGTCTACAAGGTGATCAATGGGGAGGTTAGGAGGCTCGACATGTATAGCAATGGAAAATACTACAAACTCAGAGCTGTAGCCCGTGATAAAGCTCCTACAATCGAGATCAACGGGATTCATATGCATAGAATACATGGGCTAGACCCTTGGAGTGACAGTATTTTGAAGATTAGAGCTATTGGTAAGAAGATTAAGAATGCAAGAGTTTTAGATATCTGTACAGGTTTAGGTTACACAGCTATAGCAGAGGTTATGTTTGGAGCAGAAAGTGTAACTACAATCGATATAGATGAGAATGTGTTATTCTTCGCATCTATGAATCCCTGGTCAAGAGGTTTAGAAAACCCTAAGATAGAGATAATCTTAGGAGATGCTGTAGAAGTTCTAGACTATATAAACCCTGGGGAATACGATGTAGTTGTACACGATCCTCCGAGATTCGAAGTAGCAGGAGAGCTCTACAGCCTAGATTTCTATAGAAAGATTTACGAAGTTCTTAGAAAAGGTGGGATCCTTATCCACTACACAGGTAACCCAGGGAAACACAGCAATATAGATATACTTAAAGGTATCAAGAGTAGGTTAGCTAAAGCAGGTTTCGAAGAGGTTAAGTGGATCGAAGCTATCCAGGGATTCAAAGCTATTAAAAGGTACTAACACCGTCATCTCGTTTAAACATATAAACTTTGTCAAAACTAGTAATTTAGAGTGTTGGCTAAGTACCTCGTCTAGGTGTTGACCATGGCTGTAGAGGATTGGAAAACTTATAAATATCAACAGGTAGAGATTAGGAAAGATATACGTGATGAAGTTCACGAGTTTCTGACAAAAGTATTCAATATCTATATGGTTAAACTTCCACCTGATGTATTTAAGCAGATAGAGAATATCAGAGATAAGCTGATAGTTTTAACAGCTAGGTTTAGTAATGAGAATTATAATGAATTCTGCGATACGTTTTCGAAAATATATAGATTGATCATATCTGATAAAGATATGAAATCAGAAGTTAAGAATCTTGTTAAAGAGTTAGCTGATAGAACTAACAAGTTCTTCACAATGAAGGGGATGCCTACATGTGTTAGAGAACTTAAGTACTATGCACTAAGATTGAAAATCTTATTCAATTCAGTACCTCTAGAGAAAGCGAAAATCGTGGTAGAGTCCGAGGGTAGGGTAGTTGCATCAGCTGAAACAGATGCTAGTGGGTTTGCTGTTGTAGAGGTTCCGGAGGGTAAGCATAGTGTCTATGTATATAAGCATGTTAAGGAGGATGAGTATGTGTATGAGGAGAAGATGGTAGAGGTCCCGCTGGAATCAGAACTTGTGTTCAACATTAAGGAGACTAAAACGGTGACAGAGATTGCTAGGGAGAGAGGTGGTAAACCTCTTATAAAAGAGGTTTCGTAGAATAGCTGGTGGTTTCTAGAGATAGAGGGTATACACATTCTCTAACTTTTTTATCGCTGTAATCGTAGAACTTTATCTTAAGGAAATCTACACAATCTATAGCTGCTCTATCTAGAGCATCCCAAAGATCTTCAAGAGTCTCAACGTCAGAACCGTTCACTGATATCAATATATCTCCTAGATCTATACCGCATAACTCTATAACTAGCTTATTGTGTATAGAGGAGATAGTCAACCCTTTAACTTCTTTTGTAAGCCCTTCAACTACTTTAAGACCTAGAGATGGGTGGACAACTTTCCCTAACTTCTTCAGCATTGTATAGCTGTAGAGTATACGTTTACCTGGTACAGCTAGGGTAAACTCGTTTAAATTCATAGCGTTAGCCACCAGCATCCCTACAACATCTCCATGTATATCGATAACAGGTCCTCCACTCATACCAGGTGTTGTAGGTGCGCTAAGCATTATCAAACCTTCGATACGTTTACCATTGATAAATGTGTTAACCTTGTACCCGCTAACAATACCTAAGGCGTAGTAAGATCTTAGAAGTCCATAAGGTATACCGCCTACTACAACGATGCTACCGATGGGGGGTAGATTCTGCGATAAGCTAAGAGGCTTAAGCTCTTCTTCAGTTTTTATGAAAGCTATATCCCATCTATTATCGATAGCAAGAACTTCGCCATAGAATCTCCTACCACTTAAATCAGCAAGACATAATTTTTCAACAGGGTTTAGATGAGCTACAGTAACCACAACATCTCTATCTATCGCGAAACCTGTAGCCGATCTGATAAAGTCTTGCGATTCACTACATGGAGTATTATCGAGAGTAGTGTAGATTAGAACAAGCGATTCATTTACCCTAGATACTGTTGTCGATACCCATCTATTAAAAGCTATAACTACATCTAAATCCCTATCAACATCCCCCACTTACCACACCCTTGATAAGCTCTAGCTAATCCTCATCAGAAGTATAGTATAGAGGAAACTATATTACCTAGAACTCTCTACATATATATCAACGAATAAGTTCTCTATCGGTTCTAACTAGTTAAGAATCTTGACTATAGTTATACATATAAGATATGGGCTTAAGATAAGTAGTAGGTATAGCTAGGTGAATACTTTGAAATGTGTTGTAATAACTGTTGAAGGGGTTTTAAAAGGGTTGGGGTACCTAGGGTATGTATATATAGTTGCAGAAGAGCTTAAGATAAGAGGTTGGGGTAGGTATAGAGAGGATAACTCGGTCGAAATCTTAGCTATAGGTAACGAAGAAGATATCGAGAAATTTATTGAGAGACTTAAAGTACACGACTCTCTAGCTATTGTAAACAACATTTATGTTGAACCGTGTACCGAGTTAACTATCAAAACAAACTCTTTCGACTTATTGCTCTAGTCTCTACCTCCTTAACCTACGTAAAATAATACTAGCTGAAACGTAGTTCACGACCAGTAGTTAGAGGTATTGAGTGAATCTGTATATCTTATTGAGGTTGCTGCTATACTTACTGTATCTATGTATTATCCTTGAGCTGTGTAACGATGTTAAACTTTCGGTTTTCTTTATTATCGTCCATTCTTCTTAGGATTATGTATCCTTTCTCTGTAGCAAAATACCTCCCTTTCACCTCCTCAATAAGCCCTAAGATTTTTAATGTATTCAGATCTAGTAGAATTTCTCTAAATATACTCTCACCTTTTCCACAACTATAGTAATGTAGAAAGATATCGCTATTCTTACATAGGGTAGTCATTTGAGATACAAGTTCTTTTAATGTTAATCCATTCGAGTTCTTAGCTATTATCGATAACAATATTATTTGAGGCGGGATTTTCTGTACCACGTTTTAGCCCTAGACTTTGTAGACAATGGTAATACTATATACGACGTTAGCTAGAATACCTGTGAAACTATGTAACAAAAATTATTTTATGTTGAGTATGTTTAAGGTGTTTACTAAGGTATATAGTATATAAGCTTTAAGTAGTTTTAGCTCTTCTTTAGCATAGCGTATACCATATCTTTGATACCAGCTTTAGCCAAGAGTCTTTCTAGTCTATAGAGTTGTTCATGTGCTATATCTATCTTCTTAGCCATCTGGGCTATCGATATATCGTTAGCTCTTGCATATAGTAAGTATATGAGGGTTCTAACGCTATGCGGATGTCTAAGCGATGAAGCTATCCCGCTATCGAATACAAGCCAATCAATTACATCTAGGTGTTTCTTAACCCATTCAACTATATCTGGTGGTAACTCGAAGGTATGCTCAAGTCTTTTCCTAAATACGATCTTGTTACCCTCAATCACTAACTTTCTTTTCCTTCTCCTTCTCTTCTCAAACATAAGCTCTCCTCCACTCATATTCTCACACTCAACTCTTATCTATATCTTAAAACCCAGTGAAAGAGTTTATAAATTTATCTGTTTTTCGTAGTTGGAACATTTTCTAAGAAAAGATTATATGGTTTTACGAAGGATAGAAATTGTTCAAGTTCTTGGAATATATATAAGCTGTTTAGATAGATTAAGCTACTGTAATCTGGTGGTAGTTTGAAGAATTTACCTGAAGCAGAAACATCTTTCCTGAAAACAACTATTGTTTACAGAGATCAAGAGAAACCTCTGGTATGCGATATAGACGATTTTCTTGATTGTGAAACAAGTGAATGTGCTTTAGAACTTTTCGATCTCTATATAAAGGAGGAGCTCGAAGTTGTTAATAGAGTTCTTATAGGTTTCTACGATACTAAAGGTGGGAAGATATTTATCTATAGAGTTGATGACGAAATCCTCTGTTTATGTATTCATCGAGTAGATGTAAGTTGTAAAGCTATGTGTAGAGATTACGTAGAGTAGTTTACGATATATCTAAACACCTTTAGGATATCTTCGCAAGAGATAACTATGTGGAGAACTGATAGAATTAATACGTAGGTATTCATTGTAAGTATGTATAGGATTGCTAATGCTATTGTCAGTATCTGTGGAGCTGTAGCTGTAACTATGTACTGATCTACGTTTCTAAATGTCGATTTAAACCCTATAAGCATACCATTCACCACAAAGTTGAAATCGAGTCTATAGAGTTTCAACGGTACTAGGTGTAGAACTTCATGGATAAAACCTATCAATGGTATAGCTACTAACACAATGTAAACGTTATCTCTACCGACTACCGTTGCTGAAAACCAGCCGAGGATGAAGCCTATGAGTATCTGGGTAAATATTCTCAGTTTCACCTGGGTCCCCCACTAGGGGTACAGTTTTACAGATTTATAGATTTAGCGAGTTCAATAAGTAGTTGACTAAAACATCCAGTCTACTCAATTAAACTCGAGTACTACTGTTCCACTCTATTACCACGGTACATGTTTAAGCTTGAGTTTATACGCTACGAAATTCGTCAATACATGTAGAAATACTGTTACAATTGTCAGAATTGAGAAATCTATGAACGAAATATTTAGTAAATTCAGTGGAAGAGCTACGAGTAGAGCTACGTAGAGAAAAGATGTCTGGTCTATGAATGGGAGCGGGTCCCCCGGTTTTATACCTAGTCTTCTCTTGATGAAAGCCCCGAGGAGATCCCCAACCATAGCCCCGATACTTAAAACTACACCTCTCGCGATATAGATATAGTCGAAATCTCCTAGAAACTGCTGAACAACACCAGCAAGAGTACCCGATGCTATTCCTATGAGGAATCCTTCCCAAGTCTTATTATCACCGAAAATTCTTTTGCCATCGAACAGATGCTTACCTCTATCTATAGGGTGTCTCCTATACCCAAGCTTATCAAGAATTTTAATACCTACAACAGGTGCTCCGTTAGCTACGTAAGCTGGTAGTACTAACCATATCAAGATCAGCACTTTTTCAAGTATATCCATAGCGTAACTACCTTACCTAGTTAATGGTTTAAATATCGATATATTAGCTGATTTTACCCATGAACTTTTTATACCCTATCCCTAGGTATTTAAAGACAGAAAGTTTACGGTGATATATGTGAAGCGTACTGAAATTAGATGGCATGGTAGAGGTGGTCAGGGAGTTGTTACAGCATCTATTGTTTTAGCTGAGGCAGCTGTGTATCAAGGTAAATATGCTCAAGCTTATCCAGAGTTCGGTGCTGAACGTAGAGGTGCACCTGTTAGAGCTTATACAAGGGTATCCGATGAACATATCAAAACTAGGGCACCTATACTAACACCTGACGTAGTTGTTGTTATGGATCCATCTCTCGATAAATCTATATACTTAGAAGGTCTCAAGATCGGCGGAATACTTATAATCAATACTAAGAAGAGTTTGGACGAAGTTAGGAAGTACATAGGTAGAGACGATCTTAAGATAGCTAGAGTAGATGCTACAAAAATTGCTCTAGAGGTACTGAAAGCACCTTTCGTTAACATGGCTATGATAGGTGCTTTAGTGAGAGTAGTACCTGTTATCGATCTACACTATGTAGAGGAAGTTATTAAAGAGACTTTTAGACCTAAAGTAGCTGAACTTAATATCGAAGCTGTTAGAAGAGCTTACCAAGAGGTTGAAACACTATGAGCTTCGAGAAGAAGTTACCAAGCTGGAAATCGATACCTATAGGCGGAGCAATACTGAAACCAGGGAATTTCGCTGAAAGACCTACAGGTGATTGGAGAGTCTTCAGACCTATAATAAACCAGGACAAGTGTTTAAGATGCCTTATATGCTGGGCTATATGCCCAGAACCTGCTATATATATCATCGATAAACCGTATAGAACCTCTAGCGGTAGAGAGTGGAAGTTCACTCTCGAGATAGACTACAACTATTGTAAAGGTTGTGGACTTTGTGTAGAGGAATGCCCTGTTAAAGCTATTGATTTTGTTGAAGAGGTGAAGTAGATGAGCGATCTCTGGATAAGAATACCTCTAACCTCAAACTATGCAGCTGCATATGCAGCTAAAGATGTTGATGTAGATGTTGTAGCCGCATATCCAATAACACCTCAAACACCTGTAGTTGAACGAATAGCAGAGTTTATAGCTAATGGGGAGCTAGATGCAGAGATGATTCACGTTGAGAGTGAGCATTCAGCTTTAAGTGCATGTATAGGAGCTTCAGCTACAGGGGCAAGAGTCTTCACAGCTACTTCAGCTCAAGGTTTAGAACTTATGCACGAAATGCTCTTCATAGCGTCGGGTTTAAGGCTCCCGATAGTGATGGCTATCGCTGCTAGAGCTTTATCAGCTCCTATAAATATATGGTGTGACTACAGCGATCTTATGGCGACGAGAGACTCTTCGTGGATTACAGTAATAGCTTCGTCAGCTCAAGAAGTATACGACAGTATTATCCAGATGTACAGAGTTGCAGAAGATCCTGAAGTACTTCTACCAGCTATGGTTGCCTACGACGGCTTCATCATGAGCCATACATATGAACCTGTGTATGTAGCTAAAGATAGAGCTCCTATCCTCGAGTATGTACCTAAGAACTTCAAGAATAGGTATAGACTAGACCCAGACAACCCGATAACCATGGGAGCTATAGCTGATCCTAACTGGTATTACGAATTCAAATACCAGCAAGTTGTAGCTATGAGGAAAGCTTACGAAGTTGTTAAGAAAGCTGATGAAGAATTTGGGAAGAGGTTTGGGAGAAGCTACGGATTTGTAGAGACATACAAAGTTGAGGATGTGGATATAGCTCTACTAACCTATGGAGGTCTCTACGGAACTGTTCAAGAAGCTGTTGATATACTTAGAGAGAAAGGGGTTAAAGTAGGTGCTATAAAGTTAAGAGTGTTCAGACCATTCCCATACAACGAGCTGTTCAACGCTATAAAGAATCTGAAACACCTAGTTGTACTTGATAGAGCTATAACTTTCGGAGGAGTTATCGAAGGACCTGTAGCGTTAGAGATAGCGACACTCCTCAAATTCAAATCTCTAGATACAAACTTGTACAACTACATCGTAGGTATAGGTCAGAGAACTGTAACAGAGTCAGACATAATAGGTATAGTAGACCATGTCTCTAAGCTTATAGAGAAGAATGTAGTACCTATGGAGTCTATTTATTGGGGTGTTAGGGAATGAGTAAACCTACTCTATATAAATCGATATTCGAATTACCGAGAGAAGAATATCTATCACCAGGACACGGACTTTGTGCAGGATGCTTAGTCGGTACAATAGTTAGAGTATTGCTGAAGGTAGCTGGGCCTAACACTATAGTTGTAACACCTACAGGATGTCTAGAAGTATCGACAACACCTTTCCCTTACACAGCGTGGAAAGTTCCATGGATACACGTAGCATTCGAAAATGCAGCTGCTGTTGCTAGCGGTGTAGAGGCTGCAGTAAAAGCACTTCAGAGAAAAGGTTTGGTAGATCCAAGCAAAAAGATAAACGTTGTAGCTATAGGTGGCGATGGTGGAACTGTTGACATAGGTTTCCAAGCTCTTAGCGGTATGCTGGAGAGAGGGCATAGAGTTATGTATGTTCTATACGATAACGAAGCGTATATGAACACAGGTATTCAGAGAAGTGGTGCAACACCTTTCAAAGCATGGACAACAACAACCCCTGTAGGAAAAGTTTTGAAAGGTAAGCTACAGCCTAAGAAACCTATAGCAGAGATAGTCGCAGCACACAAGATTCCCTATGTTGCAACAGCGAACCCTGCGTACATAATAGATATGGCGAATAAATTTAGGAAAGGGCTCTCTGTTGATGGCCCATCGTTTATCCATGTAATACAGCCTTGTACAACTGGATGGAGATTCGATCCTAGATACGGTATAAAGATAGCTAGATTAGCTACAGAAACAGCTATGTGGATAAACTGGGAGCTAGAGAATAACGAAGTATTTAGGGTAACAGTACCAGTACCTAAACGTAAACATGTTAAACATTATATAAGAGCTCAAGGAAGGTTCAACCATTTAACAGATCAAGATATAGAGGAGATACAGAGATTCATAGATAAAGAAGTTGAACGTATAAACAAGATGGTTGGGAAAGAGGTTATAGGGCCTGTTGTAGAGTAGGTAGCTACTCTCTAGCTATAACTTCAACAAATTTCTCTTTTTCTCTAACAACAGATCTACCACCTTCCTTACTAACAAAATAAACTTTATCAGAAAGCTCCTCTACCTCCTGATCATGGGTCACAACAATAACCTGCGGAACTTTCTCAGATAACCTCTTGATAATCTCGAAAACAGCTCTCCTCCTCTCCACATCGAGAAACTGTGTTGGTTCGTCTAGTATGAAGAAACCCGGTAAACGACCAAAAATAGTGTACGCTAGCGCTATCCTAAGAGCTATAGCTAGTGCAACTGTTTCTCCACCACTCAAACTCTTTATATCGAGTATTCCGAGACTCGAATAAACATCTATATCGAAATCTTCGCTAATCTTAACCTTGAAATCCATGCCAAGCTCCTTCAAAATATTGTTTGTGTACTTCTCCATCAACCTCCTAGCTTCTAGTGTAAGAACTTTAGCTAGAACACCATCCTTTCCAAGTAGGGTATTCACGATAGTGTTGAGTATCGGGTATACCTGGATATCTCTAGAGATATTCGTAAGCATTGTTTCAACCTCTTTCTCCTCCTTAATAAGCTCATCCAAAAGTTTAGCATTACTCTCAAGTCTACCCCGAACCTTACCCAGCTTCTCTCTAACCTCATCAACTCTAAGCTTGAACTTTCTATACTCATCCTCAATACTCTTTACATCAATGTTCTCAACATCGAATCCCATAGACTTCATCTCCTCCTTAACCTTGTTAAACCTAGAGATAACCTCTTCAATACCTACTTCTTTCCCTAGGATCTTCTTGAGAACAGATTTCTTCTCTTCGTAGAGCTTTGTGTACTCGATAGAGAGTTTGTTAAGACATTTCAAGAACTCTAAACCAGATCTAAACCCTTTGCATGGAGAGAATATGGGGAGATCCTCGGCTTTCTCAACAATTTTATCAACCTTATCTTTAAGTTCTCTAAATTTACGAAGGTAGTTCTCAAGATATTTTTTATCGCTATCGATTCTTGTTAAAATCTCTAACCTGCTTCTCTCAAACCTCTTCGCCTCATCGATAGCCTTTCTGACAACGGTGTAAATATTCTCGAGATTCTTCAAATCTCTAGCAATCTCATCGCTTCTACGCTTAATATCTAAGAGTACCCTGTTCTTAGCATCTTCATCAAGCTCTCTTCCACACAACGGACATTTCGTGCTAATTTCGACTATACTTGTAGAGCTTCTAAGCATCGATATCTCTGCTTGTTTCAAACTTATCTTCTGCTCTACCTCTCTCCCGAAGTTCTCTAGAACTTCAAGAACTTTAGATATATCTTGAAGATCTTTCTCCGCAACATCTATACCTACCTCTTTCACAACACTTTGTATCCAAGATCTGTACCTAGATTCAAGCTCATTCAACTTCCTACCTGCTTCTTCTAGATCTTTCTTACGTTCTTTAATCATAGCCATAACTGTTACATACTCATCAATACTGATACCAAGTATCTCTTTACATATAGGTAAAGCTTGCTCTATATTCTTCAACTCGTTAACTATTTCAATAGCTTTCGAAAGCGTTTCGTATTCTCTAAGAAGTTCTAACAATTTCTCGTAGAGACCGACTTTCTCCATAAGTATCCGGATCTCTTCCTCTAACCTCTTCAACTCTTCTTTATCTTTCTCGATAACCGTAGTTACATCGTTTATCTTCTTCCTGATCTCCTCCAACCTCCCCCTATACTCATTGAATCTAATCTTCTTACCCTCTATATCTCTAAGATACTGTCCTAGTAATTCTTTCGATTGCTCTAACCCTTCTAAACCGAGCAACTTAAGTATCAACTCTTTTCTTACAGCTGGTGTTGCGTTAAGTAGTTCAGCTATCTCGTTCTGCCTAGATATTATGGTGTATTTAACTGAATCAGCTGAAGGTATAGACATCAACTTCTTTATACTGTCTAGAACTTGTTGGATACTTGATGCAATAAGCTTCCTCTTCCCATCTTCGAGAACTTCGTAGAGGAAAACTTCATCGCTTTTAGTAGCACTGATAACTCTGTATACCACGTATTTCCTTCCTCCGATGCTGAGCTCTACCTCGATACTACCTGTAGATGTTCCTAACCTCAGGAAGCTTTTCTTACTCCCTCCTCTCAAAGACTTTATATTCTGGGGATGGGTGAATAGGGCGTAGACTATGGAATCTACGATAGAACTTTTACCAGCTCCATTAGGTCCTACTAAAGCTGTTAAACCTAGAGGAAACTCTATATAGGTTTGTGTATGTGAGAGAATATTTGTAAGTTTAACAGATCTAATAACTATCGGACCACTCAATCTCTAACACCTTAGAAAAGCTTTTCTCTAGATGCTTGAGATTTCCTAATATTCTGCTGTTCTGTCTTCTTGAGGAGAGAAGATTCGTTAGATGTTTTAGATGAAGTTAAGCTTAGCACTGACCGAATTCTTTGTTCGACATCTCTCAGGTTATCTATATTAGACCTTATGTACTCTATAAGTTCTTCTGCTATCTGTTTAGAGGGGTTCTCGATGATGTTTAGTATGTATAGAGCTAGTTTTCGATCTCCTATCAAATCGCTTAATATCTTCTCAACATCTATATGCTCTAATTTCTCAGCATATGTTTCAATATTCACAGTTCTGCTATCTCTCTCCTCTTCTTCTCTATGTACAATATAGTAATGCTCTATCAAGTTCTTCAAAACTAGTTCCTCTAAATACCTAGCGATAGCTTCTGCTCTAAGCTTATCTACAACTACGTAAGCTATAGGTTTCTTCCTACCACTCGAAGTAATAGACTTAGAGTTTTCAATTACATCGTTTAGACATTGTTTAACATCGCCACATCTAAGGATTACCCAAGGTCTAACACTCGCCAACTCTATGAAGTTTACCTTAACTTCATCAGTACTTAAATCTACCAAAGCAACGAATTTTTTGCCATACTCATTAACTTTGTGAACCTCTGTTGCACCTGGATATACAACAGGAACACCGTCTCTACCTCTTAGAACAGTCTTTATATGGTAATCCCCTAGAGCTACATACATAAAACCTGCCGGGATTAGGTCTAGAGATATATCGGCTTCACTACTAGGGATGCCGAGTTCTTTGAGTAGTAGATGTGCAACGAGAATAGATTTGAATTCTTTTTGAATACTTAGTGTAGGTATTTTCTGTCTTTGGTTAAAAGGTACGCAAACGAATTGAATTTTCCTACCCCCGACCTCGACACTATGCACAGCTATACTATCTATAGCTACGTAGTCTAGTACCCCAACATCTTTAAGAATTGTTAAAGGTGATAAAGCGTATCTCTTCGGTAGATCGTGTTGACCAGCTATAGCTACAACCCTTATGTTTCTATCTTTTAACTTCTTCAACCCTCTATACGCTACGACGTAGGATTCTGGAGGTGGGTTAGGTGTGTTGAAGAAATCTCCTGAATGGATATAGATATCGACGCGTTCTTTCAAAGCTATATCTATAGTCTCGAGAAAAACTTCGTAAATATCCCGAGCTCTGAAAAGCAGACCCGATGGAGTTGCTCCGAGATGTGTATCGCTAACATGTAGTGCAAGCATACTCTAACCTATAATCATAGCTTGAGATAGATATTTTAATTAGCTGAACAACTCCTCGAAATCTCTAGATGCTTCAACTACCCCAGAGTACTTCTCTGTAGGTGTTGATAATCTATAGGATCTCCATATAGAAGCTATATCGAGTGTAGCCCCTATCTTCTTACCCTCATGTTTATCTATTTTAACGAATATAGGGAATCTACCAACCCATTCACCAAGGATAAGAGCTTCGCCCAGACCCATCGTAGCCAACGACCTAGCTAGGTCCTCTGTCAACATATCCGATGCATTCATAATAGATTGCTGATCAGCTTCTTGAACAAGTTTCATAAAGACGAAATTCTGTATCTGGCTAAGGGTATTCATATCTATGTTCCTAGGTCTTTGAGATACTATCCCTAACGCTAACCCGAACTTCCTACCTTCTCTAGCCACTCTCTCTATAGAGTACCTGGAGATTGTTGAAGCTGTATTCGATAGAAATAGATGTGCTTCCTCTATAAAAACTACAACAGGCTGAGGCCTCCCCACGAAGTAGCTATGCTTAACACTCCAGAGAAGTTCGTCGAGAACAACTTTCAATACATAGTCTTTCTGCTCATCGCTTAAGATAGATACGTTGAGAACAATGAGTGTTGAAGAGGCTATGAGCGATGCAATGTTAGGTGTTTTAAAACTTATTGCTGCATTCTCGAAAAACTCGTCAACTTTTGCACACGCTTTTTGGATAGGTTCTTTATCAAAGCTAGACCCTAGCTTAGATCCTGTTATAAAATTCTTGACATACTCTTTAAATGCATTTACAAGAACATCATCTAAGCTAAGCACTTCTTCTTCCTCATTCCTAGAGTAGTCAAGAATTTGCGGATTTAAGGATACTTGTTCTCTTTTCTTAGCTAAAACCTCTTTAGCTATCTGGGGAAGATACTCCAACGCTTTCTCATTAAGTCCATACCTACTCTTAATTTCTCTAAATATCTTCTGGGTGATTTCTAAAGCTCTTGTCACTAACATCCTCTGTATTGTTGCACCTCCTTCAGGTACTATCATTCTAGCTAATACTTTCGGCGGTATTTCTAGAGGATTTATCTTGTACTCTATAGGTATAAGCTTAACCTTATCCCTGTTACTCACATCGAGATTCCAGTACTCGCCATGCACATCGTATATCACGACTGTTCCACCGTAAGAAGCTATTCTATCAGCTAGAACAGCTACAGTATTGCTTTTACCAGAACCTGTTGTCCCTGTGATGAAGAGGTGTTTAGTTAGAGCGTTGATATCTACGTATATCTCTACCTCAGGTCTAGTTAAAAGATATCCAATTTTTATAGAGCTTTCTCTTCTACAGCTAAACAGTTGAGATAGTATCTCTGCTGGTGCTAGAAATACTTCTGAATCTGGTGGTGGTGGTACATTTGGAACTCTAACCTCGGTTTTACCGTTTTCTGAGCATATCAACGCTATTAACCTAGCTTGGGATGGTGAGTACCTCAGCATCTCATCCTCTATGCCGATGCTTTCACTAGAGGTGGTTGTCGGGGATATGGGTAGAAGTCTTCTATAAGATGTAGAGCTTATAACCCCTATAGCACAGCAATCGATAGATCCTCCAGTAGCTATATCTAGAGATTTGAATGGTATAGCTATGTATGTCCCTATAGGTATTGGGTGTCTCGAGATAATCTCTACATGTGTTGGATACGAAGTAGAGCCAACTTTGCCGATAACACTAGACCTAGATTTACAGACCACAGTACTTCAACCTTTCTAAACTAAGCTATGTATGCTTAACCAAGTTAAAAAGAGTGTGTTTCGCAAAACTTTTACAATTACCTAAGGTTTGGAGGTATAACGACAACAGGTACTATAGCGAGGCATGCAGCATGATCTTCGTTAAGTACATGAACTACACTATACCTATAGACTATATCGACCATATCTATGTAGAGTAGGAATGGTTTACCGTTACTACATGCTATCCTCCAATACCTCTTCTTATCTCTAGATATCCTGTTCTTCCTATCATCGATAACGTTCTTCAATATCTTAACCCTTTCTTCAGGTTTCGAAGATCTTAAGATACTCAGTACCTCATCTACACACTCTCTATAGAAATCCAGGATTGTGTAGTCAGCTATCCTAAGATGGAGTCTCCACGAATCTAGATCGAGATCTCTACATATGTTCACAGTATCTACAGCTAATTTCTTCACATCCTCTAGATAATCGAATCCTATAACTATAGCGGGGGATATATATGTAGAAGCGTAGACCAAGAGCTCCAAAACTTCTACATCTACCTCAACTACATTAGATAGAACTTCTACTAAATGTTCAACAGCATTTATAGGAGGAGTCAGCTCTACGAATGGGTTTCCGTTCAGGTATTGAGCTAATCTATCCCTATACTTCTTGACCATTGACGGTGTTAACCCTAGATCTCTATACCTAAACCTCTTAACCATCCACCTAATGCTATCCCATACCCCAACCCCATCTAGATTAGCTAGAACAACACCTCTTAAATTCTTAACAAGAGCTGCATATCTAGCGAAACTCATATCTACGAGCCTAGAATTTTATGTATTCCTCGAAGTAGATATAAATACTGAGAACCTTCGGGTTACTTCGGGTAGATAGAAAGTAGAGAGCCATGGCTTCGCTAGAAGATTTGCTGAAGTTTACGAAAGTTGTAGAGAGTAGTGTATGTATTGAAGAAAGTGGTGAAATTCTTCGTAGATACTATAGATTTAGAGCATCTAAGAACTATGGAGGTTCAGCTGTAGGAGATGTACTTGGATGTAATTTAGGATGTGTATACTGTTGGTGTTGGTCTATAAACTCTAAGCTTAAGCTAGGCGATTATCGGAAACCCAAGGATGTTGTAGAGATTCTTTTAAGTATCGCGAGGAGAGATGGATTCAGAATTGTAAGGTTGAGTGGTGGTGAACCTACCCTCTGTTTCGATCACCTTGTCAATGTTTTGAAGATCTTCGCATCTGTAAGAAGATCCGAGATCTTTGTAGTGGAGACCAATGGTATAGTTCTGGGTGTAAACGATGATTATGTACATAGACTGAAACCATATAGATCGGCGATAGTTGTGAGGTTATCTATTAAAGGGTGTTCCGAAGAAGAATTCGAGAAGATTACGGGTTTCAATAGAAGTGTTTTCTATCTTCAGATCAAAGCTTTAGAGAATCTCGATGCAGAAGGTATCCCTTACACAGTGGCTATACCGATAAGTTTCTGTTCGAAGAACAGTTTTTCAAAACTTGTTGAAATACTTACCCAACGTATTGGTGACCATGTTTTTAGCTACCTAGAGCCTGAGGTATTCATACTATATCCATCAACTGTACGGCGTTTGTGTAGGAAAGGTTTAAAGCCTTGGATACTATACGAACCTATCACTAGGAGAAAGATCGGTAGAGGTGAGGTGGATGAGTTTTTCAGAGAACTATGTAGAGAACAAGGTGGTAGAGGTAGTGAGGGGAGCTGAGAAAGGGCTTACATTTGAAGAATTGAGAGAATACCTGGAATCCCAAGGTATTTACTTAAACAGCGTTGAGCTTAGGAAAGTTGTAGCCTCGCTGATTAAGAGAGGTACTCTATGTAAATACCCTTCCTTTGAGAGAAGGAAACTTCTACTCAAACTATGTAGATAATGTCCATTGCGGTTAATATATCTCAACCGTATATGTTTAACCAGTAGCAGGTGTTAAGATATGTCGTTTGTAAGCGATATAGCTATAGAACCCCCTATTCTACTAAAACCCGATATGAAGATAGGAGAGGTTATACCCAAGATGAGCGAGTTAAGGATTAGAGAAGCACCTGTTGTAGACTATAACGGAGTTCTGGTAGGGGTTATAAGCTACAGAGCTATACTATTGAAAGGTGTTGGTAGAGATACTAAGGTTTCGACAGTTATGGATCCACCCTACTCCTTAAGGGAGAACAGCTCTATAGATGAAGCTGTAACGAAGATTGTTCAGTGGAAAGCTAGGGATATACCTGTTGTTGATAATTCTCAGAAAGTTGTTGGCTATATCAATAGGATGATGTTATTGAAACTACTTGTGGAGAGAAATCTGATCCCTGATGTTGTTGTAGATAATGTTATGAGTACCCCAGCTATAACTATACAGGAATGGGAGAGTATTGCAAGAGCTAGGTGGGCTATGCTTAGAAACGGGATCTCTAGATTACCTGTTGTCGATAAATACGATAGGGTTGTAGGAGTTATAACGTTAAGCGATATAGTTGAACGGTTATTCAGGATAAAACTTAGTAGAAGGAAAGGATATGAATGGATACAAAGCGAAGAATCTTTCTTAGCAGCACCAGTTGCAGATTTCATGTCTACACCCCCTATCACCGTACCCCTAGGTGTGAAAATAGTTGAAGCTGCGAAAACTATGATAGATAGAGGTGTAGCAGGTATCCCAATTGTTACAGGTGATGACCGTATTGCAGGGGTTCTAAGCGGTATCGATATTCTTAAGAAGTACCTTGAAACATCTATAGTTCTACAACCTTTAGGGGTTAAGATAAGCACTGTAGGAGAAGTAGATGAGCAGACGAGGATTAGTGTAGAGAGGATTGTAAATAGCTATCTATCAGGTTTCACGAAGTATGTAAATATCATAGACTTTAAGTTAGCTATTAAAGAAATAGGGAAACCTGAGGAATCTAGAGGAAGAGATGTTAGAAGAGGTTTCGAGGTCTCTGCAAGGCTTGTAACCGATGTAGGGGGTTTCACAGCTAAATCTATGTGCTGGGATCTACCTACATGTGTTAGAGAGGTTATGGGTATACTGGAGAAGAGGATTAGGAAACAGATAGAGAAGAAAGTTACAGCTAAACCGAGGTATAAAGGTTTTGAAGAGTAGACGATAAGGTATATCCCAGAGATTCTCTACAGTTTACCGGAACTCTATAGAGAATTTATATGGGAATCTCCGTATCAACAACTCTGTTAAAGTTTTGTAACATTCATCTATATTCCTAGGGTTGGGGATCTCCATAGAGATATTTAGAACAACCTCATCATCGCTCACCGTTATAGGTGTTATGTAGATGCTCTCTCTATTGATCATCTTAAGCTCGCTAGATAGGATATTCATAACATCGTTTACAATCCTAGAGAGTTCAAGACTCTGACCTCTTATAGTAAGTTTAAACATAGCTTTGTTACGAATTGTTTTAGTTATCACAGACTTTATCAACAAGCTGTATGGGATATACACTTTCTTATCGTCTGACTCTATAACTGCGTAACCCCCTTCAGATATGCTTATCTTCCCTTCGTATACTTCGTTATTAATACTAACCCTTACATATTCACCATCTTTCACAACATTCGAGGAGATGAAGATTATATACGATAGCGTGTTCTCTGCGTAGGACCTTATGTAGTACAACATGAACCCGGCGAGAAGCAGAAGTATAGCGATGAATGTTATCGCTACATGAAATACTTGGAACCATGAGGAAAGTGTTAGAGGTATCACGATTATCACGGATGCTATCAACACAGCCATTTTTACAGCTTCCTCTACCCCTCTCGACACAATACCTCTAGATCTGATCTTTGAAAGAACTTTGCTAATAATGATGTATATCACTACAACTATGACAAAAGCTATAACGATAGGTAATACGTACTGCTTCACTACTTCTAGAATATCTTGTAGTGATTCAAAGGTTATAGACATATATTGGTACACCTGAGGTAAACTAGGTACATAGGTACACTAAGTAGTCAAGTTATCTATCTTATATCTATTTATGTGATAATATGTTGGTATATCTTCATTAAGTGAAACTGGATAGAAATGAACTAAACTTACCCTTATCAACAATAAACAGAACTTTATCTTTCTTCTTAAAGCTGTAGTTTTTATCGAAGTTCACGACATTGTTATCGTTAGATACTATGGTTAAAACCTTCACACCTTCATCTTCGACCTCCTCAACTTTTTTATCGATTAGGTTACTACCTTCTTCGACAGTAGCTATAACTAGGTAATATTTATCATCGAGTTCAGCTATCTTTATGTTGTACACCATCTCCAGTACTTCTTTAAACATAGCTCTCGATTTTACTTTAACACTATTGGAAAGCCCTAGTTTCTCCAAGATATTCGCTGATTCTCTACTATTTACAATTGCGTATACCTTCGGTACTCTGAAGTATTTAGCAATTGTACATACTATTATGTTTATAGTGTCGATAGGGTGCATAGCTATAACTACGTCAGCTCTATGCATACCTATTTGCTGAAAAACTTCTAGATCTATGAAGGAGAAGAGATGAGCAGCTATATCGAGTTCCTGTACAACTCTATCTATACGACTCTTATTATCATCTACAACTACAACCTCGTGTTTATTCTTCACTAACTCGCGAATTATATCTAGAGCTTCATCAGTAGCTCCTACAATTAAAATCCTCATAGTATTTTAACCAGATATTATAAAGGGTTTTTATTAGATATCAGGTTTACTGTTTTGTCGCTAGCGATTTATAAAGCTTACGATATTTACAATATCATTTTACTTCTATACCGATACCCTATAACTATGTATAGAGGTGAGAATTCTAATCGCCCAAAATACATAGCTACCATTAGCAATACCTTTGCTTGTATAGGCATAGAGATAGAGGTTATACCTGTTGTAAGTCCTACACAGGATAGAGCTGATACTGTTTCGAAAAGAGCATCGATATAATTCCTACTCCATACATACCCGCTCAAGTTCAGGGTTATGTAGAGCAGTACAGAGATAGTAATTGCTGTTAGCATGTATAACACTATGTATGCGTAGGTCGAGGCTATATTCTCTTCATCGATAACTTCTTCACCAACTCTTTTAACGAAATAAGCTTTCTCTGGTAGGAATGGTTTTGCAAAAGACCAGCCAAGAGCTTTCAACGCTATAATAATTCTCTTAATCTTAATACCTCCAGCCGTAGAGAAAGTGGCACCCCCTATAGCCATAGCTATTACGATAACTAGTTTAAGAATTTCGCTATATTCTTTCCCTATATAACCAACCTGGAAACCTGTTGTTGTAAGTCCAGAGATAGTGTTGTATATAGCTAAACCTATTAATTCGATGTCAAACCCATAGCAGATTATAACTATAGCTATAACTGTTGCTAATAAGAATAATGTGATGTAGAAGAACCACTTAACTTCGGGGCTTCTCAGGAATTTCTTCACTTTTCCCCTAAACAAGTTATGAAGATCAGCAAAATTTAGGGCTCCGAAAACCATGATGATAACCGAGGTTAACAACACTCTATATCCAGCGATATTGTACCAGAAACCTATGTTTTGGGAATTTGTAGACATGCCACCTGTAGCTATACCTGTCATTGAATGCGCTACAGCATCTAGGAAATTCATTCCGCTCATCATCAGCATCAAGACCCCTGTAAAAGTGAGGAAGAGGTATATAGTTAGAAGTCTTCTAGTTGTAGACAGAATCGTTGGCCCTAGTCTAACACCTCGTTCAGCTAAGTATATCCTCCCCAGAACCCTATGGATATAGGGTAGCAAAGCTACAGAAAAAACTATTACACCAAGCTCACCTATCCACTGTGTTGTAGCTCTCCAGATAAGGATTGTATAGGGTAGATCTTCAGGTCTAGAGAATATTGTGAGACCAGTTCCAGTGAAACCGCTTAACGATTCAAAAAACCCGTCTATGTAGTCTATACCCACGGTGTAGCTGTATATGAAGGCATTGATAGCGGGTATAGCTATCCACGCAATAGATATAGCTATTATAGCATCCTCAATCTCTGTTAGAGCAGAACCTCTTAAACTGATAGAAATTAGTATACTAGGTATAGAGATCGTTACCACGATTAGTATGAATCTGTTTGAGGCTTCCAACTCTACGAGATTCCCTGTTAATATAGAGTATATGTAGAAGAGAACACCCTCTACAAGAGCTATGAGCATCGTGGTCGAGATCGTGATAGATATGGAGAAAAGTATCGCTCTAATCCTCTTATTCATGAAGAACACAGTTGTGGACTATGATTATTGTATAGGTACGAATTTTATCCCGTAGACTATGAGACCTTCGGCACCTTCAACCCACAATATTCTAAGCACAGCTTCTACCTCCATACCGTCGTAAACTTTATCAGGTTCTACATCTGTTAAAGCTGATAGAACTTTGACACCGTTATCAAGCTCTATAAGAGCTATTACTAGAGGTGCTTCTGCTCTATACCCTTCAGGTACGGTGTACTCTATTGTCCAGCTTATCACCTTACCTTTCCTAGGTAACTCAATTCTCTCAGTTTCTAGCGAACTACAGTAAGGACAAGAAGGTTTCGGTGGATAGAACATCTTTCCACATTTCTTACATCTAGATCCTTCGAGTCTTAGTCTAGAACCTCTTTCTCTCCAAACACGAGCAGGAGACATAATCATATCTATCACCTCTTAAGGATTACTACAGATGTTAGTGTTGCTACACCACCAGTATTTAGAGCTAACCCTATGCTAGGTGAAGAAGCTTTTACCCCTGGGAAATCTCCTCTAAGCTGCATAGCTATCTCAGCTACCTGATATACACCTGTAGCACCTACGGGATGTCCTCTAGCTTTCAATCCTCCACTAAGATTTAGAGCTGGTTTATCATCTTTAGTAAACCTACCTTCTTTAATCATCTTCCACGATGTTCCCCATTCAGCGAATCGCAGACCTTCTATACAGAGGAGAGCTGTTATTGTGAAAGCGTCGTGGATCTCAGCAACATCTATATCCTTAGACTCTACCTTAGCCATTCTATAAGCTTTCTCTGATGCTTTAACTATGCTCAAAGGTTTTAACAGATCATCTCTAGAGCTAAGATCTAGAGCATCGCTTCCCAACCCTACACCAGCTATTTGTATAGGTGTATCGTTAAACTTCTTAGCCATGTCCTCTGATGCAAGTATTACAACAGCTGCTCCATCACCTACTGGTGCAGAGTCCATCAACTTTATCGGGTCTGCTATTGTTGTAGATTTCAATACATCTTCAACTGTTATCCTATTCCTCAGCTGTGCATAGGGATTGTAGTAAGCGTATTCATGCATTCTAACAGGCCATAGTGCTAGATCTTCTCTAGAAGCTCTGTAGATCTTCATGTAGAGTCTCATAGCTAGAGCATTCAACCCTGGGAAACTAGCTCCATATATAACCTCATGCTCAGCATCAGCAGCTTGAGCTAGTGCTGATGTAACTCTAGCTGTTGGGTAGTCAGACATCTTCTCAACACCTACAACAGCAATAACATCGTATAAACCAGAGGCTACAAGACTGTAACCAGCAACAAATGCATAACCACCGCTTCCGCATGCTGCTTCAACCTTGAACCCTCCTCTACCCCTCAAACCCATAGCGTCAGCAACTAGAGCTGTTAAAGAGTCTTGCTGATATAGAGAACTGCTAAGCATATTACCAACAACAACAGCCTCTGGTTCAGCTCCACGAGAATCTTCGTAAGCTTTAACAAAAGCTTCGTGTACAAGTTCTGCAAAACCTTTATCATAATGTCTATCGATCTTAGTCATACCTACTCCGACAACGTAAACCTTCCTCAAATTAATACCACCACGTATAAAACCAACTGTTAAACTCTGTGGTATAGCTGAAGTATTTAAGACTTAATATAAAGGGTTTCTCCAAGGCAATAAACTGTTTTCTTGTAAGAATTCCTTGCCTAGTTCAGGGTTTCACCACTTCATATCAGAGTATTAATCCATGAGCTACTCACGTATATTAAACTTCTTATCTATGTCTCGGAGACAACTTAGCGAGTTGCTGAACCTTTATCGATGTAGATTCGCAGAGATTTTCAACTATTTCTATGTGTTTAGATGGCTTTAGAAATTGTTTAGAGGAAGTGGTTGACCAAATACTACGGCTATACATAAAATATCTACAACTAATACAAAACTTGTTCTTGTTACAGACTGTAGCGAAAGTTTATATAACCTCTAAGAAAAGCATAAGTATAGATGTCTTAAGTCATGCCCACTGAATTATGATGAATATCGGGGTATAGGAAATATTACCTCCTTTGAACTCTAAACAAAGTCTCTTGTTCTTTTCTGTAAAGTGATAAGAAAGTATCTTCATATACAACCTCAATCCTAAGAACATAGTCGTAATCCTTGAAATCCACAACAGCTATACCTAAAGACTCTAATTTCTCACCTACATATCTAAGAAGATTAGAACACGAATCTATAGCAAAACCACGTTTCCTACAAACACCAACTAAACGTAGAGGAAGATCTAAGCCCTTCAAAAGAATAATTTCTATAGCACACTTCGACACTTCTTCATAACTACTTCTACAGACCATATCAATTGGTATAACCCAGTACCCCCTAACATACCTAGAAACAAGAATTCTAACAACCTTAATAACATCAACATCATCGCCAAAGTAAATAACAACAAAACCTCTACCATCAAAACTTCTACATTCAACATCAACACCAACACTAAATAAAATATTCTTAACATCATCACAAACAAACTTCTCCTTACCAACACCACAAGTAATAAATACTCTCGGCTCAGTACTCTTGACATACATCATAAATCAACACGCTCGTGCATCATCACAGCCAAGTATTGATAAATATTTAACCCCTAAAAAACAAAATATGAAAATAGAGCTGTAAATAAGTGCGGGGGTGCCCGAGCTAGGTCAAAGGGGGCGGGCTTAAGACCCGCTGGCGTAGGCCTGCGTGGGTTCAAATCCCACCCCCCGCACCAACAACTATCAACTCCTTGCTTAAGCTTCTCAAGCTCCTCAACGATCTTCTCCAGCTCATCGCATCTACCAATAAGCTTAGACCTCTTCCTCTTAGCATTAGCATTATACCATTCTTTATAAAGATAGTAATAGGTCCTGTTCCTATACCTCTGTCTTTTAATTCGATAGAACGGAGACAGAGGCCCACTAATATTTTCCACACCACACTCAGATATATAAGACTCAAAAGATGGTGTGAGTACTGTATAATGATTACGGTGAAGATCAGGTTTGCTGTGTATCTTCTATAATAAACCCTCTTGTCAATAGCTTGCCATACTCCTCAGGTGCTACGATGTTCAACATATATACTAGCGTGCTGTATAGTATCGCCATAGTTTCTACAACGATATCGAATGAGACTCCATCTTTTAAGCATCTTAAGAGGTATATTTAGCAACTCATTGGGCTGTAACTCGTCGCAGGATCTACCGAAGTGTTTTCTGCAGGTTTCTTCGAGAATCTTCGGCCCCTCTAAATTGTAGGCGCTGATGTAATGCTCAACAACGTTGATCAACTAACCTACATTTATCTCCTCAACATCTTCAGTATTGAGAGCTCCAGATAGTGGTGGTAGCATTGGCATCACTATTGCGTACCTTAACCTGAGAAGCTGCTCGCTATCCATCATTATCATGATTTTGTACGGGGAGATGCGTTAAAACCTTCCCCTACTCATACACCCCTACCCCTAGCACGGTTCACAAAAGCTTTACCGATCTTACCCTTCAAGGCTCTCCCATGAATGATTCTGAGAGTCTCTTCAACTAGTAGACCCATTTTCCTAATAGTTACTGCGTAGGATCCGTAACGCTGGTAGAACTTGTATGGGTTGAGAGACTTCACTCTCATAACGTTTCTAGGAATGTACCACTTACCCCATTCTGGAAAGCCTATGGTGCCATCTGGGAACTCCACAAGTATGTCTTTGACTATGAACTCTTTTAGAATGTTTCTAATCCTGTCATCAGCTACGTAGTACCCTCACTCATGAAGCACATTCTAAAGCTTTGCAAGCTTCAGAGGCTTCCCAACACTTCTCAAAGTCTCTAGAGGTATGTATACAAAGTGATCTATCTTGTAGGTAGGATGAATCTTACCAGCAATATTAATCTTATATCCACCGTATGGGCATCTCATATCCTCAGTCAGATTAAGCTCAACAATGTCAAATCCTATCCTTCTAATCAACGGTCTTCCACACCTTGGGCAATATGTGTTCTCATATTCGTGTCCAGACACAGTACCTATGCATACGTAGTGAAGTCCCTCATCCTTTGCAATCTTTATATGTTTCTCAAGAGTTGCTATAGGTGTTGATGGAAGGTCTAGAAGCTTGTAGTCCGTGGAATCTTAGGAAGTGTACAGGTGTTTCAGGATCAAGATTTTCAACAATTCACCTAGCAAGTTTCTTAGCCTTTTCAAGATCGTCACCATATCTAAGGACTACAAGGTCTGCAACCTCTATAAACACACCCTTTTTCTTCAGCTCAATCATAGCCTAAAAAACAGGCTCAGTATCGGGTATAAGACTAAATTTCCTAGCGAACTACTTGTCTCCATGACCCTTGAGATCAACTGTCGCGGCATCGATATACTTTGCCACTAGATCCACAGTCTCATTAGTCATGTAACCATTTGTAACCATTGTATTGAAGAACCCATGTTTCTTGGCCAGCACTTCAACATCGTATGCATACTCTATAAACACCACAGGTTCATTATAGGTATAGGTAATTCCCTGGGCACCATACGTCTGCGTTAGTTCAATAGCTAGCTCTGGTGGTAGTTTCCACCCAGCTATAACCCTTCTCTGACTAATATCCCAGTTCTAGCAGAGAGCACATACCCAGCTACAGCCCTGTTGTAGACATCGAGAAGACCAGGGAGCCCGGATTAAAGTGGTACAGAGGCTTCTTCTCTATAGGATCTATAGCAACTGCTATTGTCAAGCTATGGGAGACCAGGTATAGTTTCCCACCAAAATTCCACCTAATACCACAGAAGCCATACTGGTTATCAGCAAGCTTACACCTCCTAGGATACACAGTACATTTAACAAGATTCTTAGAGGGGTCTAGAACCCTGTAGAGCATGGCCTCTTTAGGCATTGAGTGCACCGTTTTAGGTGCCAAGAATATATTCTATGCTTACTAAGGTTAAATATCTCAAGAGCGGAAAGAGAGGAACAAGTAAAAAGAGATTAAAAGAGATTATGTTTAGATAGCACTTCTAACAACATCCCTTATAATCTCTTCAGTTACTGTGAATGGCGTATTTGAGTACATGTAGCCAAGTCTCTTCATAGTGTACTCAACAATTGTATTAATATCCTTCTCTGTGAAGCCATAATCACTCAATCTCTCCTCAAACCCAACTTCTTTCTGGAACCTCTCAACAGCTTTCTGCACCTTCTCAGCATCATCAGCTACAGGCTTTATTGTAGGGTCTATAATCCTTATTATTGAGGCAGAGGCTTCGGGTACAGCCTTGTGCGTGTAGTAAACGATTCTTGGTCCAAGAAGTGCAAGACCACATCCATGTGCAAGCTTTGGCTGTAGACCACTTAGTGCATGCTCAATGGCGTGGTTAAGATGCGTTGAGCCAGCGTCTATAGCTATGCCAGCTATCATGGATGCATATAGAAGTCTCTCCCTAAGATCAACATTCCTCAGATCGTTCACAGCTCTAGGCAGAGCTTCAACAATATGCCTAACAGCTTCACGAGCCATTGACTCTATGAGCATGTTCCTAACGGTTGATGTTGCTGATTCGTATGAGTGATAGAAGGCGTCAAGTGATGTATATATAGTCTGTCTCCTGTCAAGAGTCAACGTGTATCTGGGATCATCTATAGAGATCTCAGGGTACTTAACACTCAAACCATGCTTCTCCCTCTCCTCATTAAGCGTGACAACAGCATACCTATCAATTTCTGTACCAGTTCCATGAGTAAGATTTATAGCCATTAGAGGCACGCTCCTCTTCGGCTTCCTACCCCTTACAATGTCCTTAACAGTACCACCACTAACAGCAATAACGCTAGCAACCTTAGCAGCATCTATGGGGCTACCACCACCAATAGCTATTACTGCGTCAGCCCCCTCACTCCAAATAATCTTTGCAAGCTCCTCTACCTGACTAGCCCATGGATTCGGAGAAATATTATCGTATATAACATAGCTTGCTCCAAACTCCTTTAAAACCTTCTCAACATCTCCTAGGGCTCCAGAAACTTTGGCGGAGGTCTTTCCCGTAGCGATAACAACCTTTTCACGACCAGCCAGAAAGCTCTTAGCTTTTTCTAATCCATTTACACCAAAGTATAGTGTTGTTTGTTCATACCTTAAGGTAAACACCATTGGCATCAACCCGCTTAGCAACTTGTTAAAAGCGTGAGCTCAGTTTTTAATTTTTCTATTTTGAAGTCTGGTTCTGTATACACTCATTCTGTCTACACTAGACTTCAAAGCTCATCCTTGATCATGAGGTATGCATCCTCTCCATCAAGGTAATATCTTTTCAACACTGAGGATATTTTGTAGTCTAGGGAAATGTAAAGCCTTATTGCAGGTTCGTTGCTGACCCTAACCTTAAGCCATCTTCGATCTGATCTTAAAATATCATGTTTAAATTATTCGTATTCTAATAGTTAACTAAGATAAGAGAGATATATGCAAATCACAGTATATGCCTGTAACATATAGTAGTTGTAAACGATGATATGCTCTTTCTGCTGTATTCCTAACTATAAGTTTATCTTTATTGCTGATTTGGTTTTACATTGATCATAACGATATTGTTATGGAGAAGAACATCAAAATAAATCCCTAGTGAAAGAGAAGAAGTCTTTTCAACAACAGATAAAGAATACAATAAGTACTATAATAAGAAGTTTTTAATCTTCTGTAATTTTGGAAAGCGGTATAGACTTGTAATTACGCAACAAAATAATCGTATACAGCTAGCGTATGCAACACCTAATGAAGAGTTATTTATAATAAATTTTGCAGGAGGTGGAGTATATATGCACATAACCATGATTCAACTAAGAGAGTTTATGATCTGAGGTATCCACTAGATATCAACAGTACTATAGCTGAAGGTATTTTCGTATCTCTAGTGATACTAGAAATAGCATATATAATGATATTCATTTCCTCAAATCAAAATATATTAGTTAACATATCTATAGAATATTCATTCTAAAGATAGATCTACCTATATAGAACCGATGAAAGATCAATAAGGAAAATTGTAGTTTATGTTAAGGAAATAAGCTTGAATATACTATTAAATATTAAGGTTTAATTCTCAAGAGTTATTCATTATTTTTACATCCTTTTAGTTATGAATAAGAGGAAGAGGAATAATTAAATATGAAATTAATTATTAATTCGATGTTTAACTAATATATAGAGGTTTAAAATTAGAATTAAGATCTTTTTATTACTGAGGGTATCAAATATTTATGATTTACTTGAGTATTTGTTATAGTGTACTGTGTTATGGTAATATCTCAGGTTTTGATTTATAGTTGATTACTGTATTTATGTAGAATCTTCTAGCTACTGTATATATCATTATGGATATGAATGCTGAGGTAGATGCTAAAATTACTCCATATTTTATTGAGTTTGTTAATGCAACTATATAGCCATTCAATATAGATGATGTTATACCAGCTAAAGGACCTGCTAGTGTATATATAGCGCTGAATTTGCCTATGTATTTAACTGGTATAACTTCGTTAACTATAGACCAGAATGAAGGTGTTGCTATTCTGTATATTGCTATAGAAAACGTTATTGAAATCATTCTTGCTAGAGTATCGCTGAGTATCGTTGAGAGTAGGAGTAGGATAGCAGATGGAATTAAACCTATGTACAGAATTCTAATTTTCCCCTCTAGACCTCCTATACTATCAGAATATTTTCCAGCAGTAATTTCTAGAAAGCTAGCTACTATAGCTATAAGAATCATGTATAGAGCTACGTATCTATAACTAAACTTTAACTCATATATTAAAAACGTTGAAAGCCAATTAACTATAAAACCCCATGTATATAATGCGAAAAAGAATGCAAAAAACAGCAGTATACCTAATAAAGTGAAATTCTTATTCAGCTCAAATAAATTATTGAATCGATAGCGATTCTCATCTTTCAAAATAACATAAGTCTTCATACCCTTAGTAATAAACCTCCACATTGAGAACATTATAGGTATATAAGTTAAACCGATTACACCTGAGATAATCATAGAAGTCCTCCAATTGTTATCTACTAAAGCTATGATAATGTAAGTCAATGCCAAACCGATGACCGAACCAATATTGTAGATAGCTGTTGAATATCCATACCTTCTACTAGTAACATACATTGAAACAATTTTTGCACAAATAGGCCATATAAATGGCATTGAAAAACTTAGCAATATCCTAGCTAAGTTCAGCATAGCTAAATCGTAGGAAAAAGCTGTTAATAAAGATGATATAGATAGAATAGCTAGCTCAAGTATGGCCAACCAAAAAATATTTATGGAATCGAGATATTTAGCGAAAATTAAAGCTACTACAACAGAAATTAAAGTCCACAAAGCCATTAAAATACCTACTAGGTCATAGCCTATACCAAGATCTAAAACTATAATAGGTAAAGCTGTTCCAAATAAACTAAATTGTATAAATGATATTGTTGTAAATCCTAAACATGTTAATAATAATGTATTCATCTATTTCGCCAGCATTATTATATTATTATATTAGGTAAGGATGTATTGAATTTTAAATTTTATGTTTTAAATGAAATCTAGGTAATGTTTGTATGGTATTATTTACAGATAATACCATTATTCTCAATCCGTAAATGTAGAGGGAATAATTCCTCAAAACTATTAAATGAATTGAACTTTATAAAAAGATAATTTTTATCTTAAGTTTTAAATAAACTCTGTGAGAGTTACTGTGGTAATGGTATTTCGTATAGTTCTTCAAGTGTCCAATAGTTGTACACTTTGATACTTTTTGGCGATACTATGAAAAGCTCTTGGTCTATGTATATAGCTCTTCTCGCCCCTTCATGAAATACTACATTATTTAATGCAAGGGTGTTGTTCTTTATCTCTATAATAGCGATACTGTTCCTACTCCATGCAATTGTTAGCGGTATAAAAACTCTTTTAAACTCTATATCTATTGTTATAGCTCTGTGATTTTGAAGTACTTCGCTATTGCTATTCTTTATATATATCTTCGATAATTCCTTCATATCTATTGGGTTTGATACATCGAATAGAGATATTTTTAGATCAGAATTTTCTAGACCTATACCTAGTAGTTTATCGTTTGGTAGTGGGTGTAGGTATTCACTAAAACCTGGTATTTTCAGGAATCCCAATACTCTAGGGTTACTTGGGTTGCTCATATCTATAGCGAATAATGGGTCTACTTGTCTGAATGTTACTAGGAATAGAATGTTTTTAACAACTCTTGCTGCGTAGATACGTTCACCTTTAGCAAGACCTTCTAATTTACCTAGAAGCTGTAGTGTAGATGCATTGAATAGATATACATTGTTCTGGGTATCGTCGCTAGAGGTAATCTGTAGAGCTATATACGTAATGTTTTGAGTTTCTTTTGTCTCCTTAGGAATCTTCAAGGTTTTTATATAGCATCCAGTTGTATTACATATCTTGATCTCTACTTCTGATATATCTAGAATTCTAGGTATAGCTTCTATAGTTTCTATAAATAGTTTTGGTATTGATTTTGAGTAAGTTGTTGCTAATACTATTACGTTGTTTATCTCCTCTATAGCGAATTGATCAAGTAGTTTTCCAGGTGCTTCAATAGAACCTCTAAGAGATATGCTTAGCTTCTCTATATCAAATACATATACTTTAACTATCTCTACGCTAAGATATGAAAGATCTTTATTAATATCGTTAACAACATCTTTAACATAGCTACTATCTAGTTTAGATAGAGTATCGATTAAAACCCTATATGCTTCAGCAACATTACCAGCTGTGTAGATCTTGTATATATTGTTGGAGATATTAGTTGGAAGTATTTGAAGAGCTTTTTCAACTATTCTCTTTAGAATTTCGTTGTAAGGTATCTCGTTTGAAATTATGTAAAGCTTTGATGGAGTCATATATATCCTACTACTACCACTCATCACGAAAGACTCAACGTTAAACTTAAGGTTATCTATATCGATTATCGCTATATTGATGTAGTTCGAAGCTGTTTTATCTACTATATGTATTTTTTCAGGATTTAGAGGTTCTCCGTTCACTATAGGTAGAGGTAGAGTATTATTACCAATAATGTTGAAGTCTATACCTTGGTTAACAACAACATAGACCCTATTATCAACTCTCCTAGCATCAACAAGATCTCCTGTTAATACAACGTTTAGTAAAACTTTCGGATTTCTACCGTTAGCTAGGTCTACAACAATAATACTAGTATTCGCTGTACCTGGAGCTATAACAGTTTTAAAACTTGTAGCTATATCGATAATTATTGGTCTAACTACATAGCTACAGATAAGAGCGATTAAAGTATTATTTCTAAGAATAACCCCTCTAACTTCTCCGCTAAAATCAAGAACGCTTAGCACTTCTCTACCTTTAGCATCTACTACATAGATCTTTGAACCAGAGGCAAAAACTATAATCCTACCGTTGGTTTTCACAATATCAGGTTCATCAACACCAACAACCTGTACATTAGTTTCTGAAACTCTTTGATATACAGGTGAAGTTGAAACCTTAAGAGCTGTATACTCAGCTAAAAGCGTTGTCGGTGTTACCATCATAACAGGTAGCGGTATCGCTCCGAGTGCTCTATAGTATGGCTGGATAACATTGTTAATAGTTTTCGCATTTAGTAAGAAGTTTAACAGTGTTTTAAAATCTTTGGTTGTTGTATAGTTTGCCCTAAATATATTTTGAGTTTCTATTCTAATTGTTGGTACAGTAGAAGTTGAAACAGTAACAACCCCCTGTGTTATTGGTTGAGTTGTTATAGTCGGTGTTACCATCGGGCTAGGTATAGTTGTTGATATAGGTCTAGATATAAGTAGATATGGTGTTAATACAAGTACTAAACCTAGCGTTAACGCTAAAACTATTAACATAAGTTGTTTACCTATGGAATTCATGACTTCACCCACTATACACTATGTTTTAGAAATCCTTTTAATTTAGACCTTAGACAATAGCTATCCAAATACTTGAACAATTCTGTTCTACAAATAGATATTTATAGATACTCTATAGATATACAGAGAGGTTCAAAGATTTGAGTAATGAAATTAGGCTTAATCGAACAGCGGCTAAGATATATCTCTACTTAGTTAAGAGGAGAGGATCCGTAGGTGTTAGAGATATCGCTAGAGAACTAAAGCTTCCTCCAAGTACAGTCTACTATAATTTAAAGAAGTTAGAAGAGCTAGGGCTTGTTCAAAGAGATGGTGATGGGTATTCTGTGAAAAAGCTTTTGAAACCCGATAAAATTATTATTATCAAAGGTATATTTATTCATAGATTAACTATGTACTCCTTCTTTTTCCTCGGTACAGCTTTAGGATTCATAGTTATATCGATACTGCATGGAGCAAATATTGATAGAGTTCTAGCAACAGTATCATCATTAATAGCATTCACTATACTGTTTCTTGAAGGTTTGAAACAAGTTAAGCAATATACATAGCTTAAAATATTGTAGTTCGGGACGTAGGAACTCTATAGTTTTGTTTAATGCTTGATTTTCGTAATTTTACCCTCTATAAGAGCTATGGCAGTTAGGCTCAAGATCATAGCCATTACGAACGATATGTATATCAACAGTGTTGTCAATATCTCTTCCAATCATTTCACCGAGATTTTTTCCTAGGTGTAGTACTGTTTAAGTAGTGTACCTCTGTAACGTATGTCAATGAATACGAAGCTGAGTTTATAAGATAAATACTTCGGGAGAGAAGTACTTTAGTAAGGTGGTTTGTTTGGCTATTGGTTGGGAGCCTAAGTGGATTAGGAGGAAATTTAAGATGGGTGAAGGTATAGAGATAGAGAGTTGTGTAGATATTACGACAGGTCTTATAGTATGTCCTATATGTGTAGATGTATCTAAGCTATGCCCAAGTTATAGCGATCCAACCCCAGGGGTTGTAGCTCCTAATGCTCTTCTATTCTTCAATGCAGATGATATGTTTTTCCATATGAAGGTTCATGCTAGGTCGGGAGAGTTTAGGCTTTACGAAGTCGGCGAAGAGGAGGAGGCTGAAGAGGAAGAGGGTATTACGGAGGAAGAGGAGTCTGGAGAGAACTAGGTGCAGAGATTCTTTAAAACATCTTCTCTCAGTTTCAGAATAGCTACGAACACGTATTTGTAGACAGTTATATCTTGTGCATGTATTATGTATGGTTGCGATACTGATACGAAAGCTACTTCATATATATCCTGTTCTAACTTTTTCGGGTCTAAGACGTAGTCAAACGTTATAACCTCTTTAGTTATTTGCGATATGTATAACACAGTAGTTACACCTTCAGAACCTATTAATGCTGGTACAATCTCCTGTTCAAAACCTGGGTACAGCTCTCTTAATTTCTGGGATACAGCCCACATAAACAACCTCGGAAGAGTTGAGTATAACACTCTTGACGAGTTTAAGTTCAGCGATATGAAGCTCACCACCTGCCCACCTGTTTGTCCATATTGTATATAGGTTGATGCCTGTATTATCCATTCGTTGGTGTATAAATCGTAGTTGTATTTCCTAGTAGTATATCGGAGATCTTGATTAGCCCATCTACCTGTTCCTAGGTAAACTATGGCGCTTATAAACTTAGGTATATCGCCGAAGCTCATCGGGTAAACAGGGAAGGCTATGTACAGTGTTTGGGTATCTGTAGAAGCGTATACATCGACAGGACTGAAGATAACTATGTAGACAGCATCTTTTCTACATGCGCCGAACTCTTTAAGTATTTTGTAGGATTCGTTGTAGTTCTCTACGAAGTACTGTGCTAATCTCTGTATCTTCGCACCGCTTATAGTTGCTCCATCAGCTACTGTTGATCTATTCCCTATAACTGATAACCAGTAACCGTAGTCCCACCAGCTAACAACGAGGGAGTTAGATGTGGTGTTTCTACGTAAATATTCAAGAGCTTTCAACCATACATCGGTTTGCATATAGAATCCTTCTGCTCTAGCTAACATTGTCCCTACAAGTGCTTGAGCATTGTATAGCTTGGACATGTCGTAGGATGCGTAGATAGAAGGTATAGCTACAGCTATTGCTAGAAGTATACCTAGTATTTTCTCGAAGCTTAAGCTAACCTTGGCATATCTACCTATACTCCTTATGACTGGTGTAGAGAATACAAGTATTCTACCAACAGCTATACCAACGATAGCTACAGAAGTTATCTTAGTGTAGTCGCTGAAGTAAGATGTATTGTATGTAGCATACCAGGATAGGAAAGCCCATACAGCTAACGTTAGGAATACCACATCTCTCTTCTTAACAGCATCGACTATAGCTATAGGTATGAGTAAGAAGACTGTGGTTAGCAGAAGCATCACCATATAAGGTTCTCCAGCAAGAGGATGCCCAGCTTGGTACTCAGCTACTGTTTCTGCAACACCACCAGGATTTATACCGAGTCCTAGTAGTATCTTACCAGCTATAGGGATAACTTTTGTGAATGCTTCGAAGAAAGCTCTGTTAGTAGCTATAAGCCATATTAAAGAGCCTCCGCAAATCGTTAAAACTATCAACATCGCTAAATATATCTTGAAACCCCTATTTCTACCTAGGAAAAGCTGGAGCCCTGCTCCCGAGATATAGAGTATATACGCTACTATAAACGCTATCCACATAACAGCTCTTCCACCTCTGTAAGGAGGTATCACTAACATAGCTAGAATAGGTATAACAATCTCTATACCGAATAGTATCGAGTACTTCGTGAAGTTCTTAAGGTTAGATAGATCGAGTAGTAGAGGTGCTAACGCTAGGAATACGTATACAGGTATGAAGGTTAAACCTGCTCCAGTCCAAACACTAGCTGCATAAGCAAGGCTAAGCCCAGCTATAATAGCGTTAGCTATTGTAGGATTCTTGACAAACCTTATGTGTAGCCATATCGATAGAGGTGCTGTAAATAAACCAAAGCTATATTTAACTGTGAAACCCGCTATCTCTCTACTCAAGAATATGAAGGCGTACATAAGGGATGACATGGCTGCGGCTAGATTGCTTTTCGAAACTTCTTTAACAGCTAGCGCTGTGAATATAGCGCCTAGTGCTCCGAGGATAGGGGGTAGTAAAGCTATTAAGTCGTATAGAGAGATGTTGAGAGGTTTAAATAGCTGGTACAGCAAGTATATCGTGTATATATGTCCTGGAAGTTCTGAATGCGCTATATCTCTACACTCAGGGTACCAGAATAGGCATGTAGCTGGATTATTTCTTGTTAGCGAATAGAAAGAGAGAGGGCCATTCTTATCCATGTAGTTAACAATCCAGAAATTCACGAAAGTATCTAGTTCATCAAGTCTAGCTTCTGGATATACAGCTCCAACACCGTTTAGAACACCTAGGTATTGCTGAAATCTTAACCAGAAAGCTGTTACAGCAGCTATGAACACGATTATAGCTGTGATTATTGTAGAGTACTTAGACCAGAACCTATATATACCGACGTATATTCTTGATAAGCTCAATGTAGTACACCTACGCTGAACATCATATCTATTCAGAGGTATTTTTAAATTTTATTCACAAAATATGCTTCTAGAATAGGTATACTTGAGGATATGCAGATATGGTGTCGTCAAGTGATAGAATCGATATCGGGGAGAGAGTATATATACTATCAACACAGAAGATTGGGTGCCCTGTATGCGGTAACGAAGCTTCGTTAATTATTTCGGAGTACAGATCACTCTATGAAACTCTTATAATAATTACGTTGAGATGTAGTAACTGTGAGTATAAGAAAGCAGAGGTTATACCGATTATAGAGGAAGACGAGTATAAGTGTACAGAGGTAAAGGTTGAGAATGTAGAGGATCTCAAAACATTGTTATTCATACCCCCAGGATCATCTATAGAGATACCGGAGTTCGAGGTTAAGCTAGAACTTGCAGAGCTATCAGATATCGTTATGGGTAACTACGTTACTGTAGATGGTATACTCCTCGATATAGCTGATAACCTAGAGAAAGTATGTATAGAAGCTGAGCAAGGTTTAGATATAGAGAAATGTGTAAACATCGTGAATACTCTTAGGCGATCAGCTGAGAACCCTTCAACACCTATAACTGTAAGAGTTATCAGTAGCGTCGGCAATATAAGGATTGTAAGAAGCTACCGTAACAACTTTAAAAAATGCTGAACTTTGGTCTGATCTGTTCTACTCTTTTCTAATCTTTATCTCCTTCCCCTTCTTCTCCTCTACCTTCTTCTTCTTAAACTTTATCTCTAGAACACCGTTCTTATAAACAGCATCAGCACTATCCACATCTACTTCAACAGGAAGCTCTAACTCTTTCCTATACTTCCTATCGTGGTTAGAAGCCTCGATAACTATATGCTTATCATCTATAGCTCTAACATTAATCTTATTCTCATCAACACCGGGAAGCTCTGCAACAATTCTTATCTTATCATCTTCTTCATAGATATCTACCAGAGGTTCTCTTTCTTCAACAACCGCTACCCTACCCCTAGGGGTTCTCTTAACGTTGCCGAATTCGTAGATCCTCGGAACTCCGTCAGGACCTATCTCAATCCTAAAACCATAGACAATAGGCTTTCTATATATCTCAAGAGACTCTTCCGGTTTTATCATAGGTCTATATCTCCAAATCTCATCCATGAACTCCTCTAGCTCTTCGTTAAGTTCTCTAAAGAGTTCATCGAACATATCGAATATAGATCTTCTTCTCCTTCTTTTCTCAGACTCGTGTTCACTCATAGCTCGGGCACCTCTATATATTATACTGTAATACAGTTTTTAAGTTACTTAAGTTACGAAGGAATATGTTTAAATCATTAATCTATATAAATTCCGGATTCTTCTAGAATACGAGGTGTAAAGTTTATGGCTAGACGTAGAAGTAAGTGGCGTAGAACTTGGCAAATTGTTAAGAAGATGATGCAGGAAGCTAGAAAGGTTAGAGCTTATCAAAGCCTTAGGCAGTGCCCTGTATGTGGAAACCCCTATAGCTTATCTATAGTAATCAAGGTCGATAAAGAGACTGATAAGAAGAGTGCAGAAGTATTCTGTACAGCATGCGGATTCAGATACACATTCCCTGAAATCCCTATCATAGCCGATGAGTTCTGGGTATACTCGAAAGTACTCGACGTAGTTCAAGAAGTACCTCCGAAATCTAAAGCTCCTGAAATCGCTGAAACCCAACCTCCACCTGCTGAAGGTGTTGAGCAGACCAGTGGAGCTGAGGGTCTAGAAGAGGTCGAGGAAGAGATCGTTGAGGAAGTTGAAGAGGTTACAGAGGAAGAGAGCGGAGAGAAGGAGGAAGCCTAGAGTTCTCTATGATAGCTAGTCCCGTATATAGTGTCATAGAGTTTCAGAACTTCGTTAAGAAGCTTATCCACGTTGTATCCGTGTAGAGCACTTATAGCTAACCTTACCTGGAATCCAGCAACTTTTTCAACTAGATCAGCACACTTCCTAACTCTCTCGTTATCTACTTTATCAATCTTATTGAATACAACGAAGATCCTCTCCTTCCCAACTATAGATTCAACAGATTTTAGAACGTTTAACTGGGATTCAAAGCTGTAGTAGGAATCAGGCGAAGGATCCATAAGGTAAACTGTAACAGCTTTTAAATGTCTTAGAGTAGCAATAGCTTTTCTCTCTATAGTATTCAGATCTTCTAACGGTCTATCAAGTATACCTGGGGTATCGAGAATCTGTAGATATAAACCCTCCTTAAGCTTTACATGGCCCATGATAACAGTCTTCGTTGTGAATGGGTATGGCGAGATCTTCGGTTTAGCTGAAGAAATTCTGCTTACCAACGTAGATTTCCCTACTTGAGGCATACCTGCTACTATGACTGTCGGCCATTCAGTAACTACACACGGTGTCGTTTTAACAGTTTTTGTTATCTCTTGTAGATAGCTGAAGTAGTGCGAGTTCCTCTTAACTAGCGATAGAATTCTACCAACGAATTCTCTAGCAAGTTTCTTCGCCTCTTCATGAGAAGAGCTGTTGAGTATCTTTCTCCTATACTCTCGCCAGAGATCGCTTGCAATAACCACAATTTTTTTAGCGGACTTGATTATGTCTTGGTAATGACCATCGCTAGCTATGTTTAGTAGCTCGAGGTAGAAAGGGTGGAGCTCGTTGATAGGTAGTCTCGCTATAGCGCTGATCTCTGTAGCTATCAACTGGTAAACACGTTCACATTTAGCAACATACCTTAGCTTCACACGTTTTAACTCATCTTTAACGCTGGGGGGGATAGATACCTTCTGTATGAAGAGATTGAGAGCTGAAGACCTTATACTATCGAAAGTTACAGGCTTCACCTTTACAAGATCTTCTAAACATATCTGCCCCAGCTCTCTATCGAAAGAATTTCTCTCCAACATATCCTCACCTATACTTATCAGCGACGGTGGTTAACATCATCTTCTATCTGTATCGCGGGACTCTTACATCATCTAAGGACAGGGTATGTTTAGTAACATTATAAGCGTATCTCTACTGTTTACAAGGTGTAAAAACAAGGTTTAGAGGTCCTAAAGGATTGTACCCAGGTTCACCACCTATCTCTTTGAGAACTCTACTCAAACACCAACCACTTCTCCGAGCTAGCTGAACTAATTCGCTTAAGCTATAGACCCTCATCTTGAAGTACGATTCGTCGATGTATACAAGGTCTCTACCTTCTTTCCTATAGAATACCTGTTTTATCAAGACTTCGCTCGTTATCGGGTTAAACAAGGTATTCTCAAGAACAACGTAATTGCCGTAGTCGTAGGCATAGGTTTTAACACCCGTGACCATGAACTCCATCATGATATGCTCTTTGTTTACGAAGTCTATAAGGAATAGAGCACTACTACCCTTTACAACATTCCTTACCTGGGAGAGGATCCTTACATCTGTATCCTCATCGTAATAACCTATAACTGAAGACCATACGAAAATCACTGCATCGAACTCCATTCCCTTTAAGCACGACACTATATCTCTCGCATCGCATACAATGAACTTAACTTTATCAGATAAACCTCTCTCTTCTGCACGTCTAATTGCTTCTTCTACATATTGCCGAGAAATATCTATACCTACCACGTGGTAGCCTATATCAGCTAGCTCTAGGGCTATCCTACCAGTTCCACAACCTATATCCAGTATATACCCTCTATCTATCCCCATAAACATAAGCTGTTTAGCTACACCTTTAGCAATCTTTTTAGCTCTATACAGCATATGTTTAGAGTCCATCACTATCCTAAACAACGAACCTTTATCAACGAAATAACTTCTAACTATCTCATCTTGTGATCTACTCATGTTGTAGAGCCTTCTCTAACTTCTCGAAATACAGACATCGGGTTATAGGGTATTAAACCTATCCGTAGTTGTAGAGTTTGTAAGTAATTAAGGTAGAAAAGCATTGTATACAAAAGCTAGGCTAGAGGTGTTAACCTAGCTAAGTTCTGCGGGTATCGTTGATGAGGTTGACATGGCCAAAGATAAAGAAGATATGGTGGTGTTTCAACTGCAACATACCTGTACTTGAAAATATATGTCCTAGATGTAGGTCTCCTGCTAAAAGAGTCCCCTTATCAGATCCTGGCGATGCTAGGCTTGCTTTTGAACGTGATTACAGGTTTCTTAGCGATGCTTATATCTACGAATTCGGGACTTCTAAAGGGTTCAACGATATCATCGGAAAATCACCTCTTCTACTCAATAAAGCTCCGTACTACGACGAGATGAAGGAGGTTGTAGCAGATGGTATACACATAGGTAGGCTATACTTCGAACCTCTTTTACGTAGATGGAGATTCAGGTTATCTAGGTATACAGCTGAAAATCTTTACACTAGCTACCCTGATGTGCTTGAGAAAGTAGTTGTTGATAAGAAGAACTATGTCCATGGAGATATAGTTAGAATCGATAAAGATATCGAGAAGTATAAACAGGTTGTCTTACTCGATAGAGAAGACAATATCGTTGGTCTTGGATATTCTAGAGGTAGAGGCAAGATTATGATCCATACGTGGTGGGGATCTGGACAAAAAATAGAGATAGTAGAAGCTCGGAGGAAATCCGATATAATGGATGTTATCGAAGCTCATAGAGATTACATAAGGATCTTAACTTCTAGAGCGAAAAAATTCCTCTTCATTATGTACGAGAAAATCCGAAAACCTGTCGTAGTTTCTTTCAGCGGTGGGAAAGATAGTCTTGTTGCTCTCCACCTATCTCTAGGTCTAGGATTCGAACCTGTTATCCTCTTCAACAACACAGGTATAGAGCTTCCTGAAACAGTTGAAACTGTTTACAAAACAGTTGATAAGTATGGTCTAGAGCTTGTAGAAGCTTCAGCAAACGATAAGTTTTGGCGTAGTGTTTACGAGCTTGGGGTTCCTGGGAGAGACTATAGATGGTGTTGTAAAGTATGTAAGCTTGCACCTCTAGCTATAACTGTTAAGAAGATGTGGAGTAAAGGAGGTTTGAATGTTGTTGGTCAAAGAGCTTTCGAGTCTATCGATAGAGCTAGAAGCCCTAGGGTTTGGAGACTTAGATGGTCTCCATACCTACTAAACCTCTCACCTATAAATGAGTGGTCACAGTTCGAGGTATGGCTCTACATATTCATAAACAAGCTAGAGCCTAACCCACTCTACTTCATGGGTTATGAAAGAATTGGGTGCTTTATGTGCCCAGCCTCGACTATGGCTGAACTAGATCTTGTTTCTCAAACACATAGGGAACTCTGGAGTAGATGGTTAGAAATTCTAGAGTTCTGGGCTAAGAAGCTAGAGCTCCCTAGGGAGTGGATAGACTACGCTTTATGGAGATGGAATGCACCTGCTAGGTACAGAACAATGTTGTCGAAGAGGTTAGGTGTAGTGGATAGGGTAAATGATTGGCGTAGAACTTTCACAAAAGATTTGAACCCGTCTATAGAGAGTGTATCTAGAGGTGAGGGATATACAGAGGTTGTTCTAGGTGAAGAGATAGACGTAAGTATACTGGATAACCAGGCAACTTCTATAAACCCGTTCAGCTACTCCGTAGACTACGGGAAGAAGGTAGCTGAGTTCAGATGGGGAGACACCGTTATCGTTGTAGAAGGTAGAAGGATTAAAGCTAGCTTCAGCAAAGAGGAAGGTATAGAGAAGCTTATCGATATACTGAAACTCTACTACAGATGGCGTCTATGCACAGGGTGTAGATCTTGCGAAACTATATGTCCATCGGGTGCGGCAAAGCTTATCCATGTAGGGGGTAGGGAGAGGCCTGTTATAGATAAGAAGAGGTGTATCCAATGCAAATTCTGTGTCTATAACTGCCCTGTTGCAGAAGTTTATGTAGAACACGTTGTGGCACCCATAGTTTTTGGAGATCCCGAGGCTTGGAGAAGATCTACACGTGAACACCATTCAGAAGTTCTAGAGAAGATAGCTAACTTCGTGAAGATGTTCATAGGGGTAGAGACCGAGACTAGAAAGGATTTCAGAAGAGATTTCGAAGATATAAGCTCGTTCTTCGAGATGAATACGTAGAGAAGTGGTTCGGCATGGCTTCAACAAGATTTCTAGAGGAAGCAAGTAAACATGTTGAGCCTATATATGCTCAAGGCTTTTTCTACGTATCGCTAAACTACATATCCTACTACCTCGTATTCGATTACCACGATCCTTACGGATACTACGATACTGTGCTAAGAGATGAAAAACTTTTCAATGAGGAGGTTGGGAAGCTTTGGGCAAATATGCAGAGTTTTCTAGATAAAGAACAAGTTGTTGTCAATAATATCAGGGTTAGACCCAAGGTTAGCATGATAGATATAGGGTTTAGAGGTAGTAGGAAAAGACCCTACATAGTTTTCTGCATAAGGTTTAGAGTACCTATAAAAATAGGGCTTAATATCTATGAGAATAGATACGAACCTGAAGTAGTTGAATATGATTACGTAGCTTACTGGGTTTTCCCACCTGGGTCGAGGATAGTTAAAGTCGATATGGGTTCAGGCGACGAGGAGTGGGATATAGTTGGCAAGAACATTCTAGCTATATACGGCTTCAAGGGGAAGAAGACAGGAGGATACGAGTATATAGAGTTCGAGATAGGGAAACCCGAGGTTTCCAGGAAAGAGGAAGAGGATTAGATTATGAGCATAATTTCGAGAAGTGCTACAAGGATCTTTACATCGACTATCCTGAGGAAGATATTTCACATAATATTCTCGTTATTACTTATAATACCCTTTACAACTCTCTACAGACAATTCATACTCGGTTTAGCTCCGTGGGTTCCAGAGCCTACTCTTCTAACGTTTACTATCCTGTTATTTGTTGCAAGTATTTTAAACAGTATACAGATAAGGATGCCGGATCTTAGGGAGAGGTTCCTTAGAATAACTATTGATTTCCGTAATAAAGTAGTTGAAGGTCTTCAAATAAACGGTAGAGGTAAACCCTACGTAGAGATCGTGGATAACTTCTTGAAGACCATGATTAGGTATGAAGAGAAGTTGTTGGAGTTGATATCGATTGTTGAGAGAGATTACGAAGTTAAGTACGGTTATGTATGTATAACGTTCGGTCTTCTCTCTATAACAATGAGCTATGTATTCTTCAAGAACTTCGCTATCTACGGAATACTAGCTCTAGCTATAGTCGATACAGTATCCTCTATAACGACGTATTTCACGCCTAGAAGAAGGAAAGTATATAAACATAGCGATATCTCTATAGCTATAACATTAGCTGTATTCACACTTATCCTCTACCTGTTGACAATGGATCTAGCGAAATCTTTAGCTATAAGCATTGCTTCTGTAGTTGTAGAGCTTATCAGTCCTGAGGATAACCTAACGTTGCCTATAATAACCTCATTGATAGCCTACATACTAAATGTTCGTGAACTACTTCTCTAAGGTTCTGAAGATGTCCATAGAGCTAGTAAAACATATCTATATCCACACTCTTTAGCGAAATTAACAGAGTCTGGATCTAGCTTAGCTATCTTCTCCCAACCCTCTACATAGCCTATATCTATAATCTTTAGCTCAGCCGATAGCTTATCCTTAAGCATATCTATATCTTTCTCAGCTTCCTCTCTACTCTTATAGAAACCTACTATAGACACCATATACTCTCTAACAGCAACTCCAAGAGGTGATTTCCTATAGCTGAAGAACATAGCTATACGCCTCTCACTTAATATTTACCTATTGGTTAAAGATATCTAGTAAGGGGTTTATATTGATTGTAGAAGCTCTAGCTATCATAGGTTTCGATCCGGATAGCGAGAAAGTTATTGAGAACCTTAAGAAAGCATCTGATATACTTAGAAAGAAATACGGTATAAAACTCGTGATAATACCTTACAATACTTGGAACGATCTTCTAACATCTACATTAAAATCGTTGCCATCGGTATACATAGGGGGTAGACCTGCTTTCATAGGACGTGTACCGCTAGTTGAAGAAGTAGTAGATTTCGTAATCAACATAGCTAAAGAGAGGTATAGGAGAGAAGAGACGTATATACCAGCAGCTCTACATAATAACGAACCATTATTAGCAGCTGCGCAAATAGAGGTTTAGCGATCTCTACCCCCGGTACCATTGTAGACTATACCGAAGTTGAACAAGCTATCTCTACATAGGTATTATCTGTCTCAGATTTAAAGTAGATAAGCTTCTGCTTTATATAGAGCTCTAGTGTTCTTCATGATCGAGGTAGAGGTAATAGTTATAGGTTCAGGTGTATCAGCTCTAAAAACTCTTCAAATAGCTAGGGAGTGCGGTAGAAGGGTTTTGGCTGTAGATAGTACCTATAGCGATGGTGGGTATATACAGGTTATAGATACTCTTTATAGAATTCCAAAAGCTCCTATATTCATCGATCTAGACGATATGTACTTCTTCGAAAATCTAGGTGTAGAAGTTGAGTGTTTTGATAACGAGGTTGTAGTTCTAAAAGAAGGTAACTATGTAGCTAAAACCCTAGGTTACGAAGATATAGATGTCCAGAGGAACTGGTTCTCGGAATGGGTTAATAAAAAGAGGCTCTGTTACTCAGAAAACATTTTCGAGGATTTAAAGAAGGTTCTAGGATTTGAACAAGGTAAACCTATACATATATCTTCAGGTATTAGAAAGATAGATGTAGAGAAGAAAATCGTTGCTTTAACTAGTGGAGAATTTATCAAGTACAAGAAGCTTGTATACACATGGCCTCTACCACTACTCCCAAAACTACTATACCCAACACAGGTTACAAACATTGTAAATGAATCGATAGATAGTTTAAAGCTTAACAATATCCCAGCTTATATACTAACACTCTTACTACAGAAAGAAAATAGAAAAGACAGAGTCAAGATGTATATACATTCAACAAAAGCATCTAGAATGCATACAGCTATAGAGTTAAACATAGAGAGTAAGAAAGTTCTCTACATAATCACCAGCTATTCCAAAAAATACCCATTACTACCAGGTATAAGCGAGAAACTGTTATCAGAGATAAAGAGATTTAGAATAGCTTCCCCTAAAAACATAGTCAAAGAATTCGGATTAAACATAGCCTACACATTGATAAACAGAATAGATAAACAAAGAATCGATGAAGTAATAAAGAAACTAGCGAACTACGATATACATCTCTTCGGAAGACTAGGACAGTGGAGAGAACAAACAATTAAAGAAATACTACAGAACAAAGAATTAAAACAAACAATATGCTGAAAAACACCACAACACTTATTTAGTTCTACACAACATATTTCAAACTAAGGAGCGGCGGTCGTCTAGCCTGGTCTAGGACGCCGGCCTTCCAAGCCGGAGATCCCGGGTTCAAATCCCGGCCGCCGCACCAAAAATGAAATCCTCTCTACTTTAAGTATTTTAACACGATAATAGTTCACACCATTTTGTAGTGTCGTGAATTCTTAGTGAACTCATGATTGAGTTGAATGTTGGTAGACCTTGGTTTGAGAGGATAAATGTTAAAGTTCTTGGTGATAATGTTGTTAAGGTAGAGGCTATTCATAGTGATGAAACTAGAACTTGGGCTCCTTTTGTTGGTGGTTAGAGTGCTTACTTTATGTCTATAAACAGGGGTAGGAGGAGTATTACTGTGAGTTTGAGGGATGAGAAGAACCGTAGAATAGTTTATGAACTTGCTAAAAAGCCTCATATTCTCCTAGAGAACTTTAGACCTGCTGTTGCTGAAAAGCTTGATGTTGATTATGAGGCTATTGTAAAGATGAATCCGTAGATAATATGTGTGAGTATTAAGAGGTTTAAGAGTAGGGGTACCTATGAACACAAACCAGCATATGACATAGCTGTATAGGGTATGTCAGGGTTTATGAGTACTACAGGTAAAGAGAATAGTCTTCCTATTAGAGCGAGATTTGCCTTATTTGATGTCTATACAGATATGATGATATTTATATATGTTTTGGCAGCTCTCTACGCTAATGCAAAGCCTATAAAGATAGAGGTTCCGCTCTACGATATAGCAATATTCTCAATGTGCTCCATTCCAATGTTCTATCTACTCACAGGTAGGAAGGTTAAGAGAATGAGACGCACACCTGTCATTTGCTACCTACCAGGCTTTTCAGGATAAAGAAGAGAAGTGGTTTATTGTTACAGCAACAAATGATAGGCTTTGGTAACCCCTGTGCAAAGCTCTTAGAAGAGAGGACTTTGCTAACGACCCTAGGTTTAGAACTAACCCTGATAAAGTTGTAAGTAGAGTTGCATTGGTAAGGATGCTTCAGGAAATCTTTGCAACAAACAGTAGAGAATACTGGTTAAAATTGCTAAAGGAATCCATTATTAGGAAGTCAAAAGATATAGCCAGTAACCTGGGGATAAGGTGGTTCAGAGGTATAGATCACTCTATGGAGTAAGGCTTCTGTTCACGTTCTTCAAAATGATGCTTGAGCTGTCTATAGGCCTTGGGTCAGCAAATTGCTGAATAATGCTGTGATCCTCGCTACTCATGCTCCTTGACCAACTCAGTACTACTAGGTTTTG